>Ga0326726_10002977_pt1 | contig 15526 bp, 11 predicted proteins | sample MHFenrmetagenome_2_FD_207603 | JGI IMG/M metagenome (GOLD analysis project Ga0326726, IMG submission 207603) | Lab enriched peat soil microbial communities from Michigan Hollow, Ithaca, NY, United States - MHF15MN | ecosystem: Environmental > Terrestrial > Soil > Wetlands > Peat | place: USA...
GCAAGCTGACGAAGGGCTGGACCACCGTCGAGCTCGCGGTGCCCGCCGATCAGCTCAAGGAAGGCGAGAACGCGCTGTCGCTGTTCGCGAAGAAGCCCGGGCTCGAGCTCGCGTGGCTGCAGGTCGGCGGCACGGCCGCACCGGCGCCCGGTGACGACGGCGGCGTGAAGTTCTTCGACGCGGGCTCGAAGAGCCTCGTGCTCGCGAAGGGCGCGGGGATGTCGTGGTTCGCCGCGGTGCCCGACAAGGCGCGGCTCACCGGCGACCTGTCGGACGGCACCTGCGCGATCAACGTCGTGGCGACCGCCGACGATGGCCAGGTCGTCGAGGGCAAGCTCGTCGGCACCGGCTCGGCGGTCGATCTCGCGGCGATCGCCGGCAAGGCCGCGCGGCTCGATCTCGAGGGCGCCGGATGCGCCGAGTCGCAGCTCTCGAACGCGGCCCTCGTGGTGCCCGGCGAGACCACCAAGGTGAAGCGCGGCGATCCGCCGAAGTACGTCGTGTTCATCATCATGGACTCGCTGCGCGCCGATCGCGTGCGCGCGTTCAACGCGAAGGCGCGGCCCGAGACGCCGAACTGGGACAAGCTCGCCGAGTCGTCCGCCCTGTTCCTGAACACCTACGTGCAGGGCAACGAGTCGCAGGTCTCGCACGCGGCGATCTGGTCGTCGAACTACCTCGCGAAGCACCGCGCGATCGAGATGAAGGACAAGCTCGCCGACAAGTGGACCACGATCGACGAGGTCGCGAAGGCCGGCGGCAAGTACGTCGCCGGCGCGTCGGGCAACGGCTACATCCGCCCGGCGCGTGGCTTCGGCAACGCGTGGAACCAGTACGTGAATCACATCGAGAAGGGGCTCGGGCTCAAGGGCGCCGACATCATGGAGAAGGGGTTGTCGTTCATCACGCCGAAGAAGGACCAGCCGTGGTTCCTGTATCTCGGCTTCATCGACACTCACGTCACGTGGCGTGCGAAGCAGCCGTGGCTCGACAAGTACGACGGTGGCTACAAGGGCCGCTTCGAGAAGGAGTACGGCGACGACGGCCCGCACGGCTCCAACGGCAAGGACCTCACCGAGAAGGAGCAGCAGCACGTCCGCGCGCTCTACGACTCGAACGTCAGCTACCAGGACGAGCTGATCGGCCAGCTGATCGAGAAGCTCAAGGGCTGGAACATCTGGGATCAGACGATGCTCGTCATCACCGCCGATCACGGCGACGAGCAGTGGGAGGACGGTCGCGTCGGCCACGGCGGCAGCGAGCGCGAGACGCTGCTCCACGTGCCGCTCCTCATTCACTACCCGCCGCTGTTCCCGGCCGGCAAGGTCGTCGAGGGCGCCGAGGCGATCGACATCGTGCCGACGCTCGCCGATTCGCTCGGCGTGGCGATCGACCCCGAGTGGCAGGGCCTCACGCTGATCCCGGTGGCGAACGGGCAGGGCGGCTATCCGTCGATGTCGTTCTCGTCGCAATACGAGAACTCGCACGCGGGCCGCATCGGGCACTGGAAGGTGAAGCTGATGGGCACCGGCACGCCGCACGTGTTCAACCTCGCGAAGGACGGCGACGAGCGCAAGGACGTCTACGGCACGCCCGCCGCCGAGATCGGGACGCGCCTGCTCCTCGATCCGATGTGGATGCTGCGCCAGCTCAACGTCGAGTGGAAGAAGGCGCAGTGGGGCAACGCGGCCGACGTGTCGAGTCGGTTCGCGTCTGATCTCGGTGAGTGACGATTCGCTGACGCCCACCGAAGGCGCGCGGTTTCTTCTCGAGCGCCAGGCCGAAGCGGGCGCCACCGCGACGTACAGGGCCGCGATCTTCACGCCGACCGCGACGTTCGAGGGTCGCGCCACGCTGGCCGAGGACGGCACCATCGCGCTCGCGATCGAAGGTGCGCTCGCCGATCATGTCGAGACGCTCGAGATGCTCGCGAAGCTCACCGCACGCTCCGCCGCGAAGAAGCGCGCCGACGGCATGCCGCCGTGGCCGGCGCGCGTGCTGCGCTGGCGCGGCCCGGGACGTGGCGAATGAGCCTGGCAGACGTCCTGGCCCTCGTCGCGCGGATCCGCGCCGTCGAGCAACGCCTCGCCGTTGCCGAGCAGGAGCGGATCGCGACCGCGCTGCTCAACGATCAGATCCACGCCCTGGGCAACGCGTTGCAGATCGTGGATCTCGCATCCGGGGAGCTCGTGCGTCACCACGTCGACCACGATCAACTCCTCGACGACCTGCGCAGCGGCGCGCTCGGGGCGCGCGGCGCGCTCGCCGCGATGGTCGCGATCGCACGCCCGGCGCCACGCACCGGCGGCGGCGCTGCCGTCGCGCCGATCGTGCGCGCCGCGATCGACGCGCTGCGTGCCGTGATGCCGGCGATCCAGCTCGACGGCGCGGTCGCCGACACCGTCACGACCCGCCTCGCCGCCGACGAGCTCGACGCGCTCGTGCTCGCGGCCGCGCTCGACGTCGCGACCGCCGCGCACGTTCGGTTCACGCTCGGCGAGCGCACGATCGCCAACGTGCGCTGGCTCGAGCTCGTGCGCCACGACGATCGCCCCGGCGCGTTCGAGCTCGACCTCGCACCGCCATCGCTCGCCGGCGTCGTCGACAAGATCGCCCGGCTCGTCGGTGGCGAGGTGTCGCTCGCGCCCGGTCGCGACGGTCACGAGCTCGCGATCGCGCTACCGGTCGCGGCTCGCTGACCCGACCACATGATTCCGATCTCGTTGACGTTGACCTGAACCTGAACGGATCAACGTTGACCTTGACATCGACGATCTGCAGCCTCGGTCCCCGAGCGCGGTTGGCGAAGTCGAACGGGGTTGCGAGCGCGAGCGCGGTTGGCCAACGTCATCGAATGAACAACGGGCTGACTGCCGTCCCACGTGGACCGGCTACACCGGCATGGCTCCCTTCGTCGAGGTCAAGGTCAACGCGCGGCGTTCAGGTTCACGTTCAAGTCGACGTCAAGGTCAACGAGCAGAATCAAGCCGTCGCGCTCTAGTCGTCTTCGTCCTCGTACCACTCGACGGGCTCGTAACGCAGCTCGCGACTCGCGGGGCACACCGCGCGGTAGCTGCAGCGGTCGCACCACGGGCCGGGATTCGGGCGAGGGCCATCGTCGACGGCGAGCGCGGCGGCCTCGATGTTGTCGAGCAGGTCGGGGACGAGCTGGTCGACGATCGTCTCGGGCCGCACCGGCGAGCTCCACTCGACGGCCCGCTCGGCGACCCAGTGGATCCCGAGCCAGAACGTGCGCACGTGCCGGAACGCGGCGGCGGCCAGCACGGCGTACCCCTCGAGCTGATCGGTGATCGACGTGCCGGGATGGCGGACGCCGGTCTTGTGATCGACAAGCGCGATCGAGTCGTCCTGGAAGATGTAGCCGAGGTCCAGGACGCCCCGGTAATAGGCGTCACCGGAGTAGAACTGCGTGGTGCTGAGGTCCTCGCGGACCGCGAGCGAGTACTCCACGAGCTGGCGGGCCACGCGGCGGCGGCGGCGGAACTGCGAGATCCGGCTCGAGAACGGCGCGATGCCGGTCCCGAGGGTATCGAAGCGCAGCTGCTCGTGCTCGCTCGGCAGCTCGGCGCGGATCTTCTGGGTGGCCTCGGCGATCGGCGTGCCCTGCAACACGAGCTCGAGCGCCTGGTGGATGGCCTTGCCGAGCCGGGTCTCCGGCATGACCTCCGGCTCCTTCATCTTCTGGACGTATCGGAAGTGGAACAGGCGCGGGCATCGCAACGCCATCGCGACCTTCGAGGCCGACCATGGTGCGTGGATGAGTGCGCGTGTCGACGGCACGGTGGGCTAGGGTAGCCGAAAACTTGCGACCGGGCTCCTGCGGGCCTACCACCGTTTCGGTGGAGACCTCCGTCTGCATCTGCGAAGTCTGCAACGCTCACGTCCACGAGCTGCGCCGCGGGCGCTGCTGGGGCTGCTACGGCCGCTGGGTCGACGCGCGCCCGGTCGGGCTCGGCGCGCGCTGCGTGACGTGCAACGAGAAGCGGCGCCGGTTTCTGAAGAGCGTGGAGCTCTGGGGCGCGTGGCAGCCGATGTGCTTCAACTGCGCCGGCCAGGTGCTCGACATGGATCCGATGCCGACCACGATCGTGGCGCTCCGGGACCTGATCTCGCGCGAGCGCCGCAAGCGCGACCGCCGCATCGGCAAGCCCGATAGCCGCGTGTTCCGCTACGAGCGCCGCGTCGGTGAGCGCCGCAGCGAGCGCGACTTCCCGGTCGTCGAGGACGACATGATCATCGAAGTGACGTACGAGGCCGACGGCGACGACTTCGATGACCTGACGCAGATCCGCGAGCTCGTCCAGGACCTGCGGCCGGCCGAGCTCGCCGGCTAGGCTACTGGCCCGCGGTCAGGCACATGCGATGTGCCGTGTACCCGTTCGTCGGATCGGTCGTGAAGACCCACGGATGGTTGTCGACCATCACGAGCTCGTACGCGTCGTGCGCCGGCTTCGGACCCACGATGCCCATCGAGACGAGTTGATTGTTCGCGTCGAGATAGCCGACAACGACGTCACCACGCGCATCGATGTAGCTGACCCAGTAGCGGTTGCCGTCGAACACGACGCGCGGCGACATGCCCTCGGGGCGGAGCAGCACCGAGTCGCCACCCATCTGCGTGTGCGCGACGTGCATCAGGCGAATGTTGCCCGCACCCTCGAAGACGATCTTCGCGGTGCTGTTCGCGACGTCACCCGCGATCCGCGGCGCGTTGCACGCGAAGGTCGTGTGCGACTGCGTTCCCGGCGTCAGCGCCGCGAACATCTGCACGTAGCACTCGTTGCTCACGGTCGACCACGCGGCGAGCACCGCGCTGCCGTACTGCGTCGCGGCCAGGCCGCTCACCGGCTTGCTCGGACCGACGAGCTTCGATTGCACCTGCGCCCAGCTGTTGTCGAACTGGGTCATGTTGACGCCATCGGGACCGCCGACCGCAATGACGGTCTGGCTGTCGGCCCGCAAGAACGCCGGCTGCGCGATGAACGAGCCGGGCAGCTTCGCGACGAGCTGCGGGTTCGTGAGGTCGTCGTTGAGAAGGTTCACGTAGGTCGTGTCCGCCGTGACCGCGGTCGCGAGCAGACGATTGTCGACGACCGACGCTGACACCGCCGAGAATGTCGCGTCCGTCAGCACCTTGGTGCCGTTCGGATCGGTCATCAGGTTCATGCGATCGTCGATCGCGAACCCGGTCATCGTGCCGCCGTTGCGCGGCACCGCGAGGATGGTGGCGCCATACGGCCGCTGCACGACCGACGTCTGCAGCGCCGGATCGGCGTTGGTCACCGTCGTCCACTGCGCGAACCCGCAGACTTCCGGGACCAATCTCGGTAGCGGGTCGGTGACGTTGCCACCGGTGGGATCGATTCCCGGGTCTTCGCCCTGGATCCCCAGATTGTCACCACACGCCGCGAGGAACAGGATGCTTGCGAAGAAACGTCCCATCCTCCCAATATGCCGCATCCCTCTGCAGCTCCGGAAGAGATCGGCCGATAAATTCGGCGCCGACAGCGGCCTACATCTTGTCCGCCGTCCTCCGCTCGCCGGCCCTCTCCACGCGCCGCTTCGCGGCTTCCTTGTCAGGGCTTTTTCTTTGGCACCGGCGCGGGAGCTGGTGTAGTCGGCATCGGGAACCCGTTCATCTCCATCGGCTCCGCAGCCCTCCCTCTGGCCATCAGGAATCCGACCGCACCCATCGGCACGACCATCCCGAGCGGGAGCACCTCGCTGAGCGACTTCCCGGTCAGGCGCACGTTCAACTTCAAGGCCTTGGGGTCCTTGTCGATCTTGACCTTGAACGAGCCGTCGCCCGTGTAGGTGTCGACGATCTTCAGGACGTCGGCCTTGTGTGCGAGGAGGGCGTCGACCTGCTTGCTGGCACCCTTGTAGGAGTCGAGCCCACCCAGGACGATCTTCGCGAATCCGCGTGGCGCGATCTGGGCGGCGCGAAAGATGTCGACCAGACCTTCGGAGATCGAGGCCATCGAGTCGAGCCCGCCCGCCTTGCTGTCCGCCCATTGCCAGCCGATGCCATCCGCGAACACCGACAGCGAGGCGGCCTTGTGACGGGTGATGATGTCGGTCGCGAAGTTCGGCGTCTTCGGCATGTTCTTCATCGCCTCGGTCCGCGCGGTCTGCGACATCGTGAGCACGAACGCGAAGACCGGCTTCTGCGCGAGCACGTCGGCCGCATAGCCGAGGTTCGTACCGGGACCGTGCGGCGGCGACTTCCACGTATCCGCGATGCGCTCCTTCACGAGCAACGGCGTTCCCGCGATCAACACGCCGTCCTTCGTGATCCCGACCGCGGGACCATCGCCGCTATCGACCCACGCGGCCGAGCCGACCTTGATCGTCGGCTTGTTCATCAGCTTGCCGATCTTGTCGATCGTGGCGGTGCCGAACTTGCCATGCGCGATGGCCACGAAGTTCGGATCGTGGTGAGGCACCACCTGCAGGAACAGGGTCGCGTCGTTGAGGTCAGTGACCGGATCGAGCCCGATCATCCCCTTGGCCATTCCGCGTGGTCCTTCGACCTCGTTGATCGCCTTCTTCACGAGCTTCTGGAGGTCCGGCGAGGCCTTGATCGCTGGCTGGTCGGGCAGCCCCATCAGGACCTTGTAGTTGCCCGGAACGAGGCTCGCGATGTCGACATGCCCGACGACGTCCGCGTCGGGAATCGCGTACTGCAGCGACGCGTCCGGCGTGGGGGCCTTGGGATCGGGCGTGACGCCGAATCCCTGCAGGCCCATCAACAGCGAGATGATTTCGACGATTCCGAAGTCCATAAGCCGGAAGCATCCTCTCCCCCACCGGGTCGTGCAACGTGACGAACCACGAAGCCCAAGAAAATTCCACCGCGTATGGGTGGACTTCGTGTCGCAGAAAAAAAACTGATGTCAAGACTGGTTCCTAGGACCGCCGGCGCTAGGATGGCCAGCGTCTCGACGGTTCCAGGGAAAAAAAGTCACTCAGTCGGAGGCACGACGGTCATGAGTACGCTTGCAGTGGTAGAGGAGATCCTTCGCGAGACCGAGGTTCCTATGTCGGTACGCGAGATCGTGGAGCGCGCGGGGGCGCGACTGCCTAGCAAGTCGAAGACGCCGGATACGGTCGTCGCTCGTGACCTGTCGATGGATATCAAACGCAAGGGCGAGGGCTCGCTGTTCATCCGCACCTCGCCCGGCCGCTACACGCTGCGTACCCTGGCGTCGGAATCGAAAGACGCATCGCGTCTCGCCCAGGGCAGCCAGCCCGGGGTCGAGCGCATCCAGGGCGGAGCGCTCGCCCGCAAGCCGGCCGCCGCCGCTGGTCCCACCCGTCCCATCACCGGCCGTGACACCGCCGAGGGTGGCGGGTACGCCGGCTGATCTGGGGCGTTCGCGGTACCCTTTGTTGTGGCAGTCGAACCGCGACCTCGCATCGGGCTGATCCGTCGCGCGGAGATCGGGGACCATCCCTGGATCGTCGCGACCGGGGCCGAGGCCTATCGCGACCTCGGTGACTACACGCGCATCCTGCCGTCGTGGCTCGAGCAGCCCGGCGTGCTCGCGTGGATCGAGCAGGATGGCCAGAGCCGCGGCCGTGGCTTCGCGATGCTCGGCTTCTACACCGAGGAGGCGTCGCGGTCTCCGCAGGTCATCGCAGACTTGCTCGCGCTCGCCGTGCTGCCGATGTACCAGCGCTACGGCATCGGCACGCGCCTGCTCCACCACGTCATCGAGGTTGCCGAGCGCGTCGCGCCGTCGAGCCAGATCACGCACCTCCGGCTCACCGTCGCCGAGGACAACACCGGCGCGCAGCGCCTCTACGCCCGAAACAACTTCACGGTCGTCGATGGCTCTGCCACCTACGACCGTGGTCAGCGCGCCCTTCGGATGGCGCGCCCGCTCAAGCGCGAGCCCTAGAAGATCACGCTGCCGCAGGGGAACGACGCGTCGACCACGGCGTTCGGCGAGTTCTTCAGCGTGTTGCACGCGCCGCCGAGCAGGTGAATCGTCATCCCGTTCGGGTCGACAGTCCAGTCGGTGCCGTACGTCAGGTTCATGCCGTTCAGTGTCACGGTGCCGCCGCTCGCCGTCGCCGGGTCCACGGTGCCCGTGATCGTCAGGTCGCACGACAGCACGCCGTTGATGATCGAGTTGAAGCCGTTCACGAGGCTCGTCGGGTCGTTGGCGGTGTAGTACGGCGCGCAGGCCGCGCAGCCAGGCGCCTGGCCGGTCGGCTTGCCAACGCCGGCATTCGCGACGTCCTGGAGGAACTGCTTCGACGCCGCGTCGTTGAGCTGAAGGCCGACGACGAACGTCCGGATGCCACCGGTGTACGCGGCCTTCACGGCGTTGACCGCGGTGCCGTTGTCGGCACCACCGCCGCAGCTATTCGGTTGACCGTCGGTGGCGAGCAGGATCACGGGTGGCGAGCCCGGTGGGGGTACGTTGGTCACGAAGTCACCAGCCGCGAGCGCGATCGCATCTGCGGTCGGCGTGTTGCCGCCCGGTGAGTGGGTGCTGATGAGCGTGTCGATCGCGGCGGCATTGTTGAGCGCGCGTGCAACCGAGAACCCGGCGAGGGTCAACGGGCACTGATCACCGGAGAACAGGAGAGCCCCGAAATAGGCATCGGCCTGTGCCGTCGTGATCGCTCCCATCGCGCCGGTCAACCCGGTGTGCATCGCGGCGTAGCGGTTCGGCGCGATATCGGTGCCGGTCATCGAGCCCGAGCGGTCGAGGACGAGCTCGATCGAGGGCGTGGTCTTCGTCGGCGTGAAGTGAACTGCCGGGCAGTTCGCATCCGGCGCATCGGAGCCGCTGCCGTTACCCTGGCAGGTACCGTCCGAGCTGCAGACGTAGGCGTCGCCGCACTGACTGCCGCCGACGGTGCACTGGGCATCGCACTTGCCGTCCGGCGAGCAGTGGTAGCCCGCGGGACAGGTGTTCGGGGCGCCCGGCTGTGAATCGCACGCCTGCATACAGGCGGTCGGCGCTGGGATCTGATCGCAGATACTGCCGAAGCTCTTGCCCCCGCATGCACCCACAGTGACGGCGAACAGGATGGCGTATAGGCGATTCATTCGGCGGCTCCTCTTTCCCCTCGCAACAGCAAGGGACGATCCACGCGTTCTCATCGGCCTGAAAACCACGCGATCCAACGGATCCGTGGAGTTATCAGATGGAGACAACTGACCCGAGGGACCTCGGGCACCAGGATCTCGTGCAGTTATGGGACACCTAGAACAAAGTTCCGACACACGACGAGATGTCGAAGAACATGAAGGCGAGCGCCTTCTCCTGCGGCGACAAGGTGAGACCGGCTCCGCAGCTCGCCGGGTAGTCGCCCTGACCGGGCCCGCCCGAGACGTGCATGTCGGAGAACACCACCTTGCCGCACCGGTTGTCAGGCGGCATCTCCTGCGGCGTCGTGAACTGGAAGTTCTGCGTGGTGCCGCCCTGGCCCTTCACGAGCGTCCACCGCTCGCCCTTGGTGAGGTCGACCTGGTTGACGGTGCTACGACCGGTGCCGGCCTGGATGGCGATCTCGTCGCGCACGACCGAGCCCATCACCATCGGATCCATCATCCACGTCGCGAAGGACGTGCCCTTGGGGTTGTTCGCTTCGTCGATGAGATCGGTAGCCGGATCGGTCAGGTTGCCGCCGTTGGTCCACGACGCGATGCCGTTGTTACCGCCCCACACGGCGGGCTTCTGATTGCCCGGACCGTCGGTATTGCCCTCGATCCAGATGTTGTGCCAGTGCGACAGGAACACGCGACCACCGAGATCGGCGTACGCCTTCAACGCATCCATGTCGGTCTGCGACTTCGTGTTCGGGAACTGACCACCCTCGCACGACAGGATGACGATGTCGTACGGCTTCATGTGATCGGACGTGTCCCACAGCGTCGTCGAGTCCTTGAACGCGCCGCCGGCCGCGAACTTCGCCACGCCTTTGCCGGCCGAGCCGTTGTCGCTGTAGAGGTGGATCTTCTTCGTGTCGCCACCGGTTCCGATCTCGGCGTCGGAGATGCCGAGCTTGCGGACGAGGCACTCGAGCGAGTCGGCGCCACCGGTGCTGATCGCGATCCGCGGGATGCTCACCGACTTCGTGTTCGGCGTCATGTCGGTCATGCTCTTCGGCAGCGTGGTATCGGCGGCGGCGACGGGATTGTCGGCGCACTCGTTAGTCATCGGCATCGAGATCACGCGGCGCCACTTGCCGCTCGTGACGACGACCTCGATCGGGCCTGCGGGGACGTCGAGGATCTGGAAATGCCCGGTCTCGTCGGTGGTCGCACGGACGAGCGGATTGCCGGGCAGATCGTCGGAGCACTTGCTGCACTGCGCGTTGTCGGGCAGCGGCCCGGGATCCGAGCTCGGGACGTAGACCGTGATGCCGTAGAGCGGCAACGTGCCGTTGGGCGCGAACACCTTGCCCGAGAGACTCGTCGTCGGAAGTCCCTTGCTCGCGCACAGCGCGGCGACATCCTGGATGCACTGGCCATCGGCCGTGCACTTGTAGCCATCGCCGCACTCACCACCGGTGGGCGTGCAGACCGCGTCGCACTTGCCGTCGGGTGTGCAGTGATATCCACCGGGACAGGTGTTCGGTGCACCCGGCTGCGGATCGCATGCCGTCATGCATGCCGCGGGCGGTGGAACTTGGTTGTCGCAAACGCTCTGGCCGTGGTTGCCACCGCACGCGACGACGAAGACGGCAGTCAGCAGAATTCCCCGCATGAACGCGATGGTAACCCGGTTTGTGCGCTGACCGCGAATGTCAGGATCTATCCGGCTTTGACGAGAATCACGAGGTCGGTGTGTGTGGGTCTGGGCGCAGGGCGAGCCGGTAGAGGAGGAACATCACGGTGGCGACGAAGAACAGCGACGGAATCCAGACATCGCTGTAGGTGGAATGGCAGGTGAGGGTCTCGGAATGGCACTGATGCACGACCGCGAGGTCGAACCGGAACGGCCGGAAGAACGCGATGGCGTTCTCGTTGTGCATGGCAGCGACCGGGACCGCGAGCCCGATGCCCATGAGCGCCTCACCTGTGATGAACCCGGCAGCAGCGAGCAGCCCCATGCGCTCGACCACGCCACGGCGCTCCGGGCTCGCCTTCAGCTTGTCGAGCGTGCGCGCCACGAGCGCCGCGATCACGCCGCCGATGAAGATCGGCACGTTCAGGTGGAACGGCAGGTAGACGCCGACCGCGAACGCCATCACGGGGATGCGGACGGTCGCCTTGCGCGACTCGAGCACGACGTCGATGACGATGATGGTCGCGGCGATCGCGGCACCCATCCCGATGATGCTCCACGGCAAGCCGCCTTCGAACACGCCCTTCGCGACGGTGCCCATCAAGTTTGCCTGCGGCGCGGGCAGACCCGGGCTGCCGATCTTGTAGGCGTCGTTGAGGAGGTTCAGCACCGGCGCCATCGCGAACGCGGCGACGACGACGCCGAGGATCTGCATCACCTGCTGCTTCCACGGCGTCGAGCCGACGAGTTGACCGCACTTGAGATCCTGGAGGTTGTCGCCACCGATCGCCGCGGCACAGCACACGACCCCGCCGATCAGGATGGCGGCGACCGCGCCGGTCTTGCCCTCGAGGCCCAGGCCGAGCAGCAGCAGCGCCGACACCAGGATGGTCGAGATCGTGATGCCGGAGACCGGGTTGTTCGACGAGCCGACGAGCCCGGCCATGTACGACGCGACCGCGGAGAACAGGAAGCCCGCGACGATCATCAGCACCGCCATCACGGCGCTGATGCCGATCGAGTCGGTGAAGTGATTGAAGATGAAGAACAGCGGGATCACCGACGCCACGATCGCGATGAGGATGAAGTTCATCGGCATGTCGTGCTCGGTGCGGGCGACCGCGTCGCCGCCGCCATCGCGCCGTTTCTTGTAGGCGTCGAGCCCGGCGGTGATGCCGCCGAGCAGCGACTTGCGGAGCTTGAACAGCGACCACACGCCGCCGACGAGCATGCCGCCGACGCCGAGATAGCGCGTCACCGCGCCGTGGATCGTGTCGGCCGCGTCGAGCGGGTTCAGGCCGTTCAGGGCCGTCGTGAGCGTCGTGTGGGTGTCGGGATCGACGATGACGGCATCCGTGTTGCCGAACATCGAGAACAGCGGCACGGCGATCCAGCGGTTCAACACGGAGCCGGCGAAGATCACGGCCGCGACGTTGAAGCCGACGATGTAGCCGACCGATAACAGCGCCGGCGACGCGTTGATGCCGAAGTAGAACGGCGCACCGGCCTTCGTCGCGGCGGCGGACTTCGTCGCGGCCACGCCCTTGCCGCCGGTGAGCCACGTGCCGAACTGCACGACCTCGGTCCACAGCTTCAGGCCGGTCATGCCGACCTTCACGATCGCGCCGACCACGGCGGTCAACACGAGCACGCCGACGCCACCGCCGCCTTCGGCACCGACCTTGAGCACCTCGGCGGTCGCGACGCCCTCGGGGAATTGCAGCGGCTGATCGATGATGAGGGCGCGCCGCAACGGGATCGTGAACAGCACGCCGAGGATGCCGCCGAAGCCGGCGATCAGCGTGGTCTCGAGATAGCTGAAGCGGTCCCACACGCCGAGCAGGACGAGCGCGGGCAACGTGAAGATGACGCCGGCCGCGAGCCCTTCGCCGGATGCGGCGGCGGTCTGCACGGCGTTGTTCTGGAGGATGTTGCCGCGGCGGATCAGCCGGAAGATGCCCATCGAGATCACCGCGGCGGGCACGGACGCGGACACCGTCATGCCGGCGAACATCCCGAGATACGCGTTCGCGCCGGCCAGGATCACCGACAGCACGCAGCCCAGGACGATCACGCCGATGGTGAGCTCGGGGAGCCGTGTAGTTGCCGGGATATACGGCTCGACCTTGGGGGCGTCGGACATGGCGCGACTGTCCCCGTACCGCCGGCCGGCGGTCAAGGCTCAAGCAGCGTTCGACACCGGCGAGGGCTCAGATGTTGGCTGTTAGATCGGTTGATCGAAACACGTGGTGATGCGTTTCTACGTAGCGCACGGAAAGGCCCGGCCACGTGAAGACACTCGCTACTCGCACGGTTGCTTCGGTCACGCTCGCGGCGTTCATCTCGGCCTCGTGTCACGGCAAGTCCGCCACCACGACGGTCGGCAAGCCGGTCGGCGCGCCGTCGCCGCTCTCCGATCAGGTGTTGATCCAGACCAAGGATCTGCCGCCGGGCCTCGACCTGCGGGTCTCGGACGGCAAGCAAGGACCGCCCGCGTTCGATCGCGCGAAGCTCGCGCCGGCGAAGCGGATCAGCGACGCCGATGCCGAGGCGCTGCTGTCGCGCGCGCGCCCGATCCAGCGCGACGCCACCGATCAGCAAGCGTTCGCGCTGCGCCCGCGCTCGCAACCCGCACCGCGCACCGGCCAGACGCTGAAGGGGACGTTCCCGCCGCCGGCGTCGACGCTGTTGCCGCCGGCCAAGGCGAACGATAACGGCAAGGACCTCCGGGTCCTGCGCTGGATGCCCGAGGGCAAGGTGCCGCTCGCGCCCGAGCTGTCCGTGACGTTCGGCCAGCCGATGGTCGCGGTGACCTCGCAGGACGACGCCGCGAGCGTGCAGCCGGTGAAGCTCACCACCTCCGGAGGCCTGACGCCGAAGGGCCGCTGGCGGTGGATCGGCACGCGCACGATCTTGTTCGACCCCGAGGTCCGGTTCCCGCAGGCGACCACGTATCAGGTCGAGATCCCGGCCGGCACCAAGTCGGCGAACGGCGGCGTGTTGAAAGACGCCGTGAAGTTCACGTTCGAGACCCCGGCGCCGGGGCTCGTGAGCTCGTATCCGAACAGCGGCCCGCAGCACCTCGACGTACCGATGTTCGCGATGTTCGATCAGAAGATCGACGCCGCCGCGGTGCTCGCGCACATCCGGGTCACCGCCGACGGCAACGCGGTCCCGGTCGAGATGCTCGATGCGAAGGACCTCGAGAAGAACAAGACGTTCGCGAGCATCGTCGAGCAGGCGAGGAAGAACGAGCAAGACGGTCGCTTCGTCGCGTTTCACGCCACGAAGCTGTTTCCGAAGAACGCGCAGATCGACGTCGAGATCACGGCCGGGACGCCGTCGGCCGAGGGACCGAACGTGACGGCCGCGGCGCAGCACTTCGCGTTTCGCACCTACCCGCCGCTCGCGATCGAGGACGCCAGCTGCGGCGGCTGCATCCCCGGCAGCGGCTTCTCGATCCGGTTCAACAACCAGCTCGACACCGACAAGTGGGACGACAACCAGCTCGCCATCACGCCGGAGATCCCGAACGTCAAGATCGTGCAGAGCGGAAACTACCTCTCGATCATGGGCCTCACGCAGGCGCAGACCACGTACAAGGTCGTGGTCGCGGGCTCGGTGCTCGACGACTTCGGCCAGACGCTCGGCAAGCCCGCGACGCTGACGTTTCCGATCGGCGATCCGAACCCGACGTTCTTCGGACCGCAGGGCATGGTCGTCGTCGATCCGGGCGCGAAGAAGCCGGCGCTCGACTTCTTCACCACGAACTTCGAGCAGCTCAAGGTGAAGCTCTACACCGTCGACCCGAGCGACTTCGACGCGTTCGGGTTCTACATGCGCAACATCTGGAACCACGATCACCCGCCGAAGATGCCCGGCAAGAAGGTGTTCGATCAGCTCGTCGCCACCACGCACGGCCACAACCAGCTCGTCGAGACCTCGCTCGACCTGGCGCCGGCGCTCAAGAAGTCGGGGCTCGGGCAAGCGATCGCGATCGTCGAGCCGTATCCGTGGACCAACAACTGGGAGCCGCCGCGGCTGTACGCGTGGGTGCAAGCGACGAAGCTCGCGGTCGACGCGCACGTCGACAACGACAGCCTGCTCGCGTTCGCGACCGAGCTCGGTACCGGCAAGCCGGCGCAGAACGTCGACATCGAGATCCGCCCGTACGGGCTCAAGGCCAGGACCGACGACAAGGGCCTCGCCACCATCCCACTCGGCACGCGCCACCTGAAGGGCACGAACCTGGTGACCGCGCGCCGCGGCGACGATCTCGCGTTCGTCACCGAGTACGACGGCTGGTGGAACGAGGACGGCAACTGGATCAAGCAGCCGCGCCCCAAGCAGCTCGCGTGGTACGTCACCGACGATCGGCAGATGTACAAGCCGGGTGAGGAGGTCACGCTCAAGGGCTGGCTGCGCGTCCTCGATCCCGGCAAGGGCGGCGACCTCGGTGGGCTCGCCGGCGCCGTGTCGTCGGTGGAGTACACGGTCACCGATTCGCGCGGCAACAAGATCGGTCAGGGCTCGGCACCGGTCAGCATGGTCGGTGGCTTCGACACCAGGTTCACGCTGCCGAAGACACCGAACCTCGGCTACACGAGCATCACGTTCCAGTCGAAGGGGCGGATGCAGGAGTCCTACGGCCACTCGATCCAGGTCCAGGAGTTCCGGCGGCCCGAGTTCGAGGTCTCGGCCTCCGCGAACCAGGGCCCATTCCTCGTCGGTGGCTCCGCCGATGTCACGGTCAA
>Ga0326726_10002978_pt1 | contig 15525 bp, 6 predicted proteins | sample MHFenrmetagenome_2_FD_207603 | JGI IMG/M metagenome (GOLD analysis project Ga0326726, IMG submission 207603) | Lab enriched peat soil microbial communities from Michigan Hollow, Ithaca, NY, United States - MHF15MN | ecosystem: Environmental > Terrestrial > Soil > Wetlands > Peat | place: USA...
GCCCGCGGGCCGCGGTCAAGGGATCGTCCGGATCTTCGTAGGGAAATTGAACGCGAATGCCGATCACGCGCAGGGTCTTTTCCGTTACGCCCGCGGCCCACTTCCCCGGCCCTAACGGGGTGGCATGCTCCAAGCCGAGGAGATTGCGTTGGGATGGCCCCATGACGCCGTCCACATCGCGGCGCTCGCGCAAGAGCGATGAGTCATAGACCAACGCGTCGTGTCCAAAGGGAATGATCCGCCCCGTAGGCTCAGCACGATTCGTGCCGGCGGCGGCATGCACATCACCCGCCGCACACCCGACGGCGAGGAACAGGCCCAGAACGTATCGGTGCCAAGACAGCGTCACTTAGAATCTTCCCGAGAGGCTGTAAAAGATCGTGTTCGCCAACGGGAGGTCCTTTGACGACGGGATATACGCCAGGTCGAGTTTGATGGTCTGCAGCGAAACGCCGAATCCCAGTGTCGGCGTCTTCACCTGGCCGTCTTGATCATAGATGTAGCCGGCGCGCCCCGCCAGGAATGATCCGTAGCGATATTCAAACCCGGCGTTGTAGACGATCTGTTTGAGTTCCGACTCGTTGCTGTTCTTAAGGCTGACAATCTCCTTATTCAAGTCGCCGACGAGCACCAGGTGGTTGTAGGTCGAATTGAAGATCTGGTAGGCGAAGCCGAGTGCCAGATTGCGAGGCAGCGGGTCGGACTGCTGCGCATCGATGTAAGAGATATTCGGGCCGATGTTCGTGACCGCCAAACCCAGCGTCAAGCGCTTCCATGGCGTGTCGTAGAGCAAACCGGCATCCATGGCGAAGGCCGTGCCTGAACCGGATCCAATCTCGGCGCCTGCGCCCTGGTCGGCCAGTCTAGAATAGATGAATTTCGCTGACAAGCCGGCCGCCAACGACGGCGTCAGACGCGTTCCATATGAGACGGCGGCCGCCATGTCGAAGGAATTAAAGGAAGCGCCAACGTTGCCCAGCTCATCGCGACGGTCAATCTGGCCAAATGAAAGGAAAGGCACCGACACACCCACCGTCCCGATCCCGTTGATGTGGGTAACGACCGTCGGGTAAATGTAATACAGGTCGAGATTGAAATCCGGCAACCATGGCGCGTACATGAAACTGAATTCGCGGGAGGGATGCTGATAGATCACGACGCGGTCACTGGTGACAAACCACACATCGCCGCCGCGGCTCTCGACCGCGCCCACCTCGTCGCGATCCAGATCGTCGTGGTAGTACCTTCCCCATTGCCCGCTCTCCACCGCCAGCTGGCCGACCTCCGTGGCCACGTATAGGATATCACCCTCGGAAAGCAGGTCATTGACCCGTGATCCGGCCGGGTTGCGGTAGACGTAGACGACCCGTCCGGCTTCGATCTGGCCGTCCGGAAGCTCATTGTACGCGTTGATATAATGTGTCAATCGTTGGACGCGCTCGTCCGTCGCGCGGCTTCCCAACCGATCACGGGCCAATTGCTCGGTTGTGGTAGCGGCCGTCACCGTCACCGGCTCATACCCAAAGGCGTTCCACTCGCCGCGCCAGAACCGGAATGTTCCAAGTGTGGTCCCGACCCAAAGGCGGCCGTAACCATCCACGGTCATCGCCGTGACGTCGCCATGGAGACCCAGGCCGTAAGGAATCAGAACCTTGGCGTTGGCCGTCGCGGCAAAGTCGTCGGAGAACTTGTTCGTCTGCCTGACAACGACGGCCGCACGATTGATCGCCTGTGGGTCTTGCGAGTCCATGAACCGCCCGATAATTGTGTCCAATGAGTCTCCGAGATTCGCGGTGGCCTCGAATGCCGTCGAGAACTCCTTTCCGTCATAGTGGGTGAGACCTTGGTCGGTTTGCACCCAGCCGGAGTTCGCATCACTGAAGGCCATCTTGAGAATGTGCGTCGACGGCAGGCCGCTTTCCGCTCCATACTTCGTCCATTTTCCGGAATAGAGAACATAGACGCCGTCATTGGTGCCAGCCCAGAGATGGCGGCCACTGGTCAGCTTCAAGCAATTGATGGTGGTCTTGCCCCAGTCCGCTACGTCCGCGGGAGTCGACACGCGATCCCAGCGTGATCCATCAAACGAGACCAAACCGGAGCCACTGGCGACATAGAGAATATCTCCGTCACCGGCGATCGCCGTGATCGGTCCTTTTAGCAGATCGGCGAGACGAACCGCAATCGTGCTGGGGAGCATCGGCGAAATGGAGTGTTCCATGGCGAAACGGGCACGATCCAAGCTGGTCTCGTCCGTCGCCGGTCCCGATTCCGGCAACGCCGCAATCGCCGTGCGCAACTCGGGCAGCCGATCCAACTCGACGCGCCCCTCTTTGAAGGCGACGCGGAAATCCCGAACCACGCCCTCGATCAGCGTGCGGTCACGGTAGCCATCGGGAATCGAATTCAGGACGCGATTGATCGACGCTTCCATCTCATCCGCGCTGATCCCCGCTTGAGCCGATACCGCCTGGCGCGCGATCAGATCCGCCTCGTCCTCGCTCAAGAACGGCGCGTAGCGCCGTACGGCGGCCCCTAATGATCCAACCGACTCCGTCTCGAGCGTGATTTGATCGGTCTCGCCGCCACCGATGCGAAACACCCGCATCCCGTCCGCGGTGAGAATCCACAAATCATAGCCCTGGAAATTGTGATAGGGGAGCTGGTTCCGCAGCGCCACGGCGTCCAGCACTTGCCCTGCCGCTGTCATCGGGTGTGCACTCCACTGGCTATTCAACGGGTACGCCCCGAGACCAGCCGGATTCCAGTGCGTGGCACTGGCGTCATCAGCCAACGCCACAAAAGCACCGCCCATCCCTGCGGCGCGGGCACCGGTCTGAATCCTCAGGAACAGCACCCCCGCATTGACCTGAGCGCGGACAGACTGAGCGGAGGCAGCAACCACGAGCGCGGCCACCACACACCAGCCAAAGAGTTTGAATCGTGCCATACTTCGTTGATCCTTTCCTTCCGACGCGGTCGCGGGAATGCGGCGCCTATGAGTCGATCGTAAGAACTGGTCCACCATATGGATACGGAGTGTCGTGAAAGTCCTACCTCATGCCGGCTAACGCGACACCACCACCTTCATCTCCCTATAAGCTTTCTTATCGACAGGACTGCCGTCCTCAGCCAGCACCTGCCCCGTGGCCTCAATCTGGGCCAGATAGATCCCATTGGAGACCCTGTCGCCATCCGCGTCGCGGCCATTCCAAATGGTCACACCATCTTGGGCCGTCGACTCCCAGACAAGCCGTCCCGCGACTGTAAACAGGCGGATACGAGCCTCGTGCACCTCGCGGGTCGCCCGGAAATAAAAGGTCGTCGCCTCCGCGAAAGGATTGGGAAAATTGAGGAATTCCGTCAAGCGGAAGTCGGTCCCTGTGCTTTCGGGGACAACCTGAACATCGGCTGTGAACACGCTCGAATTGTTGGCATTGTCCCAGGCCTTGACCTCAAGGCGATGTGTTCCCAGATCTAGTTTGTCGAGTTTGAACTCGGCCGATCCTTGATCGTACATGCCGGTCTTATAGACGAAGAGGTCGGTCAATTCAGCGTATGGCTGCGATATGTTATCCACGTACACCGCCAGCGCGTGACCCGAGGAGCCGGTCAGATTGATGCCGGAAGGGTCGATTGCCTCAACGCTCAGCGTCTGGCCAAGCGGCAATTGGAATCCGTCGACAATCTCCTCCCCTGCCTGATTCCGCAGGTGAAGCACCGGACCACTCGTGTCTGTGACCGGCGCGTTCGAGGATGCCAGCCGTAGCGAGTCGACCGCTCCGTTGGCCATGAGTCCGGCCCCGACCGCATGCGCGATGATGCGGGCACCCACCTGCCCGTAGGCGATGTCCTTGGGCACCACGAAGGTGAACGAGAACTGGCCGTTGTTGACCGGCACTTGGCCGCGGAACAGCGTTCCGCCGGCCAGATCGTACCGCAACGTATCGGATTCGCAAAACGGATAGACCCGGTGGCGCGGGACATCACGAATGGTGACGGAGAGCGTGCCGTTAAAGCCCGGATCCACGGCACCCGCGGTGTCCTCGATCTGTCCGCTCACCGCTGTCAGGGCCAGAGCGGTCAGGCTATCCGGACTGACGCTTGTAAAGTGGGCGCGCAACGACGGAACACCCAGGCGCATGGCGGGATCGCCGAACAGAACGTACCCGCGATCATTGTCGCACGGGCAGAGCAGATCGTCGCACCTTGAGGTAAGCCGGCAATTCGGGTCGTAATACTGACGCAGGACCTTTCCCACGTACAGCGCCGTGGCGATGCCGGTGACACCGCGCCTGTACAGGAGATTGGCGACAACGTCGTTAAACTCCGCATTTTCGAAGGCCTCGGCAATCCGTGTCGCCGACACCACAGATACGGCTCCGCCTTGGGGCATACGGAACCACTCTTCCGCCATTCCCTCGCTTGCCGGATCGTCGAAGAAACCGATCGAACAGGAGAAGGTGAAAACGGCCGTCGGCGTCTGGACATTGGTCAGTCGCGGCAGGTCCGAGGAGCGCTCGAAAACGCGCTCGTGGGCCAGAACATCCGGGTTGCCATGCCCGAGGTAATTGAACGCCACCGCCCCGTCATTCAAACCGCTGATGATCGCCTCTTTCGCCTGCGGCTTGGTGCAGCCGGTGGCGCTTTGCTGGTAACAGCCGGGGTTGTCGAAGGGGTATTCCGTGAGGTACACTTTTTCCACGTCGAAGCGCGACGGGATGAATGTCTTGACGATGTTCTCGGCATCGTCGGTATGGAATCCCTCACACACGGAATTGGTGCGATCGCCGAATTCATCATCGGCCACCATCATCACCCGTGAGCGCCAGGCGCCGAGATTCTCAGAGGATTCGTAGCGCTTGATCTTCGCCGCGGCCGACGCGGCGTCTGCGGCGGTCTTAACCGGCCAGCGGCCGATGAGCATATCCGGGAACGGATTTGCTTGGGAATCACCCTCGGCGTCGAGCACTGGCCGATCAGAGAAATACACGTAGCTTTCATCGGAGACTGTGTTGTCGTCCGCGGTGATGTATGCCGGCACGTAGTTCTTAGCGCCGGTGCCGCGATGACCGAGGAAATCGTTCGAGCCGTCCCCGACCAGAAGCGCATAGGTGGGCCCGCCCCCGGACCAGTGGAAGTGCGTATGGCGCAGGAAGCGGCGGATCGCGACCGGATCCTGTAAACCCAGCGAGAAACTGTTATAGACGTCCTCGATCGCGACATAGCGCGTCGTGATCCCGTCGGTGCCGGCGCGGTAGTCGAGAAAGTCCTGCGTGGCGGAGGCGAAATCGCGCGGACCAATCGCGACGTAGTTGACGCCGCCGGGAGGCGCGTGCAGATCGGCGACGTCAACCGGCGTGATCGACTGCGGCGTCCGGCGCAGGCTCTGCTTGGCCACGTAATAGACGCGACGGGCGCCGACGGCCAGGGAGGCGCCGAACCGCACGGACGTGCCCGAGACCACCGCGTCGGTAATCCGCTGCGGGTTGTGCGGGTCGGTAAGATCCAACAGATCCAGATCCCCGGTGCCGGTCAACACGAAATTCACCGCGGCGGACGTGTCGGGGGCGGCGAACTTCACGCCCGCGGTCGTGACGTCGAGACGGCGATCGTATTCGAGCGTGAAGTAGTCCAGATAATAATTGGTCGAAAACAGGGAATCGAAGCGCAGAGTGTACGCCGCGGTCGGGTCAAAGGCCGCGAACTGATAAGTTGAGATGGTGCTCCGGTCTTCTCCGGCACTCAGCCGTGCCGTCGAGGGACCGACGAGGGCGCTCCCCACCTGGACCGCGGCGGTATCTCTCCCGGACGAGCCTGCCCATGTGCCAACTTCGAGCGTGGCCGGATGGCCCGGTTCGATATTGCTGGCGCCGAAAAACACCAAAGGCGTCCGGCGCTGGTTGTGCCAGTACCAAGTGTAGTAACTCTCAATGAAGCCGCTGGAAGCGACGCGGAAGAACACGTCTTCCTCGTGGCGCGCCCGATCACGGCCGGTAAACTGATCGATCGCCCCGGGGATCGGCGCCGAGGGGAGTGACGCGAAGCGCTTTGGCGCGGTCTGGCCGCTGTACGACAAGGCCAGCCAGTAGACATTCTCACGATCGTAGCGGTTGACGACGTCGACCATGTGCCCCACACTGTCAACATCCCATCGATTCAAACCATCCGCCCAGAAGAGAATCTGATCGGCATCGCCGAGCACGCCGTCATCGCCACCGATGACACCGATGGCAACCTCGTCAAAGGCGGGCGGCGGATCGGTGACCTTGGTCGACAATTGGCGGCCGGGACCGGTGAACAAGCGGAACTGGCGAGGGTCATGCCCGGAGAGTTGGATGCCCGCCAGACGCAGCGCCGTACCGGTGACGGAGATCATGCCATCTCCGACGGTGCGGATGGCCACCCACTCGCTACTCCCGGCGTAGGGGTTCGCACCCTCGGACGACACGGCGGACAACGTGGGCTCGTTTTTCCACGCCGCGCCTTCGGGATTGATCAGGATCTCACGGAGGATGGTGTCAAACGGATCATTGGCAACCACCGATGGTCCGGCCCCGCCGGTTGGCGCCGCGCGATCAAAGCGCAAGTGGACGGTGATCTCGTGGGCGAACGAATACTCCCCGGCTGATGATTCGAGGAACACGGGATGCAATGTGAGCCGCGCGATGCGGACACCGCGAAGCGTAAAGACTCCATCGAGGACGACTCGCGAGTTTGGATACGGGGTCGCGACGGCCGAGGCGCTGATCGATGGCCGAACCACGGGACGCGTCACACGTTCAACCCCGGCAATCTGCTCGGGAGCGAGAGTGACATGCTCACTGCCCGGCGGCAATGCGACGTACACAATGCGCCCGACCGTTTGCGGGTACCCAGTCGCCGTCTTGACGGCGGTATTGGGTACCGACGGGCGTTCGCCCTGCCCCTCATTGATCCACGAGAGGGCGCCGGGACGATAGGTGAAGCTCAGATCTGAAGTTGTTTTGGATACGATCGAGCAGTCAGAATAATCGGAGGCGAGAGCAAAGGTCGGCGCCAGGACCAGAAATCCCAGACCGAGGAGATTGAGATAATGACGCGCGCGCACCATGATGGCGTCCCGTGACCGGGACCGACGATCCTTCGATAGGAGACACACCTGCCCCAAAGTGCCAGGGTGTGAAGAATCAGTCGAAGTAGTGCGCTACAACCTCCTTGGTTCAAATCAGTTCGTTCTGATTGAACATGTTGCCAATTAACATCTTCGGCCCGGAAAAGTCAATCCGGTTTTGCGGCCCGTTATCGGACACGAGGGTCTACCCTACGCAATCCCGAAGCCAAAGCGCCCGCCACGGCAGTTTCACTTAACCAATTGATACAATTGAGAGGATCAAGCAGAGGCGGATGGGGGATTCACCCCAATTTCAGCGGGTTCTGCAATTCCTTGCGCTGAGTTGCCGTGCTCCGAGCCGCCGCCCCTCATGGCTACGGGCAGGGATTCACGAAGTCCGTCTCTGCCGGCTGCCCCATGAACACCACCAGTATCATCCGCACGACGTCGACCACGTCGGTCTGGCCGTCGGCGTTGACATCGGTTCGGGACACGCGGCACGTTGAATCGCTGACGTCCGGGACGCCGCGAAAGGCGATGTCGATCAGAGTCGACACGTCGCTGATGTCATGCGCACTGTCGCAAACGGGGTCCGCCGCACAGGGGCAGGTACACGTCACGGTGGTAACGAGGCCCTTGGTAAACGCGGGGACAATCGGGCCTGTGTTAATGGCCTCGAACATCAGGTGAACTGCCGGCTGCACACAGCATGTGTCGATCTCGAATTGGCCGGGCACCGACGTCACATCAAATCGGAATACGAATGATGCGTTCTCGGTCCCGGCGGGATCGCTCCCGGGCTCGAGCGGATAGAGTCCGCAGTCAGGACATCCCCCACTCACGGTGGCGTATAGGCAGGCATCCGGAGACAGTGAATCGAAAGAGTTAGACCCCAACCAATAGGTGTGCGAGAGCGGGCCGCTGCAATCCCAGTTTGACGCGGGCACGGCGAAGAAGCGGGACGTTTTCGCCTGGATGATCCAATTCGGCGAGGGGCAGGCCCCCAGCGGGCTGTTGCAGTATCGACCAGAGGGATTTTGATCAAACCGAGGCTTGGATGCCAAATACGACCCCGCCGTGACCTCGCGAAACTCGAGCGGCAGCGAGATTCCGGACAAGGCAACCTCATTCGTAAGATGCACACCGATTGTCGCGTTCCTCTGGCCCGCCGGGAGAGTCTTTGACTCGACAACCACGGAGTTCTCCGCCTTGGCGGCCGACAAGGCGAAGAAGACAAACATTGGTACGAGTTTCGCAAGGCGTCTCATCTCGGACCTTCCTTACTGGCAGGGATTCCCGAAGTACGTCTCTGCCGGCTGCTCCATGAACGCCACCAATATCAACCGCACGACATCGACCACATCAGTCTGGCCGTCGGCGTTGACGTCGGTTCGGGACACACTGCAGGTTGAATCGCTGATGTCCGGGACGCCGCGAAATGCAACGTCAATCAGTGCGGTCACGTCGCTGATGTCATGCGCACTGTCGCAAACCGGGTCAGCTGCGCAGGGGCAGGAGCAGGGTGCAATGGTAATCACACCCTTTGAGAACGAAGTCTGGGGGTAAAGACCTCTGTTTTGATTGTAGAGCGTGATCTTATTGTTGGGGTACGCGCAGCAGGAGTCAATCTCAAACAATCCCGGCGTGGTGGATACATCAAAGCGGAGCTGGTATGAGGCGTTTTCGGTTCCGGGAGGATCGACCCCAGGCGTCAGCTCTGGATAGCCCCAGGTGCCTGACTGGTAACCGAAGACGTACCAGAAGACGGCGTCGGGGCTCGAGAAATCGATGCCACCCATGTGGGTGCTCCATGTATGCGAGAGGGGGCCGGAGCAAGTATTGGCGGTGGGGGTGGGGAAATACCATCGACTCTTATTGCGCGGCTCCGGACTATTTGGACCCAACAACGAGGAATAGATTCGGCCGGACGGATTCTCCTCGAAGGCGAACTTATGGGCAGGGTAGGCTCCGGGGGTCACTTCCCGCAACTCAAGCGGCAGATAGATGTGAGTCACGGCGATGTCGTTGGTTATGTGAATCCCGACGATGCGGTCCTTCTGTCCGGCGTAGAAGGTCTTCGACTCGATGACCACGGAATTCTCGGCTCTGGCCGAAGACACGGCCAGGACAAGCCCCAGAAACAGCGCAATGGCAGGTTTCATGGTTCCCTCCTGTTTAGACCAACAGACAAGGGAAACTTAGGGCGAGGAGGACGGGTTTCTAAGGACGTGTGGGCGGTTTTGACAAAGGGTGAAATTGAGCGGAATCCCCGGTTGCCCCTCCCCCAAAAGGGGCTATATTAGCTGCTGATTAGAGGTTTTTCCTTTTCTGGCCGAGTTGAACTTGATGCACGACAACCGAAGACCCCTCAGGCACGACGGGACAAGGAGTAGATGATGTTGCGGCGCACCCTTTTGGGACTGCTGCTCGTCACCGGGACCCTCTTTCTCTACACGGGACCGGCGCGGGCACGCGTCCTCGACAACGGCAAGATGAACATCTCGCAGGGAAAGCGCGTGCCCGGCGTGTTAATCGTCCAATTCGCCGACGGCGTGGCCCCCTTCGGAAAGAAGGCGCAGTCGAACTCGACCACGACCGGCATCTATGATGTCGACGAGTTGAATCTCAAGTACGGCGTGTTTGACTATTTTCCGCTTTATCCGCCCAAGCCACCGAAGAAGGACGCCTTGGGGCCTGCGGCCGACTTGCCCATCGACCGCTACCACGTCTTTCAACTCGACGAGTCGGTGAACTTGGATTCGGCGGCCGCGGCCTATGCGGCGTTGCCCGAAGTGGAACGTGTCGAATTCGATTACGTGGCCTATATCATGCGCACGCCGAACGATCCTCAATACCCATCGGAGTTTCAACTCAACCAGGCCAGCGACCATGACGTCGATGCTCCCGAAGCCTGGGATCTCACAGTGGGCAATGCACAGACCATTTTGGCCGATACCGACACTGGCACACTCTGGAATCATGAGGATTTGCATGCCAACATCTGGGTCAACCCCGGTGAAGACCTCGACAGCGACGGAGTGGTGATGGACGCCGACGACATGAACGGCATCGACGACGATGGTAATGGGTACGTAGACGATCTCATTGGCTGGGATTTCGTGGCCAGCGGCGGTTCGCCCTGGCCCGGCGAGGATTATCTCTACGAAGACAACGACCCCAAGGATTTCAACGGTCACGGGACGCACACCAGCGGCACGATCGACGCGGTGACGAACAACGGCACCGGCGTGTGCGGGATGGCCGGTGGATTCGGACCGACCGAGCCCGGTTGCCGGCTGATGTGCTTGCGCATGGGTTGGTCGTTTAATGACGGCGGATCCGAAAACGGCCAAACCTATATGAGCTACGTCGCCAAGGCGTTTCGCTACGCCGCCGACAATGGCGCGCGCGCGATCAATTACAGCTTTGGATCATCGGGGGGCGGTGGTATCGAGGCCGCCACCGACTACGCCGTCAATGCAGGCGTGGTGATTTGCGCCGCCGCCGGAAACGACAATGGGCCGGTCAGCGGATATCTCCAGGCGCGTAGCGACGTCCTTTGCATCGCGTCGACGACCTCCGGCGATCTCAAATCGAGCTTCTCGAATTACGGGCCGGAGGTGGACGTTTCGGCTCCCGGCTCCAACATCCGCAGCACCGTTTCCAGTCACTATTCACCGGGGTACGCCATCTTCAGCGGCACGTCGATGGCCACCCCGCACGTCGTCGGACTGGTCGGATTGATCCGTTCGCTCAACCCGCTTTTGACCCGCCAGGAAGTGTTCGACATCATCAAGAACAGCGCCGACAACATCGACGGATTGAACCCGCCCTATGCCGGGAAATTGGGCACGGGGCGGATTAACGCCTATCGCGCGGTTCAGAATCTCGCGTCGGTGAATTTCCAGGCGGATGCGCTGCTTGGCCCGGCGCCTTTGACCGTCCAATTCTACGACAGCTCCCTCACCCCGCCGATCACGTGGACGTGGGACTTCGGTGATGGTGATTCGTCCAACGTGCAAAATCCGCTTCACACGTACGCGGCGGGTGAATACAACGTGTCGTTGCGGACCAGCACCGCGGTGGGCGATGGCTTCAAGAAGAAATACAATTTCATCTCGGCGCTGGCGGAGACGCTGACGACGGACAACACCAGTGCTGCGCGGCATACGCCCGTCTATGTCGACGTGGTCGCGACCAATCACCAGTCGTTACGCGAACTTCTCCTGCCGCTTCACGCCACCAATGTCCCGGCGACCGCGTCCTTCGACTCGATCGTGACCACGGGCTGCCGCACCAGCTATTTTGAGTACCAGGTCCTCGCCTTTGACAATCGCCCGAATGGCGACGCCTGCCTGCGGCTGCGCGCCGACAACGGCGGCGGCTCGCCGGCTCTCCCTGTCGGCACAGGGCCGATTGCCCGCCTCTGGTTCACGATGAGTTCCAGCGCCGACCCGGCCAACCCCGTCGTGGTCGACACGGCCACATTGGGCTCGTCGAACTATCAACTGAAGTTCTCCTCCCCCGTGGTGGATTTCGCGCCGATTTATCATCCCGGAAGTCTCACGGTGTCGATTATACGCGGTGACGTGGACCTCAACGGGATCATAGACGTTGTCGACGTGACGAAGATCATCGGAATCGCCTTCCGTGGCGGCATCGCGCCTATCCCGATCGACCGGGCCGATCTTGATTGCAGCGGGGGGTGCGACGTCATCGACGTCGTCAAGGACATCAATATCGCGTTTCGCGGTGGAAGTGTTCTAACCTGCCCATAACCGAGGCGACGATGTATTTCCGTGAAGGCCGGGCCTGCGCCCGGCCTTTGCTATGTGGCAGACGCACGGCCGTCGCTGCAGGATTATTGCCGTTCTCGGAATGACATCGTACCTTTTGCCATCAGCCTTGGACACCATCGATGAGTGACAAGCCGAAACCGCTTTCCCCGACGTCTACAATCGAGACGTGGTTGCGGATCGCTGTTGGGCTGCTGCTCTTCTTGCATATGGCGACGTCGTTCTTCCCGCGTCTGGCTACATGGGGAGTCGACTACTGGTCCGAGGTGCCGGCCTGGGCGCGGCTATTGGTATTGGCCATCGGCATTGTCGCGTGGATTCCGGGGTTGTGCGACCGGTGGGGCGCCCGGCTCGCGGGCATCAACTTTCACCGCGGCTGGGGATACTTTGGCGCAGGTGCGGCGCTGGCGGTTTTTCTCATCCTTTCGGAGCATGGGTATTCCTACGGCGACGGATATTCTTTCCGCAGCATGTTCGCGGGCGGCCGTTTCCCTGTCTTGCATGACCAGCTTGCATTCATGCCCCTCGACCTGATCGCGCATTGGGCGATCTACCGCGGTCTTGTCCTGCCGTTGGGCGGCAACATCGATTCCGCCTATGCTCTCACCAGCGCCATCGGTGGCGTCATCGCTCTGGCCGCCTGCGCTCGTATTGGCCGAACACTTTTCCCTGCCTCACGCCCGGCCCGCTGGTTCCTGATCGGCAGCGCCTTCGCCAGCGGCATGGCCGGCATGTGGTTTGGGCATGTCGAAGCCTATACGTTGGTGGGCGCTTGCCTGCTTTGGGCTCTATCCTTCTTGATCCAATCAACCACGAGACGGGCGGCCTTGGCCGGTGCCTGGGGATGCGGACTGCTTGCAATCGCATTCCATTTCCTCGCCGTCGCTCTCCTGCCGGCGCTGGTTGTCGGGAGCCTGCCGCGAGGAATGCTCACTCGTCTTCGCGGCCTGCCAAAGACGAGTCAGGGCACTTTGGTTGCCGCTCTTTTCGTCGCGACAGCGGTGGGGGCGAAGGTGCTCGCGATGCTCAGGCCCGGGACACTGGTCCCGTTCCTGCCCAACTCGGAGACCACCTACACGGCCTTTTGCATTCCACATCTTTTGGACATGGCCAATCTCTTGTTGTTCTGCGCACCGATCGGAGTCGTGGGGGTTTTGGTGTGGGGTCTGGGAAGTCCGGGAGGCAACGAAACAGCCGACGCCTCGGAGCGTCGGGCTATGACCATGCTTCTCGGCATCGGCGCCCTGTTTCTCTGGTTGTTTGCCTTCTGGATCGATCCACTCATCGGCGCTTTTCGCGACTGGGATCTCCTGGGCGCCTTTGGCGTGCCCTTCTCGCTCTGGGGCGGCGTCATCGTCGCCGACCGTCTGCTGCGCGGTGGCAAGACACCCAACTGGCTGGCAATCGCGGCCGTCGCGTTGGCGCACACAGGGCTCGCGGTCCTTGGCGCCCACAATGAAGCCCAGGCGATGGTGCGGGTCGATCGCCTGGTCCGCCAGGACGTCCATTACTCGCGCGATTATCATCGCGGCTATCGGCTGGCCTCATGGTCGCAACTGCTGACCGAGGTCGGTCACCGTGGAGATCTGGCCCGCGACCACCTCTGGAATCGTATCGAGTGGGAACCCGGCGACCCGAACGGCTGGCGCAATCTCGGAAGCCTCTACTGGAACCTATCGAAACTGGACAGCGCCGCCTATTGTTTCGAGCAGGGACTGAAACTCCTGCCCGACGATTCTCTGCTCTCCAGCCAACTGGGCTTTGTCGCCGTGAAACTGGGGAGATGGGAAGAGGCACGCCGTACCCTGGCAGGATTGGCGAGCACGCACCCGGTGTCGCCCGAGGATATGAATCTTTGGGCGTTCGCCGAACTGCAGTTGCAACACAACGCCCATGCCGACAGCCTGCTGGAGGAGAGCATTCGCCAGAAACCGGTTCAGCAAGAAGCATACTATTACCGCGGCTTCATGTTCGAGGCGAAGCACGACACGGCCGCGGCGCTGCGCGACTACGAGCGCTCGATTTCTGCCGAGGGTGCGGCCGAAGACGCGTTCGTGCGCTGTACGAATCTCTACCAAGCGCAACGGAAATGGAGTGAAGCGACACGAATCGCCCAGCGCTGGGCCGAGCAATACCCGCAGTCGCCGCAGGCCTTCTTCTTCCTGGGCATCGCGCTGGTGGGGACACAACAATTCGAGAACGCCAACGCGGCGCTTCTTCGCGCCGTCGCTTTGAGCCCGAACAGCGCGCTGGCCCAATATTATCTGGCCCTCTCCTATCGGCATCTGGGCGACCCCGCGAAGTCCAAGGACCACGCACTGCGCGCGATCGCTCTCGACTCGCTCTTGTCGTTACCCTATCTGGAGTTGATTTATCTGGCCGCCGACGCCAAGGATACGTCCGCGGCCGTGGCGGCGACGCACCAATTCCTGAGGCGCTCACCGCGCGACTCCAGCCAGCCCTACCTCAAGCAATTCATGAAGTAACCTCAGAGATTACGCCAAAAGCGGGAACACGGCCTGCAGACTCACGTAGAAAGCGTAGGATGAGTCGGGAGGGGGCAAATTCGGCAGGGGTATTGCATCATAGGTGGCCGGAAGGCCTGTCGAGCCCAAAGGCAGCCCCCGAATTGCATTCCAGAGATAAAAGGTTGCAAAAGAACTCATAGATCGGCATCGTAACAGTGGAAGTGAGCCCCCATTCGGGGGACCAAAGACCAGCATCGGACGCCACAAAGAGAGCCTCATGACACACGACCGCCGCTTCCGGCTTTACACTCTGTTCTTGGCTGTCACCGCCGCCGCCACGATCTGGATCGTGGGATCGGGCGAGGCCACCCCTCACCACGAGGCGGTTTGGGCCCAAACCGGCCAGAACCCCGTCGATTCCGACCGCCCGGCCACCACCTCGGCCAGCAGCCGTGAGACCCTGTATCGGTACTCCAAGCTCCTCACTGACATCTCCTACCGTATCCAGTCCGCGTACATGGATACCATTAACACCAAGGAGATGATCTACTCCGGGATCCGCGGGATGCTCGATGTCCTCGATCCATTCTCGGTATTGATGGAGCAGCAGGGGTACGACCGGCTCATGGAGTCGACACATGGCAAGTATGAAGGCCTGGGCATGCAGATCGATCTGCGCGAGGACACGGTCACCGTGGTTTCGCCGATCGAAGGCACGCCGGCGCAACGTGTGGGCTTGCAGGCCGGCGACCGCATCATCGAAATCGATGGCAAGAATGCGGTGGGGATGACCACCGAGACCGCCTCGAAAATGATGCGCGGCCCGGCCGGCACCAAGGTCCATCTCACCATCAGCCGCACGGGACTTCCCGAACCGCTCGAATACGAAGTCGAGCGCGCCGTGATCGAACTGAAGTCGGTTCCCTATTACGGCATGGCCGACGAGAAGAACAAGATCGGCTATTTGCGGCTTAACAAGTTCTCCGAGAGCACCGACACGGAGTTGCGCGACGCCATCGTCGCCCTCAAGGGTATGGGCGCGCAGAGCTTGATTTTCGATCTGCGCTACAACGGCGGCGGCCTGCTCGATCAAGCTGTCAAGACCGCCAACCTCTTCCTCGATAAAGACAAATTGATCGTCTACACGCAGGGACGCGACCCGGATTCG
>Ga0326726_10002979_pt1 | contig 15524 bp, 13 predicted proteins | sample MHFenrmetagenome_2_FD_207603 | JGI IMG/M metagenome (GOLD analysis project Ga0326726, IMG submission 207603) | Lab enriched peat soil microbial communities from Michigan Hollow, Ithaca, NY, United States - MHF15MN | ecosystem: Environmental > Terrestrial > Soil > Wetlands > Peat | place: USA...
CTGCCAATCCGGAGATCCATTTCAAGACCACGGGTCCGGAAATCTGGGAGCAGACAAATGGTGGAATAGACGTACTCGTCTCGGGAGTGGGAACAGGAGGCACCATTACGGGTGTGTCACGATACATTAAGGGAGAGAAGAAAAAGAAAATTATCAGTGTAGCAGTAGAGCCGGTAGAGAGCCCTGTAATTGCACAGCGCATTGCTGGAAAGGAACTCAAGCCCGGCCCGCACAAGATTCAAGGAATCGGCGCTGGGTTCATTCCTGATACGCTTGACCTATCGGTGGTAGATCGCGTCGAACAGGTCACCAGCGAGGAGGCGATTGAGCACGCGAAGCGACTTGCCCGCGAGGAAGGCATTCTTTCGGGCGTCAGTTGCGGTGCAGCGATCGCTGTTGCTCTGAGGATTGCGAAGAGCGGGGAATTTAATAATAAGACAATTGTCGTCATCCTCCCCGATTCGGGTGAACGTTATCTCAGCGGACCTCTGTTTGAAGGGGTTTTCGACGAATCTGGCCTTCCCAGCATATAACATAAATGATACGAAAAAACTTTATGATGAGAAGATGCCAATCGAGAAAATCAAGGAAGAAATCATAAAGCGCTTTGCGGCTGATCGGAGCTAAAGTCCTGAGTTACGTGACTCAACCCTTCAGGGCTGATACATGAAAGGGGAATGCCATCATGGTTTGTGGTAAGAGACTCATTTCAAGAAACCTTCTAATTTCGGTTCTTGTCTTTCTTATCGTCGCTCTTTTCCACGGCCCAATTTTTTCAGCCGGATTGACCGACGAGGAAAAAAATAATATTGCTATTTATGAGAAGGTGGCGGATGGGGTGGTCAATGTCACGAGCACTGCTGTCCAGATGGATTTTTTCTTCAACGCTTTCCCGAGTCAAGGATCGGGGTCCGGTTCCATCATCGACACAAAGGGCCATATCTTGACCAATCACCATGTGGTAGCCAATGCGCAAAAATTAGAGGTCACTTTGGGAGATGGATCCAAGTGGCCCGCCAAATTAGTCGGATCAGATCCGGATAGCGACCTCGCAGTGATCCAGATTGACGCCCCGAAAGAGAAGTTGAAGATTATCCCCATGGGAGATTCAAAAAATTTAAAGATCGGGCAGAAAGTTCTGGCCATCGGGAATCCTTTCGGCCTACAGAGGACCTTGACAACGGGAATCGTCAGCTCAGTCGGACGAACCATCCGCTCCGACTCGGGAACGTTGATAGAAGATGTGATTCAAACCGATGCGGCCATCAACCCGGGAAACTCCGGAGGCCCTCTTCTCAATTCCGATGGGGAGATCATTGGAATCAACAGCGCCATTCTGAGCCCATCCGGAGGGAACGTGGGTATCGGTTTTGCCGTTCCCGTTAACAGTGCAAAAAGGGTGATCCCGGAACTTCTTTCAAAGGGTTATGTGACCTATCCTTGGATCGGGGCAACCATTCAGTCGCTCATTCCTGAAATAGCAAAGTATCTCAAGCTTAAAATAGACAGAGGGGCGATGATTGCGGAGGTAGTGAAGGGCGGCCCGGCGGATAAGGCAGGCCTGAAAGGAGGCAACCAGAAGGTTCAGGTCGGCAATATGATTGCAACGGTGGGTGGTGATATTGTCGTAAAGGCTGACCAGCATGATGTGATAACGAACGATGAACTCATTCATTATATTCGTGAGAAGAAGCCGGGGGATACCATTGTCCTCAAAGTCTATCGAAAGACGGATTTTGTTGATGTGAAAGTGACCCTCGGCGAACGGCCGAGAAAGAAATAAAAGTTACAAGGGGAATCGTTGAATTTCACAAAATAGTGATTAATTTTTGTTTATGGAGAAGCGAGCTTTATTCTACCCTCTTCTGCTCATCTTCGGCTTTGTTTTTGGCTGTGCACCGGTTGTATCCACGGAACTCAAGGCCGGAGCGGATACTTCCCTTTCTTTTAAAGAAGTTCAAGAAAATCCCGAGATCTACAAAGGCAAAATCGTTTTTTGGGGTGGAGAGATTATTCAACTCCTGCCTCAACAAAACGGCACGACTCTTATCGAAGTCCTCGAATGGCCATTAGACTGGTCGGGGAAACCACGAAAAACCGTTGAATTCCTGGGAAGATTTGTGATATCAGCCAAAGAACCTTTGGATACTTCACTTTACAAAAGGGGAAATCGAATCACAATCGCGGGTGAAATTCAAGGACAAATCGAAGGAAGCAAGATGAGAGAGCTCACTGATTCAACCTATCGATACCCGGTTTTACTCGAAAAAAAGATGCATGTTTGGAAGCGTCCCTCTTACCCCTATTCAAATGTTCCGGATTATCTTACGACCTGGGAATACCATCCAACTTTACGCTAAACAGCGGTAGCCCAGGGGATTAACAAATTCAAGCTGTTGCCCCTCAATGCTGACCGGAAAAGCAAGTTCGAAAGTTATGTTTCAAGAGAGAAAAAGGCTTCTCGTCGGACTTTATTCAACGATTCTGATACAATTCTCGCTTCCGAATTCGTTCGACACACAGTCACAGCAGGAAGGATCATTCTGCCAATTCCTGTCCACAAGAAATCGGTATTCGTACCTTCCCGGCCTCAGAGATACGGTGGCCTTCCATAGCCCCTTCTTGTCCTTTTTCATCGGGTTCGCACTGGTATCCCAGTTATTAAAGTTCCCTACCAAATAAACCTCCTGTGCTTCAGGGGCTGGAAACTCGAATGAAACCTTCTTGGTCAGGACCTTGGTCTTCGCTTTAATGGCTCCGGCGCTTCTCTTCTCAGCCATGTCAATGCCTCCTTAATTCGATAAAGTTGAACCTCTTACACCTTATTGGGATTGTGTCCAGAAGTAAATAAGGTGGATTCTCCATTTTTTAGAGAAAAGTGCTGTATTTCTTAGAACCTGCCATAAATTCTTTCTCTATATCATACGATCGAAACCGCATCCACTCTTCCGTCTCTGAGAGAAATGGTTCGGGTGGAATAAACCGTATTTTCCGGATTATGGGTGACCATGATGATCGTCTGTCCTTTTACGTAATGTCTTTTCCCAGACCCGGAAGGCCCCTTAATCCGAATTTTTTGAGTATTTCTGACTTTGTCCAGTATTGTCACCAGAGAGACATAAAGAATAAAGGAGTCATTCTTTGTCGGGAGAAAGAGAAGGGTAAAGATGTTTCCCAACCTGTTTGAACGGATAGGGATCTTTGTGATTTCAGAATGAAGTTGAGACGGGATCCGTCTTGTAGAAGATGATGGTCAGAAGTGAACAGGGAGCAGGAATAGTTTAAAATAACTTTTATTTTTGATTTTATTGAGCTAAATTTAGATAAGACAGTCTGGGACTACCTTAGCTGAAGCATTATACTTATAAATTATCCCAACTGAGCTAAGAAGGAGTTGTCCGACGAGGAGAAAAATGTGAAGAAGATTGGAAGGCTCCATGTGTTGACGGACACAGATCTTCAGAATTGTTTTTCCCATATAGAGCTTGCGGAACTTGCCATCGCGGGTGGGGCCGATACGATCCAGTTCCGCCAGAAGAGCGGTGAGACGATTCAGATGATCCGCGTTGCTGAGCAGATTCAAGCCCTATGCAAGAGAGCTGGCGTCTCCTTTATTATTAATGATCGTGTGGACGTAGCCATTGCTTCTCATGCAGATGGTGTTCACCTGGGGCAGGGGGATTTCCCCATCCCTCTCGCCAGAAAACTTTTAGGTGAGGGAGCCATCGTTGGCGGATCAGCGGGGAATGAGGAAGAGGCCCGGAAGTGTTTCTTGGAAGGGGCGGACTATATCGGTTTTGGCCCTGTGTTTCCTACATCCTCCAAGGAGGACGCCAGCCCGGCCTCCGGGCTCGACCTCCTGAAACAAGTCGTGGAGAAGATTCCTCTGCCTATCATCGCCATCGGAGGCATCAATAAAGACAATACTCTTTTGGTAAAAGAGAGTGGGGTTCATGGCATTGCAGTCATCTCTGCTGTCTGCTGTGAGAAGAATCCTGAGGAGGCGACAAAATGTCTTCTTCGTTTACTGGAGGCGAGCCAACTTGACTGAGAAGGTAAGTGATATCGGTGAATTCGGGCTCATTCGGAGGATCGACGATCTCGTGAAAAAGGAGGGGATTCCTTCTGAGCGAGTTACCGTTGGGATTGGTGATGATACCGCCGCTTTCCTCCCTCGCTCTGGATATGAGCTTTTGATAACGTGTGATTGCATCGTGGAAGGCCGCCACTATTTACCGGAATATATTCGCCCCTTGGATTTGGGACGGCGTGCCATGGTGGTCAACATCAGCGACATCGGGGCCATGGGAGGTAAGCCCCTCTACGCCCTCATCTCACTCGGGCTAAAGATTGAAACCCCTGTCCACGATGTCGAAGAGATTTACCGTGGTTTTCTTTTGGAACTGAATCCTTTTGGTGCTTCGATTATAGGGGGCAACATCACAAAATCGGGAGATGGAATATTCATCGACATTACCCTGATCGGCGAGGTGGAGCAGGGAAAGGCTGTGCGCCGTTCCGGTGCGAGGGCAGGAGATGTCATCCTGGTTACGGGATATCCGGGCCAGTCCGCTGCCGGACTCCAGCTTTTGCTTCGCGAGCCAGGTGATTCAAAAATAAAAGAGCATCCACTAGTCAAGATCTATAACACGCCTTCTCACAGGGCCCAATTGGGGGAGATTATTGGACAAACCGGTTGCGCCAGCGCCCTGATCGACACGAGTGATGGATTCCTGGGGGATCTTGGGCATATCTGCGAGGAAAGTGGGGTAGGGGCTGAATTGATCAAGGAGAGATTCCCCATCAGCGAACATCTCCGTGAGGCTGCTCTCAGACTCCGAGGAGACCCGTATGACTTCTTCTTAGGGGACAGTGATGACTACGAACTCATCATCACCTGCCGGCCCGAGGATGTGCCCCGGATCCGTTCCACTATTTCCAAGTGCTGTCCTATCTTAGTCACCGAAGTAGGGAGGATCACGGGTAGCGCAGGCGAAATCTTTTTGCTCCTTCCCGAAGGCACAAAACTTCCTATCAAGCCATCGGGCTGGGATCATTTCCGAAAATCAGGAGGGAAGAAATAGGATGTTTAGCCCAGACATGGCCCAGAAGGCGGCGGAGAACTTGAGACGTGTTCGTGAGGGAAAACCGCTTGTTCATAACATTACCAACTATGTCGTCATGAATTACACTGCCAATGCCCTGCTTGCCTGTGGCGCATCTCCGGTTATGGCCCATGCAGTGGAAGAAGTAGAGGAGATGGTCTCTCTGGCAAGGGCATTGGTGCTTAACATCGGCACCTTAAGCCTTCCGTGGATAGAAGCGATGCGAAGGGCAGGCAAACGGGCTAACGAACTGCATGTCCCGGTCATTCTTGATCCTGTGGGTGCTGGAGCCACCCGACTGAGGACCGACTCTGCCAAACAGCTCATCGAATACCTTTCAATTGATGTCATTCGCGGGAATGCGTCGGAGATCCTTTCTCTGACTGAAAAAAAATCGGGCGTTGTCACAAGGGGGGTTGACTCCGTTCATACGGTAGATCAAGTCACAGAGAGAGCGATGACCCTTGCCAAAGAGATCGGGACCACACTCGCAATCACCGGGATAGTGGATTTGATCACGGATGGTGAACGGGTCTGTCGTGTAATGAATGGTCATGCGATGATGGGCACCGTCACAGGGACAGGATGTACGGCGACGGCGATCATAGGTGCCTTTCTCGCGGTTTGCCCGAATTCAATGGAAGCGGCTACCACGGGTCTTTGCTATTTTGGCCTGGCGGGTGAAAGGGCTGCTGCCAGGGCATTGGGCCCTGGCAGTTTCCAGATGGCACTTCTGGATGCCCTCTATGAAATGAAGGAAGAAGACCTGAGGGCAGGAGCAAAGATCCAGATTTGATGATCCCTCCCGATAGGGGAGAGCGCTATCTCAGCACACCTCTGGCTGAACTGACTAGAGGCGGATTATAAATGATCATGCAAAGGGCGAAGGTGACCGGATAGCGATTGATGTGAAGAGTTTTGTGGACTGAAAAAGTTTCAATCCCGACATGATCTTGGATGAGAAAAAGAGTGAAGGACCCCCCGGGTCTAATCTTCTTAGTAAAAGAAGTGAGAGCCCCAAAAGAAGAAAGGGGGGATCGAAACCCTTGATCTCCCCTTTCTTACTCTTAAAGTTCTGCTAATCAAAAAAATCAGACTATTTTGCCTTCACATGGCACTGGGTGCAACCTGTTGGACCTGCAGGTTTGTTGGCCTTCTTCATTTCGTCATGGCAACCCTTACAGGTTTTGTGAGCGGCATCCTTCATCGATGGCGTTTTCCCCTCTGCAGTCGCCTTATGACACTCTATACATTTCTTGCCGGATGTCTCACCTGCTTTCCAGGTGTGATGGCATTTCATGCAGTCGATCTTCAACGTTTCGCTGTGTTTCTTATGGTCAAATGTGACTTTTCCATTAGGAGCCTCAAAGACAATGGTGTCTTTGGCAGCGAAAGCACCCGTAACCATCAAACCAGCAACCAAGAAACCTGCGAGAACAAGAACACACATCAACCTTCTCTTCATTTTCCTACTTCCTCCTTTCTGGGATTTTTTGCAGATGAAAAACCTATTTAACACCCCATAAGAGACTTTTCAATAGTTGAAAAAATTTTCCATTTTATCTGGAACGATGGCCATGAAACGTCAGAAAACTTTTGGCCTGAAGTTGAACGGGCAAATCAACCAAAATCCTTACATAACCGAGACAGATGGCTCGGGGCTTGCTACCACTTCGCCAACCCGATCAGCAGCCTTGATACCTGCTCTTTTTAATTCAGCTATGAACCGGTCAGCGTCACTAGAAGGAAGAGAAAGCAGGAGTCCTCCAGATGTCTGGGGATCGAAGAGCAGTTCTTCTTCCCCGTTGGAGAGTTCTCTGATTTTCTTAAAATAGCCTTCAGCCAATTTCTTGTTGGCTTTGTTGCTTCCTGTCGTCTCGCCCTTGCGATACATATCCACGGCATTGGGATAGAAAGGAAGTTTATCATAAAAGATGTTGATTTCCGCTCCACTTCCTTTTGTCATCTCCAGGCAGTGGCCAATGATGCCAAATCCCGTTATGTCGGTGCAAGCATGAATATCAAAATTCAAGGCGATTTCCATAGCTCTCTTATTGAGAGAAGCCACTTCGGGAAGAATCGGTTCTAAATCACGCCAGGGCAGTTTCTTGGCACGGCAAGCATTAAAGAGAACACCTGTTCCCAATGGCTTGGTTAAGATCAGAGCATCCCCTTCTTTAGCGCCGCAATTGGTAAGGATGTGATCAGGATGCACTACCCCGGTAACCGCCAGACCATATTTCGGTTCATTGTCATCGACCGAGTGTCCCCCCGCGATGGAGGCGTCTGCCTCAGAAACCTTATCGCATCCGCCGCGAAGTATTTCTTTTAATATACTCGTATCGAGTTTTTTGGTCGGAAACATGACAAGGTTCAAGGCGGTGAGCGGTCTGCCGCCCATCGCATAGACATCCGATAGGGCATTGGCAGCAGCAATCTGTCCAAACCAATAGGGGTCGTCAACCGGGGGTGTGATAAAGTCCACTGTACTGATAAAAGCGAGATCTTCCGACAGTCGATAGACGGCCGCATCGTCGCAGGTTTCAAAACCGACGAGCAGATTTGGATCTTGCTTTGGACGCAGGGCCTTGAGTGCATCCGACAGATCTGCCGGACCAATTTTCGCCGCTCAGCCACACGTCCGGGAAAGTCCGGTCAATGTCTTCTTTTTTCTAAATAGGGTCATCTTGTTCTTCTGATGCCGTCTTAAATCCAGACCACCCAGGCGTCCTGGATGTTCTTCATGAGCCAGTCCCCCCCGGCTAGTTCCACCCAGTCATGCTTGTCACTGCCTGTGGCCCCAAAATAATCAGCACAGGGCGGGCAAACTCCGAACCAGCCGCCTTTGTCCTTTATTTTTTTCATAATCTCAAGCGCGTTTCCGAATTTTTTGTATATTGGGGAATCTATCTTCTCTGTCCTTTTCTTGTGGACCAGGTCAGCGCCTTCAAGCGTCATCCAGACATAAACCTTCCCCCATCCCTTATCGGCAACGGTTTGAGCCAAGAGAAGGCCTAATATGGCCCTGTTCGGGTCATTGCCACCATGGGTAATGGCAATAACATATCTCCCTTTTTTCTCCTCCGCCAAAGATTGCCCTCCCATAACTGAGCTGAGGCCTGCGATTCCAAGTCCTGCGCCAAGCATTTTTAGAAAGTCGCGCTTGTCCGTTCCTTCGCCGTCTTCTGCGATCCTCTTTCCCTTTTTCTCTTCCATTTGGATTGCCTCCTTTTGAGAGTTGCCTTTATTAGGCTTCAACTTAAAATTAGAAAAGATAATTCCTTATATGTCAAATCGGAATTCTCAATGATCTTTTGCTGAATTATCGGGATTTTTTATTGACCTTCAAGCAGGGGCAGAAGGTAAGGCGATAGATTTGAAGTCCCCATGATTGTATCTTAAAATATTTAAACAATTCCGTTTGAGAAACCAATGGACGAACCATTCTATATTCAATGGCATATCACGAACCTTTGCAATCTCCATTGCAAACATTGCTATCAGGATGACTTTTCCAAGAAGAGCGACCTGGATTGGCAGGGCCTTAAGAGGGTATCTGATAACCTCCTCGCGACCTTGGAAAAATGGGACAAGACTGCCTGTATCCATCTGACCGGGGGCGAGCCTTTATTAAAACCCGAGCTTTTTGCTCTCATCAACTATCTGGACCAACTATCAACGGTTGAAGAGTTGGGGATCATTACTAACGGCCTTCTCATCGATCAAGAGATGACGAAAAGGTTATCTCGCTTTTCAAAACTGAGGAAAATAAAGATTTCTCTGGATGGAGGAACTGCTGAGGCGAATGACACAATCCGGCAAAGAGGGGCTTTTGAAAAAGTAATGCAAAATCTTCCCTTGCTTAGAGAGACAGGAAGATTTGAAATTTTGTTCATGATTACGATTATGAAAAGCAATTTTAGGAGCCTGCCATCCCTTTTTAGACTATGTCAGGATTTAGGCGTCAACGGCTTGATCATCGAACGGTTTATTCCTCTTGGAAGAGGAAAAGAGATAATGGGTGAGGTTCTCAGCAAAGAAGAATGGAAAGAGATGATAAAGATCCTGTTGGATTTTTTCCCAGCTGATGAAGAAGAGCAACCGTTTCTTCCCTATCAAGCTTTTCAGGTCAGTTTTACTGGGGAGGAGCCTGAGCTTCTTGGAGCCCCCTGTGTCATCGGAGCGGATGGTCTCTGCGTCATGCCGGAGGGGACTGTTTTTCCTTGCAGAAGGTTTCCCGTCTCATTGGGAAATCTTGTGAATGAATCCTTGAGACAGATCTGGGAGAAGTCGGAACTTTTGGAGAAGTTGAGAAAAAAGGAAAACCTCAAGGGTAAATGCGGAAGCTGCGACCTGAAAGATTGCCGCGGCTGTCGAAGTTTAGCTCTTGCTTTGACGGGCAACGATCTCGAAGAAGATCCTCATTGTTCGTACGTTCCCCATTGACCCATTCGGCGGTGCTAAGTTCCGCCTTTTAAAGCGGATAAAGAAGCACCGCTCAGGGTCAACCCCTGCCTACCGACAGGCAGGCTGGCAAGCCCAGGCCTTCAGGCCGCGGAGTCGAAGGGTTGATTTTCGGGATACTGCGAGACAGTGGCTTCGGGATCTCAACTCCTGTATTTAGGTCTTTTGTTCGATTCAAGGATTCTTTTTCTGATGCGGATGGAGTATGGGGCGACCTCAACCAGCTCATCCTCTTTGATGAACTCGATGGCCTGCTCAAGGCTAAGAATCTTGGGAGGGATAAGCTGTAGAGCTTCGTCCGATCCCGCTGCTCTCATGTTGGTCAGTTTCTTTTCCTTTGTGACATTAACATCAAGATCATTCTCTCTTGAATTCTCGCCGACGACCATGCCTTCGTAGACGGCCGTGTTCTCTTTTACAAAGAGAGTCCCTCGGGGCTGGAGGTGATAGAGGGCATAAGGGGTCGTCTTTCCCGGCCGGTCAGCGACGAGGGTTCCGGTGGAGCGTTTTGTAATAACGCCGTGCCACTCCTCATAGCCGTCGAAAATGTGGTTGAAAAGTCCAGTCCCCCTTGTATCGGTGAGAAACTGGGAACGAAAGCCGATGAGGCCCCTGGACGGAATCCTGAATTCAAGGCGAACCCTGCCGTGGCCATTGTTACTCATCTTCTGCATCCTGCCCTTGCGGATTCCGATCTGCTGTGTCACGACCCCGATGAATTCCTCCGGGACATCGATGACCAGATGTTCCATGGGTTCGTGAAGACTCCCATTGACGTCCTTTGTAATGCTCTCCGGCATGGAGACAGAAAGCTCATAACCTTCCCGCCTGATCATTTCGATCAGGATCGCGAGTTGCAGTTCTCCTCTTCCCATCACCTTGAAAGAGTCCGTGGAATCGAAGTCAACCTTGATCGACACATTATATAAGAGCTCTTTTTCAAGCCGCTCCCTCAGGTTTCTCGACGTGACATATCTTCCCTCCTGACCGGCGAAAGGAGATGTATTCACAGAGAAAACCATGGAGATGGTGGGTTCATCCACCGCGATTCTCGGAAGGGCCTCCATATTTTCAATATCGGTGATGGTGTCACCGATATTAATGCCTTCAATTCCGGACAGGGCAACGATATCACCCGATCTGGCCTCTTTGATCTCTATCCTTTCGAGCCCCTGAAATCCATAGAGGGAGGTCACCTTGGTCTTGACGGGCTCCCTTTTGCCATCGATCATCGATACCCAATCTCCCACCTTGACCGAACCCGAGAAGATCCTCCCTATGGCAAGTCTGCCCACATAATCGTTATAGTCGATGTTGGTGACCAGGAGCTTCAACGGTCCTTTTTCATCGCCTTCAGGGGGCGGGACAGCACTCAGGATGAGTTCAAACAGGCACCGTAGGTCCTTGTCATCCTCATCGGGATGAAGTCTTGCAATTCCTAGTTTTGCATTAGTGTAGACAATCGGAAATTCAAGTTGTTTCTCCGTGGCGTCGAGGTCGATAAAGAGATCGTAAACTTCGTTCAAGACCTCTTGGATCCTGGCATCGCTTCGGTCTATTTTATTGATCACCAGAATGGGCGAAAGGTTAAACTCAAGGGCCTTTTTCAGAACAAATCTCGTCTGAGGCAGAGGGCCCTCCGAGGCATCAACGAGGAGCAGCACCCCATCGACCATTTTGAGTGTTCTTTCCACCTCCCCGCCGAAATCGGCATGGCCCGGCGTATCGACAATATTAATCTTGACTCCCCGGTATTCGATGGCCGTATTCTTTGCCATGATGGTGATGCCGCGCTCCCGCTCTAAATCAATATTGTCCATCACCCTTTCCTGGACCTTCTCGTTTAAACGGAAAATGCCCGACTGTTTGAGCAGGCCGTCGACGATGGTCGTCTTTCCATGGTCAACATGTGCAATCAGAGCAATGTTTCTCAAGTCTTCGCGTTTCATCAACTTGTCAACCCACTTCTCCTGAGTTCCGGTCGGGATCGCTTATGGAAGTATTTCCTATTATCCCGCCTCCTGGTTGGTTTGTCCTCAACCTGGAGGTCGGGGGCATCTCCATGCCATACGGGGTCAATACGATTCACCTTAAACAGGGACTTCAAGTCCCCCAATTCTTGATCGGTCACAAAAGTCATGGCAATGCCGGATCTCCCCATCCTTCCCGTCCTTCCGGTCCTGTGCGTGTAGGATTCCAGGCCCCGAGGATAGTCGTAATTAATCACATGACTGACATGACTGAAGTCGAGTCCGCGACTGGCCAGGTCGGTCGCAACCATGAAGGTAATCTCATTCCGGCGAAAACGCTCAAAGATCGAAGTTCGCCTCGATTGCTCCAGACCCCCGTGGATATATTCTATCGATTTGAATTTTTCTTCCAGCTCCTTGATCAGCTTCTCTCCGTGATCTCGTGAATTACAGAAGATGATGCCCTGCGAAATCCTTTCCTTTTTTAGGTATTCGATCAGGGCATTTAGCCGATGGCGGTGCCCCGTATACTGAAAGTGGTGAACGAGACTCTGGGGAGCGACCTGTTCCTTATTCAACTCCATCCTGACAGGTTCTTTCAGATAGACCTTGATCAATCGATTGATCTCCTCGGGCATTGTTGCTGCGAAGAACAAAGTCTGATGCTCGTGGACCAGACAGGACATGATAAAGTCTATATCTTCAACGAAACCCATCTTCAGCATCACGTCCGCCTCGTCCAGGACCAGCGTGCGAACGGAGGAAAGGTCAATCGAAGTGGAATTATAAAGGAAATCGATCAGGCGTCCTGGTGTCGCGACAAGGATATGAACCCGGTCGCTCAGTTTTGCCTTTTGAATCTCCATCGGGAATCCGCCAAACACGGCAAAGGGTATCACGTCTAAAAATTTTGAAATCTTATCGATCTCCTCTACATATTGGAGTGCCAATTCCCGCGTGGGGACGAGAATAAGAGCTTGAATGACATTGAGCGAAGGATCAATCATCTGAACGAGTGGAATGCCACAGGCAGCTGTCTTGCCGGAGCCGGTTTCTGCCCGGGCTAAGAGATCCCTGCCGCTCAGGATAGGAGAAAAGGTCCTTTCTTGAATCGGTGTCAAATCGTTATAGCCCATGTTCGTCAGGGCTTTCAGAATTTCTGTCTTCAAACCTAACTCTGAAAATTTCATCTTTAATCCTTATATAACTCGGCCAATATTGGCCAAAGTTAATCCTTTCCTTTCTTTTCGCCAGACCGTGATTTCCAGGATTTCACGCGACTCGGAGGGAACAATGACTAAATCACGCAGAAATGAATTGGAAGACCTTAGGTATGGACTCTCAAACCCTGAAACTCTCACAACTATTTCTATTATGCATCAGTTTAACTTTAAAAGCAAGAAAAATACCTAGGAGGTAGCGTTCCAATTTCGGAGCGCAAGTTGGGACGCTACCTCCTAGGAAGTTGATTTTCGGATTCTGGATGCCTTTCTGCCATTTGATAGGAGATCCCAATCGACCTGAGAGACTCAATATACCACATTTTTTCCAGCAAAATACAGTATCGACCCTATTCCCTCTCTGTAAAGTATTCCTGTAGCTTGAAAGGAAAGGGGCTAAGTCCTCTTATTAAAAAGGAGAAAGGGAGGTGCGATTTATGCAGAGGAGGGTTTTGTTTTTCTTATCCATCTTATTCTTTACCTTATCCTTCGTTTTCAGTTTGGTACTCATTGCGCAGAGTAAGGTAGAAGGGGGATCAGAGTTCGTCGGCTCTGAAACCTGCAAAGATTGCCATGAGGCGCAATACAACAAGTTTGTAAAATCAGTACATGGCAAGAAGGCGATACCAGGGAGCCCAATGAATCGAGACGGTTGTGAGTCGTGTCATGGTCCGGGTGCCCAGCACGTTGAAAAAGGTGGAGGCAGAGGCGTCGCCATTTTTGTGTTTGACAAAAGGGCAGGCTCCGTTGCCAGAGACTCAAAATGCCTCGATTGCCACCGGGATATGAGAGGCGTGGTAAACTGGGATCTCAGCAAGCACAAATCTTTTCTCGTCACATGTGACAACTGCCATTCCATCCACTCTCCTGTGCCCGGAAAGAGTTATCTGAAGGCTCAAGAACCTGATCTCTGCTTTGGCTGCCACAGGAACATAAGAGCCCAATTCAACAAACAGTCGCATCATCCGATCAAAGAGGAATTTGTCGGTCGGCAGGCGCTTAAATGCTCAAGTTGCCACAACCCGATGGGCACTTTTGACATTAAGGCAATGATCAAGGCCGATTCGGTAAATGATCTCTGTTACAGATGCCACGCCGAAAAGAGAGGCCCGTATGCATTCGAGCATCCTCCTGTGCCGGAGAACTGCCTATACTGCCACGAAGTCCATGGGAGTAACCATTCAAGGCTTCTGACCAGAAAGGTGCCACTCATCTGCCAGAGCTGTCATGACGCGGTAGGGAGCAGCCATCCCACCAGACCCTATACCAATCTTCACTCTTTCTTCGGGACGGCGACGCAGAACAAAAACAGATTTTTCGGCCGGTCATGCTTGAACTGCCATGGGAATATTCATGGAAGCAGCCTCTCCGAATTCTTCGTGCGATAGGGGGTGAGATAATGAAAACGAAAATAATAATCGTTGTAATGACCATATGCCTTGTGCCACTTTCGTATGCTTTTCCCCAGGATAATAAGACGATCGACGGTGAACTTGAGGCGATAGGTGTCTGGTATGATCCACATGGCGGTGAAGGGGGAAAAGCGAAATTCACTGAATATAGGGATCTTAGAGAAGATGGACGCCTTTTTGGAAGGGCAAGGCTGAATCTCGATACCGATAAGTATTTCCTCAACTTCAACGTGGGCGATTTCGGCTATCAAACTCAATATTATACCGTAGACGGAGGCATGTGGGGAAAATTCAAGTTTGATCTATTTTATGACGAGATACCCCATAATATTACCTTTGATGCCAGAACCCCCTTTCTGGGAGCAGGCCATGATCTCCTCGTTGGTACTCCCAATGCAAACTTTCCCCTGTGGAACACGTTTGACTATTCGATCCTCAGACATCAATACGGAGGCGGGTTCAAAGTTGACGTGATTCGACCGTTTTTTCTTGATGTCTCATTTGAAAGGGAAAACAGGGACGGAATAAAGCCGGTAGGCGCGGCAGAAACAACTCCAGGCGGCAGAGCCTTTGAGCTTCCGGAACCCATTGAGTTTGTAACAAACAATCTCAAAGTTTCAGCGGGGTATTCTCAAAAACCTCTCTTCTTGTCCTTGAATTATATCCACAGCGACTTTAACAACAGCAACACCTCTTTGGGTCTACCTCCCAACTTCAACGCTCCAAATGCATTCTCGCTTCCCCCTGATAATACCTATGACAAAGGTGCTTTTAAAGGTGCTGTCTCTCTTCCCTTCAATAGCAGATTCAGTACGAATGTGGGGTTTGCAAGGGGAAGATCGGAGACATCTGTTGTCTCCATTATTGGTTCGGGTTACACGGGAAAAGTTGATAATGTCAATTACGACTTTACGCTCACTTCAAATCCTGTCCGTTTTCTCGACGCAAAAGTCTACTATAAATATTACAAGAGGGACAATAAATCTGACGACCCTACCGGCATCGCAAGTATCTTTCTCAATTATCGGGTTAGCACCTATGGAGGAGAACTTGGCTTTAGACTTCCGGAACATTTTTACCTTAGCGGCGGTTACAAATACGTCGATACGCATAGGAAAAAGGAGGGCGAAACAGATCCTCTCGAGATCCTGCCCAATAACCTGGACAACATCTTTTTTGCGGATTTGAAATGGAGTGGAGTCGATTTTCTGGAAGCCAGAGTAGGATATGAGAAATTAGACAGACGTGCACATTATCAAACCGCTGCTAGTGATGCTAATCCGGCTAAGAGATATTATTATGCGGCACAGGATAGGGACACGTTCAAGGCTACTGTCGATCTCTTCCCTCTGG
>Ga0326726_10002980_pt1 | contig 15518 bp, 12 predicted proteins | sample MHFenrmetagenome_2_FD_207603 | JGI IMG/M metagenome (GOLD analysis project Ga0326726, IMG submission 207603) | Lab enriched peat soil microbial communities from Michigan Hollow, Ithaca, NY, United States - MHF15MN | ecosystem: Environmental > Terrestrial > Soil > Wetlands > Peat | place: USA...
GAAATATCCGGCAAACAAAAAGCTCTATCCGCCGATAATCTGCGGCAAGCCGCCTATCAATCTCAGGAGTGTAACCGCAAGTGGCTGGTAACGCAAACTACCTGTGCTGCAGGATATCGATCGTATTTTCGGCACCAGAACCGCGGCAACTTTTTCGGGTCGTTCAGCAATTATCCTGAAAATTTTTCCGGCTTCAGGCGTGGCATCCCTAAGCAATAGTGCGGTCAGTACCAGTCCGGGGCTCAGTTCATGAACGCCGATACTTGTTTTCCCTGCAGTTTTCAGCTCTTTCGAAAGAAAATGTGTCAGTTCCGACACCGCCCTTTTCGATGCTTTGTGCGGCACGGCGGAACGGGAGAGAGCTGCGCCGACAGATGAAAAACCCATATTGAAAATATGATATACCGCTACCTGCGAAGGGGGTTGACGATCCATGACTCTTACTGCTTCGGCGCACTGCAAAATGGAACCGGCAAGATTGGTGGTACAGGTATCAAAAATATCTGAGCTGTTCAACTCCCATAACGGTCGTTTCAACTGACCTGCTGTGCCGGCATTGTTGATCCAGCGATCTACCAGACCGAGCCGGGATGAAGCAAACTCTGCCAGTACATTTGCATCTGCCGGATCACCGGCATCGCACCCGATTCCATACAACTCTCCCTGAGGGACAGCTCTCCTCAGCGACAATACTGCATTATCCAGCCGCTCCCGGTTGCGGCCAGAAATAACTACACGATCACCCGCCTCAAGAAATTTTTCAGCAAGGGCATATCCAAGTCCCGCGCTGCCTCCCGTAATGACAATACCAAGGGAATGTGATGTCGATCTATCGCTCATTCATATCACTTTTCTGAGATTCAAGTTACCAATGGCCTGACACTGATGCAGCTGCAGCAGCAAATGATTGATAAATAAGAGTCGTTTACATGAATTCAAAACCTGAGCTGTCATGAGAAATAAAACGTCAGGTATCGAGAACAGTTGAATCACGAGGGAAACTGCAGGAGTGATGCGGTCAGCAGAATGATTCCGGCATTATCGGTAAAACCCGTTAAAAAGCTCGTAAAAGACTCATTGAAAAAGTGATGATGGTTCGGTCCCGCAACATTTTTTATATCTTTTCCCGCTTCCGCAAGGACATGGATCGTCATTATCTATGGTAATGATTCTTCCGTGTTTCGTTACGGATGCATGTCGCTCAAATGACATTGAACGGTAAGGCAGCCAGAAACGGTAAATATCGCCAACACTTTCAGCCACCATGGATTTGAGCTGATCACGCTCGGTAGCTGTGAGTTGATGTGATTCATGTTCATGACCGGCAAGCAGAAGTATCGGACCAAGAAGTACGGCAGCCTCTTCTCCCTGATCATCGATGACTTCAAAAATCGGAGACCATTCATCATAATGCAACTCCATTGCAAACATGAACGCAAGCGACCATGCCGTTACCGCTGCATCTTCATCATCGCTGCATGAATAGGAGCAAAGGTCAAACAATGGCACAAATCCATCAGGATCATCCTGAAAAACAGCGATCAGCGAATTCATGTAACGCATCAGAAGCTGCGTGATTCTCTGAACCTGTTCAATGGTGGTAAAAACCGGTGTATCACTTTCTGATGTTCCAAGAACAAATGGCAGCCATTCACTTGGCATAACCGTTACGGGACCAATGACCAGTGCAGTCAGAAATCCGTTCAATGCATCAAGCGTCATGGTATTGGCCGAAGCGGTCTCTGACAGCAGAAACGCTTCAAGTTCAAGCATTTCCTCATCGGAAAGCGGATCATAGAGTGTCATCAATCTGTTCATCAGACAACAATTGAGTATTACGCCAAAGTAGCCGACTCTTCACCTTTTTAACCAAAATAACCTTCTTCCGATTTATCCTGAAAAGCATTCCCGCCACTTGCAGAAAAGCACCCGATTTTCAGAAAAACGTTAGAATCTTTACTTATATATGCTTATAATTTAAACTATAAAATTGATCAGTCAGACAGCCGCACCCCAAACCCCATAAGAGCCGATTGCGTATGCCGCCTGAACAGAATTCCCCCATATCATTTTGCGAGTTTCACCCGCTGAAAAATTTTTTAAAGTCTTTCCATATAATTCTCTTCAGCTTTACAGCAGCAGCCACTCAACTGGTGCTGCCGGCTGCTGGCTATAGTGAAATTACTCCCGAAACATCCTTCAGACAATCGACTGACGAGAAAGCTGCACAATCCTGCAAAATCTCGGGTACCATGCAGAAATTTTTTGTCAATGTTACCCAATATTTCGGTACTCGATATCGCTCAGGCGGTCAGACACCGGCAGGATTCGACTGTTCGGGTTTTGTGCGTTTCATGTTCGGCAAAGTATTCAACATGGAACTTCCCCGATCATCCAGGGAAATGGCCGCCATCGGCAACAAGATCAGTAAAAATGACCTGCAGCCCGGTGATCTCGTATTTTTCCAGACAAAAGGCCAGCACATCAACCATGTAGGCATCTTTATCGGCAACGATACCTTTGTACACTCCTCCCTGTCAAAAGGCATTACAGAAGACCAGCTGAATCACAACTATTACGAAAAACGATTTGCAGGTGCCGTACGCCTGCTTGATCCATCTTCCGAAAAAGGTCAGGACTTTCCTGCACATCAGAAACATCCCGGGAGTGATGCAGAACCATCCTGAGTCCAGATCATCCATGGAAATCCGGACATTCGGTACTTCCATTACAGTCACGGGACTGCTCTGTTTTTGCCGTGTTGCCTTACCGTACATGGATTGAATCAAATCAACCGGTTACTTTCTTTCAATTGCCGTAAAGAACTATACAGCAAGTTGCCGGCATGAAACAGATCTCGTTTATTACCTCACTCCCCTTACACTCTTTACACAACATAACCTGGACCATTATGAAAACTCGAAGTTTAAAGCGGGCGTTGCTTGTCACACTCATTTCCTTTGCACTTGCACCTTCATCGTCAGCATTTGCCGATACCGGAGATTTCGGCATCGCAGTCAAAGCCGGCACATTAGGCATTGGCGGAGAAGTAGCAATCGGAATTTTGCCATCTCTCAATGCAAGAGCCAGTTATAACGGGTTCAACTACGATGGAACAGCAACGGAAAGCGATATCAAATATGATTACAAGCTTAAGCTGAAATCAGTTCCGGTACTGCTCGACTGGCACCCCTTTGAAAACTCAGGATTCAGACTCTCTTCCGGTGCTGTCTTCAATAACAACGATGTCAAGGCAACAGGTACGTCACAAAGTCTCTACACTATCGGTGGAGCGACATATACCGGCGCAGAAATAGGTACTCTTACCGGTGCCGTTACCTTTAAAAAAGTCGCTCCCTACGCCGGAATCGGTTGGGGCAATGCCGTCGGAAACGAGAGCGGCCTTTCAATAGCATTTGATCTTGGTGTCATGTTTCAGGGTCAGCCAGATGTCTCTCTCTCCGCGAGCGGACCGATAGCATCCATCCCCTCATTCCAAACCAACCTTGACGCTGAAATCAACGATGTGAAAAATAAAATCGAAAACGTCAAGTATTATCCGGTTGTATCTCTGGGCCTGGCATACAGGTTTTAATTCCAGTCACTCACCCTGCATGACGCATATAAGCTGCCGGGCGGTCTGCAATGTTTTATTGCAGCCACCCCCGGCCTTATCCCCTTGTCATCGAGTAACCTTAAATGCCGTTCCATAATTCATCATCAAAATCCATTCAGGCACTGCAAATGGCGTTTCAATGCATAAAATACTTATGCCCGGTGTAAAAGTGAGTAATAGAGCTCTTCATACTGTTCCACCATGCACTCCAGTGAAAAACGACGTTCAAATTCCTCCCGACAGGTTTTTCTTGATATCTGCTCCACATTATGGATCGCCTGTATAAAATCGAGCCTGTTTTCACATATGAATCCGGTTTTTCCATGTGTGATGACTTCGGGCGCTGAACCGCAACCACGCACGATCACCGGCGTTCCACAGGCAAGAGCCTCGATCATTACAAGCCCGAAAGGTTCAGGCCAGTCGATGGTGTTGAGTAGCGCTTTCGCATTTTTCAGCAGCTCAACCTTCCGGCACTCATCAACTTCACCAACATATTCAATAAGGGGATGATCAAGAAGAGGACGAACTTTTTTCTCAAAATAGTCTTTATCTGTAGGATCTATTTTGGCAGCGATTTTCAGGGGAATATTACATGCCCGGGCCAGCATGATTGCCTGATCAGGCTTTTTCTCTTCCGAAAATCTCCCCAGATAGAGAAAATACTCCCCTGGTTTTTCATTGAATTCAAAACCGGATCGAGGATATCCATGATAAATGGTTTTGACCCAGTTTATCTCTTCGACCGGGCGCCTTTGGGAATCACTGATTGAAACATAGGCCATATCCCTGTAAAGCCGCAATATATCTGAACAATCACCAATATCAAGCCGGCCGTGCATCGTAAGAACTGTTGGAATCGGCGCAGAGGCCGCATAGGGAAGAGTGAGATATTCCAGATGCGAATGAATGATGTCGAAGTCATGAAGCATTTTACCATACACTCCGTTCAACATCATCATGGTGATGATTACCGGCGAATGTGCCTTTCTTCCAAGCCGGAGACCCTCTCTGACAGGAGCAACCAGCTTTGCGCTGGTTATGGAGTCACCGGAAGCAAACAGAGTAACCTCATGGCCTCTTGCAACAAGGCCTTCAGTTAAATGATAGACAACCCTTTCTGTTCCTCCATATTTTTTCGGCGGTACTCGTTCTATTAAAGGTGCAACCTGAGCAATTCGAAGTTTTTTCATTGAAATCTCTCACCCGTTTTGAAGCGCATTCAAAAAGAGACATTCAATAGTGTACCATTGACAAGCCATTTACGGCCCCACGATAACCATATACGTACGGTTTCAAGCGGTTTTCCGATTATTTCTGAAATATCCCTGTGTTTCAATCCTGAAATCTCCGACAACAACACCGACAACTTTATATCTGCTGACCATTTGCGTAATGATGCCTCAGTAATTTCATTGCATCTGCATGCTGTATCCTCTGAAACGGAAATAATATCCACACGATAGCTCTCGAGATAACAGGCTCTGAATGTTTTAATCAACTCTTTTTCAGAAGTATCCAAATCAACCTGACTGTAGGTTCTGTTTACAAGATCTTTGGTGGCCGTGAAAGAACCTGTCATCCAATATGCGAGGCTGTAGATATCATCCATCAGATCCACTGGCGTTTTATTCATGGTGACCAATCCTCCCACCACATCTTCAGTTAATCAAACAATGGATATCCACGACGAAACGATAAAAAACTGAGGACATCAATAATTTTCCGGGCTAGAGAATCCCTGATTTTTTTTTTCAAAAAGCGCTCTCTGTTGCCGTCCCGGAGTTGAATGCTGCGAGGACATATAAGTCGCCTTATATTTCATTAATGGCAATTAATATGCCAAAGGAATACATAACCTTGTTGAGTACTCTTAACTAAGACAGGAGCCGGAACTGTCTCAACCTGTATGCCCTATTTTGAGACAGTTCCGGCCAAATCATGTATACCGGAAGCTAAAGAAAAGAAATGCCGCTCGATATCATCGCCATTGAATCAGCTATGCCGACTGCTCTGCATCAGTTACTCCTGGCCGTATGAAAAGCCAACCTATAACTGAGCACAACGACTATGTCTGAATGGAGAACAAGCAGAGAAGATGGGGAGACGCATGCGGCAAAAGCATGACAAATACTTTTCAGCCGCAGCGATTTCTATACGGTCATGATGAACGGCGAAACCTGTACGATTTTGAATGATCGCATTACAAAACGATTCCATTCAGAAGATCGTGTACTTTTTGAGTTAAAGCATTGATTGAAAAAGGCTTACTGATAAATTCAACACCATCCTCCAGAACTCCGTGACGGGCTATAATATCAGTGGTATAACCTGACATGTAAAGGGTCTTGAGCTCGGGACGAATCAAAAGGAGTTTTTTTGACAATTCACATCCGTTCATTTCAGGCATGATCACATCGGTCATGAGCATGTGAATTTTGTCTGTGTAGTGCGTAGCGATATTGATCGCTTCTCCGGGCGTTGTAGCTGTCAGTACCGCATACCCGTCATTTTCAAGCATCTGTTTACAGAGATTGAGAATATCGGGTTCATCTTCAACGATCAGTACCGTCTCTTTACCATGAGTTGCGGGTGGAGCAGGGTCCATTCGCTCATCCTGATCCGCATATCCGCTGTGTTTGGGAAGATAAATTTTGAACGTTGTTCCCTCTCCCGGTTCACTCTGGCAGTCGATAAAGGCCTTGTTCTGCTTAACGATGCCATAAACCGTAGAGAGCCCCATTCCTGTCCCTTGTCCTTTCTCCTTGGTAGTAAAAAATGGTTCGAAAATATGAGGGAGATTCTTTTTGGCAATACCGCAGCCGTTATCAGTCAACACAAGCGTCACATACTCGCCTGGTTGCTTGCATATGTGACCGGCAGCACAATCTGATTTTTCAACCTTGATTATTTTAGTTTCAATAGTGATTTTGCCTACGCCGTTTATGGCGTCACGCGAATTGACGCAAAGGTTGCCAAGAATAAGATCAATTTGAGTCGGGTCGATCTTTACCGGCGTACGATGGCTGTCGGGGATCCAGATCAGGGTAATCTGTTCGCCGATGATGCGCCTGAGCATGGTCAGCATTTTTTCGACCATTGTGTTCAGTTCGAGCACTATCGGCATTACAGCCTGCTTGCGCGAAAAAGCAAGAAGTTGATTAGTCAGTTCGGCAGAATGCTCGACAGCTTTGAGAATATTTTTCAGATTGTTCTGCAGCGGTGGTTCAAGCACCTGTTGATTCATAACCATTTCAACATTTCCAAGGATCACTCCCAGCATATTGTTGAAATCATGAGCTATACCACCTGCCAGTTGACCGACCAGTTCCATTTTCTGGGCCTGAAGAAGCACTTCCTGCATCTTTTGTTCAGATAGCTCGGCGCGCTTGCGAGCGACTATTTCCCAGGCAAAATCGGCCAGGGAGCTTACCATCCGCACATCATCATCATCATAGTCGAATGGTTTTTCCAGAACCCCCACAACTGCCATGACTGTTTCCCCTCGCATCAAAGGAACTACGATTGATCGATGGATTTCAGGATGGTGATCCGGCATGTTCATGATTTGCCGGAAAGCGGAATGATTATTGTATATCAAAGCCTTGCGGCTCTGTGCAGCTTCAGTCAATACTTCCGAGTTGGAGAATAAAGGATAATGTTGTCCATTATCGGCGATATCATGCAAAGACTTCTGCATGCTGCTTGAAAAGACCTGCTGAGACAGGGTCGTCTGATCATCACCAATAAAGCAGCAGAAACCTGTTTTGCTTTCAGTCAGACGTGCAGCTTCATCGAGTGTTGCCTCCAGCAATTCTTCCACAGAGCTGTTCTCCGCCATATCGAGAAGCTGAAGGCGAAACGCAGTAAGGGCTTCGAAACGCTTGCGTTCAGTAATTTCAATACCGATGGCCACAACAAATGGCTCTCCATCGATCATGATCCTGCTTCCCGAAATCATCCGCCACTGATATTCAGGCCCACCGTGAAGAAGTATTCTGCCCTCCGCAGTTACTTCAACACCATTAGTCAGGATGTTACTGATACCCTCCAATGCGGTTAATCTGTCATCCGGATGAAAAACCTTGATCGCTTCATAGCCGGTCAGTTCACTCTCCGGTATACCAACAATCACATCACGATAATAAGCGTTCCACCAGACAATTCGACCGTTTGCATCGTTAATGGTAAATGAACCCGGAAACGTATCAATTATAGCTTTACTGAACGTCTGCTCGAATTTTGCAGATTCACTCCGGCTTACGGGCGGTGTAGCTCTGTTATGATCATTCATCGCATTGTGTATAAGGAATTCTGTAATGTACCGGTTGCGATGCAGCACCTCTAAATGCATCAGGAATAGCGCCGGCTTACCTATCAAAAAATACCGGTCGAAATCAGCCGTTGAATAAAACTACGGATGATTTAATCAATTCAGGGGTTTTGATAGAAACCATTTCAGGGGGCGGGAGAAATAACAGACAGCCAATAATATCCCAAAACGCCTACACTCGCTGCATAAACCCTGCGAGCAGACCACACTGTTCAGCTCTGTCCGCCAGACCTTGATACTGCTTATATAAACCTGTTCACTAATAACTCTGCCTCGAACTGCAGGAAACCCCGGAATACTTACCCGTTAATACGTCAGCAACACTGAGGCACATATTAACATTACTTTTCTTAAAAGAAATTTACACAATAAATTAAAACTATCCCCTCTTTTTCCTGCAAGATTTTTTTTCCCGGAAAACACGTCGATATTGAACAGAAAGGACAAAAAAGGCTTGACGTAAACCAAATATCCGGCATTTACTTTGCCGTTTTAAAGAATCAAGACATTGGAACTAAAAAAACTCTCCCTACCGATCCGCCAATCTGATGCAAGGTTGTAAAAAATAATTATTATTGAGTAGGAGAACACTCGGAAATCCTGTATAAACTATAAGACAAAACGACAATGCCGTGCAATTGAGCATCGCAAAGTCATGATGCAAAACCCGCATTAGTTTTCATGAAACTCTTTCTTAAACTAACCCTCTATTTTTTTCTTTCGGCGTGCGCTGCAACTGCAGCCTTTATTTTCAGCCTCGGCTTGCTCGTGTCACTTTATGCCGGAAATCCTGAAAAAACCGATGTGATCATCGTCCTTGGAGGCGACAATGGACTTCGGGTACGCAAAGGGGCAGAACTCTACAACTCGGGATATGCAGCCCATGTTATCCTTACTGGTATTGATGAAAGGTTTTACCATCCAGCACACCCCAACTGGCGCGAACGCAGAATGATGGAACTTGGGGTCCCCAAAAAAGCGATCAGGGTCGATACCCAGTCTACAACCACCTGGGAAGAAGCTGTCAATACAGCAGAAACCATGGATAAAAAAGGATGGAAAAGCGCCATTGTCGTCAGCGATCCTCCTCACATGCTTCGACTCCATCAGACATGGAACAAGGCATTCGACGGCTCATCAAAAAAATTCATTCTTGTTTCAACAGAGCCGGAATGGTGGAACCCTTTGCTCTGGTGGAAAAACAAAAAAAGTTACCAGTTTGTAATCAACGAGATCAAAAAAAACCTCTTCTACACCGTCATGTACTTCTGAATCTGCTCTGCGGTGTAATCGACGAGCATCCGGGAATAAAAAGCTGAAGCTTGCAAATTGATCAGGCTCACTCTCCGATTTGTATCATCTGATCGGTAATTTCAGTAAAAGCAACATCATGGCTCACCAGAAAGAGCTGATCGTACCAATGCTCCACGACCTCTTCACGACCTACGTCAATGGCTCGAAATGCCTGGGCAAGATTTTCGCGGCGTGAAGCGTCAAGATTGGAGGTCGGTTCGTCAAAGAACGCAACTCTTGCTCCTATCGTCTGGAGAAGCGCGAGTCGCAGAGCAACCACTGCGCTCATGGTCTGACCGCCCGACAGCTGGTCATCGCTGCGCTCCCGGATAACACCCTCCGCCATATCGCGCAGTATAATCTGATAATTTTCACCCCAGAGCAGCTCTTCATCCGACTCGGCTATGGAACGGTAGATACGATCGGCACGAAGGCTTATCTCTTCTCGAAACCGCTCTGAGAGTTGCGCTGAAACATTCCTGAAAACCTGGTTTCGCAAAAACTTCACCAAACGCTCCTTCTTCTCGAAAGATTTGATCAAGACCTGTTTTTCTGTCATCAATGCCTGAAGCAGCCTTAATGCAGCAATCTCTTTATCGAGACGAAGCAATGTTCTTCCGATCTCATCAACCTGCTGCCGACAGGTTGCCACATCCGTCAGAAGGCGCTCCTTCTCAACACGCAGTTCCTGATGCCGCTCTTCGTCATACTGCTCACGAAGGAGCATGATCGCAGTCTGTCTTGCATTCAGATCCGATTGCAGAATTTCGAGACCGCGCTCCCACTGGGCAAGGGTCTGACGACGGTTTTCAAGATCATCTGCATCCTTCCGTTGTGCGGTATATGCGTCACGCACCGCCTGAAAACGCTTGCGCACTCCTTCCGCCATCTCGATATCCGAATCCAGAGTTGCAAACGCATTCAATTCAGATTGTCGGACGGCAACTTTTGAAACTGCCAAAACCTGTTCACTTCTGGAAATTTCCAGCCTCTTGAGTCGTTCACAATTCTTTCGGCGTGCCGCCTCCAGATCGGCGGCCCTTTTGTCGAGTTCCTGCAGCCGAATGCTGTTGGCATGAAACTCCTTCTCGGCCTTTTCCGCTGCCGAAACTTTTTGAACCGAGTCACCTATCAGTCGGTCAAGTTCGGCCATTGCCCGATCAAGCGTGTCGATTTTAACAGAAATAATATCACCGGGAGTAAGACCGGCAACATTCCGGCACTGCTCCTGAAAAAAAGGACAGATTCCTTCAGCAAGATCATCTTTACCCTCAACAAGACCTGCACGTCGGCCTTCCAGAAGAGAGCGTTCAGCCTTGAGACGGTCCGCTTCACTTCGCAGCGCCTGAAGCACAGCAAAGGAGTTGCGTGTTATTTCAGACACCTGTAACTCCTGTCGGGTTTTTCCGATCAGGGAATCTTCAGTACTGAACTCTTTTTCAGCCTGCGCGATCGACTTCTCTTCATGCTCCAGGGTCTGCAGCAATAACCGGGCGTTCAGTTCCAGAGCGGTGATATCCTGTTCAATGGAGCGCCGCTTGAGCATCAAATTGCGGAGTTCTGCCAGCTGTAACTCTGCCTTATCGTATGACTCCTTGCCGGAACGTGATGCGTTAACGACACTTAAAGCCCGAAGTGCTTCATCCACCCTCAGCTTTTGAGTAGCGATCTTCTCGCCTCCATCTTTAATCCTGCCCTCAAGGAGCTGAATTTCAGAGTTCAGCGCTGTTACATTTTTTTCCCGGTTGTCAAAATCTGTTAAAAGAGTCTCAAGCTTTCTGAGCAGAAAATCCCTCTCTGTCAACACCGTCTGCTTCTCCTTAAGTACTCCTCCGGTAATATTGAACTCTGCTTCTTTTTGAGGCAAAGCCACAACCTGTCGATCAAGTCCCTGAACTTCAGCCTCAAGAATTTTCATTTTCTCCTGGACCAGCGAAAGCAATGAACCAGTACCTTTGAAGGTCTTGCGCCAGGTGTCAATTCCAAGAATCTCATCGAATGCCTCTTGCCGCTTTGTGGTCTGCCGGATAATGAAGGGACCGAGAAAATCATTTTGAAAAGGGCCAATAACCAGCTTGAACTGTTCCGAAAGAGGGCGACCATTGGCGAGACCGAGGAGCTCCGAAATCCGGGCTTCAGTCTCACCTATTCCTGCGTGCTCCTCAACTTCAAAAGAGTCGCCGCTCTTTTTTGAAAGCAGCCATTTAGAGGATGTACCTACCGTGCGGGTTACCTGCCAGATCTCGTTGTTGTCACACTGGAAAATGACCGAAATTTTGCCGTTTTTGGCTCCGATCGAGATGAATCGATCAACATTGGAGACAAAGTCACGTGCATCGACACCAAACAGTGCGTAGCCGATTGCCTCAAATACTGTGCTTTTACCGGCACCGTTAGCTCCCGACAGAACGTTTATACCTGCCGAAAATGTGAGGTCTGTATCGCGATGCGATTTGATATCTTTCAGATGAATGGAGAGTATCTGCATGTTTTAAATGTCGCTTAGAATACCCAGAAGTTCCTCTCCCTCACCGTCACCCTTCATAACCTGATCACGAATGGCAAGGGCAATTCTGACCAGATCGTCTTCCATCCCTTTAAACTCACTTTTAGCATTAATCAACTCCCACAGCACATCTTTTTCTATCTCGGCAAGGTTTTTCTGCTCTGACTCCTCTCCACTTTCCCTGGTTGACAGAGAGAGATGATTTTTAATTTCGGCATAGAGAGGCCTGCAGAGTGCATCGAGAGTAATGCGCAATCGCTCTCTGCCGAGTTCAAAGGGATGGAATCGTACCCTGCCGGTCAACTTCACCTCCAGAAGCAGATTTCTCTCATCATCTGTTTCAGTCAGCTTCCTGCCTAACTGTTCACATAAGCGCGCAAGAGCTTCATCGGCATGTTCAGCGCCGTCAAGATTGACAGACGTCACAACCATCGGGCGGGGAGAGGTTTGACGGAACTCGTGCCGGAAATGACCATCTTCAACCGTGACTAGGTAATACCCTTTACTGTACCGCTCTTCTCCGAAATTGACACACTCCGGAGAACCTGGATTGTATGCATAGTCTCTTCCTTCGGGAGTGGCAACAATGTAGGGCTTATGACCGTGGCCAAGAGCGACATAATCAAAAACTTCTGCCAGAGGCAGTGCATCTTCCGGTTTCATGTTGCCGATCTCCACCGGTGAGTATGTCCAGATACCGACATGAAAGAGCAGGATGTTGTTTTTGGTGGTGATCGAATCGCAAATACGCTCAACATGATTCCCCGCCTGAGTACCTATATAGCCGAGTCCGTAGATGTTAATCCCCTTGATTTCAATATGTCCACCACTCCCCTCATCAGCATCAAACTCTGCAAACCGGTAGCCGCCGGATTCAGTGCGGATCGGGCGAAGCAGGCGGATATAGCCCATCTGCGACAAAGCCTCCATCCATGAAACATTGTCGCGGCGATGAATCCAATCGTGATTTCCTTCAACCGCAATACAGGCTATACCTGCATCCTTCAGTGGTTGCAGGGTTTCAATGGTGCGAGCGAAAGTGCGCGGCAATATCTGGCCGGTATGGAAGAGATCGCCCGCAATGAGAATAAAATCAACCCGTTCGTCAATAGCGCTTTGGACGATGCGGCCGAGCATGACAAAAAAATCTTCATACCGTTCGGTCTCAGCCGCCGAAGTTCGATATGTTTTGCCGAGATGAATGTCCGCCGTATGAATAAATTTTATGGTCATGTAAAGGGCTTGGCAAGCGGGTAGTTCTATAAACAAGATATTATTTCAAATAAAGATACGCGGATTTACCAGACAATAAAAGAGTACACTTTGTGCGTTTGAGCGCATGCTCACCGAAAGTAAACGCGAACGTTATACACTATCTGACTCATCACTGTTCAGTGCGATCCAGGTCCAGATGCCTCCTGCGGCATCCACTGCGCCAAAAAGAATAAGCACCGGACTCACGAATCCAAGCGCAGCAAACACCGTGAAGGCTGCCAATACAAAAAAACGGGCAAAAACAGAGGCCTGATAGAAGATTTCAGCCTCGCACTTCGCAGCAAACCAGTAGTAAACCCCTAGGTTGAAGACCAGCACACCGGCAACACGAATCCATACCTCGGATGTCGGAGTTATGAAAAACAGCGAAAGCATAAGGTTTGGCGCCAGCATGAGTGAAATGCCAAGCAGATTCATGTAGATGCCAAAAATCTTCAAGGTGAATGCCGGCTTGCTCATAAGAATTCCTCGGGCATATCAGATAAAAAAATAATGTGGCGCAAAACTGAAACTCCGGTTGAGTTCAAAATCAAGAGCGGTTTTAGTGCAAGGCGAGCGCCGTTCCGGCTGGGTCGGAAAGGAACAAATTAACAGCAATACCAGAAAAACCAACATATAAGGGCAGATGTATTCGCACAGCTCAAAGCATAAGTTACGAGCAACGGCCGGTTATCCAAAACACTCTCAAATAACCCTGATTCGACAATTGATGATGTGCAAATTGGATGTTCAATCGGATCACAGAATAAACCAGGCAAGAAACCCGACAATTCCAACCCCTCCTACTACTGCAGCAGTGCCGGAAGCGCCAACGGTATCAGCATACGGATCCGCCGTAGTGAAGTCATAGGTTGAACTGCCGGTGAAACTGTTTCCGGCCTTATCCTCGATCGACCCATCATCCAGGGTAACGACATAGTGTGTGCCGGGAGCAAAAGAGACCGTCGGTTTGATCGTAAGCCTGCTCTCTGAAATCGTGAGATTCTCACTTGTCAAGATATCGTAGGCGGGCTCCAGGAGTCCACCCGCAGCTGAATCGAGGTGAATGGCAACACTACCCGTACCCTTCTGTATTACCTCGCTGAATATGATGACTATGTCATCCATCAATCCTGCATTCACAGCGCCGTCAGCCGGGCTGAAAGACATCACCTTTGGTGCAAGTATATCCGCTTTCACGCCATCGGCAAACTGGAATTGTTCAATACCACTGACTATATCAGTATCATCCCGCCCTGCAATCGTGTCGCTGATAGTATATATCTGTGTTACTTCCATGTAACTGATGCTGTACTCCGAACAGTTTCCACTGAACACGACAGTATCCAGGCCATCACCGCCACTGAGAGTGTCATCGCCTGAAGCGCCGATAAGTGTATCATCCCCCGCGCCTCCATAGAGCGAGTTACCGACAATATTACCTGTAATGGAATCATTACCTGTACCTCCCCTGACAATTTCGATAAAGACCTCGAAAGCAATTCCGAGATTATTTGAACCGTCATAAAGATTCGATCCCGTTCCTGCATTGGGGTAATGGATGGAGGAGTAACTACCCGGTATCAGGTTGATCGTGCAATCGGTACTGAAGTTCGAAATATCGATCATATCTTTACCGCCGGCATCCCAGATGCTTTTATAAAAAGGGATGGAGGGATCAAAGGTGTAGACAGAGTCACCGGACTGGTAGCTATTGTTCGTTCCATATAGGTACTGGATAACCGCTATGTCATAAACCATAGGGGTTTCCGGAACGACATACCTGTAGTTTTCCGTGTCTTTGCTTGTATCCGGATACCAGGTTTGCCAGTCATAATAGGACATAGCGGTATAATTCCTGAAATCCAGACCGGCAGGCAGATATGGCCCTGAAGCATCTGTTCCGGAGTAATTCCCCGGGTGTTTAAGCCCGAGTCCGTGACCTGTTTCATGAATCAGCGAATAGTAATTGTACGAACCCGCTGCCCATGAACTTCCATTTGCAAATTCCGGATTGATCCAGACATCTCCTGCGCTTGCCCAGTTGCTGTCAGGATAATAACTCCATCCCCAGCAATCTCTTACATCGGAAGAATATGCAAAACGGAAATCTCCGACATTATTGGCGTCATCAGAAACTTTGGTGAAGATGATATTTGCGACATCAGCCCAGCTTTGAAGCGCTCTGGTGACTGCAGCAATTTGCTCAGGATTCAATCCGAAATGCTGGGCAGCTTCCTGTTCCTGCATGGAACTGTAATCTGATTGCCAAATAGCTGATTCTCTGTCAATCCAGGGAAAGCTGTAGGAAAGCCGCACTGCGGAATCGGAGAGATCGCTCCATTTCTGATGATCTTCATTGAGCAGGCCATCAATGGTAGTCACACCACTAAGTACAAATATACTCGTGGCTGAAGAGGATGAGGGGGTTGGCATAATTGCATCTCTTGGTTTTGACCAAAAAGAAAGAGGGACCACTCGTGATTGTCGCATGTCCCGATCCCGACACAGCAGGG
>Ga0326726_10002981_pt1 | contig 15512 bp, 17 predicted proteins | sample MHFenrmetagenome_2_FD_207603 | JGI IMG/M metagenome (GOLD analysis project Ga0326726, IMG submission 207603) | Lab enriched peat soil microbial communities from Michigan Hollow, Ithaca, NY, United States - MHF15MN | ecosystem: Environmental > Terrestrial > Soil > Wetlands > Peat | place: USA...
CGCCGCCGCTGAACTGCGGCGTTAGCTGGCAGCGTTCTAGCTCGCGGTACGAGTAGCCATGAAGTTCGAGGTCATTGGTGACATCCGTGAAGTCGAACTCATTGCCCGCGGGGCCAGTGTTAAAATCCGAGCGTACCTTCGCAAGGCTTACGGCCGTGGCAGTTGGCGCAAGCTCAAAGGAATCGCGGTTGTTCGACTGCCGAATGGTTCGCGCCGAATAGTCGAGTTGCATTGGTACGAAGCGCATGGAATTGGAAGAAGGGACCTGAAAATCAAACGTTATCTCGACGAATCATGAAGCAACCGAACAAACCATTTGCCTTGTGTATCGACAACACCGATTACAAGGCATCGCTAATTCCCGGGAAAGTGTATCGATTGATTCCAGACGCGCGGGCTGCGAAGGACGACTTCGTCCGCGTTGTTGATGAGAGTGGCGAGGACTACCTGTACCACAAAAGCCATTTTGTGTTCGTTGACTTTCCAGCTTCGGTCAAGAAACAGATCTTGGCCATCGAGCGTGCCAGCTAACAAGCAGTTGCAGCGGACGGTCGGACGGCATCACGGCAGCGCCGCGAGCGCGCCATTTCATTACGCGCTCGCGTCGCTGGGCAAAGGCCAGCGCGCCGCCGCTGAACTGCGGCGTTAGGCGGCACACGAGAGCGCGTTGCAATATGCTGCCCCCGTTCGCGCGTAGGCTGGAGAGATAGTGTGAAGTTCAACGATATTGTTCGTTCGGAGGCGGATTTGCGCGCCCTGATGGGCGGTCCAGTCGCGCCTCCCGTCGTGGAGAAGACGCTATCGGCGCTCGACCGTCACTGTCTGGCTTTCATCGAGCGTTCACCGTTCGTTCTGATTGCGTCGAGCAACGCAGAGGGGCGGATGGACATTTCGCCGAAGGGCGATGCTCCTGGCTTCGTCAGGGTGCTCGACGAGCACACACTGGCCATCCCTGACCGGCCCGGCAATCAGCGTTTCGACACCTTCCGCAATTTGTTCGAGTCGCCCCGGGTTGGGCTAATCTTTCTCATCCCCGGTAAACGCGAGACGCTGCGCATCAGCGGAAAGGCTGAGGTCGTACGCGACTCCGAGCTGCTCACCACTTTGGCCGCCAACGGAAGAGTGCCGGCGCTCGCTATCGCGGTCCACGTTGACGAAGCCTTCTTTCACTGCGCGAAGTGCATTATCCGTTCGCATCTCTGGCAGCCCGAGCAATGGCCGCCACTAGAGGGTCTGCCGACGCTGGCGCAGGCGATGAAGGATGCTGCATCGATTCCGGCGCCCGTGGAGGTGGTCGAGGGAATCATCAGGGAAGATGAGGAGAAACGTCTCTACTAGCGATGCTTGAGGTGCCAAAGAGCGTTGTGCCAGCCGCCTAACAAGCAGTTGCAGCGGACGGTCATGCATAAAGTGCCAAGGCACATAGGGCAGCGCGCCGCCGCTGAACTGCGGCGTTAGGCGGCACCAAGAGCGGATCGTTTTCGGGCAGCGGAGAGTTTTGTGTCTGGCGCGAAGGAATCTCTCAGCCGTGAATGCTCTCTTCGCATCGAACGACTTCTCTCGGCGACAGTCGTTGGTTCGGAAAGGATAACGGCGGGGTACAGCGCCGCCCAGCGGTGGTTGATCCGCGTGACCTCGACGACGAAGTACTTCGTGAAGATCGGTGCCACCTTGCCTTCCGCACACGCACTTCGTCACGAAGCGTGGGTATACAGGGAACTCCACCTCCCGTGCATGCCAGCGCTTGTTGCATGGCAGGACGACGAGACTATGCCGATTCTCATTTTGGAGGACCTATCCAGCTTGGAATGGCCTCCCCCGTGGTCGCCGCCTACGATCGCGATGGCGCTCGATACGATCGACCGAATACATACCGCTTGTGGCTCGCTGCTCCCGTATGAGCAACGTAACGGAACCGATTGGGATTGGTGGCGTGCTGTTGAGCGCGAACCAGAGCCATTTCTTCGCCTCGATATCGCGAAGTCCCGATGGTTGAAATCCTCTCTGCCTGCGCTCATTGAAGCCGCGGAGTCCGTCACTCCCACAGGCGATCGCGTCGCTCACTTCGACCTTAGAAGTGACAACTTTTGCTTCGCATCCCGCGAAGCCCGTCTGGTCGACTGGAGTCTTGCTTGTCTGGGCAATCCGACACTCGACCTTGGACTATTCCTACCTGGGCTTGCCGCGGATATGGGGCCAAGCCCTGAAGAAATACTGCCCAAGGAACCAGGAATTGCATCGTGGGTCGCTGGTTTTTTCGCGTGGCACGCGAGCAAGCCCTTTATCCCAGAGGCTCCCGCGGTTCGGACGATGCAGCGGAAGTTGTTGCAGCGAGCACTTCCTTGGGCCATTCGTGAACTACACCTCGACGCGGCATGATCCCGGCAGAGTGCCGCCTAACATGCAGTTGCAGCGGACGGTGAGGGATAAAGTGCCAAGTCACCTGCGGCAGCGCGCCGCCGCTGAACTGCGGCGTTAGGCGGCATCCAATCGGCGACTTTCGTCCTTGACGGTGGTGCACGTTTGTACATACGCTGTCGGCTATGCACGGGTACGAGTGGGACCCCGCTAAGGCGGCAGCCAACCTGAAACGGCACAAGGTCGACTTCGCGGACGCGGCGCTATCGCTCGAGGACCCGGATGCGCTCATCGCCACCGATCCCGATGCCAGCGACGAGGAGCGTTTCATCTGCCTTGCGGCTGATCCCGAGGGGCGAGCGCTTGTGACCGTGTACGCTCATCGCGGCAACAACATTCGCATCATCTCCTCTCGAGCGGCCAGTCGCGGCGAGCGGCGTCGGTACGAGGAAAGCTGATGCGTAAGGAATACGACTTTTCGAAAGCCAAACGCGGTGCCGCCGTTCGGGTGCCCAAGGGCAAAACGCGTATCACGATTCGGCTCGATGATGACTTGCTGGCTTGGTTCAAGCGGCAGGTCCACAAGAGCGGCGGTGGTAGCTATCAGTCGCTGATCAACGCGGCCTTGCTTGAGCACATCAAGCGAAGCGATGAACCATTGGAAGCTACGCTGCGGCGCGTTCTACGCGAAGAGTTGCGTAGTGCCAGCGGCTAACAAGCAGTTGCAGCGGACGGTCAGGCATAAAGTGCCAAGGCAGATAGGACAGCGCGCGGCCGCTGAACCGCGACGTTAGGCGACAACCCGAGTGGGCTCAAATACGCACGTCTGTATACGGGAACGGAGCATGAACCGCCGCATGGATTCGACTGCGATGAGACGCGAATTCGCCGCCGGCATGCTTACCGGTCTACGAGTGGTGTGGCCGGTCCTGTCAGCGCTGCTAGGCGCAGTGGCGGTGCTTGGTTTCGTTATCGGCCGTCTCGAAGGCTGGTCTGTGCAGGAATCGATCTACTTTGCGTTCGTGTCCGGGCTGACGATCGGCTACGGTGATTTTGCGCCTAAGACCGGGCTAGCGCGCTTCCTTGCGATACTCATCGGGATATGCGGAGTGCTGTTGACCGCCCTTGTTGCTGCCGTCGCGGTGAAGGCGCTGACAACGGCACGTGAGCGCCGCGATGGTGACGAATGAAGCGAAGAGCCATCGCCGGAGAGGGCATGTGCCTGCCCGTCGCCTACCAAGCAGTTGCAGCGGACGGTGATGGATGCATTACCAAGGCACGAGGGTCAGCGCGCCCGCCGCTGAACCGGAGCGTTATGCGCTGAACTGATGACGTGCACCACTCGCCGCGCTGTCTCTTCTGATGCGATCGCCGCGTGCAATGTTGTGCGGCGTTCGATTGTCGAGTTGTGCTACGAGGATCACCAGGGCGATGAGGCCAGTTTGGCAAGCTGGCTCGTGAACAAGACGCCAAGCAATTTCGAGCGTTGGATCGGTTCGGAGCAGCACGTTGCACTTGTGGCGGAGCGTGGTAGCGAGCTCGTTGGTTTCGCGTTGCTAGACCTTCAAGGGACCATCGTGCTTCTCTACGTTTCTCCGGACGCGCGTTTTAGCGGGATCAGCAAAGCTCTCTTGGCGGCGCTAGAGAAGGCCGCGATTGCAGCCGGTATTTGCGAGATCAGGTTGGATAGTAGTGTTACGGCGTACCGGTTCTACAGTCGGTGCGGGTATGTCCCTACAGGGCCGCCTTCTAAGGCGTTCGGCATCACGAATGGCTACCCGATGTCCCGAGGGATCGAAACCTGAACCGCGGCGTTAGGCGGCAACTATGACCGGCAGCGATCTCCTTGGACGCTTGATCGTGTTGGAAGTCGAGTTGCATCGCGTCGAGACCCGTCGAAACACAAAGCGTCTCGAGCAGTTGTTGCATCCCGACTTCGTTGAATTCGCAGGATCTGGGCGCCGCTATAGTCGCCGCGAAGTGCTCGGGGAGTTTTCCGCGGCTGATGCTGTCTTGGAGTCTGTTCACGCTGAGCAGTTCGAGCTTTCGGAAGTCTGTCCGGGAGTGGTATTGCTGACCTATTTCTCCGCTCATGAGACGGCTACCGGCGAGTTGCACCGGCGCACCCTCAGGTCATCGCTATGGCTCGAGACGGAGAGAGGTTGGCGAATGCGTTTTCATCAAGGCACGCCGGCGGATGTGGTGCCAAGCGCCTAACGAGCAGCTGCAACGGACCGTAGCGGTTTCGGTATGCGCGTTCCGCCGGTGAGCACCGGCGTACGCGTTGCGTTTCTTGCGCTCGTAATGGCGTCGACCATCGGTTGCGATAGGGTCACGAAGCACGCGGCCGCCGAGCTGCTGGCGCACAGGCCGACGCAGTCTTTCTTGGCCGATTCACTACGTCTCACGTATGCGGAGAACACGGGCGGTTTCCTGAGCCTCGGCGCGGCGCTCCCGCCCGTCGTGCGAACCACAGTCTTCACCGTGTCGACGGGCCTGGTTCTCGTCGTGCTCCTTGTGGCGTTGCTCCGTTCAAACTGGCCATTCTGGCGGGCCACGGGTACCGCGTTGTTCATTGCCGGCGGCGTCTCCAATTGGATCGATCGAGCGCTGTGGGGCAGCGTGGTGGACTTTCTGAACGTCGGCATCGGCTGGTTGCGCACGGGAATCTTCAATTTCGCCGACGTGGCGATCATGCTGGGAATCGCGCTTTTCGTACTCAGCGAGCTGTCGGCTCGCCGTAAGCCGGACGCAGGGGGCATACGTGGTTGAGCACGGTTACTACTTTCGTTGGATCGTTGCGCCGGAGTAGGCAAGTGCAATGAAAGCGCTCGTCTATCGCCGCTACGGCGGACCCGAGGTGCTCGAGTTGGCGGACGTGCCGCCGCCTCAGCCGCGGGAGCGCGAGCTTCTCGTGCGGGTTCGGGCGGCATCCGTCAACGGCGCAGATCGAGTGCTTTTGCGGGGCAAGCCGTTCGTCGTCCGGCTCGGGATGGGATTCGCGCGGCCGAGACATCCCACCCTCGGCTTCGATGTGGCCGGAACCGTCGAAGCGCTCGGTAGCGGGGTGACGCAGTTTCGCATTGGCGAAGATGTCTTCGGCGCGAGCAACTTCGGCGGCTTCGCGGAGCGCGCCTGCGTCAACGAAGACAGGTTGGTTCCAAAACCGGCCGGCGTGTCCTTCGAGGACGCGGCGGCGACGCCGACGGCGGGATACACGGCCCTTCAGGGCCTGCGCAAAGGACACATCGAGGCGGGCCAGAGAGTGCTGATCGACGGCGCATCCGGAGGAGTCGGAACGTTCGCCGTCCAGATTGCGAGAGCCTACGGCGCCGACGTGACGGCCGTGTGCAGCACGAGAAACGTGGAGATCGTGCGTGCGCTCGGCGCGTCGCGTGTCATCGATTATCGGCGCGAGGACTTCACTCGCGACGGCCAGCGTTACGACCTCATTCTGGCGGCGAACGCGTATCGCCCGCTCTCCGACTACCGGCGCGTTCTGAAGCCCGGCGGACGCTACGTCATGACGGGAGGCGGCGGCGTCCAGATCCTGCAGGTGATGCTGCTAGGCACGCTCGTATCGATGACGAGCAGTCAAAGGATGGGCAATATCATGGCGGTTGCGACGAAGAACGACCTGGTAGTCCTCGCTGAGCTACTCGAGACCGGCAAGATCAAGCCGGTCATCGACAGAACCGTCACGCTGAGAGATGTGCCTGATGCGATTCGTTATCTCGAGAATGAGCACGCGCGAGGCAAGATCATCGTCAACGTCGAGCCGCCTCTGACCACGGTGTGAATGCCGAATAACAAAGGAGCCAATATGAAGCGCGTAACGGGCATCGGCGGGATTTTCCTCAGCGCCAAGAACCCAGCGGCCTTGGGCGCGTGGTACAAGGCGCATCTCGGCATCGACGTCCAGGAGTGGGGCGGCACAGCCTTCCGCTGGGTTGATGACAACGGCGACCCGATTGGCGGCACGACCGCTTGGTCCGTTGGAGACGGTTCGTCCTTCGCCCCGAGCAAGGCCCCGTTCATGGTCAACTACCGGGTCGCAGACCTCCACGCGCTTCTGCGCGAACTTCGTAGCGAGGGCTGCCAGGTTCTCGATAAGGTCGATGAGTCGGAGTACGGAAAGTTCGGCTGGGTCATGGATCCGGAAGGAAACAAGGTCGAGCTGTGGCAACCGCCGGACGGGCAGTAGTGAGCTGCAGGGGACTCTTGGAGCAATAGCGATGCCTCAACATCGAATCTTCGCAACGAAGTTCGCAAAGGTTTATCCGCTGTACGTTCAGAAGGCGGAACGCAAGAACCGCACGAAAGAAGAAGTCGACCAGGTCATCTGTTGGTTAACCGGCTATAGCCATGCGCAACTGCGGCAGCAGATCGAACGGGAAAGCGATTTCGCAGCGTTCTTCGCGCAAGCGCCGGCGATTCATCCGAATAGTTCGCTCATCAAAGGCATAGTCTGCGGCGTTCGCGTGGATGAGATAGAAGATCCACTCATGAGAAACATACGCTACCTAGACAAGCTGATCGATGAGCTCGCAAAAGGAAAGGCGATGGAGAAGATCCTGCGATAGTTGGGGAGGCGCGAGATCGAGGCGCAGCGCGCTGAACCGCGGAGTGACGCATTGCCGGATATGATCACCCCGCCCGCCAGATGGGAAACCGAGCGCCTCGTGCTGACGCCGGCGTGCGTTGCGGATGCGAAAGCGGCATTCGAGAGCTACACCGCCGATCCGGCGGTGCCTCGTTACATGATTTGGCGCGCGCACCGCGGCCTGGACGAAACCGAACAGTTCATGCGTCGCTGCGAGGAAGGGTGGCGCGAGGGTTCCGCGTTTTCTTGGAGTCTGCGGCTCAAGCTCGACGGATCATTCGCCGGTATGCTCGCAGCTCGTGTGAGGGGGCATTCGGTAGACATCGGCTACGTTCTAGCGCGGCGCCTGTGGCGTCAGGGATTGATGGGCGAGGCCGTCGGCGCATTGGTGGGCTGGGCGATGAGTCAGCCGGGGATCTATCGAGTCTGGGCGGTCTGCGATGTCGATAACATCGCTTCTGCGCGTTTGCTCGAGCACGTCGGAATGCAGCTCGAGGGAACGCTGCGTAGGTGGTTGGTCCACCCGAACATGGGTGAAGCACCGCGCGACTGCCTGTGTTATGCGATCGTCAAGCAAGCCGGCTAAGCAAGATCAACCGCGCGAAGCGCGGTCGAGATAGCCCTTGAGATGCGCGACGACGTCGCGCGCGTCGTCCTCCGCGCCGACGATAAATGTGGACTTGCGCCGCCGCAGCACGGGCAAGCCGATCGCATAGAGCCCGGGCGCATCGTCGATGACGCCGCCGTCGTGACGCAAATGCCCTTTGTGATCGACGACGGGCACGTGCAGCCAGTCGTACTCGGGCCGAAAGCCCGTCGCCCAGACGATCGAGCGGATCGCGCCGCTGTTCAAGTCGAGCTCGAGCGGCGACTTCGCCGGCACGCGCGTCGGCTCGAAGCGCTCGATCGCGCCGACATCCGCGTCGCACGCGCCACTTCGCGCCCACGCATCGAACGTGTCGAGCAGCCGATCCATCTTGAGATCCGCGAGCGCGAAGAGGTTGCGCAAGCCGCCCGAGAACAGCGCGCGGCCGTCGCGGATCGCGCTCACGCGCCCGACGAGCTCGACGCCCGCGGCGGAGAGCGTGTTGAGATCGAGCGTCGTGTGCTCGGGCGTGCCGACGAGTTGCGGCGACGGCAAGCGGCGCGCGCGCACGAGGTCGTCGATCTCGTCGTAGCGTTGGTTCCAAACGCCGGACGCCTCCATCCACCAGAGCACGTCGCGGCCGCGGTACATGCGCGGCAGGCGCACGTGCTCACCGACCGATAGCACCACTCGCCGCCCCGAGCGGCGGATCTCGTCCGCGAGCTGCGCGCCGGTCGCGGACGCGCCGACGACGAGCACGCCGCCGTCGGGCAGCTGCGCCGGATTGCGGTAGTCGAACGGCGTGAAGCTTGCGACTGTGCTCGGCACCGCCGCGCGCAGCGCGGGCACGTGCGGCGCGTTGCATGCGCCGCTCGCGATCACGACGCTGCGGCAGAGAATCTCGCCGTCGCCCGCGATCACGCGATAGCCGCCATCCGCGGCGGCCGTCACCGACGTGACTTGCGTCTCCGCGCGCACGGGCGCGGCCGTCGCGCCGGCGTAGCGCGCGACGAACGCGACGACGTCGGCCATCGTCATGTAGCCGTCGGGATCGTCGCCTTCGTAGCGATAGCCGGGCAGGCGCGCCTGCGCGTTCGGCGTGAGCAAGCGCAGCGAATCCCAACGCTCGTGGCGCCAGGAGTTCGCGATCTCGCCGCGCTCGAGCACGACGTGGTCGATCGAGCGCTCGGCGAGCACGCGGCTCGTCGCGAGCCCAGTGTGGCCGCCGCCGATCACGGCGGTCGTGAAGCGTTCGATGGCGCGCCCGCCCGATTAGCCTCGTCGCCTAAGCGACGACGACGGTTATGTTCGTCGGGTTCGCGACGATGTCGAAGACCGCCGAGCGCTTCTGCGACTGCGCGACGAGCGCCTCGAGGTCCTTTTTCGACGCGTTCTCGGCGTCGATCTTGAACGTCACCTTGATGTCGTCGAAGCCGTTGCGCACGTCGCTGTCGATACCGAGGATGCCCTGGATGTCCATTGCACCTTCGAGCTTCGCCTCGACCGAGCGCAGTTTGATGCCCCGGTTCTCGGCCACGGCCGCCACGCCCGCGGTGAGGCAACTCGCGAGCCCGACGAGCACGTACTCGACCGGCGTCGCGCCGAGGTCCTCGGACGCGAAGATCTCCGGATGGTCCGCGTCGAACGAAAACTCGGTCTTGTGGTTCTGCTCCTCCATGAGTCCGTGGAAGCCCTTCACTTTGGTGCGGCTATGCGTGCCGTTCTGCCACTTGCATGCCGCGCGCCAGTTGAATCTCGCCGCCTGCGGCGCCTTCTTCAGCGCCTCGCGCGCCGCGAGCAGCGCGTCGACGTTGACGCCGTTCTTGCGCTTCGTTTCAGGCTTCTTCTCGGTCTTTTTTTCGGCCATACCTTTCTCCTTGGATGGAAATGAGTGTCCGCGTGGAGCCATTTTAGGGGAGCGCGGGATGATACGCCCCGGCCGTCGCGCTTGTCTAAAACGCGCTGTGATACGAATATTCCGCGCATGGCCGCTTCCACCTCTAACCTCGAAGCCGGCTCCGTCGGCGCGGTCGACACGCAATTCCTCGACTTGCCCGCGCCGCTGCCGCTCGACTGCGGCCGCGAACTCTTTCCCGTCCGGATCGCGTACGAAACTTACGGGAAGCTTTCACCCGCGCGCGACAACGTGATCCTCGTCTGTCACGCGCTTTCCGGCGACGCGCACGCGGCCGGCTACTCGAACGCACCCGCCGCGGCCGCCACGCGCGATGGCTTCCGGGCGGAAGAGCGCGACGCGGGCAAGGGCGCCGCGCTCGGCTGGTGGGACGGGATGATCGGCCCGGGGAAGGCGTTCGACACGAGCCGCTTCTTCGTGGTGAGCACGAACCTGCTCGGCGGTTGCCGCGGCACGACGGGGCCGTCGTCTCAGAATCCCGCGACCGGCCGGCCCTACGGCTCCGATTTCCCGGTGGTCACGGTCGCGGACATGGTCCGCGCCGAGCGCGCGCTGCTCCGCGAGCTCGGGATCGAGCGGCTCGCGGCGGTCGCGGGCGGCTCGCTCGGCGGCATGCAGGCGCTCGAGTGGGCCGTGAGCTACCCGGACGAGGTCGACGCGATCTTGTCCATAGCGAGCACGCACGCGCTGCGGCCGCAGGGCGTGGCCTGGAACGCGATCGCGCGCAGCGCGATCACGGCCGACCCGAACTGGGAGGGCGGTCACTACTATGGCACGGGCCGCACGGCGTCCGCCGGCATGGGCGTCGCGCGGATGATCGGCCACATCACTTATCTCTCGGCGCCGGCGCTCGGGGTCAAGTTCGGCCGGCGGCTCCAGTTCGCCGAGGACATCCGCTACGTGCTCACGGAGCCCGAGTTCGAGATCGAGAGCTATCTCCGCCACCAGGCCGAAAGCTTCGTGAAGCGGTTCGACGCGAATACTTATTTATACATGTCGCGCGCGCTGTCCTACTTCGACCTCGCGCGCGAGCACGGCGGCGGCAGCCTCGAGGCCGCGGTGCGCCACGTTTCGGCGCGTACCCTGCTGATCGCGTTCAGCTCCGACTGGCTCTATCCGCCGGGCTGCTCCGAGGAGCTCGCCGACGCGCTCCGCGCGAACGGCAAAGACGTCGAGCTGCACGTGATCGACGCGCCGTACGGGCATGACTGCTTCCTGTTGGAGGAGGCGCGCCAGACTCCTATGATTCGCCAGTTCCTCGCGCGTTAGGAGGCGGCCCACGATGGAAGAGTCGCGAGAGTTCGGTTTCGCCACCCGGCAGGTCCACGCGGGCCAACGCCCCGATCCGGGCACGGGCGCGCGCGCGATGCCGATTTACCAGACCACGAGCTACGTGTTCGAGGACCCGGAGTCCGCGGCCGCGTACTTCAATCTCCAGGAATACGGCAACACCTACTCGCGGATCATGAATCCGACCGTGGCCGCGTTCGAGGAGCGGATGGCGAGCCTCGAGGGCGGCTGCGGCGCGGTGGCGTTCGCGAGCGGCATCGCGGCGCAGGCCGGTGCGCTCTTCACGATGCTGTCGCCCGGCGATCATGTCGTGTCGTCGTCGGCTCTCTACGGCGGCACGGTGAATCAGCTCAAGCACCTGCTGCGCAAGATGTCGGTCGAGCTCACGTGGGTCGATCCGGACAACCTCGACGCGTGGAAAGCGGCGGTCCGGCCGAACACGAAGGCGTTCTTCGGCGAGACGATCGGCAACCCGGGCGGCAACGTGCTCGACATCGAGCCCCTCGCACGCCTCGCGCACGAGCACGGCGCGCCGCTGCTCGTCGACAACACGTTCGCGACGCCGTACCTGTGCCGGCCGATCGAGTTCGGCGCGGACATCGTGCTGCACTCGGCGACGAAGTTCATCGGCGGTCATGGCACGAGCATCGGCGGTGTGGTCGTCGACTCGGGGACGTTCAATTGGGCGAACGGCCGCTTCCCGGTGATCGCCGACCCGTCGCCCGCGTACCACGGCCTGCAGTTCTACGAGACGTTCGGCATGTACGGCTATGTAATGAAGCTCCGCGCGGAGACGCTACGCGATCTCGGCGCGTGCATGAGCCCGTTCAACGCGTTCCTGTTCCTCCAAGGGCTCGAGACGCTGTCGCTGCGCATGGAGCGGCACGTCGCGAACGCGGCGGCCGTCGCAAAGTACCTCACCGGGCACCAGCTCGTCTCGCGCGTGACGTACTCCGGCCTGAGCACGAGCCGCTACCAAGATCTCGTGAAGAAGTACCTGCCGCGCGGCGCGGGCGCGATCTTCACCTTCGAGCTCAAGGGCGGCCGCGAGGCCGGTCAAGACTTCATCCGCGGCGTGACGCTCTGGTCGCACCTTGCGAACGTCGGCGACGCGAAGAGCCTGATCATCCATCCGGCGAGCACCACGCACCGCCAGCTCGAGGAGCACGAGCTTCAAGCCGCGGGCGTCGGCCCGGGCACGATCCGGCTATCGGTCGGCATCGAGGACGTCGACGACCTGATCTGGGATCTCGAGCAGGGGTTTGCGCGCGCGAAAGCGGCCACCGGCGCGGAGAAATCGCGATGACCGAAAGATTCGACCTCGCGCGCTATCAGGATCCACGCACGATCCAGCGCGTGCTGCTTAACGCGAAGACCATCGCGATCGTCGGTCTCTCGAACAATCCACTGCGCGCGAGCTACTTCGTCGGCTTTTACCTAAAGCGGCACGGCTACCGCGTGATTCCCGTGAACCCGCGCGAAAAAGAGATCCTCGGCGAGAAGAGCTACGCGAGCTTGAAGGACGTTCCGGAGCCCGTCGACATCGTGAACGTGTTCCGAGCGCCCGACGCGGTGCCCGGGATCGCGAGGGACGCGGTCGCGATCGGCGCGAAGGCCCTCTGGTGTCAGTTCACCGTCATCAGCCCGGAAGGCGCGAGGATCGCGGAGGAGGGCGGCCTCGCGGTGGTGATGGATCGCTGTCTGAAGGTCGAGCACGCGCGCTACGTCGGGCGAATGCATTGGCTCGGCCTCAATACCCACCGGATCACGTCCGTTCGCGGCGCTTTCCAGTAGCTTTCGTACCCCTCATTTTGAGCAAACTTGAGACTCCGGCTCGGAGACAGCAGGCCGCTCCGCTGCCATAGTTCCGGTTCAGCACAGGCCGCAGGGATAACGTGCAGGAGCCGCAGATGACAGCCCCCGCGCCGGTCGGCGTCGGGCGAATCAGGTTTGGCAGATGGCTGGTTGGGGGCGTGGCCCTGATCGGTGTGCTGAGCGCGTTCGCCTATATGAACCGGACCGGAAGCTCCGGCTCGGCCCAGCGCGGGCCGAGGTCGACCGCGGCGCCCGTGCGCGTCGCCGTCGCGGAGCGCCGCGACGTTTCCGTGGTCGAGCGCACGATCGGCACGGTGCTGCCGAACACGGCCGTGCAGGTCACGGCGCGCGTGCAGGGCGTGATCGATGCGGCCCATTTCCAGGAAGGCCAATTCGTCAAGGCCGGCGCGCTGCTCTTCGAGATCGATCCGCGCCCGTACGCGGCCGCGCTCGCGCAGGCGAAGGCGCAGCTCGCGAAGGATCAGGCGCAGCTTCAGAACGCGGTCAACAACGAAAAGCGCCTGCGTAGCGTCTACGAGCAGAAGCTCACGTCGCTCGAGCAGCTCGACGCGGCGGTCGCGGCGACCGGCGGCGCGACGGCGAGCGTCGCGGCGGACCAAGCCGCGATCGACATCGCGCAGCTGAACCTCGAGTACACGCGCATCCGCGCGCCGATCGACGGCAAGACGGGCCCGATGCTCGTGCAGCCGGGCAACCTCGTTGCGAACAATTCGACGGCCGCTCTCGTTACGATCAACCAGATCCAGCCGATCAAGATCTCGCTCGCGCTGCCGCAGTCCGACCTGCCCCGGATCCAGGCGCGCGCGGTCGAGGGCGGCCTCATGATGCACATCGACCAGCGCGACGAGGGCGGCCAGCAATATTCCGCGCCGGTCGATTTCATCAGCAACCACGTCGACGACGCGAGCGGCACGATCGAGCTGCGCGCGAGCTTCCAGAACTCCGACGCCGCACTGGTGCCCGGTCAGCTCGTCAACGTCTCGGTCGAGCTTGGCGCCATCGCCGGCGCAACGGTGATTCCGCGCGAGGGCGTCAACTCGGGTCCCGAGGGCCAATACGCGTACGTCGTCACCGTGGACAACAAGGCCGACCAGCGCTTGATCAAGGTGCTGTACGACGACGGCACGTCGGCTTCGATCGACGGCAACGTGCAGCCGGGTGACCGGGTGATCGTCGACGGCCAGCTTCGCGTCGTGCCGGGCGTCGGCGTCTACGTTGACGCGCCGAAGCGAGGCCAGGAGTCCGCGGCAACCAGCCCATGAACGTCTCGCGCCGCTTCATCGACTATCCCGTCATGACGACGCTCGTGATGGCGGCGCTCGTGATTTTCGGTCTCGTCGGCTATTTCACGCTGCCCGTGAACGAGCTGCCGAACGTCGACTTCCCGACGATCAGCGTGCAGGCGAACCTGCCGGGCGCCGACCCCGAGACGATGGCCTCGGCCGTTGCTTCGCCGCTCGAGAACGTGTTCACGACCGTTCCCGGCATCGACTCGATGACGTCGACGAGCAGCCAGGGCAACACCCAGATCACCTTGCAGTTCCGCCTCGACCGTAACATCGACGCGGCGGCGCAGGACGTACAGGCCGCGATGTCGAGCGCGCTGCGCCAGCTGCCGAAGACGATGATCGATCCGCCGACGTTCAAGAAGGAGAATCCGGCCGAGCAGCCGATCCTGTTCCTGTCGTTGTCGTCGAAGACGCTGCCGATGACGTTGGTCGACCGCTACGCCGAGACGCTGCTCGCGCGCCAGCTGTCGACCTTGAACGGCGTCGCGCAGGTCAACGTGTTCGGCGCCGCGAAATACGCCGTGCGCATCCAGGTCGACCCGGCCGCGCTCGCATCGCGCGGCATCGGCATCGACCAGCTCGCCCAAGCGGTGCAGCGCGCGAACGCGAACCAGGCGACCGGCGCGCTGAACGGCGTCGAGGACGCGGCGATCATCCACACGGACGGGCAGCTGCAGAACGCCGCGGCGTTCCGCCGCCAGATCATCGCGTACCGCAACGGTGCGCCGGTGCGGGTCGGCGACGTCGCGAACGTGATCGACAGCATTTCGAACATACGCGACGGCAATTGGTACCGCGGCGAGCCCGCGATCAACGTCGCGATCATGCGCCAGCCGGGCTCGAACACGATCGAGGTGATCGACGAGATCAAGGCCACGCTGCCGCGTTTCGAGGCGTCGCTGCCGGCCGGCATCGACATGCAGATCCGCTACGACCGCAGCGTGACGATCCGCTCGTCGATCGACGACGTGCAGAAGTCGTTGCTGATCGCGGGCGCGCTCGTCGTCGGCGTGATCTTCCTGTTCCTGCGCCGCGCCTCGGCCACGATCATCCCATCGCTCGCGCTGCCGATCGCGGTGATCGGTACGTTCGCGGGCATGTCCGTGCTCGGCTACAGCCTAGACAACCTCTCGCTGATGGCGCTCACGTTGTCGGTCGGTTTCGTCGTCGACGACGCGATCGTCGTGCTCGAGAACATCGTGCGGCACATGGAGATGGGCAAGAAGCCCTACCGGGCCGCGATCGACGGCTCGGCCGAGATCGGCTTCACGATCCTGTCGATGACGGTGTCGCTCGCGGCCGTGTTCATCCCGATCATGTTCATGAGCGGCATCGTCGGGCGGCTGCTGCACGAGTTCGCGGTCACGATCGTGATCGCGGTGCTCGTGTCGGGCGTCGTCTCGATCACCCTCACGCCGATGCTCTGCGCACGCTTCCTGCGCAACGAGCATGGGCTCAAGCAGAATGCGTTCCATCGCGCGAGCGAGCAGGGGTTCTTGTGGCTCCAAGGATTCTACGATCGAACCTTGCGCTGGAGCCTCGCGCACAAGCCGGCCGTGATGGCAGTGTTCGTCGCGAGCATCGTCGCGACCTACGCGATGTTCGTGATCATGCCGCAGGACTTCCTGCCGGCCG
>Ga0326726_10002982_pt1 | contig 15512 bp, 14 predicted proteins | sample MHFenrmetagenome_2_FD_207603 | JGI IMG/M metagenome (GOLD analysis project Ga0326726, IMG submission 207603) | Lab enriched peat soil microbial communities from Michigan Hollow, Ithaca, NY, United States - MHF15MN | ecosystem: Environmental > Terrestrial > Soil > Wetlands > Peat | place: USA...
TAATAAGGAGAAGAGGTGGTCCCGGGGTCGGACGAGAGGTGGCCGACTTCAGGGGGTCATTGCATCGCTCGCGCCCCGCGGGACCGTGCGACAGAGTATGGGGTGGTTACTTCAGTGCTGTGACGCTTTTGTGCCGAGCAGGTTTTCAGTGTGCGCTCGCGCGTCGGCTGTGCGGTCCGCGGTGACCACTCGCCGGTAACGCCTAACAGCGCTCGCCGAAGCGGTATCCGATCCCGCGGACGGTTTGGATGTATCTCGCGTAGCCGGCCTCCTCGAGCAGGCAGCGGAGCCGGCGAATCTGCACGTCGACCGCGCGCGGCTCGACGTACTCCTTCGAGCGCCAGACGCGGTCGATGATCTCGTCGCGGGTATGCACGCGGTTCGGCTGCGTCATGAAATAGCGCAGCAGCCGGAATCCGATCGGCCCGAGGTAGAGCGGCTTGTCCTGGGCGGTCACGCGAATGCTCGCGCTGTCGAGGCGTAGGCCGTCGATCTCGACCACTTCGCTCGCCTCGCCGGGCGATACGCGCCGAAATACGGTCTCGATTCGCGCGAGCAGCTCGTCGCGGGAGAATGGTTTGGTGACATAGTCGTCCGCGCCGGCGCGCAGTCCACTCACGCGATCGCGCTCGTCGCCGCGCCCGGTCACGATGATCACCGGCATGGCCCGCGTGCGCTCTTCGCGACGCCAGCTGTGCAACAGCTCGAGCCCATCGACGTCGGGTAGCCCGACGTCGAGCACGATCAGGTCCGGAACGTAGTTGTCTAGCTCGCGCATTGCGCTGCGGCCGCTTGCGGCGCCTTCGACCAGATAGCCGGCGCGCTCGAGGCTGAAGCGTAGAACGTCACGGACCGGGGCTTCGTCTTCGACGACCAGTATCGTTTTCATCGTTGTTGTTGTCCGGCTCGCCCGGGGGGATTCGTCGGGAAGTAGATCAATAGGCTGTGACAGCCTTGTGTATGAACGTTTGCGGGAGTGTTTCCGAAGCACGCGAGCGCGCGCGGCATCGGAAGCTCTTAGCCCGGGGGTCGGAACGCCGGTGTCGGTATCAGTCGGACTCGGCAACCGCGGCCGCGGCGCGGTCGAGCCGCAGAGCGGCGAGCCAGTGATAGGCGTCGTTCATTTCGCAGGATTCATCGGAGGTCGTCGGCCCAGTCGCCTGCGCCGCGCGGTCGTCGGTTGCGTTGCCCGGCAGGGCTGCGCGCTGCACGCGCTCGATCCAGCTCCAGGCGGTCCCATTGCGCGGGCGGACGGACGACCACAGGGTATGTCCGATCCTTCTGACTCTCCATGTCAAAGCGGGACTGTTCATGGCCGCGCAGCATGCTCACTACGACTGACGACTCGATGAAGATTAGATGAAGAATCCGCGACAGACTGTGCGTTCTGTCAAGTTTGTGTCGCGACGTCTCGGCCGCGAACGTCAGCGTCGCGCCTCGCCGAGAACGCGGCCCGCGATCGCGCGGAGCTGGTCCACGCGCGCAGGATCGCGCGCCTCCGCGGACGTGATGATCGCGGTGTCGAGCGCGCGCTCGATGAACGCGGGAGACGGTGTGCGCTCGGGCCCGAGCATTGGGATCACGCGCTTCAGCAGGCCGCGCGCCTGCGCGACGTTTTCGTTGAGAACCCGGATCACGGTCGCGACGGCCACGTGATCGTGATCGGGATGCCAGCAATCGTAGTCCGTCACCATGGCGACCGTGGCGTACGGCAGCTCGGCCTCGCGAGCCAGCTTGGCCTCGGGCATGTTCGTCATCCCGAGCACGTCGCAGCCCCACGACCGGTAGAGGTTCGACTCGGCCAACGTCGAGAACTGAGGACCCTCCATCACGACGTAGGTCCCGCCGCGGCGGTACGGGATTCGCTCGGCGTCGGCCGCCCGCGCTAGCGCGTCGACGAGCTTCGGGCACACGGGATGCGCCATCGACACGTGCGCGACGAAGCCGCGCCCGAAGAAGCTCTTCTCGCGCGCGTACGTGCGGTCGATGAACTGATCGACGAGCACGAAGTGGCCAGGGTGCAAGTCCTCACGCAGCGATCCGCAGGCCGAGATCGAGATCACGTCCGTGACGCCTGCCCGCTTGAGCGCGTCGATGTTGGCGCGGTAGTTGACCTCCGTCGGCGCCAATACGTGGCCGCGGCCGTGGCGCGGCAGGAAGACGAGGTCGACGCCCGCGAGCTCGCCGAACAGCAGAGCGTCGGACGGCGCACCGAACGAGGAGGGCACCGTTTCCCAGCGCGTGCGATCGAGCCCATCGAGTTGATAGAGCCCGCTGCCGCCGATGATGCCGAGGACCGTCCTGCCCACGGCGTCAGAGTCTATGCCGGATCGGTCCTAGCCGCGCGCGAAGCGATAGACGAACGCCGGCGGGAAGTTCGCGACCGTCATCCCGATCAGGCTCGCCTTGAGACCGAGGTCCTTCATGAGCCGCTTGCCGACCGGCGGTTTGCCGAGGTACGTGAATTGATGCAACGCGCCGCCGCGCTTGAGCAGCGTGAACGTCGCGTCGAGGATTCGCGTCTTCTTGTCCTTGTCGAACCACACGATCGGCAGCCCGCTGATCACGTAGTCGACCGTGCCGGCGAGCGCACTGAGACGCTCGTTCAGAGTCTGCGCATCCGCGTGCACGATCGTCGCGCCGGGGAACCGCATGTCGAGGATGCTCGCGAACGAATCGTTGTTCTCGACGAGATAGAGATCCGCGGCGCGCACGCCGCGATCGAGAAGCGCCTGCGTGAGAGTGCCGGTGCCCGCGCCGAGCTCGACGACGCGCGCCCCAGGATGCAGGTCGGTGGCCATGAGCCGCGCGAGCGAGCGGCTGCTTGGGACGATGGACGCGACTTGGAAGGGATCGTGTAACCAGTTCTTAAAGAAGGCGGCGTGATGAGCAGAGTGACGTTTCTGTTGCAGTTGCGATTCCACAGTGCGGTGTCTCCTAAAGGTGCCTCGACCGAACGGGGCGCGGAGCATACGCGATCTAATTGACGACTGTGCTGTTTCTTGAAACAAATCGCGCGGCACAATGCGGGCCGTTCGCCGCTCGAGCGGCGTGTCCGTAACGGAACCTTCATGCAAGCAGAAACGGCATCGGCGTCCAACGACCCTGCGCGGACCTGGCTCGCGCGTGCCGCGACGCACGAGCGGATCAATTTCCTCGTCACGAATCGCCTGCCGCGTCGCGCCGCGACGCTGCTGATGGGGCGCCTCAGCCGCGTCGAGAATCGGCTCGTCTGCGGATTGGCGCTTAGGCTTTGGCGATTGTTCGCCGGCGACTTTCGGCTCGAGGAAGCCGCGGAGACGCGCTTCAGGAGCGTGCACGACTGCTTCACGCGCGCGCTGAAACCCGGTGCGCGCTCCGTCGCTCCCGACTCCAACGTCGTCGCGAGCCCATGCGACGGCATCGTCGGCGCGCACGGCCGCGTCGAGGGCACAAAGCTGTTTCAGATCAAGGGGTTCCCGTACGACCTCGGGGACCTTCTGAACGACCGCGCGCTCGTCGACAAGTATCGCGACGGTGTGTACGTGACGCTGCGCCTCACCTCGAACATGTATCACCGCTTCCACGCGCCGCTCGCGTGCCGCGTGCGCGAGGTGCTCTACGTTTCGGGCGACACCTGGAACGTGAATCCGATCGCGTTGCGCCGCGTCGAGCGGCTGTTCTGCAAGAACGAGCGCGCGGTGATCGATCTCGACCTCGGCATGCCGCGTGATTCGCTCGCGCTCGTTCCCGTCGCTGCGATTCTCGTCGCGAGCATTCGCCTGCACGGTCTTCCCGAGCCGCTCACGCTCGAGTACCGCGGTCCGAACCGGATCGTGTGCGATCGCGCGTTCGCGAAAGGCGAGGAGATGGGTTGGTTCGAGCACGGCTCGACGATCATCGTGTTCGGCACGAAACGCTTCGCGATCGATCCGCGGCTCGCGGAAGGCGCGACGATCAGAATGGGTGAGCCTCTCTTGCTCGCGCCGCGAGCCACTCCGGGCGATTCACCAAGACTGTGACGCGCGTCGGGCAGGTGCCCGCGCGCGTGTAACGTCTCCATCACAAATGCGTCATAGGATATTGCGCGCGTTCCGGTTTTTCATCGTTCGTCACAAGGAGGTTCGATGCCTCGTAACATCCCCGACACATCCGCGCGACAGCCAGGCTTCTTCGCCGAGCTGCGCGAACAGCGCTGGGACGATCACCGCCTCTATCACCACAGCAGGATCAATCAATCGCTTCACCTGCTGAGCGCGCTGAGCTTCCTCACTTCCTACGCACTTCTCGCCGTCAGCCCCGCGCTCGCTGCGACGGTCGGTTGGTTGCTCGCGATGACCTCGCGGCAGGCGGGGCACTTCTTCTTCGAGCCGAAGGGCTACGATGCGGTGAACCATCTCACGAACGAGCGCAAGGAAGAGATCAAGGTCGGCTACAACATTCGCCGCAAGATCGTGCTGCTGTCGGTTTGGGGCGCGTCGCCGATCGTGCTCTGGATGCAGCCGACGCTGTTCGGGCTGCTCGAGAAGCCGGTCGGCACTGAGGCGTGGCTCCAGAACGTCGCGAAGGTGTGGCTTGCGCTGGGCGGCGCAGGCCTGCTGTTCCGCACCGTGCAGCTGTTCTTCGTCCGCGATGTGCAGACCGGTCTCGTGTGGGCGACGAAGATCCTCACCGATCCGTTCCACGACGTGAAGCTCTACCATCGCGCGCCGCTATATCTGCTGCGCGGGCAGCTCATCGATCCGATGCTGCACGTGAGCGAGGAAGAAATGATCGAGGCGAACGATCTCGACGAGGAAGATCCCGAGCTCAGGCCCGCGGGTTGACGAGCGCCGCCGGCGCCGCGTCCTCCGCGCGGCGCCCGAAGCGCGCTCGCACGATCTCTTTCAAGATTCGCCGTCGGATCGCCTTGTTCGTGAGCGCCGGCGCGTTCCACCACCAGCCGTCCGCGCGCATCGCCTCCGCCGCGCGCAGGAAGCGCTCGGCGACGGCTGCGAAATCGACGTCCGAATAGTTGTGGCTGAAAATCAGACGGCCGCTGCCGACCCAGCTCAGCGCGAGGCCTTCGGCGCGTAGGTAGAACTGGAACATCCAGTTGTAGCGGCTCGGCTGCGTGTACAGGATCGTCCACACCGAGACGAGGTTCGCGACCCGCACCGGGAGCCCCGCGGCTTCGAGCCGCGCATTGAGCGCGGCCGCGCGGCCGTCCCAGCGCTCGTCGAGCCGCTCGTACGTCGCCGCGATCGCGGGCGAGTCGAGCCGGCGCAGGAACTCGTTCATCGCGCCGAGCACGTACGGGTGCGAGTTGAACGTGCCGCGCGCGAAGCACACGTCGCTCGGCCGGTCGTCGCGGAAGCGCTTCATGAATCGATGCGCGCCGCAGAGCACGCCTACGGGCAGACCGCCGCCGAGCGTCTTGCCATAGGTGACGAGGTCCGCGCGTACGCCGAAGTATTCTTGCGCGCCGCCGCGCGCGAGCCTGAAGCCGAGGAACACTTCGTCGAAAATGAGCGCGATGCCGCGCTCGGTGCAGACCTCGCGTAGCTTGCCGAGCCAGTCGGCATAGGCCGAGCGGTCGAAGCGCGCCGAGCGGCTGCTGTCGACAAGCGTGCCGTCGCCGGGCGCCGCGCGATTCGGATGCAGCGCCTGGAGCGGATTCACGAGCACGCACGCGACGTCACTGCGCGTGCGCAGCACGTCGAGACTGCGCTCGCTCATGTCCTCGAGCGTGTAGACGTCCGTCACTCGGCGCGGGTTGCCGATGCCCGGCTGCACGCCGTCCCACCAGCCGTGATACGCGCCGCAGAACAGCACGACGTTCGGCCGGCGCGTGTGGTACTGCGCGAGTCGCACGGCCTGCATCACGGCCTCGGTGCCCGACATGTGGAACGACACCTCGTCGAGCTTCGAGATCTCGCGCAAGCGGCGCACGTTGTCCTCGATGATCGGGTGATAGGCGCCGAGCACGGGGCCGAGCGCACGCACACGCGCGGCGCCCGCATCGATGCAGTCTTTGTAGAAGTCGTAGCCGAACACGTTCACGCCGTACGAGCCCGTGAGGTCATACGACCAGTTGCCGTCGCTGTCCTTGACGCGCACGTCGGCGGATTCCTCGACGAAGCTCGCTACCGTCAAGTGCTCGCGCAGATAGTCGCGGTATTGGAACGGCACTCGGTACGCGTTCGTGAACGCGACGTCGGAGACGCCCGACTCGAGTCGTTCGCCGAGCGCGAGCGACTTCGGGTGATCGTCACGATAGTCGCGCGCGAGCCGCTCGAGCGCCGCGCGGCGTGAGGCCGCGACGTCCTCCGGCGCGTCGTCGCTCGCGAAGAACTCCTGCTCGCCGTACGAGTAGAACGGAACGAGGCCCGCGAGTCGCCGCGAGATCCGCGCGTGACCGGTCAATGAACGGTGCTTCGCTCTCGACAACCGCAGGCGGCCCGGCGCCCAGCTCAAGACGGCCGCGAGCGCGACCGCGCCGAGCCCATAGAGCCCCCAAGTGGTGTCCATCCCATTCTCCGGCCCAAGCGACGGCGCCGGACGTTACTACGGAGAAGTTACGGTTGCGCTACAAAAGGACGCCCCGTCCGTAGACGGGGCAAAGTCTCTGGGGGATCTGCTGGTTATTGGAAGACCTTCCGCAGACTCGAATTGGGGGGGAGCTGGCAGAAGGTGCGGACAAGTTAGCCCTACTCTGTGACCGTTCGGTTGAGCTAATCGGAAGAATTCGTGATCCTTAGGCGGTCCGCGCCGGCAACGGCGCTCTGTACAATGGCGCGCTATCGATCAGGAGCCCGCCATGAGACAGATGCTCTTCGTCGCCCTCGCGCTCGTGGGCCTCGCGTTACCCACCTACGCACACACTCCGCTCGCGTCGTCCGTGCCCGCCGCGGGCAGCACGGTTCCCGCGCCGGTCAAGGAGATCGTGCTCGAGTTCGGCGGCGACGTGCGCCTCACGGCTCTCGCGCTCACGGACGCCGCGGGCGCGAAAAAGGCCGTCGCGGACCTGCCGACCGCGATTCAGAAGAAGTTCACGGTCGCGATCCACGACGAGCTCGCGGCGGGCGCCTACGTCGCGACCTGGCGCGCCGTCGGCGCCGATACGCACGTCGTCTCGGGCGAGATCAAGTTCAGCGTCGCGGCCGCGCATTCGCACTGAGCCGATCGCGCGGCCGTGTTCCTCGCCGCCGACTCGGTCGTGCTCGCGCTGCGCGCGCTGAGCTTCGTCGCGATCTTCCAGGCCGTCGGCGGCGCGCTGTTCCTCGATCTCTTCGGCGCACGCCTCTCGGCTCCGCTCGAAGAGCGGGTGCGGACGCTCGCGCGGATCGCGGCCGTCGCGGCACTTTGTCTAGCGGTGGCGCACTACGTGCTGGTCCCCGCGTGGCTCGCCGGCAATCTCGGCAGCACGTTCGACTCGTCGTTGTCGGAGCTGCTGCGCGAGTCGGACGCGGGCACCGCGAACATCGTGCGGATCGTCGGGCTCGCGGTGCTGTTCCTGAGCCTCGACCGGCGCACGCGGCTCAACACGATCGCGATGCGCGTGGCGCTCGCGCTCACCGTGCTGTCGTTCGCGCTGATGGGCCACACCGTGATCCATCCGCTGCGCTGGCTGCTTGCGCCGCTGCTGCTCGTGCACGTCGGCATCGCGGCATTCTGGTTCGGTTCGCTCTGGCCGTTGCGCGAGGTCGCGGCTCGCGAGCCCGCGGAGCGGGGCGGGGCCACGATCGCCGCGTACACGAAGCTCGCGACGCGTCTCGTGCCCTCGGTGCTGATCTGCGGCGCGCTGATCGGGCTCGTGTTCATCCGCAGCGTGGCCGAGCTCGCGACCGCATACGGCGCGCTGGTGCTCGGCAAAGCGGCGGCGTTCGGCGTGCTGATGTATCTCGCCGCGTTGAACAAGGGGCGGTACGCGCCCGGCGTCGCGGCGGGCAAGGCGGGCGCGGCGCGCTCGTTCCGCAGGACCGCCGCAGCCGAGTGGTCGGTGCTCGCCGCGGTTCTCGTCGCGACGGCGCTGATGACCGCGCTCTTCGCGCCGGCGCATCTCGAGGGCGCGTTCGGGTCGCATCTGCTCGAGCCGCACTCGGACGCGGGCGTGCCACGGCCGGGTTCCACGCCGCCGGACGTGAGTCCGTCTGACGCGACTCGGCCAAACGCGCCGCCGCCCGCTCCGGCGTCGCAGACCGGCGAGCGGGGGCCCTAAGCGGCTTGGCAAACCCGCGCCGAGTGCCGATAATTGCGCCCCTCGCGTGGGGCAGTAGCTCAGCTGGGAGAGCGCCGCGTTCGCAATGCGGAGGTCGAGGGTTCGATCCCCTTCTGCTCCACCAATCAAAACAAGAAGTTAGGCCTTCACGGCCCATGACCCTGGTTTTCGTGTAGACGCCATGTAGACACTCCAGCGAGCGTCGTTCTCGCGGGGTTGGTCCAAGATTTCTGGTGGCCGGCGTTTGTATTAGACGTCAAGTTTCAGTGGAAGGGTGCAGGCGGAAGTGCTGATCACCGTGCAACGACAATCGGGATATCGACGCCATGTGACTCTCCGCATCCCGTTTGGAAGTGTGCGGTGCCGTTGCCCTCGCCGATGGCAGTGATCCAAAAGTTCCGGTCATTGTCAGACTCAAAGCTCAAGACGTTGTTCAAATAGTGCATCTGTGCAATGAGCGGGACACGCGGAGTGAATTCGCCGGTCTCGGAATACGCTCGTAGTGTGACGTTCGGCATGAAGTATCGTTCGCCAACCCGCAGATTGATGACAGCCGGTGCTGCAACGACTTTGCCGGTGACTGGCACGCCGGCGCACGGCGTGCTGATAAGAGAGAACGCTCTGAAACCGAGGTCTATGGAACCGTCGGGAGTTTGCGACGTGTAACCTTCTGCGTACGTGAATCCGACTTCTTGCGGTGCATCGAGACTCAGTTGGCGTTCCGGGAAGGGCCTGAGAATCGCGCGAACTACTCTATCTATCGTCGTCTTCGTATCGATGACCCCGACGCCGGTGATAGGTTCTTCCGACCGCATGTGCCAGACCGGTTTCTGTTTACGGCGATCGAAGATGTCGATCGCGAGTATCCCGTTGGCGTACACATCAGTACCGAGCCCAGCGTAGTGGCTTCGCAATCCCCATCTTTCGCGGAGCGAGGAATAAATTGGCGCGTCAACGATGTCACGGGAGCCAACGGTCAGCAAAATCAAGAAATCCGGACTTCCGTCGAGGCGCCGATAGCCCTTCACGGCGAGCTCTAGTTCGATCGTGGCTCTCACTTGATCGAGCTTGGCCCGATCGAGAGGTGAGCCTGGGTGGAGTTCGATGGGCGGGCCGGCTGCGATACCTGTCAGTGGCGGTGGTTCCTTGAGCCACGCGAAATAACGATAAATGCTGTAATCGGCCTCAGCTAGGCCGTCACTGTCGGCGCTCGCGATACCGCCTGGCAGCGTCGCCCAAGCGAGCATCACGGCGAAGACTCGAGGCCGGCGACTGATCCCGCTCACTCGAGACATTGCTTCTCCGAACGCTGGGGCTTAGAACGAAACTTGAGGTGTCTCGGCGGGTTGACTATGCCCCAGCCTCAGCCAGTCGCCAACTGTTCCGCCGACACCCAGGAGAACACCTTTCTCGCGGCGCACACGGAAAGTGATAGTTTGCGTTCCGGAGGGCGCGATCGCTTCCTAAGCTCCGCCGTGCGAATGACAGCGCTCTGGGCAGGTGATCGATTTGGATCTAGCAATCGCTTCGCAATGCGGAGGTCGAGGGTTCGATCCCCTTCTGCTCCACCAATTTCCGCAAGCCGTTAGAGCCGACAGAAGAAGTACCTAGGCGGCGTTTCGCCGAGCCTTTGCTTTAGCTCGACGCTCGCCCGTCGCCCGCGCGGCAAATCTGTCCCTCGTCTCCATCTGCGACGCTCCGTCCTGGTCTCCGGGTGGCTCAATGCGCTTGGGGTGCCGTCATCCTCCTGTAACAAACCCCAGGCTCAATGCGTCGAGGCTTTTCAACTCGGAGGGTACGAGAATGAGAATGAATACTCGTGGGTTACTGATTTCGCTTTCGGCCGTCGCAGGGGCGGGGTTCCTGACGGCTGCGACCGCGGCCGACATCTCGGGCGCTGGCGCGACGTTCCCGGCCCCGGTCTACTCGAAGTGGGCCGAGGCCTATAAGAAAGAGACGAACGTCGGTTTGAACTACCAGTCGATCGGCTCCGGCGGCGGCATCAAGCAGATCGAAGCCGGCACCGTGACGTTCGGCGCGTCGGACAAGCCGCTCGAGCAGAAGGAGCTCGAGGCGAACGGGCTCGTCCAGTGGCCGATGGTGATCGGCGGCGTCGTGCCGACGGTGAACATCGAAGGCGTCAAGCCGGGCGAGCTCGTGCTCGACGGCGCCACGGTCGCCGACATCTATCTCGGCACGATCTCGAAGTGGAACGACCCGAAGATCAAGGCGCTGAATCCGAGCGTCAATCTGCCGAACACCGCGATCGCGCCGGTCTACCGCTCGGACGGCTCGGGTACCAACTTCCTGTTCACGACGTATCTCTCGAGCGTGAGCGCGAAGTTCAAGTCCGACATCGGGGCCGATGCCTCGGTGCAGTGGCCGACCGGTCTCGGCGCGAAGGGCAACGAAGGCGTAGCGAACATGATCGCTCGCACGGGCGGCGCGATCGGCTACGTCGAGTACGCCTACGTCAAGCAGAACAAGATGACCTACGCGAAGATGAAGAACCGCGACGGCAAGCTGGTGTCGCCTGAGATCAAGTCGTTCCAAGCGGCGGCCGCGAACGCGGACTGGTCGAAAGCTCCGGGCTACTATCTGATCCTCGTCGACCAGACGGGCGCCGAGAGTTGGCCGATCACGGGCGCGAGCTTCATCCTGATGCACAAAGACGTCAAGGACGCGGCGGACTCGCTGACGGCGCTCAAGTTCTTCTCGTGGGCCTACGACAAGGGCGACAAGATGGCCGAGGAGCTCGACTACGTGCCTCTGCCGGATAAGGTCGTCACGATGGTCGAGCAGACCTGGGTGGGCAACATCAAGTCCGGCGGCAAGCCGGTGTGGACTAAGTAGCCCGCCCGGGTTCCAATGAACAATCTTTGACTTCGAACTGTTGAGCGGCGGCCACCGAACGGCCGCCGCTCGGCGGTGTCATCGATGGCCGCAGTAGCACGTCCTCTACACGCACGCATGAAGCGCGAGGCGAGCACCGAGACGGTGTTTCGCTGGGCTACGTTCTGCTCCGCGATGCTCGTCTTGGCACTGCTCGCCGGAGTGATGATCTCTCTCATCTACGGCGCGTGGCCCGCGCTGAAGGCTTTCGGCTGGGACTTCCTCACGACGGAGGTCTGGAATCCGGTCACGGAGAAATTCGGCGGGCTCGCGCCCATCTACGGCACCATCGTCACGTCGCTCATCGCGATGCTGATCGCGATCCCGATCGCGTTCGGCATCGCTGTATTCCTCACCGAAACGTGCCCGCGCTGGTTGCGGACGCCGATCGGGATCGCGATCGAGCTGCTCGCCGCGATCCCGAGCATCGTTTTCGGCATCTGGGGCCTGTTCATCCTCGCGCCGATCCTCCAGCAACACGTGCAGCCGTGGCTCATCGAGCATATCGGGCCGTGGCCGATCATCGGCGCGCTGTTTCAAGGCGCGCCGTACGGCATCGGCTTGCTGACGGCGGGGATCGTGCTCGCGATCATGGTGCTGCCGTTCATCACCGCGGTGATGCGCGAAGTCTTCTTGGTGACTCCGACGTCGATCAAAGAAGCCGCGTACGGCGTCGGCGCGACGCAATGGGAGGTCGTCTGGGACGTCGTGCTGCCGTGGTCGCGCGCCGGCGTGATCGGCGGAATCATGCTCGGTCTCGGCCGCGCGCTCGGCGAGACGATGGCCGTGACGTTCGTGGTCGGCAACGCGCACCGAATCAACACGTCATTGCTCGCTCCCGGCACGACGATCGCGGCTTCGATCGCGAACGAGTTCGCGGAAGCGGTCGGTAAACTCTACACCTCGTCGCTGATGGCGCTCGGCCTGATCCTGTTCGTCCTCACGTTCGTCGTGATCGCCGGCGCGCGTCTTCTCCTGATGCGGCTCGAGAGCGGCGGCAATCGGAGGCAGGCGTGATTTCCGTCTTGCGCAGGCGGCGTTTGTTCAGCACCGCGGCGCTCGGGATCTCGATGCTCGCGACCGCTCTCGGGATCGCCGTGCTCGCCGCGATCCTGGGCACGCTGATCTTCGAAGGTTTCAGAGGTTGGTCGTGGGCCACGTTCACGCAGTCGACGCCGGCGCCACAGAGCGAAGGCGGGCTGCTGAACGCGATCTTCGGCAGCCTCGTGATGACCGCGATCGGTATCGGGCTCGGAGCCCCGATCGGGATGCTGGCGGGCACCTATCTCGCAGAGTATGGCCGGCACAGCAAGGTCACTCCCGTCGTGCGGTTCATCAACGACGTGCTGCTCAGCGCGCCGTCGATCGTGGTCGGCCTGTTCGTCTATACGCTCGTGGTCGCGACGATGGGCCACTTCTCCGCGATCGCGGGCGCGATCGCGCTCGCCATCATCGCGATGCCCGTGATCGTCCGCACCACGGAAGACATGCTGCGGCTCGTGCCGACGAGCCTGCGCGAGGGCTCGGCCGCGCTAGGCGCGCAGCCGTGGCGCACGGTGACGAGCGTCATCTATCCGGCGGCGCGCAGCGGACTCGTCACAAGCGTACTCCTAGCGGTCGCGCGCATCTCGGGCGAGACCGCGCCGCTGCTCTTTACGGCGCTCAACAACCAGTTCTGGAGCAGCGACCTCACAAAGCCGATGGCGAACTTGCCGACCGTGATCTACAACTTCGCGATGAGCCCCTACGAAAACTGGCAAGTGCTCGCGTGGGCCGGCGCGCTGATGATCACGCTGTTCGTGCTGGTGCTGAGCATCATCGCGCGCTCGACCGCATCATTGTTCGGCGGAGGTCAGAGCGGCGCGCCCTAGCTCTCGAGCCTGGAGCCCCCGTTGCGGCGTGTGTGTTGGCGCGGCGTGCGGCCAGTTCACAGTTCTGTAACAATGGCGGCCTATCGTATTTTTCCGTTTGTGAGCCCGCCGCTATTTGCCCGATGGTTAAGTCATACCTACAGGAGCGCGCGCCTTGCTCGAAGCCTTTCATCCGACCGCTCCCGTGACGACTCAGCCAGGTCCGGAGCCGGCTGCGGCTCCCGAACCCCGGGTGCTCAAGAAGCGGCTTACCGTGCCGCGCGTGCGCCTTCCGTCCGACGACAAGCAGTCGTCGACGCCTCTGCAGGTCAAGGCGGCCGTCGAGCGGCTCGACTTCTGGTACGGCAAGAAGCAAGCGCTCAAGGATTTGAATCTCACGGTGTCGGATCGACGCGTCACCGCGCTGATCGGCCCGTCGGGCTGCGGCAAGAGCACGTTCCTGCGCTGCTTCAACCGCATGCACGACCTGCAAATCGGCACGCGGTATCAGGGCAGGATCATGCTGCAGCCCGATAACGTGAACCTCGTCGGGCGCGACATGCAGCCGATCGAGGCGCGGATGCGGATCGGCATGGTGTTCCAGAGGCCGAATCCGTTTCCGAAGTCGGTCTTCGAGAACGTCGCGTATGGGCTCAGGCTGCGCGGCGCGCGCAAGCACTCCGAGATCGAGGAAGCCGTAGAGCACGCGCTGCGCAGCGCGGCGCTCTGGGAAGAGACGAAGGACCGTCTGCACGAATCGGCGCTCACGCTGTCCGGCGGCCAGATGCAACGCCTATGCATCGCGCGCAGTTTGGTCACTAGACCTGAGATCTTGCTGTTCGACGAGCCGACCTCGGCGCTCGACCCGCTGGCGACCGCGAAGGTCGAAGAGCTGATTTCCACGCTGCGCGATGAGGTGACGGTGCTGATCGTCACTCACAACATGCAACAGGCCGCGCGCGTGTCGGACTACACGGCGTTCATGTTCCTCGGCGAGCTCGTCGAGTTCGGCGACACCGGTCAGATCTTCACGAACCCGAAGCAGAAGGCGACCGAGGACTACATCACGGGCCGCTACGGCTGATCGGCGTAGCGACCCGCGAGCCGCGTTCAGGCGCGCTCACCCTCGCTTCCTAGTCTCATCCTAGTTCTCTCGTCGCATCGCGCATCGACCGATCGAAGCTCTACGCTCGCGCGTCACGGGTGTAGACTCCGGGAAGATCCCGGAATCGAGGTCAGGGAGCCGCATCATGGGCGGAGAACAGAAGCTCACCGGCCCGAACTTGGCGAAGGGCGTTCCGCTGGCCGGCCTCGAAGACGGCAAGATGATCGTCGGGCACGCGAACGGCGAGGCCGTTCTACTCGTGCGGCAAGCCGGGCAGGTCTTCGCGGTCGGCGCGACGTGCACTCATTACTCGGGACCGCTCGGCCAGGGTCTGCTCGTCGAAGGTACCGTCCGCTGCCCGTGGCATCACGCTTGTTTCGATCTGCGGTCGGGCGCGCCATTGCGCGCTCCCGCGCTGAATCCGATCCCTTGTTACGACGTGCTAGTCGACGGCGCTGTCGTGCGCGTCGGTAAGCGCAAGCCCGAGCCGAAGGTGTGGGCGAGCCCGGCGGGCGCGCCGGCCCGCATCGTGATCGTCGGGGCCGGAGCGGCCGGCCACGCGGCGGCTGAGATGCTGCGACGCGAGGGTTACCGCGGCGAGCTCACGATGATCGGCGCCGATCACGCGCCGCCCGTCGATCGGCCGAATCTCTCGAAGGACTACTTGGCTGGCAACGCGCCGCAGGAGTGGCTGCCGCTGCGTCCGCGCGAATTCTTCGTCGAGCATCGGATCGCGCTGAAGCTCGGCGTGCGCGTGAAGTCGATCGACACCGCCCGCAAGCGAGTCGTGCTCGAGGACGGGAACGCCGAGAGCTACGACAAGCTCCTGCTCGCGACGGGGGCGGATCCCGTCAAGCTCGATCTGCGCGGAGCGGACCTGCCGCACGTTCATTACCTGCGCACGCTCGAGCACAGCCGCGCGATCGTGGAGGCCACGAAGACGGCCCGCCGCGCCGTCGTGATCGGATCGAGCTTCATCGGCCTCGAGGTCGCGGCTTCGTTGCGCGCTCGCAATGTCGAGGTGGCAGTGGTCGGACCGGACGACGTGCCGCTCGCGAAGGTCATGGGTCCGGAGCTCGGCGGGTTCATCCGCAAGGTGCACGAGCAGCACGGCGTGAAGTTTCGTCTCGGCATGCGCCCGCAGTCCATCGGGGCGGAGTCCGTGACTCTGGAAAACGGCGAGCAGTTGCCGGCCGACCTCGTCGTGATCGGCGTCGGCGTTCGGCCCGCCGTGGCCTTGGCGGAGGGTGCCGGCCTCGCGACCGATCACGGCGTTCTCGTCGACGAGTATCTCGAGACGAGCGCACCGGGCGTGTTCGCGGCCGGCGACATCGCGCGCTGGCCCGACCCGCACTCCGATGAGCGCATTCGCGTCGAGCACTGGGTCGTCGCGGAGCGGCAGGGGCAGACGGCCGCGCGCAACATGCTCGGGCGGCGCGAAAAATTCGCGGCCGTGCCGTTCTTCTGGACCGCCCAGTACGACGTC
>Ga0326726_10002983_pt1 | contig 15511 bp, 12 predicted proteins | sample MHFenrmetagenome_2_FD_207603 | JGI IMG/M metagenome (GOLD analysis project Ga0326726, IMG submission 207603) | Lab enriched peat soil microbial communities from Michigan Hollow, Ithaca, NY, United States - MHF15MN | ecosystem: Environmental > Terrestrial > Soil > Wetlands > Peat | place: USA...
TTGGCGGAGAATGGAGGCGGCATCTGTTCAATCAAACCCACAAAGGTGGTGGCAAGTTCGCGCAATTGTTCAAGTGATACTTGAACCGCTTGGACCGGCCCCTGGATCTCCCCGTCAGAATCGTAGGTGTCGGTGGCAAAGCCGAAGCGGATGACGCCTTCGTAGGTCTTTTCCGACGCACCATAAAACTGAGCCAGCCGGGTGAGGTTGCCGGTGACCAGCGGAAGGACGCCAGTCGCCAGCGGATCCAGCGTGCCCAGGTGACCTACCGAAGGCTGCTGCAAAATACGGCGCACCTGGTTGACCACGTCATGCGAGGTCATCCCGGTGGGCTTGTCGATGATGAGTACGCCGTTCATGGGGGATCGAGTAATTTGGTAATTTAGTAATTGGGGAATTGACAACTTCTAAGGCGTGGTCGAAGCCCGCTTGCTTGGCGCGTATCCTTGGCCGTTCTTAAATTGCCCAATTACTCACTTACCAAATTAACAGATTGTCTAATCCCCCATGATCCCTCTTCGCGACGACCAGCCCAGATTCAGCACACCTTACGTGACTTACTTCCTGATCGGTCTCAACCTGGTTGTCTTCCTGTTCGAGGCGGCTCTCACACCGCAAAGCTTCAAAGTTCTGCTCTTCCAGCTGGGAATGGTGCCCGCCAACATCACCGGATTTCTCGCCGGAAGCGGCCGCGTGGGCTTGATGGCGGCATTTCTTCCCACTCTGACTTCTATGTTTCTGCATGGCTCATGGATGCACGTGATCGGCAACATGTGGTTCTTATGGATCTTTGGGGACAACATTGAGGACTATCTGGGGCACTTCAAGTATCTGCTCTTTTATCTGCTCAGCGGTTTGGGAGCCGCGTTTGCGCAGGTCGTTCTCAATCCTCATTCCCAGGTCCCCACGGTCGGGGCGAGCGGGGCGATCGCGGGCGTCCTGGGCGCGTACTTCCTGCTGTATCCCCGGGCCAAAGTGCTGATCTGGTTTCCCATTCTGTTTCTTTTTTATTTGCCCGCCTGGGTCACACTGGGCTACTGGTTTGCCATGCAATTTGTGAGCGGCGCGGCCACCTCAATCGCAAATTACAGCGAAACCCGCGGCGGCGTCGCGTTCTGGGCGCATGTGGGAGGCTTTGTCGCGGGAATCATTCTGATCAAGCTAATTCCCGAGCGGCCACGACGCTATCGCTACGGAACATGGTGAGGGGGCGGATCTCTGGCGTCTGACGTGGCGGAGCTTTTTAGGTCGCGAGCAGACGAGAGGAAGTACTAGAATGCCACTTCTCGGGGCCAAAAGGACATTCTGGCCAAACCAGCACAGAGCCCACTTCTCCATGGGAGCGACTCAGTATGCACGTCGCACCAAATTCGCGACCCACGGTCGAATCCTGGTCTTCGAGAAATGGGAAACGACTCCTGCTTGAACTCGCTCGCGGAGAGGTCGCGCCCGGCCCGACGTTCAAGCGCCTCGGCTTGCCATACTGGGAACAGACGATTTTGCGGAGAACTCTTCGAGCGCGCAAGGGCTTCGCATCCCAAACAATTAGCGAGCAGAAACGAGTCTGGCTGACGAGATCTCTCGCGCAGACACTCGATAGTCTGAGGAGTGAGGCGCCCGACAAGCGACCTCGCCTGGCCAAACAACAGCGGCGGTTCCGCGGCAACAGGAAACAGTTGGACCTCCTGGAACGTTCGTTGAACTCTCCCATAGAAATCAACGAATGGAACGACTGGCGGAAGAGGTATCCGCACGTGGTTCCCGACCTTCGTGGCATCAACTTAATGAAGCTCGACTTGAGCCAACTGCGCCTGGATCGAGTCAGGCTCAACAATGCGAGAATCATTCAATGTTCGGTGCGAGTGGGAAGGTTGCGGCATGCGGATTTGCGGGGGGCCCGATTGTTCGGTGTGGACATGAGCTATGCCGACTTTTCCTATGCAGACCTTCGTGGGATTTGGATGCAGGATGTGCACCTAACAGAGACAAATCTGCAAAAAGCGAGGCTTCGCGGTGCGAAACTTATTAGCTGCACTTTGAATCGCGCCGATCTGAAAGGCGCGGATCTAAGGGATGCGTTCATCTGGGGAACCAGCGTTTGGCAGGTGGACCGCGATTCTAAGACTCAACAATCGGATATCAGCATAGGCTGGGATCTCTTTGATCCTAACGATGCCGCCACATTTGGCATCAGCAAGAAAGCTGAAGCGGATAGCATGCGGGTCAACGACATCGTGGTCGCTGATTTCATGTCACATCTCACCGAAAATAGAAACAACATGGCAAGCATCTTGAATGCTGCTTCGAGCAAGCTGGTTCTGCTACTGGGGAGATTTAGGGGCAAACAGAAGGATGTCTTAGAAGTTCTGGAACGCGAGCTGCCCGCATTCGGCTTCATTCCTATGGTATTTGACTTCGAGGGACCTAAAAACCGGGACATGATCGAGACCGTTGCAATTCTGGCAGGCCTCTCCAAGTTCGTCATCGCGGACCTGACCAAACCGCGATCCACTCCGCTGGAATCGCACCTCATAATCCCGGACATGGCTGTCCCCTTCGTCCCGATCATCGGGGAGAAGGACGACCCTTTTAGCATGTTTTTTGCACTCCAACATAAGTATCCTTGGGTTCTCGCGCCCGTGCGTTATCGAGATGAGAAGCACCTGATCGATCAGTTGAAGACACATGTCATAAGGCCGGCCGAAGCGTTGGCCAAGAAGTTACAAAAAATGAAATACCCGAAGCCAGCCCCGAGCCTGACTGGATAACGACAATGCAGAATTGAATCAACTGGTGAGATTCTACCGGCCGCACTCCCATGATCTAGATTCCGTTTGTGCGGTTCCGGATGAGCGACAAGAATTCGGTGCGTGTCTCCTGCTCGTTGCGGAAGCATCCCAGCATGGAAGAAGTCACCGCGGCCGAGTGCTGCTTTTCGACGCCCCGCATCATCATGCAGAGATGGCGCGCCTCGATCACTACTCCCACGCCTTGCGGCTCGATCGCTTTCTGGATGGTTTCGGCAATTTGCGTGGTCAGGCGTTCCTGAATCTGCAGGCGCCGGGAAAAAATCTCGATCAGGCGGGGGATCTTGCTCAAGCCGATCACCTTGCCTTTGGGGATGTAGGCTACGTGGACCTTGCCGAAGAACGGCAGCATGTGATGTTCGCACAGGCTGAACATTTCGATGTCCTTGACGATTACCATTTCGTCATAGGTGACCGTAAACAGGGCCTTGCGGAGCATTGCGTCCGGATCTTCCTTGTAGCCCCGCGAGAGGAACTCCCAGGAGCGTCGAACTCGATTCGGAGTGCGGACCAGACCCTCGCGTTCGGGGTCCTCGCCGATACGGACAATCATTTCGCGCACCAGGTCTTCGAAGCTGGCGCTGGTCAGCGAAGGTACTTCAGTGGTCGGATTCATGGTTGACCCCAATTGAGCAATTTGGAAACTAAGTAATTTATTAAAAAGCTCTCTCCAGTTGCCCTATTACAAAATTACTGAATTACACAATTTTCCCCGACGTACTCGAAAGAATTCATCATGGTCTCTTCGATCCGCACCTTGTCCAGATGAGCGTAAGTGAAGCCTCGCTGCAAAATATCGTAGATGGTGGTGCACAGATTTTCGGTTGTCGGTACCGTCCGGACAAATTCCTCGCGGGTATTCAGATTTTCCAGATCGAAGCGCTGCAGAATTTCGCGCTGCACAAAACCGTCCAGATCAACCAGGTTGCAGACCATCCCGGTGCTCTCGTCCACTGGCCCGCTGACCGTGACTTCGAGCGCATAGTTGTGTCCGTGGCCGTACGGGTTGTTGCACTTGCCATAGGTAACCGTATTCTCAGCCTCGGACATGTCATCGCTGTGCAGCCGATGCGAAGCCGAGAACATGTAGCGACGGGTGAGATGCGCCTTCATGCTTCACCGTAGAAATCGACAAACAGATCAGGCGTTTCGTAAACCCGTACGCGATGCAATTGCGCCTTATTCAGCTTGGATACCAGGCGTTGCCAGATCGCTATGGCCAGGTTCTCCGTGGTCGGAATCTGGGCGGAGAATTCCGGCACTTCCTTGTTGAGGAAACGGTGGTCCATGGCGTCGAGCACCTCGCGGTGCAGAATTTCTTTCAATTGCCTGAGGTCGACAACAAACCCGGAGCGCGGATCCACTTCGCCTTTGACCGTGACCTCCAGCGTGTAGTTGTGGCCGTGGCCGTTCGGGTTATTACATTTGCCGAAAATCCGTTGGTTCTCCTCCGCAGTGAAATCCGGATTATGGTAGTAGTGCGATGCGGCGAATTCGGCTTTACGGGTGAGATAGACCATGCGTTCTGCTTCCTGATTTCTAGGCCGAGGTGCGCTCGGCTGGGCGCTGTCCTTTTATGATGTCGGCACCCGCTTCCGGGTGGTTTGTGCGGTCTCCGTAGGTTCTTCCCTTCCAGCGTACGCTTCCCTGCTTGTGTGAGAGTTTGGAGCGCAGCAAAAGATACGCAAAGAGCGGGAGGCCTGCCGGAGACAAGGCGGTTGCCCTCCAGGAAAAATGTGCCCTGCGAATTCGATTCAGAAGAAAACCGTAGATCGTTGCCGCCAGAACCACTGACGCTGCGGCCGGCCTGATGTGGCCGCGCAACAGCGACGCAACGGCTGCAGCGGCGCTGGCTGCAATCAGCACGAACTCGGTCAGCCTGAGTATCGCAAGGCGCGCCGGGGAGGGAAACAACAGGGCCAGGTTTTTGGTCCAACCTTCGCGCAGTTGCGAAAAGCTGCGATACATGCGGGTGCGAACGGCGTCGCCACCAAAGCGAAAGAAGATCCTGCGCCCCGATGCCTTCACCGCCTTGGCCAGCGCCACGTCTTCCAGCAGATTGCCGCTCACCGCTGCGTGTCCACCGATCGCGTCGTAGGCCTCGCGCGCGATCAGTATGTACTGGCCGTTCGCTGCCGCGGCCGGCGACCTGGGATCGCTGACCAGAGCAGGTCGATAAGTCGCGGCCAGTTCGGCGAAAATGACGGGCATCACTGCCTGTTCCCAGAATCCGTAGACGTCCTGCCGCGGTGAATACGAAAGCAGACTCGCGCCGTGCCGGCTGGCCTCCGCGACGGCGCGCGCCAGAGAGCCCGGCAGATGGACGGTATCGGCATCCGTGAACAGCAACCATTCGCCGCCGGCAACCGCGGCGCCCGCCGCCATGGCATTGTTCTTTCCCGTCCAATTGGCGGGCGGGGGGCTGGCGTCCATCACCTGCACGGACGCAAACGACTGAGCCACTTCGCGAGTCTGGTCGGTCGAAGCGTCGTCCACCAGGATAATTTCGAAGCTCACGCCGGTCTGGCCCGTCAGTGACTCCAAACAGGCGCCCAGACTGGCCTCCTCGTTGCGAGCCGGCACGATCACCGACACGGTTGGCCTGCTCGATACTGTCTCTGGCGCCGGCATAGGCCCAATCAGCTATTATAACTTTGTGCGAAGGTCTTCGGTTTTGTCCGGCATCGTAGTCCTCTTCCTGACCCTGACGGGCTGTTACGGTGGCAGCCGTCCGCCCCACATCGGGACGCCGGCCCCCGACTTCACAGTCCAGGACAGCGACCGCAAGGTCAGCCTCGACGAATTTCGGGGCAAGGTGGTCGTGCTGAATTTCTGGGCCACCTGGTGCCCGCCCTGCATTGAAGAAATGCCGTCGTTGGTGGAGATGCAGCAGAAAATGAAAGGAAAGGGGGTCGAGGTATTTGCCATCAGCGTCGATGCCGACCAGGGCGCGTACCAGAATTTCCTGAAAGCGCACAACGTAAACTTGCTCACCGTGCGCGATCCCGACCAGAAAAGCAACAATCTCTACGGGACCTTCAAGTTTCCCGAAACCTACATCATCGACCGCAAAGGCATTTTGCGCCGCAAGTTCATTGGGGCCGTGGACTGGAACCAACCTGAAATCGTGGACTATCTGGCTAAACTCTAAAACCCACTGCCAACGATCCACGTACCTTGCCAGTGATGAGAACGTTCGGTCGTACATCGTTTGTGGAGCATAGTTGTTGTACTCTGCCCATTGTCTTTGAATGAAATGAGAACGCTCACGGTTAGAACGAAATGTCTCCTCTCCGGCTTCCTTTGCTGTCTTGCGATTTCTTGCACGGACGCCAGAGCTGACGCGCGCAAGAACCTCGAGGACAATTTGCGGAGAATCTACGAACACAAGTTTCTCTCGCTCAAAACTCCATATGCAGCAGATAAGTTGCAGTTCGATTCGCAAGGCAAAGTAGTTGGTGCGGCAGTGGCGCGCCCGTGGTCGACTTGCGGGATGCTACAAGTTGAAAAGCTTGCCTTGGCTCAAGGGCGAGTGGAAATCAGCGGTGCACGGGTGATTCTTGCACTGCGCTCCACCCAAACAGGCTTGGGAGTCATTCCGCTGGTTACGGACAGAGGGATACGAATCAGGATTGACTTGCCCGCTTCGCCCTCTGACACTCTTCAGGTAAACCAAACTCTCTCCAGGGTCTTCGACGGGATCAACCTGCTCCAGAGAGTAGCTGCCTACTGGAAGCCAAAGGTCGACCTGACGGGCACCGACCCTGTGGGCCAGATGAAAATTCTTTCTGATCGAGCTCCGAACACGATTGTGGCCGAATTGGAGGGAGGACGGCCCGTTTACCTGGTGAATCCTGGCGTCGTGGACCCACCTAAGGTGACCTACCAGCCAGACCCTGAGTACACGGAGAGTGCACGGCACAAACGAGTGGAAGGCACAACAATCATCCTGGTTGTCGTGAATGAAAAAGGGTTCCCGGAAATCCTGGAGATCACGAAAGGGCTTGATGCGGGCTTGGACCTCCGCGCACTGGCAGCCGTTGCTGGCTGGACCTTCAAGCCCGCAATAAGGAATGGCGAACCTGTAGCAGTGCTGATTAACGTAGAAGTTGCTTTTCGTCTGTACTGAAATCCTTCCGCTTATTGCCTCGGTTCATTTAGTAGATAGCTGGGTGATGATGAAACCAGCTCCGATGCTGTCCTGTTTGTCTTCTACAATGCGAATGTGCAAACCTGGGACGTCATCATCGTCGGCGGCGGAATCATCGGGCTTTCGCTCTCGATTGCTCTACGCAAGCGTAGCGCCACCGTCCTGGTAGTCGAACGCGGAGAGCCCGGGCGGGAAGCATCGCACGCTGCCGCCGGCATGCTGGCCGACTTCCCGCTTGAGACTCCGTCTGCGCTTCAACCCCTTGCCGCTGCCAGCGCGCACATGTATCCCGAGTTCGTGCATGAACTGCAGGATGAATCTGGGATGAACGTTGACCTGCGCGACCAGGGCACCATTTTTTTCGCCACTCCAGAGCAGCTCCAGCAATGCCCCGGCCTGACCGCAGACAGTCCTCTTCCCTCATCGCTCTCCGAACTCGAGCCTGCACTCAGCCACATAAAGCTGCCGGCAATTTATCTGAAGGAACGCAGCGTGGATCCGCGCGCACTCACCTCGGCGGCGCTGAAAGCCGCGCGCCATCGTGGTGTGGACATCGCTTCCGGGACGGCCGTCACCGAAGTGCTTCTGGCAAATGGAAGCGTGGCCGGGGTCGGCACCAGCAGGACCAGCTATTCTGCTGCCGCGGTCGTGAACTGTGCAGGCGCGTGGGCCGGGCAGTTGCCGCCGCACCAATTTCCGACCCGTCCGGTCAAGGGACAGATGCTGTCGCTGGTGGGAGCATCGCGCGACCTGCTCCGCCACGTCATTCGCGCTCCCGAAATTTATCTGGTGCCGCGCAGCGACGGCCGCATTCTGGTGGGAGCGACAGTCGAAGAAGCCGGATACGACAAGCGCACCGACGCCGCCACGATCCAGCACATGCGGCAGGCGGCGATCCATCTGGTCCCTGCTCTGGCCCAGGCGCGCATGCTGGAAGCCTGGGCGGGATTGCGGCCAGGCTCTCCCGACAACTTGCCTATCCTCGGGGCCACCCGAACGCCGGGCTACTTCGTAGCGACTGGTCACTTCCGCGATGGCATCCTGCTCACGCCGGTTACCGCGCACCTCATGGCGCAGATAGTGACTGGCGGCAAACCAGAATATGATGTCTCGCCCTTTTCCCCAGCGCGTTTTCAAAACTGATGAGCACCGCCATACCCATCACGGCTGATGACATCCGAGACCACTACGACTCTCTCGCCTTCATCTATCGCACCTTTTGGGGCGACCACATCCATCACGGACTGTTTCTGGGCAATGAAGCGCCCGAGGAGGCGCAGGTGCGGATGCTCGAGTACTGCGTCAACCTGCTCGGCCTTTCTTCTGGTGCTCATGTGCTCGACGTGGGCTGTGGCCACGGTGGCACTCTGATCCATTTGGCGCGATCGCTGTCGTGCTCGGGAATGGGACTCACCCTCAGTCCCAAGCAGGCCCGACTGGCACGCGAGCACGCGGTCACGGCAGGAGTTGAAAGCCTGTTGGAATTTGAAGTCGGGAACGCCGACTCCTTCCACTTCCCTGCTTCGTCGTTCGACCTGGTGTGGACCATGGAATCTTCCGAACACTTCGCCGACAAGGCCCGCTACTTCACGAATGTGGCAGGCACGCTGCGGCCGGGCGGGCAACTTCTACTGGCCGCGTGGACGGGTTCCATGGCCAACTCTCGCGTGCGCGAAGTGGCCCGCGCGTTTCTATGTCCGGAATTGTGGACGGCCGAACAATATCAGTTCGCGATCGAGGCGGATGGAATGCGAGTACGCCACCGCGAGGAGCTCACGGCACGAATCGTACGCACCTGGGAGATCTGTCAGGAACGCGCACGCGCCGCCAGCGTTGCCGTCAAACTATTGCCCCGGGCGGCGCGGAAATTCGTGGAAGGCATCGACATCATTTTCGATGCCTACCGCTCCGGCGATCTGACCTACACGGTGCTGGTGGCTGCGAAATAGACGTACGCTCCTCCTTGACGAAAACACGTAGGCCCGGACGCCCTCGTCCGGGCGGGCGAGCAAAGCCCGCCATCAGGCTCGAGGTTGCGCCAGCCAAACCCGGTCGGGCTTTGCCCGGCCGGGCGGGTGGGGGCACGCGCCCCTACGCGCTTCCTCACTGGACGGTCAGTTATACTTGATTGGTTGTCTCCTCAGAAAGGCACCGCCCATGGCCTCTCCCGCAGTCGATTATGCCCGCGGCAATCAGCAGCGTTTCCTCAACGAACTGAAAGACCTGCTGCGCATCCCCAGCATCAGCACGCTTCAGGAGCACAAGTCCGACGTACAGAAGGCGGCTGAATTTGTGGCTACTGAACTTCGGCGCATCGGACTCGAGAACGTCGAAGTTGTCCCCACCAAGGGCCATCCCCTGGTCTATGCTGACTGGCTCCACGCTCCCGGCAAGCCGACCGCGCTTTGCTACGCGCATTACGACGTGCAGCCGCCCGACCCGCTCGACGAGTGGATTTCGCCGCCGTTTGAGCCCACCGAGCGAAATAACAACATCTATGCCCGGGGCGCGGTGGACGACAAAGGCCAGCTATGGATGGAAATCAAGGCCATCGAGGCCTTGATGAAGGGTCACAACGGAACTCTGCCCGTGAATGTGAAGGTCATCATCGAGGGCGAAGAGGAAGTTGGCGGCGAATCGATCGCAGCCTACGTGCGGCAGGAAAAGGCCAAGCTGCGGGCTGATTTCGCTTTGGTTTGCGACACCGAACTATTTGCGGCCGATCTCCCGACCTTGTGCGTGGGACTGCGCGGTCTGGTCTATACCGAAATTGAAGCGGTAGGAGCAAAGACGGACCTGCACTCCGGCATGTATGGCGGGGCGGCACCCAATCCATTCTTTGGCTTGATCGAGATCATCAGCAAACTGAAGGACGCCAAAGGCAAAGTCCTGATCCCGGGCTTCTACAAGAATGTGAAAGCGCCCAGCAAAGACGAACTGAAAGCATGGAAGCGGCTGCCCTTCAACGCAGAGCACTATCGCAAGGCAGAGGTAGGCTCGACTGTACTGACAGGCGAGCCGGGCTACTCGGTCCTCTACCGCACCTGGGCTCGCCCCACGCTCGAAGTACACGGCATGCCCGGCGGCTTCGTCGCTCCGGGCGCGAAGACGGTGATTCCGGCCAAAGCCTCCGCGAAAGTTTCCATGCGCCTGGTCCCCAACCAGAATCCCGACGACATCCTCAAGAGATACAAGAACTACGTAAAGAAACTCACCCCCAAGGGCATTCAAACCAGCGTCAAGGTCTGGAGCAAGGGTCCGGCATGCGTGGTGGGCACCAACAACAAGTACATCAAAGCCGCCACCGAAGCCATGCACGACGTCTTCAAGAAAGAGACCGTATTCATTCGCTCCGGCGGTTCGATCCCCATCGTCACCGATTTCCAGGACGTACTAAAGATTCCGTCCGTCATGATGGGATTCGGTCTGCCCGACGACAACCTGCACGCGCCCAACGAAAAGTTTCACATCCCGAACTTCTATCGTGGAATTGAATCGATCTGCCTGTTCTTCGAAAAGCTGGGGGAATAGCTGGGACCACGTAGGGGCGGGTGCCTCACCCTCCCGGCCGGGCAAAGCCCGGCGGCGCTGGCGCAAACGTTGAACCCTCAGGCTAGCTGCTCTCGCCCGCCCGGACGAGGGTGTCCGGGCCTACGTGTTTTTGGCCTAACAAAATTTCACGCTGATATGGCGCTGGGAAATCGAGTCTGAAAATCCAGGAGCCCAACCCATTCCGGCGTGATGGTGATACGCACCATGCTTGAAACCAGGGTGCGGAGCTGGGCCATCCAGGCTTCTCTCTGTTCGCGGCTGAAGTAGCGCTCGGCGGCCGCAGCGTACTCGGGCACGATCCCCTTGACCGTCTCCAGGCGTGCGGTACCTCGTATCAGCAGCACCTTGTGGGGAAAATCATTGTCGTCAATCGTCAATGACACTTTCGGATTCTTGGCCAGCGCCTTCAACTTCGGGGCTTTGGGCGGCGTTCCCATGACGATTTCTCGGCCGTTCCAGTGAAACCAGATGGGAACGACTCTGGGCGTGCCGTCAGTCCATATGTAGGCCAGGCGAGCGGGGATTTTCGAGTGCAAGAGTTCCTGAGACGCTGGATGCTGCAGAAGCGAAAGGTCTCCCTGCTTGACGGTCATGAGCGATTCCTTTGCGCACCGACAAGCGGTGCCGTGCTCGTGATCATTCGCGAGCACTCGGTATTCCCGGGCACGGGGATTCTGAGCCTGTTGCGAGGCCCGGTCAAGTGGGGCGGTCGTTATCCCATGACGTTTCTGTGCGTCCTTTGCGAATCCTTGGCGTCGTTGCGGTTAAGCCTTTTGCTCCGCCGGCACTAACGTTTGTCTTCCGACCCGCTTGGGTGTAGGCTTATCGTGCTCTCGCGCTTCTCCCCTCCTTCGTCAATTCCTCACCCGATTCACAGTCAGATGCTGCATTGTGTGTTCAATCTGGCGCGGTTGCTCACAAGGCCATACCAGATATAGTGTTTTCGTGCTTGACCCCGGTACGATTTCGCCGTTACAGTAGCTCTAATTTGTGCCTCGCCGACTCCAGCCTGGGAGGCGCTCACCAGAGCGATGTGTTGGAGGAATCCAATTAATTAACCCGGCTGATGATGCTTGCATGCACCACCGATAGCAGTGACAGTCACGCGGGCGAGTCGCCCGCTGCCACACAAACTCGGCGACCCTAATCGGCGACCCAAGGAGTAGAAGTTGCTCAAACTCAAAAGACTCCAGATCCTCGGATTCAAATCATTCTGCGACCGCACCGAACTCAAGTTTCACGGGGACGGCGTTGCCGCCATCATTGGCCCTAACGGCTGCGGCAAGTCCAACATCGCCGACGCCATCTCCTGGGTGCTGGGCGAACAGTCGGCCAAGACCCTGCGCGGTTCGCGCATGGAAGACGTCATCTTTGCCGGCACCCGTGATCGCAAGCCTACGGGCATGGCCGAGGTGTCGCTCACGCTGATCGATCCCGAGGTCTACGACGGAGCCGACGCGAACGAACCCACCGAGGTCGAAATCCAGGACGAGATGCCCCGGCCGGTTGAAGACTGGGACGAAGCTGAAATTCGCGCCGAAGCCGCGGAAGAGACAGAACGCCTGACCGAAGAGGTCTGGCCGGGTAGAGTTGAAGAAATTGAGGGTGTGGCGACTGCTTCTGACGGGGAGACGCCCGTCCCGCCAGTTCAGCCGGGCGAGGACGCTCGGGCCTCCACTGACGTGGCCGGACCCCAAGTGGTGCTTAAAATTCGCCGCCGACAGTTCAAGCAACAGTTTAAGACTGGGGAGATCGTGGTGAACCGGCGCCTGTTTCGCAGCGGCGAAAGCGAATACCTCCTGAACGGAAAGCTGTGCAGGCTGCGCGATATCCAGGAACTCTTCATGGGAACCGGACTTGGGCCGGAGTCCTATGCCTTGATCGAGCAGGGACGCATTGGGCAGATCCTGAGCAGCCGCCCCACTGACCGCCGGGCCATCATCGAAGAAGCGGCCGGCATCACCAAGTTCAAGACCAAGAAACGCCTGGCGGAAGCGCGCCTCGAGGATGCCAAGCAGAACCTGGCCCGGGTGAATGACATTTTTGAGGAAGTCACCCGGCAGATGAATTCGCTCAAGCGCCAGGCTTCCAAAGCCGAGCGCTATGCCAAGCTGCGGGAGGAGATGCGGGCCAAGCTGCGCCTGGTGCTGGCCAGCAAGTTTGCCCATCTCGAGCAGGAGAGCGCGGCCCTCGACACCCAGATCAGTTCTATCTCTGGAGAGATGCGACAACAGGCTGAGACCGTTCAGCAGGCCGAGGCCGAACATTCCGAGCGCACCCAGCGCGGTTATGCCATCGAGGCCGAAGTGCGCGAAAACCGAGAGCGCCTGAGCCAGCTCAAGCTGGAGTCGGACCGTGCTCTCGCCCAACGTCGTCATAACGAGGAACGCTGCGCGGAACTGGTGGCGCGCGCGGCGGCATCCGAGGCTGAACTGGCGCAGGCCCAGCAGCGGCTGGCTGCGCTGGCCGCGGAACGCGACGCCAATCGTCAGATCCTGGACTCGGCGGCGGGCGATCTGGCTGCCGCGCAACAGGAGTTGACTCAGAGTCAGCAGGAATCCAGCGCCACGGCTCAGGCTTTGGCTGAACTGGAGCGTCAGCAGGAACAGTCCCGAGTCGCGATCGTGGAGGCGGTTGCGGCTGCTTCCGCTCTACGCAATCAGCACACCCAAGTCGAAGAGAGGCTGGCTGGAGTCGATCGCGAGGCGCAGCGCCTGCAGACTGAGATGGCCACGGCCGCCTCTCAGATGGAAGCCTTTGGAGGACAGCGCGGCCAGTTGGGACTGGAATTCGAAACCGTATCGCAACGGGTCTCCGGATTGACCGAGGAGCTGCGCCAGACGCGGCAGGCGCTTGATTCCCGGCGCCACGAAGAGTCTGAAGCCAAGAACCACCTCGATAGCCTGCGGGCCGAGTATGCTTCCGCCATCGGCAAGAAGGGTTCGCTCGAAGCCGTCATTGCCGAGCATGGATACTCCACTGAGTCGGTGCGCCGGCTGTTTCAATCAGGAGTAATGCAGGGCGGAATGGCCCCGGCGGGCGTCCTGGCCGACTTCCTTGAAGTCGAGACCCGCTATGAAGGCGTGGTCGAAGACTTCCTGCGCGACGAACTGAACTACATCGTGGTGAAATCGTGGGACGCCGCGGACGAAGGTCTGCGTCTGCTCCGCACCGACGTGGATGGGCGTGCGACTTTCCTGGTGCATCCCGAGGATTCGCAGGCGAAATTCTCATTTGCCATTGCCGAGAACGCGCACCAGGTGCAGCCTGAGCGGCCGATTGTCCCGTTGAAGAATGCGATTCGCGTGCTCAACGGGTTTGGCCGATCGCTCGAAGTCATCCTGCCCAAGCTGCGCGACGGCTACATCGTGCCCGACCCCGCCTTTGCCCGCGAGCTGGCTCTCGAAAATCCCGATGCGTTCTTTCTCTCCCAGTCGGGTGAATGCTTCCACAACGTGACCGTGACCGGCGGCAAGCAGCGCGCGGAAGGCCCGCTCTCCATGAAGCGCGAGCTGCGCGATGTGCTGCGGCAGCTAGGAGAACTGGAACAGGGCTTGCGTCATGAAGAAATGCGCGTGCTGACTCTGGGCCGCGAAATCAAAGACCTTACTTCCCTGCTGGATCGTCTCGAAGGCGAAAAGCGCGAAGCGGAAAAGCAGGCCATGACGTCTGGCCACCTGTTGCAGCAACTGGAATCCGAATTCACCCGGGCCGGCGAACGCATGCAGACCTCGCAGCAGGAGTTGCACCGGCTGGAGGCTGAGCGCAGGGAAAAAGGATCGCTGCTCGACCAGTTACGGATGCGGATTGCCGAGGCAGAGCAACAGCGCGTCGAGCGGGAACATTTCGCGGCCGCGGGCCAGGAGCAACTCTCCAGCCTGCGCGAGCGCCGCGATCAGGCTGCGCACAACGCTTCGCAGTGCCTGGCCAGGGTGGCTACCCTCGAGGAACGCCATCGCAGCGCGACGGTTGGGCTGGATCGAATCGAGTCCCTGGTCGCGGAAATGATCGAGCGCGTGGTAGCACTGCGCCTACAGCTCGAATCCTCGGCCGCCGAGAAACTGCAGCGCGAGACCGAGAACCAGGAGATTGCGATTCGCCTGGTGGATTTCGACGCCGAGCGCAATGCCGCTGAAACCCGCGACGGCTTGCTGCAGGTCGAGTCAGAACAGGTTCGCGCCCGTCTGGCGGAGATCGACGAGGCCTTGCACCAGGCCCGCCAGGTACTCGATCAGTTGCGCGATCGGCGCGGCGAACTGTCCGCGGCCGCAGCCAAATTACAGTCGGACGCGCAGTATATGGCTGAGACCTGCCTGAATGAACTCGGCGTCCAGACTCACGAACTGATGGCGGACGTGACCATCTCGATCGTCCGTGATGAACAGCTCACGATCGAAGACCAGATCTACCGCGACATGCGCACCCGCCTGGATGCCATGGGTCCGGTCAACATGATGGCGCTCGAGGAATACAAGGAGACTGCGGAACGGCACGCATTTCTCGAAACTCAAAGAAAAGATCTTTACGACTCCATCGAGAACACGCAGGCCACGATCAAAGAGATTGATACTTTCTCACGCCAGAAATTCGAAGAGGCCTTTCACAAGATCAACGAGAATTTCCAGGCCACCTTCCGCAAACTGTTTGGCGGTGGTCAGGGCTTCATGCGCTTGACCGACGAGGAAAACAGCGCGGAGAGCGGCATTGACGTCGTGGCATCCCCTCCGGGAAAGAAGCTGCAGAACGTGTTGCTGCTCTCCGGCGGCGAGAAGGCGCTGACTGCCCTGGCGCTGCTGGTCGGCATCTTCCAGTATCAGCCCAGCCCATTCTGTATCCTCGACGAAGTGGACGCGCCACTTGACGAGGCCAACATCGGCCGCTTCACCGAGCTGGTGAAAGAGATGAGCATCCAGACCCAGTTCGTGCTTATCACCCACAGCAAGAAGACCATGAGCATCGCGCCCGTGCTCTACGGCGTAACCATGCAGGAGCCGGGAGTTTC
>Ga0326726_10002984_pt1 | contig 15509 bp, 14 predicted proteins | sample MHFenrmetagenome_2_FD_207603 | JGI IMG/M metagenome (GOLD analysis project Ga0326726, IMG submission 207603) | Lab enriched peat soil microbial communities from Michigan Hollow, Ithaca, NY, United States - MHF15MN | ecosystem: Environmental > Terrestrial > Soil > Wetlands > Peat | place: USA...
AGTCGATGCGCGCGATGCCGAAATCCGCGATCTTCAGCTTGCCGTTCTTCATGACGATGATGTTGGCCGGCTTGATGTCGCGGTGCCACACGCCCTGCTCGTGCGCGTGCTGCAGGGCGTCGAGCAGTTGCGCCATCACGCTGACGGTGTCCTTGCCGTCGAAGCGCGTGCCGCGCACGAAGTAGTCCCGCAGGCTGTGGCCCTCGACGTACTCCATGGCGAGAAAGGCGACTTCGGCTTCCTCGCCCCATTCGTAGACGCCGACGATGCCCGGGTGCGAGAGCCTGCCGGCGGCCTGCGCCTCGTTGTGGAAGCGGGCGAGCAGTGTCGCCTCCTGCTCGTCGTCCATCAGGTCCTTGCGGATCGTCTTCAGCGCGACCGTGCGCCGGATGTGGGGATCGAAGCCCTTGTAGACGACCCCCATTGCCCCTTTGCCGAGGACCTCCGCGATGGTGTACTTGCCGAGCTGCGCGGGGATTGCCGGCGTTTTGCGCTTCGTCATCCGGTGCGTGGCGCCTCAGCCCTCGAGCATCTTCATCGCCTGCACGAGGCTCTTCTTCATGCGGTTGAACGACTGCGTGAGCACGCCGATCTCGTCCCTGCTGGTCACCGGGAAGTCGGAAGTATCCATGTTTTCGCCCTGGCTCACCGCGTCGGCGAACTTGGAGAGCCGCGTGACCGGGCGGATCACCATGAACCACAGCATCAGGTTGAGCGCGACGAAGATGAACGCGAACACCACGGTGAGCGAGATCATGAAGGTCTTGAACGCCGCGTTGGCGCGCGCGATCGGCACGTCGGTCGGCACGGACACGATCTGCGCGCCGACCACCTCGTTCAGCTTCCAGCCGAAGCCGTTGGCCGGGCCATACTTGTCCACCAGCGTCTTCGGCGCCGCGTCCACGGTGGAATGGCAGTACAGGCAGGCCTCCGCCTTGATCTGCATCGGCCGCGCGATGTAGAACGACTTGCCGCCTGGCGTGTCGCGCTCGCCGACCACTTCGGGCTTGTCCAGGCCGTTGCGGAACTGGTTGACGATGTCGGCCTCCCAGTCGTTGGCGCGGTTGCGCGGATTGGTGGGATTGAGCACCGCCTCCTTGTAGGCGTATTCGGGAAACGTCTTGCGCAGACCGGCGAACACCTCGGTCGCCGCGTAGGCCGGGACCGATTGCGGCAGGAAGGCGTACTTCATCTGCGTTTGCAGCAGCGGTCCCACCTGGGTGGAAGTGTAGGCGCGCGTGGCGAGCGCCGATTCCATCACCAGTCGCGCGTTGAGCACGATCTCGTCGCGCGCGTTCCGCTGCAGCAGCTGCTCCGACACATAGCCTGCCGTGGCGAGGCCGATCAGGAAGACCAGCAGGAACACCAGGTTGAACTTGACGACCAGTCTCATGGCGAGGCTCCTTGCGCAGTGTTGCCGTCAGCGCTTGTCCGCCGGTCGGGGCGGCGCGGCGGTGCCGGATCCAGCTTCGGAATCTTTCGGCTGGTATTTCTCCGGAAACAGGATCGGATCCCATTCCGGATGGAACTTCAGGTTCTCGACCAGGGCGGCGCGGAATGCCGGATCGGCCGCGCGCGAGTGAAAGCGCGCGGGCATCGGCCGGCGGATCTCGGGCGGCGCCTTCAGCCAGGTCTCGACTTCCGCATAGGTGACGAGATCGACGCGCCGCGGCTGCGCCTGCCGGTCCTTGTAGCGGGCGATACGCGAGGGCAGCGGGTCGAGGAACACCTTGGGCAGGACAGCGACGAAGGCGGGCGTCGGACGCGCTGTCACATTGCCTTTGTTGTCGTCGCCCGTGAAGAAGTCGCCGCTCTTGAGTCGCGTGGGCGACGTGCCTTTGGCGTGCCGGCTGGCGAGGCGTGCCTCGCCCGACTCCATGAAGACCGAGCCCTCCGAGCCGCTCAGCACCAGTACGAATGTCCCGTCCACCGCCTGCAAGATGAAGAAGGGCGTCACGACGCGTACGCGCGCGCCCTGCTTCGCGTTGGCAAGCTTGAGCGCGCCCTGCGTCACGTAGAAGTCGCCCGGCGCCGGCTTGCCGTGGGGCACGGAGAGCGCGAGCGCGCGAGTCTTCGGTCCCATCGCCACGGCGACGCCATCGGTGAACTCCATCTCGGCGAGCCCCTTGTCGCTGACTTCGAGGATGTCCCCGGGCTGCAGGCGCACGCCCTCGGCGAGCGCGTAGCGCGTCACGCCGCGCACCAGCGTGGTGGGCCCCTCGAGCAGCGTGACGGTCACCGTCTGGTCCGCTGCGGCCGCGGCCAACGGGCAGGCCATCATCGCCAGTGCCCAGCGCCTCAGTTGCACGATTCGCACGCGCTTCCTCTTCCCCCAAGACCGGCGGCACCGACAAGTGCCCAAGCCCCTCGTGAAAGCGAAGGCTTTGAGCCGGTGGATACTAGGCGTCGCGAGGAAAGACTGTCAATCGAACGCGCGCCTGAAATGGCGGGGTCGGAAGCGCTGTTTCCCTTAGACTGCTGGCCAGCCACCCGCCAGCCCCTTGCCCATGTCGCCCAGCCCTGCGAACTGCGCCGTCCTGTTCGTCGACATCAGTGGCAGCACGCGGCTTTACGAGACGCTGGGCGACCACGAGGCGCTGGAGCGCGTGGGCCGCGCGCTGGCGATGCTTTCCCGCGTGTGCGCCGACTGCGGCGGCCGGGTGATCAAGACCGCGGGTGACGGCGCGATGTGCATGTTCGAGACCGCGGATGCTGCGCTGCGTGCCTCCTGCCTGATGCAGGAGAAGACCGCCGAGCAGCTCGAGCCGGGCGCGCAGGGCCTCGGCATCCATATCGGCTGCCACTTCGGTCCGGTGCTGGAAAACGCGGGGGACCTGTTCGGCGACACGGTGAACCTGGCGGCCCGCGTGGCCGGATTGGCGAAGGTCGGACAGATCATCACCACCGAGGACACGGTCGCCAGGCTCTCTCCTGCGCTCGCCGAGCGCGCGCGCGAACTGGACGGCGTGCCGGTGAAGGGCAAGCGCAAGGCGGTGACCATCTTCGAGTTCCTCTGGCAGGACACGGACGAGCTCACCGCGATGAGCACGCGCATCGACCAGCGGCGCGCCGCGAGCCTGGCGCTCGGCTACGAGGGCCGCAGCTGGCGCTTCGAGGGGCCCGGGGAGCTCACGTTCGGTCGCGATGCCACCTGCGACGTCGTGGTGGGCGACCGCAAGGCCTCGCGCCTGCATGCGCGGGTGGAGCGGCGGCGCGACAAGTTCGTGCTCATCGACCACAGCTCCAACGGCACCTGGGTGCAGATCGCGGGCGAAGCGGAGGTCGTGGTGCTGCGGCGCGAGGAGCTGATGCTGCGCGGCAGCGGCCAGATCGGCATCGGCCACAGCCCGACCGACGGCGAGGGCACGCCAGTGACGTTTTCCTGCCAGTAACGCGCGGCTTTCGCCCGCCGGTCGTTACTGCGCCAGCAGCCGGCGCAGCGCGAGGAGCTCTCGGCGCCGGGCGGGGTCGGGCTTCGGGTAGTCCATGTCGAGGCTCTTCAGCATCTGCACCACGATGCGCGAGACGATGAGGCGCGCGTTTTCCTTGTCGTCGGCGGGCACCACGTACCACGGCGAGCGCTTGGTGCTGGTGGCGGCGAGGCAGTCCTCGTAAGCGCGCATGTAGTCCTTCCAGAACTTCCGCTCCTCGACGTCCTGGCGGCTGAACTTCCAGTTCTTCTCCGGCTCGTCGATGCGCGCGATGAAGCGCCTGGCCTGCTCGTCCTTGGACACGTGCAGGAAGAACTTCACCACGCGCGTGCCGTTGCGGTGCAGGTGCGCCTCCATCTCGGCGATCGAGCGGTAGCGGTCCTGCCAGATCTCCTTCTCGTCGAGGAACTCACGCGGCACCTTCTGCGCGCGCAGGATCTCCGGGTGCACGCGCACGATCAGCACCTCTTCGTAGTAGGAACGGTTGAAGATGCCGATGCGCCCGCGCTCGGGCAGCGCGCGCGTGGTGCGCCAGAGGAAATCGTGGTCCAGCTCCTCGGCGCTGGGGTGCTTGAAGCTGTAGACCTGGCAGCCCTGCGGGTTGACGCCCGACATGACGTGCTTGATGCAGCTGTCCTTGCCCGCCGCGTCCATCGCCTGGAAGATGAGCAGCAGCGCGTAGCGGTCGTCCGCATACAGCAGGTTCTGCAGTCCGGCCATCTGCTCGACGTGGCGCGCGAGCCGCGCCTCGTAGTCGGTCTTCGAGTCGTAGTACGGCTTGACGCGCGTGGGGCGGTCCTTGAGGCGCACCCGCTCCCCGGGCCGCACGCGGAAGCGGTCGGCGTCGATCTTCATGCGGCGCTACTTCTGCTTGCCGACCGCGCCGAAATCGATCTGCACCGCGTCCAGGTTCACCGTGGCCTTGGCTTTCGCCTCGCGGGCCGCGATGGCCGTGGGATTGAACTCGTAGTTGGCCGCCTGGAACGTTTCCGCGAGCTTGAAGGAGAGCTGCGCCACGGCCTTCGGCTGGGGCTTGTCGCCGCTCGCGCTATAGATGCGCGCGCAGATTGCGACGTAGAGCTTTTCCGCCAGCTCGTGGATCGGGTCGTGCGTGGTATCGGCGGCGGGCTTGTTCGGTGCGCTCATCAGGGACCTCGGCTTGCGTGCGGGCTGGCATATGCTACCGCGGCCGCGCGCGGCACTGCGCCCGTTTTCGCGTGTGCGCGGCGACGGCTACTTGAGGCGGGCCGTCAGCAGGCGCAGGCGGTTGGCGAGATTGGCGAGCATCTTCTCCGCGAACGCCGGGCTGACCTTCACCAGCTCGAGAAAGGCGGTGCGGCCGATCGGCTGCAGCTTGCAGTCGGTCTCCGCCTGCACGCTGGCCAGGCGCGTGGACTGGTCCACCAGCGCCGCCTCGCCGAACACCCCGCCCGGGCCGATGCGCTCGACCATGCTGCCTTCGATGGTCACCGCGACGCGGCCCTCGAGCACGGCGTACATGCGCACGCCGGTGGCGCCTTCCTTGACGATCTGGGTGCCGCGGTCGAAGTAGATCGGCGGGTCGTTGGCGAGCCCCTGCACCAGATCGGCAAGCTGCCCGCGGTCGAACACTGCCGCTTCCTTCCAGGCCCCGGTGACCGAGAGCTGGCCTTCGGCGCGCAGGGCGGCGATCGTGTGGCGCAGGCGCTCGACCATCACGCTCATCAGCATCAGCGCGAACTTGGGGCGCTTGGTGAGCGCCGAGCGCAGCTCGCGCTCGTCCAGCGCGATTACGCGGCACGGGGTCTTCGCCACCGCGCCGGCGCTGCGCGGCGCGTGGGCGAGCGAGGCGAGCTCGCCGAACACCTCTCCCTTGCGCGCGCTGCCGATCACCTTCTTCTTCGCCACGAGGTTCACTTCACCGTCGTACACGTAGTAGATCTTCTCGCGCTGCATCAGGATGGCGTGCGCCCTCGCGTTTTCGCGGAAGATGGTCTCGCCCGGGGCGTAGCGCTCGGGCTTGCCGGCCATGCGGAAGAAGGCGAGGGCGACTTCGGGATCGTAGAGGGATTTCATTTCGGCCGATTATCGCCGCGGGCGAGGCACCGCGGCGGCCCAATATGTCACAATCCAGGCATGACCATTTCCATGTACCAGGCGAGCGCGCCGCGCTTCGTCAACATGCTCAACAATCTTGCCGCCATCCTCGACAAGGCGCAGGCGCACTGCGAGGCGAAGAAGATCGATCCGCTGGTGCTGGCGTCATCGCGGCTGTTTCCCGACATGCTGCCTTTCACGCGCCAGGTCACCATCGCCTGCGATCACGCGAAGGGCGCGGTGGCGCGCCTTGCCGGCGTCGAGATCCCCAAGCACGAGGACGTCGAGAAGACGCTGGCGGAGCTCAAGGCGCGCATCGCCAAGACGGTGGCGTTCATCAGCGCGGTTACGCCGGCGCAGGTGGACGGCAGCGAGGAGAAGGCCATCGTCCTCAAGCTCGGCTCGCGCGAGGTGACCTTCAAGGGCATGCAGTACCTGCTCGGCTCGGCGCTGCCGAACTTCTACTTCCACGTCGTCACCGCCTACAACATCCTGCGGCACAACGGCGTGGAGCTGGGCAAGCGCGATTACATCGGCACGCCCTAATCCGCACGGATGCCCGCCTGCCGGAACAGCTCGGCGTAGCGCGCAAGCTGCTCGCGCGTGAAGCGCGCCAGCTCCCCGGGAGAGGTCGCATTGACGGTGAAACCCTGGGCAACGAGCTTTTCGCGCACCTCTGGCGCGCTTGTGGCGCGTACGACCTCCGCGTTCAGTCGCGCCACGATGTCCTTGGGCGTTCCCGCCGGTACCACCAGGCTGAAATTGGAATTGAACGCGTAGCCGGGCAGGGCCTCGGCGACCGCGGGCGCGTCGGGGAACAGCGCGGAACGCGAGGGGCTCGCGACGCCCAGCAGCTTCACCTTGCCGCCTTTGATCATGGAGAACACCGTGGGCATGCCGGAGAAGCTCGCGTCCACCATGCCGGAGGCCGTGTCCACAGCGGCCGCGGCTGCGCCCCGGTACGGAATATGAGTCATGAAGATGCCGGCACGCGACTTGAACAGCTCCATCGCCACGTGTTGCGGGCTGCCATTGCCGCCCGAGGAGTAGTTGAGCGCGCCGGGCCTTGCCTTTGCTGCCGCGATGAGGTCCGCGGCGCTTCGGTAAGGCGAGTTGGGCGGCGCGACCAGCGCCCATTCCATCGTTGCCACCAGCGACACTGGCTCGAAGTCCCGCAGGATGTCCCATGGCATCTTGGCGTGGACGTTCGGAAGCATGGTCATGATGCTGTCGTTGAAGCCGCCGATGACATAGCCGTCGGGCGCCGCCTTCGCCACGCGCTCGGCACCGATCAGTCCGGCGGCGCCCGGCTGGTTCTCGATGACGATGGCTTGCCCCATGTTCTCGGCCATCTTCTGCGCCACGATGCGCGCGGCATTGTCCACCGCGCTTGCCGCCTGCAAAGGCACCAGCATGAGGATCGGCTTGCGCGGGTAGGTCGATTGCGCGCCAGCCGCCTGGGAGAGCGCTGCGATCAGGAGGAACGCGGCGAGGCGCGCAGCCAGCCGGCCGATGACATGGGTGGTGCCGCCCGGCGGAAAGCCGACCATGATCCTAGTCCGCCCGGTGCTGCTTGATGAAGGCGGCGGCGTCGAGCGGCACGCCGATCGCGGAGCCTTGCGCAAGATCGCAGCGCAGGTCCTTCAGGAGCGCCTTGGTGGCCTCGTCCTCGACGCCCGCCACCACCGCCTCGAGCTTGAGCTGGTGCGCGAGCTCGATGAGCGAGCGCACGAGCGAGAGCTTCTGCGGCACTTCCGCGACATTGCCGACCGCGGCGAGGTCGATCTTCAGCTCGTGGAAGGGCAGCGTCGCGAGCCATGACAGCGCGTGGTAGCCCGCGCTGGCGTCATCCAGGCACAGGCGCACGCCCACGCCGCGCAGGCGCTGCAGCGTCTCCACGGACTCGAGGCTCCTCGCGAGGATCGCCGTCTCGGTGATCTCGAGCGCGAGGCGGCTGGGGCGCAGGTTCCAGGTCTTGAGCGCGCTGCCGACGAAGTCGGGCAGATCGGACTGGCGCAGGCTTTTCGCCGAGAGCTTCACGCCGACGCGCAGGTCCAGGCCCGCCGCGTCGCGGAAATGGCGGCAGTTGCGCAGCGCGCCGTTCACCAGCCACAGCGTCACCTCGTTGACCAGGCCCGCGGACTCGGCCACCGCGATCGCCTTTTCCACCGGCACGGCGCCCAGCTTCGCGTCGCGCCAGCGCAGCTGGCTCTCGGCGCCGACCAGCAGGTTCGAGCGCAGGTCGAGCTGCGGCTGGAACACGATGTCGATCGCGTCCTGCGAGATCGCCGCGCGCAGCCGGTTCTCGTAAAGCAGCAGCTCCGCTTCGTCGCGCTCCTGCTCGGCGGAATACAGCGCGAAGCGCTCCGGCCGGTCACGCGCGGCATTGGCGGCGGTGCGCGCGCGCTGCAGCAGCGCGATGGCGTTGTCGGCGTGCTCCGGGTACAGGGCGATGCCCACCGCCGGGCGCGCGAAGATCTCGTTCACGTCCACCCACAGGGGCGCGTCCAGCGTGCGCAGGATCTTCTCCGCGGCGAGCAACGCGACACCGGCGCTTTGCAGGGTCGTGAGCACGCAGGCAAAGCCGTCGCGCCCCGGATCGCCGAGCAGGTCCTGCTCGCGCAGCACTTCACTCTTCAGGCGCGCGCCGAGCCGCTCGCGCACCGCGTCGCCCACCAGGTAGCCCCACACGCCGTCGATGCGGTCGATGACGCCGCAATCGACGTAGAGCAGCGCGAGCTGCTGGCCGTCGGCGAGCCGCGCGGCGATGCTGGCATCCAGCCGCGCGGTGAGGGCGGCCTGGCCGGAGGCGCCGTCGCTGCTCGCCGGCGAGCTGCGCGCCGCTGCGGACGCAAGCAGCGCCATCTGCGCTGCGCACAAGTGCTCCGCTGCCGCGAGCGCCGCCGCGCAGCGCGCGGGTTCCCGCGCCAGGAGGCGCAGCGCGCCCGCGCGCAGCAGGTCCTGCAGCGGCAGGCAGTCGCGCAGGGCGCGCTCGTGGGTCTCCTCCGGGCTGAGGCTGTCCGCCCATTCGGCAAGCAGTCGGCGCAGCGACGCGCGGCCGAGCGTGCCGAGAGAAAGCGCCTCCACCAGCGCGCGCTGCGCGTCCGACATGGCGACCGGGAGCAGCGGCAGGAAGAAGGGCGACGCCGCGGCGGCGAGCGCGCTTTCGCCGCGCGTCGCCATCAGCGACTCGGGCGCCTGCTCGCGCAGCGCGGCACCGAGCGCGTTGAGCGCCGTGGCGGCCTCGTCGCCGAGGCCGAAGTCCTGCATCAGGCGCTCGATGGCGGCGGCGTCCGCCGCGCTCACAAGAACAGCTCTTTCGGATCGATGCGGACGGTGGCCTGGTCGAGCGTGCGCCGGATGCGGTAGGGCTCGTGCGGGCCCGCCATCGGCTCTTTCATCAGGTCGAGGATCTTGTGCGGGTGGATCGGGTTGCCCTTGTTGTCCTGCACCACCATCACGCGCGGCTGCAGGCGCTTGACCAGGTTCTGCGTGATCACCACGCCGACCTCGCCCGTGTTCAGCTCCACCACGCTGCCCACCGGGAAGGCGCCCACGCACTGGATGAACTGCTCCACCAGTGCGGCGTGGAACTGCGTGCCGCGGTTCTGGAACAGCACATTCAGCGCGTTGGAGGGCGGCATCTGCATGCCGTAGGGCGCGGGCGCGGTGAGCATGTCGAAGGTGTCGACGATGCCGGCGATGGCGCCAATCTGCGAGATGGCGCTGCCCTTCAGGCCGCGCGGGTAGCCGCTGCCGTCGTAACGCTCGTGGTGCAGCGAGGCGAAGCCGGGCAGGTCCACCGGCAGGCCGGAAGTCTGGCTGAGGATCTCCAGGCCGCTCCCGACGTGCGTGCGGAAGATCGTCTCCTCCGCCGAGGTCAGGTCGGCGCGCCGCGCCGGCATGCCGGTCGGCAGCTTGAGCATGCCCACGTCCTGCAGCAGGCCGATCAGCCCGAGCAGCTCCAGGCGCTCGCGCTCGAGCTGCAGGAAGCGGCCGAACACAGTCATGTAGACGGAGACCTGCGTCGAGCGGTTGAGCGTCTCCTCCGCTTTCTCGCGCATGGTGACCAGCAGCATCATGGCGTCCGGGTTGCGGATCACCGAGTCGGTGATCTCGGTCACCGCCTGCCGGGCGCGGCCGCCGTCGAGCGCGCTGCCGCTCACCACCGCGCGCGACATGGTCTGCACGATGGTGTTGGTCTGCGTGAAGACGGTGCGCGCGCGCGGCAGCTCGTCCTCGACGGTGGCGAGCTCCTTGTACACCACCGTGCCGCGCACCACTTCCTTGGACTGCTCGGCGATCACCTGGCGCGCGGAGGGCGGCAGGCTGAGCAGCTTGGCAGCCACCGACTCCTGGCGCCGTTCAGGGTCGACGTAGACCTTCTTGCAATACTTCTTGAGCGCCTCGAGCTGCTCCTCGGTCTTCAGCACGAATCCCTGGAACACGAACGGCGTCTCGGTCCACGGACGGTCGAGCTTGGACACGAACATGCCGAACTCGAGGAACTCGACTGGGACTTCCTTGTGCGCCATCTGCGTGTGGCCGGACCCTGTGAGTCGCCGATTGTCGTTCGGGCGCGTGCGCTCGGCAAGCGGCGCGATGCAGTAACATCGCGGTCCGGGAGGGTGACCGTTGGCGGCAGTGGCAGACCTGGGCCTGAGCCTGCAGGTCGGGAAGTACGACGTCCAGAAGTTGCTGGGCAAGGGTGCCACCGGCACGGTGTACCTTGCCCGGGACACGTTTTCCGGTCGCGAAGTGGCGCTGAAGACCATCGAGCCCGAGGTTCTCCGCGACCCGGAATTCGGCACCGCGTTCCGCGGCCAGTTCCTCAACGAAGCGTCGCTCGCGGGCAAGCTCAAGCATCCGCATATCGTCGCCATCCTCGACGCCGTGGTGGACGCGGACTCGGGCTACATCGCGATGGAGCTCGTCACCGGCGGCGACCTCACGCCCTATACCAAGCCCGACAAGCTCCTGCCGGTGGCCGACGTGCTGCAGATCGGCTTCAAGGTGAGCGGGGCGCTCGACTATGCCTTTCGCGAAGGCATCGTGCACCGCGACATCAAGCCGGCCAACATCATGATCACCAAGGGCAGCGACGTGAAGATCGCCGACTTCGGCGCGGCCTACCTGCGCAAGAGCCACGCGGTGCAGACGGCGCTGATGGGCTCGCCCTACTACATGTCGCCGGAGCAGATCGCCGGCGCGGAGCTCACCCACCACAGCGACATGTACTCGCTCGGCGCGGTGCTCTACGAGCTGCTCACCGGGCAGCGGCCGCTGCGCGCCGAGAACCTCGAGGCGCTGCTCAGGAAGATCACCGAGCTCGAGCCGCTGCCGCCGAGCGTGGTGCGCGCCGATCTCCCCAGGGAGATCGACTCGGTGATCCTGCGCGCGCTGCGCAAGCGGCCCGCGGACCGCTACCCGACCTGGGCCGATTTCGCGCAAGCGCTCTCCAAGGTCGTCGGCCTGACGCTGCCGGCCAACGCGATTCCCGACACCCAGAAGTACATGACGCTCAAGCGCGTGGACATGCTCTCCGATCTGGCGGATGCCGAGATCTGGGAGCTGGTGAACGCCGGCAAGTGGTCGCGCATGGACAAGGGCAGGACGATCCTGCGCGAGAACGACAAGGGCAAGAGTTTCTTCTTTCTCGCCGAAGGCGAGGTCAAGGTCACCAAGGGCGGGCGCCTGCTCAACGTCATCAACCACAGCGAGTGCTTCGGCGAGATGGCCTACATCTGGGGGGGCGAGCTGCCGCGCCACGCCACCGTGGAGTCGATGACCAAGCTGCTGCTCGCGGAGTTCGAGCCGGCGGCGCTGCACGCGATGAGCGGCGGCGCGCAGCTGCAGCTCACCCGCGCGCTGGTGCGCAACCTGGTGGACCGCCTGGTGCTCGCCAATACGCGCATCATTTCGCGATAGAACACACGCACGCGAATCTTTTCGCGCGGGAAATCACCATGCCACGCATCTCCGCCTCCAGCGCTCTTGCCCACCTGCGCATCCTCGACCTCACGCGCGTGCGCGCCGGCCCGAGCTGCGTGCGCCAGTTCGCCGACTTCGGCGCCGACGTGATCAAGATCGAGTCGCCGCCGGGCGTGGACCCGAACGAGAGCATGGGCGGCGCGCGCACCGGGTCCGACTTCCAGAACCTGCATCGCAACAAGCGCTCGATGACGCTCAACCTCAAGCTCGCGGAGGGCAAGGAGGTGTTCTCGCGGCTGGCGCAGACCGCCGATGTGGTGGTGGAGAATTACCGCCCGGACGTGAAGTACCGGCTCGGCGTGGACTACGAGGCGCTCGCGAAGATCAATCCGCGCATCATTCTCGCCAGCATCTCCGGCTTCGGCCAGGACGGGCCTTACGTCGACCGGCCGGGATTCGACCAGATCGCCCAGGGCATGAGCGGGCTCATGTCGGTGACGGGCCTGCCCGGCCAGGGGCCGGTGCGCAGCGGCGCGGCAATCGCGGACGTGGCCGCGGGCCTGTTCGCCGCGCTGGGCGTCATGACTGCGCTTCTCGAGCGCGAGCGCTCGGGGCGCGGGCAGTGGGTGCAGAGCTCGCTCCTGCATTCCGCCATCGCGCTCGCCGACTTCCAGGCGGCGCGGTTTCTCAAGGAAGGCGAGGTGCCGCCACAGGTGGGCAACGATCATCCGACCAGCATGCCGACGAGCGCCTACAAGACGGCCGACGGCCACATCAACGTCGCCGCCTCGGGCGACGGCATGTGGCAGCGGTTGTGCCGCGCGATCGGCCGCGAGGAGCTGCTTGGGCGGCCGGAGTTCAAGGACCAGCCCGCGCGCGCGAAAAACCGCGTGGCGCTCAACGCCGAGCTGAACGCGGCGCTGGCAAAGAAGAAGAGCGCCGAGTGGATCGAGGCGCTCAACGCCGCCGGCGTGCCCTGCGGGCCGATCTATGCGATGGACCAGGTGTTCGCCGACCCGCAGGTGCAGCACGTCCAGGCGGCGGCCGAGGTGCGGCACCCGAAGCTCGGGAACTTTCGCGTCGTCAACCAGGCGGCGCGCCTGTCGCGTACGCCGGCGACCATGGCGAGCGCCACCCCGGAGCTGGGCGAACATACGGATGAGGTCCTCTCGGAGCTGGGCTACAGCGCGGCGGACATCGCGGGACTTCGCAAGAAGAAGGCGATCTGACCATGAGAAGACTTGTCGCAGTACTGACTGGCCTGCTGGTTGCAGCGGGCGCCGCGGCGCAGGGCGGCTTTCCGTCCCGGCCCATCACCATGATCGTGGGCTTTGCGCCCGGAGGTGGCACCGACTCCGCGGCGCGCATCATCGCCAAGGCGGCGACCGAGGCGCTCGGCCAGTCCGTGGTGGTCGAAAACCGCGCGGGCGCGGGTGGCAACATCGCGCACGAGCAGGTGTCGAGAGCGATGGCCGACGGCCACACGATCCTGCTCGGCTCGGTCGGCCCGCTGGCGGTGGCGCCGCACATGATCAAGAACCTGCCCTACGATCCGCTGAAGGACCTGGTGCCGGTGACGATGGCGGTGACCTTCGCCAACGTGCTGGTGGTGCACGACGAGGTGCCCGCGCGCACGCTCGCCGAGTTCATCAAGCTCGCCAACGACAAGCCCGGCACGCTCACCTACGGATCCTCCGGCATCGGCGGCGCCGGGCACCTGTCGGGTGAGCTGTTCCGCATGATGTCGCAGACGAACATCGTGCACGTGCCCTACAAAGGCGGCGGCCCGGCGATGCAGGGCCTGCTCGGCAAGCAGGTCGCGGCGATCTTCGCCACGCCGATCTCGGCGGGGCCGCACATCAAGAGCGGCAGGATCCGCGCCATCGCGGTGACGAGCGCGCAGCGCACGAGCTTCCTGCCGGATGTGCCGACCATCGCCGAATCGGGCTTGCCGGGATTCGAGGCGACCAACTGGTATGCCTACGTGCTGCCGGCGAAGACGCCAAACGAGATCGCGGACCGCTGGAACCGGGAGCTGGTGAAGATCCTGAACGATCCGGCGGTGCGCCAGGCGCTGCTGGCGCAGGGCATGGAGCCTGCGCCGAGCACGCGCGAGCAGCTCGCCGCCTACATCAAGCGCGAGTACGACACCTGGGCGAAAGTGGTGCGCGAGGCGAAGATCACCGCCGACTAAGAATGGGGTCAGGGCCGAATTTTTCTTGCGAGCGAAAATTCGGCCCTGACCCCATTTTTCTCCGCCTATAGGCGGAGGACGATCTTGCCGACGTGCGCGTCGGCTTCCATGCGCGCTTTGGCGGCGGGGAACTCGTCGAAGGCATAAATGCGGTCGATGAGCGGCTTGATGCGGCCGTCGGCGATCGCCGGCAGCAGGTCGCGCGCGAAGCCGCGCACGGTCTCGGCGCGCTGCTCGGCGTTGCGCAGCTTGTTGGAGACGCCGAAGAGGCGCAGGCGCTTGGCGTGCAGCGCTTCGAGGTCCATTTCGGCCTTGAGCACGCCGTCCACGTAGCCCACCATCGCCAGCCGCCCCTCGAAGGCGAGCGAACGCACGCACTCGGCGAACATCGTGCCGCCTACCGCGTTCACCGCGAGGTCGGCGCCGCGTTCGGCGGTAGCCTGCATCACCGCATCGCGGAAATCGGGCTTGCGCGTCGCGAGTGCCACGTCCAGCCCGAGCGGCTTGAGCGTCGCCAGTTTCTCCGGCGAGCCCGAGGTGCCGATCACGCGCGCACCCAGCGCCTTCGCCGCCTGCAGGGCGGCCACGCCGACGCCGGAGGTGACCCCGAGTGCGAGCAGCCACTCGGCCGCCTTGAGCGCGCCCTGGCCGATCAGCATGTCGTGCACTACGCAGAAGACGAGCGGCACCGATGCGGCTTCGTCCCAGGACAGGCGCTCGGGGATCTTCATCGCCTCGCGCGCGTCCATCAGCGCGTATTCGGCAAAGGCGCCAGCGCAGCGTCCCATCACGCGCTCGCCCGCGCGATAGCCCGCCACCGCGGCACCGAGCTTTGCCACTTCACCCGCACCCTCGTTGCCGCCGGGCTTCGCGGGTCCCTTCGCCCCGAAGAGCTCGCCGCGGTTCAGGCCCGCGGCGCGCAGGCGCACGAGAATCTGCCCCGGACCCGGCTCGGGGACCGCCGCCTCGCGCAGCTCGGCGCCAAGGCCGGCCGCGCCGGGAACGAGAAACCAGGCGCGCATGGCTAGATGGCCAGTACGCGAGCGGAGTGAAACAAGGTGACCTTCATGCCAGCCCCTTTTTTTGGCTGGGCATCCTAGCATGGGACACTTCGCTTTCCGGACCCGCCGTGCCAGGAGTGCCATGCGCCTCGTCATCGCCCAGATGAAGCACGAAACCAACACCTTCTCGCCGGTGCCGACGGACCTCGCGCGCTTTGCGCGTGGGCGCGCGACGCCGCTCGAAGGCGAGGAAATCCGCGCGGCGTTCAGGGGCACCGGCACGGGGATCGGCGCTTTCATCGAGCTCGCGGAAAAATCCGGCGCAGAAATCGCGCTGCCGGTCGCGGGCAGCGCCGCGCCCAGCGGCCCCGTGCAAAGCGCCGCCTATGAATACATGGCGGGCCGGATTCTGGACGCGGTCGCGAAAGGCTGCGACGCGGTGCTCCTCGACCTGCACGGCGCCATGGTCACCGAGCGCCACGACGACGGCGAGGGCGAGCTCCTCGCGCGCATCCGCCGCATCGCGCCCGAGGTGCCCGTCGGCGTCGCGCTCGACATGCACACGAACCTCTTTCCCGCGATGGTGGCGAATGCGACCGTTATCGCCGGCTACCAGACCTATCCGCACGTGGACATGTACGAGACGGGCATGCGCGCCGCCCGGCCGGTGCTGGCGATGCTGGAGGGCAGGGCGCAGCCCAGGATGGCCTGGGGCTGGCGGCCGATGCTGCCGCACGTGATGCGCCAGTCGAGCCTCGATGCGCCGAACCGCGAGATCCAGGCGCGCGCCAAGGCGATGGAGAAGGAGGGCGCCCTCGCGGCGACCTTCTTCGTCGGCTTTCCGCACGCCGACATTCCCTACGCGGGCGTCTCTTC
>Ga0326726_10002985_pt1 | contig 15505 bp, 9 predicted proteins | sample MHFenrmetagenome_2_FD_207603 | JGI IMG/M metagenome (GOLD analysis project Ga0326726, IMG submission 207603) | Lab enriched peat soil microbial communities from Michigan Hollow, Ithaca, NY, United States - MHF15MN | ecosystem: Environmental > Terrestrial > Soil > Wetlands > Peat | place: USA...
TGGAAAGGAGTTCCCTCGCAGATAAAACTTGCCTTTACATTTGGATCAAATGGTTCTATCCATTTTCCGTCGGCATATCTGCCCCTTACAAAGCCTGTCTGACTGTCAAAGACATTACGCCAGTTCTGCGATCTTTTCATCAATATATTGTAATCATCCGTCTTCCCTAATCCTTTAGCAACCTGTGCAAGAGCATAATCATCGAATGCATACTCAAGTGTTCTGGATACCTGTTCTCTTTTGTGAAATGCATCCCACACGCTGTCTTCAAGGGGGATATAACCATATTTAAGATAACTGGTAAGGGCTCTTCTGCCCTTCCCGTCCTGGTATTCCTGAGGGGTGGGTTGATCAAATGCATTCTTTCTCATAAAGAAATAGGCGGTATCAAAGTTAAAGTCCTTTATCCCTTTGATATAAGCATCAGCTATCATGGCACTTGCGTGATCTCCGATCATGGCCGCCGTATAATTTGACCAGGCAGGGAATATAGGCATCCAGCCTCCCTGTTCAGCTTTGACAATCAGTGATTTCACCATGTGCAGTGTACGTTCAGGTTCCAGAATTGTCATCAGGGGATGAAGCGCCCGGAATGTATCCCACATTGAGAAATCATCATAATAATCAAACCCGACAGCTTTATGAATAAGGGTGTCCTGTGCAAATCCCGGATAGCTTCCATCTGCGTCGGAAGCTATCCTTGGAAGCTGATAGCAATGGTACAAGGCTGTATAGAATTTTTTGAAGTTTTCTTCAGTTCCTCCTCCGGGTCTGACTTTACCAAGAGTCTGGTTCCAGACGTCTTCAGAAGACTTGCGAAGCTTCTCAAAATCCCATCCAGGTATTTCAATTTCGAGATTCCTGCGGGCATTTTCAAGGTCTGTAAATGATGTTCCGATGCGGACACAGACTGTCTTCTGATCGCCAAAGCTTAGTGCTATTTGTTGATTACCAGCCAGCTTATCCATTTGCTCAAACGGTCTGTCAAACCTTATCACAAACCAGCCGCTGAATCCTGCTGTCTGTCCCAATCCCTGGTAAATGCGGTGGACAGGATTACATAATGCAATCTCGTTTTGCTCCCTGTTGATCCATATTCTCCCTGCTTTTTCGTCGCTATTGATCCTTATAAATACACAACTTCTGTTCTTTCCCGGAAAAGTGAATCGCATTATGCCTGATCTGACAGAGCCGGTAAGCTCTGCCGTTATACTGTAGCTATCGAGCATCAACCGGTAATAAGCCGGAGAAGCTGATTCATTCTTATGACTAAATCGTGATGCAGGAGGCGAGGAAATCGTATCTGGTGCCTGAGAAGTAAAAGGCATGATGGTTGCACTTCCGTAATCCTGGGTACAGCTTCCGCTCATCCAGTGACTTCCCCTGAATCCTGTAATATATTTATCGGTATAATAATATGGGGATATACATTTAAGTTCTGTACGCCTGGTTTCCGGGGTCCATTGAGTCATACCGAAAGGTCGGCCGACAGCCGGGAAGGTCTGACCTTTAAGTTCTGAACTTGCCTCACTGTGTTTACGGGCACTTTCAGTTGTTGCAGGAGCAGTTCCGACAAGCGGATCAACATATTGGATAGGTTGTTGTGCAATGCAATTCAGCGGCACAAGTAACAGCAGAAGAAGCCTTTTCATAATCCCGGTGCTTTAAAGCCTTTCGACACATCATCAAGTACCAGAATCCAGTCGTTTCCTCTGCCAGTGGAGGGTGGAGTGAATTTTTTTGTTCCTGTTCCGGGGAAAGTTTCAATCACCTTTGATTCCCCTTTCCGGGGATCGTACCAGCAGGCCGTCACTGATTTTGCTCCGATTTTATCGAGAATTATCTCAGCCGGCCATCCTGTCGGGAAATAAACAAATGCATATCCGTTACCGCGTGTCGCAACAACATAATCAGTTTCGGGATAATAGGAAGGAACAATCATTGACTGATCGGGAATCCTTGAAAGAAAAGGACGTGATTCAAGCAGCCTGCGGGCATGGATAAGGTCCCATGCTCCCGGCAGGTCAAGCACATCGTACCAGTTATTCCTGGCAAGGCCGACAGCCTCTCTTGCAGGTGTTTTCATCTGCCAGATGGGATGGCAGCCATATGTATGCCCGAATGATCCGCTGAAAAGATTCCAGTAAAGAGCCTGACGGATATCTTCGTCATTAAACCAGCCAAGAACATTCGGATTCCAGCCGACAGGATGATCTTCATATCTTGGCTCTCCGTCAAAACATGGTTTAACCGGCTTCAGATCATAATCACGTACGATGATCCTTTTATAGATTGCATAGCTGCGTTGACCGTGGCCGGTCTGGCACATATTGAAATCGAGCCAGCTGCTGTTGTGAAACCATTCTGAAGAACTGCGCTCTCCCCAGGGATGGAAGGTCATCAGGTGGTTTTTATCGACCGACTTTATTCCTTCACCGATTGCATCCCATATTGGCTTATTATCTCCACCTCCGTCACGGTCTCCTCCGTTTATCCAGATAATATTTGGAAAATCCTTGTAGCGGTTGCCTATCCATTGTCCATATTTGTATGCATTATTCTTATTGAAGATTACCGGCCCAACCCCCCATCTTTTATCAACTTTATCGCCCCAGGTGGGAAGAAGCCCGATGAAGATCCCTTTTTCAGCAGCCTTCCTGATCACCCAGTCGACATGTGTAAAATAAGCCTCATTGGGTTTCAGAGGATCATTATCCATCAGTGGTTTGTTGCCTTCAGCATTCGGGGTGTTCAGACCATCGAGCTCGGCAAGGGTAACAGCCTGAATTACAGTGAATCCCTTTGCGCGACGGTTTTCAAGGTATTTCTCAGTCTCTTCCTTGTTAAGGCGATGGAAAAGTTCCCATCCCGTGTCGCCCAGGTAGAAAAAGGGGGTTCCGTCTTCATGGATCAGAAAGCGTTTGTTTTCCGAAATTTTTAGTTTGCCATGTCTGAAGTCGACTGATTTTCCCTGCCAGGGATTTTCCTGAGAAAAGGAAAGTAAACTATAAAAGATCAGGCTGATAATCAGTGAAATCGATTTCTTCATTTTTATATGGAATTAGGCAAATTGTTAATAACTTAACAGAAAAGTATTAAATGATTTAACTCGTGAATAAAATTACTATGAAATATTTGAATCTGACATGCCTTTTTGCCTTCATTGCAGGATTTTCTTCATGTCATTCGAAATCTGAAGTTGGTAATCTGCTTAATGACACAATAATTTTGAGCGATACAATTCAATACCATCCGGTAAGAATAAGTAAAGAAGACGGATCAATTCTTCCATGGTTTTCAGCAGACAAGGGGGAGTCTTACGATACAGTAGTTATGTTGGTCTGGAATTTCTGGAAAAATATGGAGACTGACTCTAATGGTCTGAAATACTATATGAATCATCAGGTGTGGAAGCCGGAACATGACATGCGCGGGCTGGGAGGCGACCAGATCAACATGGCCCTCTCGTCGTGGGGATTACTTTATGCATATACCGGATATCCTGAAGTCATTGATAATATGAAGTATATTGCTGACACCTACCTTGATCGATCATTGTCTGATCCGGCAGACAAATGGCCTTATATACCATACCCATACAATACTGAGGTTCATTCCGGCAAATATGACGGCGATATGCGAAACGGAAAAGGAATAACACAGCCTGATAAGGCGGGAAGTTTTGGTTATGAGCTGGTAACCCTTTTTAAAATAACCGGAGAACAAAAATACCTTGATGCTGCAATAAAAGTTGCAGGAACTCTTTCAGAACACATTATTAAAGGGGACAGCATTAGATCTCCTTTACCATTCAGGGTAAATGCCAAAACTGGTGAAACAGGCTCCTTATTAGATAATATGGGCTCCGGGAAGAAAGTTAAACCAGCCCTTTATACCTCAAACTGGACAGGTACAATGATGTTGTTTGAGGAGCTTGTAAAACTGGACCCAGCCAGGAAAGATCTATATGAGAAAAGCTTCAGCATTTTCCTTGCTTGGATGAAGGAATATCCTCTTAAGACCAATAAATGGGGGCCTTTTTTCGAGGATGTCCCGGGCTGGAGCAACACTCAGACAAATGCTATAAGCTTCGCAATGTTCATTTTGCAGCACAGGGACCTTTTCCCTTCATGGAAAGAGGATGTTAGAGGGATTATTGACTGGACCTACAGGGAGCTTGGAAACCATGAGTATGAAAAATACAAAGTAACCGTAATGAACGAACAGACTGTTTATCGAGTCCCGGGCAACAGCCACTCCTCCAGACAGGCATCAGTTGAGTTAATGTATGGAGCTTTATCAGGCGACACAACCTTAACAGAAAATGCCATTCGTACTCTTAGCTGGGCAACCTACACTGTTGCCTCCGATGGCCGGAACCGGTATATCCGCGACGATATCTGGTTAACTGACGGATACGGAGATTATGTCCGCCATTACCTCAGGGCTATGGCGGCAATGCCTGAACTGGCTCCGTCCGGAGAAAACCATCTGCTTGGGAGTTCTTCCGTTGTAACTTCAATTGTCTATTCGGGAACCTCAATTGAATACAATACTTTTGATAAAGAATCTGCAGAAATTATCAGACTTGTAGAAAAGCCGGCAAAGGTCATGTTAAATGAAACAGAACTTTCAGAAACCGAAAGTTCTGAACCAGACGGGTGGACATGGACAGCATTTAAGAAAGGTGGAATTTTAAAGATCTTCAAAAAAGGAGGTCGTAATGTTCTTATTGGTTTCTGACAGGCATTGAAAGTCGAAGACAAACTACCACTTATTTTTGTTCAAAAACTGCAACCAATCAAATATCTGTATTTATTCCTGAAAGCTTAAGACTTAAATTCCAAAGTATTTTCTGGTTTTCTGAAGTTATATATTCATTTTTGGGATCAACTTGTTTGCATTTGACGAAGTATTTCCCTGTTACGTTCTTTATTTCATCTGAAGAAGCAAGATAGACTGATGTGGCAGCACCTTTCTCCGGTGAAAGGAGAAATGGCTTGGAGAGTTTATTTAATATATTGAATACTCCTTTAAGTTCGTGGGCAAAATTTGTATTAACCACACCAGGGTGAAGAGCATTTACGGTTATACCTTTATCTTTCAACCTTTCTGCCAGCTCAAATGTAAACAGGAGATTCAATAGTTTAGTATTACAGTAAGTCCTGAAGGAACCAAACTTTTTCTCACTCTGAAAGTTTTCCGGGTCGAATTTCCCTGAAGAATAGCCTCCTGAGCTTACATTTATTATCCTCGGATCATCACTTTTATTAAGCATGTCAAGCATCAGGATGCTGAGCATGAAATGGGAAAGGTGATTGATCTGGAATGACTCTTCAAGTCCATCTTCTGTTATTCTTCTTTCAGGCAGGCATACTCCTGCATTATTGATAAGAACGTCAAGTACTTTAAAGCGAAGCTTAAATGTATCAGCTAATTGGTGTACCTGATGGATGGATGTCAGATCAGCAATTATATAATCTGTATTGTTATTTTTTAAGATTGCATTTATCTCATTCCTGACCGATTCAGCTTTTTCGCGGTTTCTGGCAATAAATATTACCTGATAACCCATCGCCGAAAGCTTGATGACTGTGGCTTTCCCGATTCCGGAATTACCTCCTGTAATTAATACTGTTTTCATGAATAAATTATTTGTATTTCTTTTCTGACATGTTGGCTTTTTCGACAGCCTATAAATAAATTTCGACCTAAATTATAGATGCTCTCCGCATTGCCATCAGATTCTGATGAGGTGTGAGGACAGTAATTTCACATCCGGCAGCAAGCAAATACTTCTGATCTTTATACTTATCAACAAGTCTTCTTGAAAGAGCATACACTTCTTCCTCGGATTTATCCTGGACAAGCACCGGATTTATGTTACCTCCAAGCACCACTTCATTGCCAAGTATTTCCCTGGCATGCCCGATATCGACCTGCCAGTCAAGATCTACAATATCTGCATTCAGTTCTTTTAAGGATTCAAGAAGATGTGTTACATTACCGCAGATATGTAATTTCACAGAAGCACCGCACTCATGAATAAAAGTTATCAGTTCGCGATGTCTGTCTTTTACATATGAGTCGTAGCTGTCTTTGTCAATCTGGGAGCAAATGGCGTCACCAATCCCCATGATGTCGCATCCAGCCTCTATCTGGGCTTTTGCAAAATCTTTGGCAGTTACCATGCACTTATCCATAAGAAAATTTGAGAAATCAGGATCGGTCATAAGGTAAATAAGCATTTCGTTTACTCCTGTCAGGTCACATGCCTCAGCAAGTGGTCCTTCGATCCAGCCGCTAACCGGTACAGTACCTTTAAGAAGTTTCTGATAATAATCAGCTCCGTTTATCCTGTCAAGAGTACGTTCACATTTATAAACATCAGGAGAAGGAAGGTTTTTCACATCATCTATTGTCTTTAGAATTTGGTCAAGACAGCGGGGAACCCCTTCTTCGATATATTCAACCCGGGCGCCAAAGGCAGAAGTTTCCCGGTACGGATCTGAGATAAGGGAAACCATGTCAAAGTCGAAATATTCCATTGCCCGGATATTGCTTTCTACCAAAACCTTATAATCTGAAGCAAATTTGCCGTAAGTTGTATTATTGAACCTGGCAGCAAAATGCATAAGTATCGGACGAAAGAAGACCCTCTCCTTTTCTTTTGTACCTATCAGAAGATCCTGAAACAATTGTTGCTTGTTCATTTGTTTTTCTTTATGCGTAGCACCCAGTCCTTATAGTTCACATTTCCGGGATAATCCTCGGGACACTTTATTTCCAAAATGGATCCTCCGGATATGATCCCGGCCTTTGAATCACGGCTGGTTACAAGGTCAGTCCATTGAAATGAAAATTGTGAAGATTGAGGAAATTTCTTCAGATCAAGTTTTACAGAACCACCGTATCTTAAATAAAACAGATATTCCCTGCCCGGATCAGCCAGACAATATAGTGAAGGATTATCAAGTACAAGTTCCGGGTGTGGTTCCAGCTTCCACCATTCCAGTGTCCTCAGGTATCTCCCCATAAATCCTACAGAAACAGCCCCCGGATAGAGCATTGTATTGGTTGCAAAGCTTGTGTCCATTGGCCAGCTACCAACACCTGTAGGGCGTTCAGGCAGATGAACCCTCCATATATGTCCGCCTCCATATGAGTGGCCTGCGGCTCCCGACATAATTGCGCTCCAGGCTCCGAACCTGATATCCATTGCAGTCGGATTACCTTCGATGAATTCATACCACGGTTCTGTAACAACCACCGGTTTGGCAGGCTCCATTTTATAAGCCCTGGTGATTATCTCCGGTATTAATTCATTGCACCACCTGGCATGACCTGTCTGGCTCTGGTTGTAATCGAGCCAGGGTTGACTGTGAATTGCTTCAGCTGTTGACCACTGAGGAGCATCTGCTCCCCCGCTCCACATTGGAGGAGTAGGATGGGCTCCTGTTATCCGGCTATAAGGATCCTCTTTTTTTATCAGCGATCCGACTTCATTCCAGAAGCTGACGGGAAATCCACCATAGTCGTTCATATTGTACTCACCGGCAAGTACCCATATTACATTGAATGCATGCAGACGGTGGATCACATATCTCCACCACCGGATAATATTTTCCTCACCTATTGATTTTTTGATCCCCTCCCGGCTCCACCAGGGATGTATCCACACTGTAATACCCTTTGAGTTTGCATATTCAATCATCTTTTCAACCTTGTGTATCTGCTCCAGATCAGGATTCTGAAATGTGGGGTCAAGCAGGGAACTTTCTCTGCTCCATCCATTTGCGGCAAAAAACAGCTGGCCGATATTATATCCCTGGTCAGCTCTTGTGTCCACCAGCTTCTTAAAAGATTCGAACCGGATTCTCCTGTTAGTCCAGTCCCACCATGTATCCGCAATCCAAAGGAAAGGGGTTCCGTCACTGTAGGTAAAATATCTTCCTTTTCTTTCCCCTTTATTATTAACAATCACTAACCCCCTTCTTGTGGGATTGGATTTCAATTCTTCCTCAGTCCAGCCTGTTACCATCAATAGGCCTTTTTTACCGTTCAATTTCCTGTCGTCTGATATGGTTTCATATTTCCAGGTACCTGAAAGGGGAGGGGCAAACCTTATCTTCCAGGTATTATTGCCGTCCCAGAATCCGGGAATCGTTATTGTTTTTCCTGAGCAGGATCCGTCAGTTCCTTTGAAAGTGGCAGATAAAAATGCCGGTTTTCCCTGTAAAATCAAACTTGAATAGGGATTTGCAGGAAGTTTCGACGATTGAAGACTGATTTCATGAACCTCCCACGGTTTGATTGAAATCTGTGATATCCCATTGCAAAACAGGAAAGGAGATAGTACTGCGCATATAGTTAACCTCTGAATATAGAATTTCATAGCTGATTGTTGTCTTATGGTTTATTCCGATTCCCCAAAAAGCTTTTTTGCCTCTTCGAGCATTGTTACAGTAGCTGTGGCACCGCATCTGGTAATCCCTAATTCCTTGAAGTTCAAAAGATCAGTAAGTGTGCGGACCCCGCCTGCGGCTTTAACTTTTACACCAGGGGCTGAGTGTTTCCTCATGAGAGAAAGGTTATGGGCTGTAGCACCGGCATATGAGTATTTGCCATCCTGTCCCTTTACAAATCCAAAACCGGTTGATGTTTTTACGTAATCAGCTCCAACTTTTGAGCAGATTTCGCAAAGCTTTATTTTATGCTCATCTTTTGTAACAAAGTCAGTTTCAAAAATTACTTTGGTAATTGCACCGTACCTGTGTGAAGTTTCAACGACTGTTTTTATTTCTTCTTCAATATACTGCCAGTCTTCCTGAAGTGCTTTACCGATATTAATTACCATATCGATTTCAACAGCCCCATCTTTACACGCAGTTTCGGTCTCATAAGCCTTGACATTGATGGATGAGTTCCCTGCCGGAAATCCTATAACGCAGCCAACAAGTACATCACTTCCCCTGAGAAACTCTGCAGCCAGTTTCACTGCATACGGCTTAACGCATACTGAAGCCACACTGTACTTTCTGGCCACTTCACATTCTCTCCTCAGATCATCATCTGTAAGGGTGGGATGAAGAATTGAATGATCGATCATTTTTGCGACTTCCGTAACTTTATTCATGATTTTTATATATGAATTGTAGTAATATTATATCCCATTTTACTTTAAGCTAAAGTTAAAAGAATTTTTTTCTTACTTTGGTAAATGATAATATTGAATTACTAACATTCTTATTTTCATGCTAATAAATCATTGGAAATTTAAGCAAAATAGAATATTAAAAATGGAAAAGGCTGAAAGATTTCTAGGTGCTCACCGATTGAGAGCCAGAGATGTTAATATGGATCAACTCGTTGAATTATTTCATTCCGAGATGCTAAAAGGGTTGAACGGAAAAAAGAGTTCTCTCAGGATGATTCCTACATATATTGAAGCGGACAATGAATTTCTCAAAGAAACACCAGTGCTTGCAATTGATGCCGGAGGAACAAATTTCAGAGCCGCCCTTATAAAATTTACGAGCAAGGGTAAGCTCGAAATCGATCAGACTATAACCGGCACGATGCCAGGACTTGACCGTGAAGTTTCAAAAAAGGAGTTTTTTGCTGTTATGTCAGGATATCTCAGACCACTGGCCGTCAAATCGGACAGGATAGGATTTTGTTTTTCCTATCCAACAGAGATTTTTCCCAATAAGGACGGACGACTCCTTCAATTCTGTAAAGAGGTTCAGGCGCCGGAGGTGATTGGTCAGATCATTGGTAAATCCCTTCTCGAAGCATTGGGTACACCTGATAAAAAGATAGTACTTCTTAATGATACAGTTGCAACCTTGCTTTCTGGAAAATCCGCATCTTTTGCCAGAACCTATGATTCATTCATAGGCTTTATCCTTGGGACAGGAACTAATACATGTTATATAGAAGCCAACAGGAATATTCTTAAAAATCCGGAACTGGATCTGGACAAGAGTATGATAATCAATATCGAGTCAGGAAATTTCGGAAAGGCTCCACGTACAGATCTGGATATTTCGTTTGATAATACTACCATGAATCCGGGTAATTATACATTCGAAAAAATGTTTTCAGGAGGATATTTCGGAGGCCTTTGCCTTTTTGTTCTGAAAGCCGCGGCAAATGAAGGATTATTCTCTGCCCGGACATCCGGAAGATTAAATGATATAAGAGAATTATCTTCAGAAGTGGCAAACAGCTATGTGGCTAAAAACGGCTCAATTGAGAATGTTCTGGTAAAAGCCTTTTCTGATGACGAGGATAAGAGAAACAGCTCATTTATAATCGATAATATAATTAACCGTACTGCAAGGCTTGTGGCAGCAAACCTGGCTGCAGTTGTTCTGAAGACGGGAAAGGCAATCAGACCTGAACGACCTTTGTTGATTACTATCGAGGGGACAACTTTTTATAAGCTGCATAATCTGAAAGAGAGGTTTGAGAAGTATTTTTCTGAGTACCTTAACGGAGAACGGAAAAGGTATGTGGAATTTGCTGAAGTTGAGCAATCCAGCCTTATCGGTGCAGCTCTTGCCGGACTTATTGATTAATTGTAAATTTATAAAAAAGGAATTTTTATGAATATTCAGAACATTTTTTGTTTCCTAACAGCTCTTGCTGTTTCAAGCCTTGGAACGATATCCTCTCAGAAGATCTATCTTTCCCCAGCAGGAAATGACACTAATGCCGGAACTCCAGATAAACCTCTTGCTACGCTTAATGCTGCTGCCGGAAAAGCAAGAGAGTACAGGAAAAATAATCAGCCAACCGGGCCTGTAGAAGTAATTGCCCACAGTGGTGAATATTTCATGATGCAGCCTCTGATATTAACAGAAGAGGATGCGGGAACAACAACTTCACCTCTTGTATTTAAAGCTGAGCCGGGAGCAAAAGCAGTATTCAGGGGTGGAATTCCTATTTCCGGATTTGAAAAGGTGAATGAAAAACTGTGGAGGGCCTTTATCCCCCAGGTAGCGTGGTACGATTCTTACTTTGAGCAGCTTTATGTTAACGGCAGAAGGGCTGTGCGTGCAAAGAGTCCGAATGATGGTTTCTTCAGGGTAAGAAATGTTACTGAAACAGTTCTGGAAAAAGGAGAGGGAAGATCTCCGGAACTGGCTGTGCAGAAGGTAGAGCTTGACTATTCAGACACGACAAGTTTTGCATCATTTTCAAAACAGGATTTTCAGGATGCGCTGATAGTTTTTTACCACAACTGGGATAATACCCGGAAAAGGGTGACTGGCTTCAGTAAACAAAGCTCATCAGTTTATATTGCAGGTGAAGGCATGAAGCCATGGAATCCCATCAATAACAAATCAAGGTACCTGGTCGAAAATTTTAAAGCTGCCCTTGATGCACCGGGTGAATGGTTCCTAGACCGGACCGGTTACCTCTATTATATTCCTCTTGAAGGAGAAACTTTAGAGAATACTGTTTTTCATATCCCTGTTATTAAAGAGTTTATTTCAATTCAGGGTGACTCCCTTTCAGGTAAAAGGGTGGAAAATATAAGGTTTGAAAATCTTGTTTTTGAAGTGGCAGGCTACAAAACACCTCCTGACGGAAACGAACCGGCCCAGGCTGCTGCAACCGTTAATGCAGTTGTTACCCTCGATTTTGCGGACAATATTGAATTCAGAAATTGTGAAATTGCGCATACGGGTACATATGCTTTCTGGTTTCGGCGAGCATGCAGTAATTGTGTTGTAAATCAATGTTATACGCACGACCTTGGAGCCGGAGGGGTAAAAATTGGAGAAACCGTTGTACGACCAGACGCTGATGAAATAACGAACAGAATATCTGTAGATAACAATATAATCAGGGATGCTGGTCATATTTTCCCCTGTGCAGTCGGCATAATTATCTTCAATGCAAGTGATAATAAGCTGACCCATAATGAAATAGCTGATTTACGCTATTCCGGAATCTCTGTCGGATGGGTATGGGGATATGCTCACAGTCCTTCAAAACGCAACCTGATAGCATTCAATCATATACATCATCTCGGCTGGGGTGAACTTTGCGACATGGGTGGCGTATATACGCTTGGAGCATCTGAAGGAACCGTTGTCGCCAATAACCATATACACCATGTCTATTCTTTCGACTACGGAGGCTGGGGGCTTTATACGGATGAAGGCTCTTTCGGTATTACCATGGAAAACAATCTTGTCTATGCCTGCAAGAATTCAGGGTTTCATCAGCATTATGGAAAAGAAAATATCATCAGGAACAATATATTCGCACTTAATATCCGTTCACAGCTTCAGGCTACAAGGATTGAAGAGCACAGGTCTCTTTCGTTCACAAATAATATAATCTATTTTGACAGGGGTACCCTGCTCAGCAGTAACTGGCATAAATTCAACCTGTATACTGACAAAAATATTTATTGGGATACCCGGACAAAGGACATCAGGTTTGGTGAAGAGTCATTTGCCGAATGGCAGAAATCAGGAAAGGATACTCATTCAATCATTGCCGATCCAATGTTTGTTAATCCTTCAACATTCGATTTTCACCTGAAAAAGAATTCCGTAACTAAAAGGATCGGTTTTGTTCCTTTCGATTATTCAGCGGCCGGAGTTTATGGCCCGGAAGAATGGAAAAATCTGGCAAAATTTGATGCACGACTTGAGATAAAATTCGATAATATTGTAAATCAATCAGAAGTAAAAACTATAAAATAGATTCCCCATGACATCAACATCCAAGGTTAAAACCAGTTCAGTACTCCCATGGGCACTGACAATTGTCAGGATAGTTATCGGGTGGCACTTTCTTTATGAAGGCCTCTCGAAGATTTTTATCGCAGGATGGAGTTCAGCTCCGTATCTGGCAGGCTCAAAATGGATTTTTGCACCATTGTTCACTGCTTTGGCAAACAGCCCTTCGGCAATTGCCGTAATCGATTTCATAAATATCTGGGGAATGATACTTGTAGGATTGGGTCTGATTCTGGGCTTGTTCACCAGATGGGCAGCTGCCGGCGGAACGCTGATGCTGTTCTTTTACTTCATAGCCTACCCACCCATTCCGGGATATATGTTTGGAGTTCCTGTTGAAGGCAGTTATCTCTGGGTGAACAGAAATCTTATTGAATTATTTGCACTAGCTGTTTTCATTTTTATATCACTGGAGCATCATTACAGCCTTGACCGATTGATTGCGAGATGGAGAGAAGAAAAAGCCCGCAAACCTGTCGGGGAAATGCCTGCTGACTCAAAAACAGGATTGGGTCGCCGCGAAGCATTAAGAAACCTTATATCGATTCCTGCCTTAGGAGCATTTGCATATGCTTTATACAGGAAAAAGAAATGGGACAGCTTTGAAGAAAAACTGCTTGCCATTGATGGTATGGATGCAAATTCGGGTGCCACTTTGCTGAAATTCAATTATTCAACACTTAAGGATCTCAAAGGACAGGTTCCCAAAGGAGTCATTAAATACAGGGACAAAAAGGGTAATCCTGCTGATTTTGAGCTGAGCCGCCTGCTTATGGGCGGAAACCTTATTGGCGGCTGGGCTCATGCACGCGATCTTATTTATGTCTCAAAACTTGTGAAGACATATCATACCGATGAAAAGGTGCTTCAGACGCTTGCACTTGGCGAGAAATGTGGTATGAATGCCATCATTTCCAATCCGCAGATGGGAAGGATCTTTCAGAAATACAGGCATGAATTCCGCGGGAAAATCAAGTTCATTTCAGATTGCGGAACCAATCTCGATTTTCAAAAAGGGATTGAGATGTCACTTGCAGCAGACTGGGATGCGCTTTATTGTCAGGGTGAAATAACCGACCGTTTTGCAAACCCTGAATGGGATGATCCAAAGAAAAGAACAGTTACCGAACGTTTGGAACTTATAAAGAAGGGCCTTGAGCAGATTAGTGCCAGCGGCAAACCAGCTGGCATTGGCGCTCACAGGATAGAAGCAATTAAAGCCTGTGTAGATTATGGCTTAAAACCTGATTTCTGGGTTAAGACATGTCATAGTCATAATTACTGGTCGGCAAAGTCAGCTGAACCATGGAACGACAATTTTTTCGATTTTAATCCGGAGGAAACCATCAGGTATATGGGCACACTGACTGAACCATGGATTGCATTCAAGGTGCTTGCTGCCGGAGCCATTAAGCCTGAAGAGGGTCTCAAATATGCTTTTACGAATGGTGCTGATTTTGTATGTCTCGGGATGTACGATTTCCAGATTGTTGAGGATGTCAATATAGCACTTGGTGCTCTCAGCCAGGTAAAGGACCGCCAGCGTCCATGGATGGCTTAGAACATAAAAATTTTCAGAAATGAAAAAAATGGCCGTTTTTCTGCTTTTAATCTCTTTCAATATTTTATTAAAAGCACAGGATTACCCCTTTCAGGATGTCTCTCTTTCAGAGGAGGTCAGGATTAAAAACCTGATTTCATTAATGACCCTTGATGAGAAGATTAACTGCCTTTCAACCCGGATCTCTGTTCCCCGCCTTGGAGTAAAAGGTGCAAGAACAATCGAAGGATTGCACGGACTTGCTTACAGCGGTCCGGCAAACTGGGCTGTCAAAGGTCCCAAAGCCTCACCTACCACTACTTTCCCTCAGGCAATAGGACTGGCACAGATGTGGGATACTGAACTTCTGAAAAGGATTGCTGACTGGCAGGCAACAGAGGCAAGGTTTCTTGCACAGAATAAAAAGTTCGGAACTGCAGGATTAATAGTATTTGCACCGAATGCCGATATGGGGCGTGATATCAGGTGGGGCAGGACCGAAGAGTGCTATGGCGAGGATCCATTCCTTAATGCCACACTCGTTACAGCTTTTGTAAAGGGACTTCAGGGAAGTGATCCTGTTTACTGGAAAACGGCTTCGCTTATGAAACATTTTCTTGCGAACAGTAATGAAAACAACCGGACATATAACAGCTCTGATTTTGATGACAGACTATTCCGTGAATATTACTCCTATGCTTTTTATAAAGGTGTGGTGGAAGGAGGTTCACAATGCTTTATGGCAGCCTATAACAAGTATAATGGCATCCCCTGCACAGTCAATCCGGTATTGAAGAATGTGACAATGAAAGACTGGGGGCTGAGAGGCATTATATGTACAGACGGAGGAGCTTACAGGCAGCTGATAACAACTCATGCTTATTATCAATCACTCGATATCGCTGCTGCTGAATGTATTAAAGCTGGAATAACGGTTTTTCTCGATAATTACACAGCCCCGCTCAGGGAGGCTCTTGCAAAAGGACTTGTTACAGAAAAAGAGATTGAAGAAGCGATTTACGGTAACCTGAGGGTCATCCTTAAGCTCGGAATGCTTGATAATTCGGCCAGGAATCCTTATGCCAGCATTGGATTAACTGATACTATCGCACCCTGGACAAAAAATGAAGCGCGTGATCTTGCCAGGCTGGCAACTCAGGAGTCAATAGTTCTGATGAAAAATCAAAACTCACTTCTTCCG
>Ga0326726_10002986_pt1 | contig 15505 bp, 14 predicted proteins | sample MHFenrmetagenome_2_FD_207603 | JGI IMG/M metagenome (GOLD analysis project Ga0326726, IMG submission 207603) | Lab enriched peat soil microbial communities from Michigan Hollow, Ithaca, NY, United States - MHF15MN | ecosystem: Environmental > Terrestrial > Soil > Wetlands > Peat | place: USA...
AGCAGATAAAAGATTACCGCAAATAAAAACCCGACAGCCCCGGTCATGAACAAAAATATCCCGGCGACATCGTACCCGGACTGGTGGAGTTGCCCCAGGTACCAGCCGTAGCTCATCAAAATGACCGGAGCAATGGCAATTGGAAGTGCCTTTATAATTTTCACTCTCATTCGTCCTGGCAGGGTTTGGGAGAGTATACACCAATTGGGACATGTGCTCCCACTCCTGACCGTTTTCATCCGACTTCATCTGTGGTTTAATTATTGTATGGGCACCCTATATCTCGTCGCCACCCCCATCGGGAACCTGGAAGACATGAGCCCGCGCGCCGTGCGGACTCTGCGCGCAGCCCATCTCATTGCAGCAGAAGATACGCGCCTCACCCGCAAGCTGCTCACGCATTTCGACCTGCATACCCCTCTTACCAGCTATTTCGAACACAACAAGCTGACCAAGCTGGACACCATCCTTGCTGCATTAACCAGCGGCGATGTTGCCCTGGTCTCGGATGCAGGCACACCCGCGATCAACGACCCCGGCTACGAGTTGGTTCAGGCTGCGATTAAAGCCGGATACACTGTCTGCCCGATCCCGGGGCCGTCTGCTCCGCTGGCGGCGCTGGCAGCCTCGGGGCTCCCCACCAATTCGTTCCTTTATCTGGGTTACCTGCCGCGCAAGTCGGCCGAGCGACTGGAACTATTCATGCAGGTCCTCGACCTGTCCCATACACTCATATTCCTTGAGTCCCCGCACCGGCTGCTATCCGCGTTGAAAGACCTGGAGTCCAGCCTCGGCAGCCGGCAGATCGCGGTTGCACGCGAACTTACCAAGATCCACGAGGAGATCTGGCGCGGGACCATCCCGGAGGCAAGGGAATATTTTACCCGGAATGAACCACGCGGCGAATTTACACTGGTGGTGGCTGGAAATACAAAACCCGGGGTTGAAAAATGGTCGGAAAACAAGGTGAACATTGCCATCCAGTTCGGGCTGAAACTGGGTGAAAGCCCGTCGGGGCTGGCAAAGCGGGTGGCGCAGGCAAGCGGATGGGAGAGAAAGGAAATTTATAACCGCATCACAGCGTTGCGGGGATAGTTTGATTGATATTATGGAAAATGTCTATCATTGCATAACACATTGTATGAATCTTGAATACTATGGATTATTTGGCTGAATTTAAACGAAATTTAATATATTATGGAGGACTTTAATATGAACCTGGATGACCTGGATTATATGCGCAAGCACGACCCGCAAAACATGCTGGGAGAGATAGACAATCTCCCGTCCCAATTAAAAAAAGCCTGGGATCTGGGACAGAACCTGCCCCTGCCCGAAATAAAGGGTCTGCGCCAGGTGATCATCCCCGGCATGGGCGGTTCAGCCATCGGCGCAGATCTGCTGGCAGCGTTCATCGCTCCCAGTTGCAAGGTCCCGGTCATTGTGCAGCGTGATTACGGTCTGCCCGCCTGGGCAAGCGGCCCAGAAACGCTGGTGATCGCCAGCTCCCATTCCGGGAACACAGAAGAAACTCTCGAAGCGTACACCGCCGCACTCCAAAATAAATGCAGCCTGATGGCGGTCGCCACGGGCGGAAAATTGGCAGAGCGCGCTGGGCAGGCAAATATCCCGCTATGGAAATTCGAACACAAGGGTCAGCCCCGCGCCGCAGTCGGTTTTTCCTTCGGTCTTCTGCTGGCTGCGTTCACCCGCCTGGGATTAATTGCCGATCCTTCGAATGAATTATCAGAAGCCATTACAGCCATGAAAAAGCAGCAGGAGGTCTTGCGGGCTGACGTCCCGGCGACACAAAATCCGGCCAAGCGGCTGGCAGGACAACTGGTGGAGCGCTGGGTAAATGTCTACGCCTCCGGCTGCCTGGCACCGGTGGCACGCCGCTGGAAGACGCAGATCAACGAAATCGCAAAAGCGGGGGCGGGGTTTGAAGTTCTGCCCGAAGCCGACCATAACGCGCTGGCCGGTCTGCTCAACCCGGCAGATATCCTGGCGCGCACGGTAACCTTGTTCCTGCACGCCCCGTCCGACCACCCGCGCAACCATCTGCGCCTTGACCTTACCCGGCATGGATTCACGGTCGAGGGGCTGACCACGGATGTTTTTGAAGCATTGGGGGAATCGCGGCTGGCTCACATCTGGACCGCCTTGCACTTTGGGGATTACACGTCTTATTATCTGGCGATGGCGTACGGCAGCGACCCGACCCCGGTAGAGGCATTGGAAAATTTTAAGGCTGCCATGAGGGCAGCCGGGTAAAACAATAAAATAGGTGAATATACCCGCAGATGGAAACCCACCCCGAATTTACCCTACGGGGTGGGCTGCGTTTTTGTAACGGCCTTCAAACTATATGGATTAATGAGAGGATATCAGCAGGGCGAGCAGGCCTGCCACTGCCCCCAACCCGAATCCCGCAATGATGTCGGATAGATAATGGACGCCCATGGCTACGCGTGCCAGTGCCACCAGCGGCGCCCAGATGCAAATAACCAGTGCCAGCCATCCCGGGCCCATTCCCAGGGCAAGCATTGCGATCAGGACCACGCGCGCCGCATGCCCGGATGGGAAGGAATGCGGATCGGTTTTGCGATACACGGTTCCCCAATCCCCCTCCGGTCTTCGGCGGCGGATGGTGAACTTGATCGCCAGCACAATTACCGCCAGGGCAATAATGGACAGGAGTACCGTCAGTGCCCACGAGCGCCAGAATGAGCTGCCCAACCACCAGAGCAATCCCAGCCCAGCCCACCAAAACCACGAATCGCCCGAATGCGCCAGGATGATCGCCATGCTGCGGAGGACACCAGGACGCCCGGCCACCCGCATCCGTGCGGACAGACGAGCGTCCAGTTCCAGGATACGCTTCCAGGTCACTTTTTGGTTGTCTTTCTGGCAGGAACTTTCTTTTTCGCCGTAGCAGCCTTGGGGGTCTTTCCGGCAGTTTTTACGGGGGTCGCTTTCTTCCTCGAAGACCCCGATCCTTTTTCAGCCTGCTTACTGCGCTTCCGTAAGTCTGCTCGCATGATCTCAAGCTGGTGCGGCTTGTCCACATCCATGCCCACCTCGGCATATGGGGAGACAATGGCCCTGCCGGTGATATTCATGCGTTTCATGACCCTCGTCTCCGCATCTTTCAGGCTTAACCTTCCAGCTAGAAGAAGGATAGCAGTACCGTAACCGATCAGGGCAGCCTGCTTGAGTGGACTCTTGCGGGAACCGGTGATCTTCTCCCACATGGAAGTATCATCATTAACGATGAGATTGATGCTTGCAGCATTCAGATCGCCGCCGCAAACTTCCATGTCGCTCAGCCGCGTCCAGGTCCGTTTCGAACCGGGAAAGCGCTTCTCCATCACTTGCCGCTGGATGACGTTGTAAACGATATCCACTTTCTCCTCGAGGGCTGTCTTTACCACCCAGTCCACCATCTCGCCGGTAATGGCCGGGATATCCGATGAGGCGATCAGCACATATTCCGCCTTCGCATTGATTTCCTGCACCTTTTGTGCTCCGGCTTGCAGGTTCTCCACCATCTTGCCCTGGTTGGAGACGAAATACATCTTCTTCCTGCACTTCAAACCGCTTTTATCGGTCAATCCGACGATGACGACATTATCGATGTTTTCGGAATCCGATAGGGCATCCAGCACCCACTGGACCATCGGCTTGCCAGCCACGTCCACCATTGCCTTGGGATGACCCTGGGTGGCATCATACAACGGCTCTTCCGGGAGCGGAATGCCCCCCGCAGTTACGATTGCATCCATAAGTTCTCCTTATAATAAATTTTCGTTACACCAACCGCGGACAAACACATGACCAGGATAAAAATACCCTGGGAGTGCAAATAATTACGTTCAATTCGAGAAATAAAATTCCCGGGTTTGACATTCATCCCGGGAGGATTGGGTTAATTCAATTCCTGCAGTGATGGCTCGAAACCAAGTTTGGTCAGCATTTCCTCATATTCGTCGTGGGTGAGGGCACGACCTTTGCCTGAGACCGCGATCAGGGCAGCCTCCATCATGTTCGTACCGAATGAGCGCCCATCCAGCACCGGCGTGGTGGTTACCAGGGTTTTCACTCCGCATTTACGGAATAATTCCACGTCCTGAGGCGTGGTGGTGTTGGTCACCACCACCTTGCCTTTCATATCATCCGGCATATAGCGCTTGATATAATGGCAATCGCCTGCGATCACCACACCCCACGCGAACCATTTCGGGTACTTCGGCTTGCGCTCTTCCTGTTTCTCGCCGGTCGGATAAACCCATTCGAACGGCAGGCGTCCCGCCAGAGGCATCATGATCGATGCCAGTGTCTTGAGCTGCCCTTCGGTATGCAGTGCGAGCGGGATGCCCAGCGAGAACATGAAATCCCCGAAGGTGCATTCATAGCCTGCCTTCACAAAACCGTGCGCCAGGCCCCAGCGGTCAGCACCGGTCATTACGAATGCCTTTTTGCCTCCGTTTTTCTGGATATAATCTCCCAATTTGGCCTCTACAAAAGGGGCAGCCTTATTCTCCAATGAATTCTTCAAACCGGTGCCATCCACGACGGGTGTCTGTTTGATGAAACGCACCATCTTCTCGACGGAATAGAGCCGGTACCATTTATCGTCCACCATCAGGCCCAGGTCTGCACCGCCAACCCCAAAGGCGTCCACTTTCCCATCCAATTCCTGGTACTTGCGGGCTGCAACTTCCATGTCCCCGTCGGTGCCGATGCGTTCAATGCTGACTTCCTCGCCCAACAACTTGACGGTGACCGCCTTGTCGCGCTTGGAAGAGCCGATACTGATGCTGACTGCTCGTTTCATAAATGAGGCCTCCTGAAGAATTTGCGTGAGGGAGTATACACCTAACCAATTTTTCTGGAAATACCGCTTATTGGAGTGATTATAGATGTATGCGGGATCGAAGGGTTTTAATAAAATCAGGATCGAGGGTTTGTTATTTACGCGACGTTATACTGGGCAACCCTCTCCGTGTGTAAAAACCCCCATAACCTCTCCTGGAGGCGGCTTTTGCGCTTTAGCATTGCACATGTTCCCCCGGGGTTTTTGTGGATCATCGCAAAACCAGGAATCCCCCCACGCTAAGACTGGAAGGAAGCTGGGGTAAAATTATTAATAATTAGGATAAAAACGCCATGACCTTGCGCCGGACCACGCTTGCCCTGCTCATCCTCTACGCCCTCCTGACCATTTATCCCATTGTCAGCATTGTAGCTGGCGTGGCTCCCTCCCCTCAAATTACCCAGGTTTCTACCCTGGCTGGGTTCGCCTTCGCCTTGCTGCACGCCGGGCAGCGTGAAGGCTGGACGCGTGCTCTAAACCTGCTGGCGCTGGTCTTTGGCGTGAGCCTGCTTTTCGAAAGCGTCGGCGTAGCAACCGGGCTGGTTTATGGTCCATATCATTACACCCACGAGCTCGGCCAGCTTTTCCTCGGGTTGGTCCCGTATCTCATCCCGGTCGCCTGGTTCATGATGAGCTACCCCTCGTTCGTCATTGCCGACCGGCTTATTCCGTCTGGTTGGAAGCGCTGGCAGAGAATCCTGTCGGTGGCAGCCGTGGGCGGTCTGGTGATGACCGCCTGGGACCTGGTGATGGACCCAATCATGGTTGCCAGCGGGCACTGGGTCTGGGATGTGGTTGGCGCATATCATGGTATCCCTCTGCAGAACTTCTGGGGCTGGTGGTTGACCGTCTTTACCACCTTCGTCCTTTATCTGTTGATCTCAGGGAAGGTCTCCAAACCCGCACAGGGCAAGTTCGACCGGCTGGCGGTGCTGAGTTATTTGGTCACAGCCCTGGGGATTGTGATCGTCTCGCTGGTCTCGAAAGCGGGTGAGCTGGCGCTCATCGGATTCTTTGCGATGATGCCCTGGATCATAATGGGTTGGTTAAGCCTGGCAAAAGAATGATTTTAGATAATAGATAACGTCAACAGTGCTTTGCGAGTTTATCTCGCAAAGCACTGTTTCATCCATCGTCCCTATTTACCTGTGGATGTGGAAAGGTCAGGGAACAATAATTGTTACCGACTTGAATATCTCAAAATCATGGGGTGTACTTGGCGCAATAATGGGACTTGTCGCATTGGAGGAATTGAATGGAAGTGATCGTCCCCATGCATTGGTAAACTCCCCAAGCATCGCAGAGATCCTTGCCCACTGCCACAATCGGATAAGTATCATCTGCCTGCGGCTCGACATAAACAATGCCCCGGTATGTGGTTTCGAAGGCAACGAAAGCATGTCCCGGTCCGCCATCGGTAAAATCAACAGCAACGATCCAGGCTTTGATATCCTGCTTGGTGGCATTTACCACCAGGTCGGTTGAGAAATCCAGGCAGGTGTATTTTCCCGGGATGTAAGGGTGCCAGTTGGTGTGATCCTTTTCAAGGAAGCTCACCAAATCCGACCAGCTTATCGAGTGGATGGATCCGGTCAGGGTATTGGATGGGACGGAGGCCGCTGGAGGTACTGCGGCAAGCAGATGGGTGGCTGCATTTGAATTTACCGGGACGGATGCCGATACTACCGGGATCCTGAATCCAGTTACTGCGGCGAGAAGCACAATTGAACCTAATAAGAGAAACAATGTCAATATTAGTCTGAGTCTGCGGGTCGGTTTCATTGGTTTTCCTATTAGCGTTACGAATCTCCGGGACTCCCTGGGCCTGCCCACCAGCGTCGATTTAGCAGCGGTAAACCGGCGGGTGCAGGATGATGATAATGATGGCACTTACATAAATGGATATGCAGTAAACCTATTCCAATCCCCTCTCCCTGCATGATTATAATTTAATATTTTCTAAATAGAATACCTTTCGGAATGTCTCTAATGAGATATTCATATTAATGCTCCTGTCGGGAATCCAGGACCGCCTCCCCCAAATTTACTGTTTATTTTGGTTTCATAAACCCGCCTCCTTTGAGGCAGGAGCGTCTCCCTGAAAGTCTGTGGGAAAAAATCTTGGCAAATTAGTTGTGTAACAAAATCATCACCCCGAAGCCAGGCTTCGGGGTGATTTTGGTTTATTTATTTACAAACCGGCGGCTTTCCTGAGGTCGGCAGCCTTGTCTGTGTTTTCCCATGGGAACTGCACATCGTCGCGGCCGAAGTGACCATAGGCAGCCGTCTTGCGGTAGATGGGACGGCGCAAGTCCAGGTCGCGAATGATGGCGCCGGGGCGCAGGTCGAAATGCTCGAGGATCAGTTTGCTGATCTTGTCGTCGGCGATTTTCCCGGTCCCAAACGTTTCGACGTTAACCGATAGCGGATGCGCCACGCCAATGGCGTAGGATACCTGGATCTCGATCCGATCGGCCAATCCCGCGGCCACCACGTTCTTGGCTGCCCAGCGGGCGGCGTAAGCTGCTGATCGGTCCACCTTGGTGGGGTCCTTGCCAGAGAATGATCCACCGCCGTGGCGTCCCATGCCTCCGTAGGTATCCACGATGATCTTGCGCCCTGTGACACCCGCGTCGCCCATCGGCCCGCCGATGACGAAGCGCCCGGTGGGGTTGACATAGTATTTCAGGTTCTTATCCACCATTTCTGGCGGCATGCTCGGCATGATGACATGCTCCATGATGCCTTCTTCGATTTCGGCATGGGATACTTGCGGGGAGTGCTGGGCCGAGACCAGCACGGTATCGATTCGCTTCGGTTTACCGTAGGCGTATTCAATGGTCACCTGGCTCTTGCCATCCGGGTATAGCCAGGGAAGCGTGCGTGCCTTGCGCACTTCGGCCAGTTTGCGTGTCAATTTATGAGCCAGGTAGATGGGCATGGGCATCAGTTGGGCGGTCTCGTTGCAGGCATAGCCGAACATCATACCCTGGTCCCCCGCCCCGATCAGGTCGATCTGGTCCTGGTCACCATCCTTGGCTTCCAATGATTTGCTGACACCCATGTCGATATCCGGGCTTTGGCTGGAAATGGCTGATAGAACGCCGCAGGTATTGCCGTCGAAGCCCTTCTTGGCACGGTCGTATCCGATCTCGACGACCACCTTGCGAACAAGTTCGTCAAAGTTGACAAAGGCATGGGTCGTGATCTCACCCAGCAGCATCACGTAGCCGGTCTTGGTGGCGACTTCACAGGCTACACGACTTTGCGGGTCCTGCTCGAAACAGGCATCCAGCACCGAGTCGGCGATCTGGTCGCACAATTTATCGGGATGCCCTTCTGTGACCGATTCGGAAGTGAACAGCAGTTTTGGAGAAGACATGAAAGTTGTTGTCATGACGCGTGAGCCTCCTGAAAAATGAAATTGCCCCTTCTAGCGAAAGGGCAATTGCGCAAGGCGCACGGCTGCCCTCTCATCTTCCAGATAGTCTGCCGGAGTTAGCACCTTCCTTGTTGGGCGACGATACAAGTCGTCCATTCGGGGGTTGCTGAGGTTTCAAAGGGCCGGTCCCTCCACCTCTCTGGATAAGAGTGCCGATTGGGGCTATTTGATTGTGTCGGGATGATACCACAGGGGACCTGAGGTGTCAATTAATAATTTCTTCCATGCTTATTTGCGGTTAGCCGCCCAGTCCTGGATGCGCTTAAACAGTGGTCTGAGGGGATTCAACTCTTCCATCGGTACTGCCAGGTTTTTTCCGAGCGACTGTTCAATTTGAAACTTGCGCATCCCGGCATTTAAAACTTTCGCTCTGCGCCTGTATTCTTCATGGCTGAGCCAGCCCATCAGTAAAATGTCCATCCCGTAGACCCAGATGTTGCCCCACTCTGGCGGTGAAATAATATGCGCTTCGCCGCGGGTCGGGCTGTGCAACCCGATGCGGCTTTCAGGTCTGCGTGAGGCTTGCAGGTAAGCCAGGCTGTGAAAACACTGCTCCACCATCACGCGTTTTTTGGGCAGCAAGTCCAACCGGGCTGTGGAGAATTCCCGCTCACGGTTCTGTCCGCCTATCTCGATGGAGATGGGCAGTTCGCATTCGCTTTTGAGGGCTAACTTCTCGATGGGAAGCCAGTCCCGCGGGCATCTCCACCCATCTGGCAATGGGTGGATCAGGCAGGCAGGTTGACCGGCAGCCAGGGCCTTATCCACTTCCACGCTGGTGACCGCTGTCAACCCCAGCGACAAAGCGAAAATGTGGATGTCCTCTGGTTTGCTTCCTTCAGCCGAAAACTGGTTGACTGGGACCACTGCTGGGGCACTCAATGTAAGCGCGGAATCTTTGCGGATCCTGGCAATCTGCTCTCGACGGGAGATAAGGGTGCAATCCAGTTTGCAGTGATGACCACCTAGCGACACTTCGTAGCGGTCCGGGTGGGTAAAAGGAGTCGCTCCATGCACTTGAAAAGGGATTGCCTGTTCGGTAAGGAAACGTCTGAAAGCCAGTTCGGTAGACATCTCCCCGACCAGGTTCCGGAGTTGCCCAATTGACATTTTCCCTTTTTGGCTAGACGAGTATGCAAGGGAATGGCATGCGTACGCACTGCCGCCTTCGGTCAGGTCAGGAGTATAGGGGAGGTGAAGTATGTCGGAAACGGTGATCATATTCAATAGGTCGTTTATGAATTATCGCGCCCTTGCTCATTCCTGAACTGCAAACAATAATGGTGGAAGGTATTACTTACCCAGGCGGAGCCCAGCCCATAGGGGGCTAATCGCTGGTTATCCTGCAGCCAGAGCTTTTCATCTTTGAGAGTATATGTTTTACCGAGTTCACGTCCCAGGTCCCAGGCCAGGGGATAGATCCTGCCGCCCTTTTTTACGTTCTTGACAATAATGGTGAGGTAGGCTTTTTCGCGCAAAAGCGGCTTCAACCCGGTGTAAATCGCCACCAGTCTCGTTAGGAATTCCTCGTAATCGTGCAGGTTGCCGAGGTCGTTTGGGTCGTCGGAATAAATGACATCCAGGTTGGTCGAAGCACGGCGTTTCTTTTGGGTGCCTGCGCCTTTGACGTGCAGCATATCCCAGTAGGGGGGAGAGGTCAGGACATAATCTACAAGAGGAAGGTTATATTCTGCGACCAGGGTTGCGTCGCCCGTGATCACGATTGACGTTAGGCCTTCAACCTCTTTCCCCAGTGTTTGGCGTTCCTTGGAAATGAGCTGCCGGGCAATTTCAGCATACTTTGGGTTTAATTCAATGCCGTAGGAATGCCTTCCCGCCTGCAATGCTCCGATCAGAGTCGAGCCGGTCCCTGCCATCGGATCCAGCACGGTTTCATTGCGCTTTGTAAAAAATTCGATGAATTCCTGGGCCATCGTTTCTGGAAACTTGGCAGGATGGACAAGCACACCCTTTTTTCGCGGCGGAGGGTTGTGGATGAACCAGGATTTTTGGAACTTGAGCCAGGTGCGGGAGTCGAGGTCGTTAAGTTTATTTTTCATGCGAAAGGATCACGGGGTGGGGGTCAGGCTGGGAATGGGCGTGCGTGTGAGGGTTGGCGTGCGGGAGGGTGTCAGGGAAGGAGTGGGGGATACATACGCGACCGAATACACCGACAGGTCCGAGAAGGCGGCATTGAGGGGCGCGGCTCCGTTAACATAAGCGAAAAAGCCAAACGTGCCGGAGTGCAGATAGCTATCCCGAAAGGTGAACTGCAAATGGTCATTCAGGAAGAAACGCATTTCGCTTCCGGACGCCCACACCCCGATTTTGACTTCGGACGGAGCTGCGATGGGGGCATCGCCGCTCGGCAGCCAGGCATTGAGAGGCATGAGAGAACCGGAAACCATGCGTTCGAGACGGGTCTGGCCATCGCAGCTGACCACGAAGCGGTAATGGTTATTTCCGAGTGCGGCTCGGAAGAGCATCCCAATCTGGTCCTTGCCACCGCACAAGTTGAGTTTTACGGTGGCTTCGGCGTAGAAATCTGTCAACGTTGGCTGGCTGCGCAGGCTGATTATTGTCAGCGGTCCCTGCCCGGAAATGGATAAAAGCAGTTGGTTGCGAATCACGGTCGCGCCGTTGTACGCAGTCCCGGATGTGCTCCACAAGCCTGGCTGGTCGAAAACATCCGTGAAGAGCAAATCGCCAAGCCCTGGTCTCTGGTCCTGTGTGGACAGCAGGGTCTGGGTAGGGAAAAATGTGGGCGTATCGGTGGGAGGGAACCAGACGATTGTGGGTGAGATCGTTTGGGTATCGGGGATGGGGGTTTTTGTCTCTGTTGGCGCGGCAGACAGGCCGCTGCAGGCAGCCAGGAAAACGAGCAAAATCATGCCCCGGCAAAAATTGGTGAGTTTCATCGATAAAAATCGGAAGAATTTTTACGCAAGCTGTTGTACAATCAATGCTACTGGCAATCAATTTATCCATTCATTCTACTGCTTTTTATATCATTTCGTGAGCTTTGAATGCTCAAAATACAGGGTCATTGAGCTGCATCCTGGATCCATCTTTGTCCAGTCCCGGTTGCCTATACTGGCGAAAAAAAAAAGGAGAACTGCATGAGCGAAAAATCCGTCCTGGTGACCGGCGCTTGCGGAGAAATCGGCCAGGCTCTTGTCCAAAGCCTGCAGAAGCGGGGCTACCGCATTGTCACCGCAGACCTGGTGTCCCTGCCCGAAACGATCAAGAACCTGCCTGCTGAGCATATCCAGGGCGACCTGGTTAACCGGATCAAGATTTTTTACGATTACGATTTCGACCTCATCTTCCATCTGGCCGCCTCGCTCTCTTCGAAGGCTGAAGTGGCCACCGAGGATGCCCACCGCATCAACGTTGAAGGGACGATGCAATTGTTGCTGCTGGCCGCTTACAAGTCGGACAAGCTCAACAAGCCTGTTAAATTCCTGTTCCCCAGTTCGATCGCTGTATATGGCTTCCCGGACCGGGCTGCCAAGCATGCCGCCGGGAATGTAAAAGAAGATGAATGGAATAGCCCGCATACCATGTACGGCTGCAATAAATTATATTGTGAGAAGCTGGGAGTGTATTACAGCCGTTACTGCGGTCAGCGTCACCTTGACCCGATCCCGCCCACCATGCTCGATTTTCGAGCCATCCGTTTCCCCGGGTTGGTGAGCGCCTTCACCGTCCCGAGCGGCGGAACGAGCGATTATGGTCCCGAGATGCTGCATTCAGCCGCGGCTGGCAAGCCCTATGCCTGTTTCGTGGATGCTGACACGCGCATTTCCTTCATGGCTATGCCGGATGCCATCAAGTCCCTGCTGATGTTGATGGATGCGCCTCGGAAAAGCCTCTCGGCACAGGTCTACACCATCGCCGCATTCAGCCTGACGGCTGGAGAGTTCCGCCAGCGGGCACTGGCCGCCTTCCCCGAAGCGCAGATCACTTTCGCGCCGAATCCGCGCCGGCAGGGCATCGTGGATTCCTGGCCGGAAGATGTGGACGATTCTCTGGCCCGCACAGACTGGGGCTGGAAACCGGATTACGATGTGGATAAATTCTTCAACGAGTATTTCCTGCCAGAGATTAAAAAAAGGTACCAGAAACCGAGCACCCGCACGCTGGAATAAAAATCGAGACCGCCGATCGGCGGTCTCTCACATCACGCAAACTATTATTCATGGGAGATGATCTGTTCCCGCTCGGCTCCCACGCTGACCAGCCGCACAGGTACCCCGGCCAGGGAAGACACCCGCTCGAGATAGTTCCGAGCGGCTGCCGGTAAATCTTTCCACTCCCGCACAGCAGAAACATCCTCGCTCCAGCCGGGGAATTGCTCGTAAACTGGCTCATATAGCCCCTGGTCCGCCGAGGCGTATGGCAGGTCGGAGTATTGCGTGCCTCCCCGGCGGTAGGCGCTGCACAACTGGATGCTTTCCAACCCGCTCAGGATGTCCAGCTTTGTGATGGCCAGCTCCCTGATTCCATTGATCCGGATCGCATATTTCAACATAACCCCATCCAGCCAGCCAACTCGCCGCGGTCGCCCTGTGGTTGTACCGTATTCGTCCCACGGATGCTCGCCCGTGCCGCGCAGTCGCAGGGCCAGGTCGCCAAAGACCTCGGTCGGGAATGGGCCGGAGCCGACCCGGGTTTGAAAGGCCTTCACCACGCCCACCACGCCTGCATCGCGGGCTGCGTCCAGCCCCAGGCCGAGGCCGGTCAATGCGCCCGGAGCCGTGGTATTGGAAGAAGTGACGAATGGATAAGTACCCAAATCAATATCGAGCAGTGTCCCCTGAGCCCCTTCCGCCAGGATGGTTTTCCCTGATTGCAGGGCGCTGTGGAGTTCAAGCGCTGTGTCTGCGATAAAGGGCTGCAGGCGCTTCGCAATTTCCTGGTATTGTTCACAGACTTCCGCCGGGTCGAGTTCGGGGGCGCCCAGCATGCGCAGGCTGCGGTTGGACTCGGCGATGTGATCGGCGATCCGGTCGCAGAAATCGAGAGCGAGGCTGTCGCCCACGCGCAAGCCGCGTCGGGTGGCTTTATCCGTATACGCCGGTCCGATGCCGCGCCCGGTGGTACCGATACTGCCCTTGCCTCGCTGCGTTTCGAGAGCCCTGTCGAGCGCCTGGTGGGCAGGCGTGATCAGGTGGGCGGCATATGAAATTCGCAGTCGTTCTGGTGACACGGAAATCCCGGCCTCGCGAAGGATGTCCATTTCTTCGAAGAGAGTGGTTGGGTTGACCACCATGCCATTTCCCAGGACGGCAATAATTTGTGGGTGAATGATCCCGGACGGAATAAGATGCAGTTTAAAGATCCGCTTCCCAACCGTGACAGTATGCCCGGCATTATCGCCGCCATTGTAACGGGCGGAGATATCCGCCTGCGCGGCGAACCAATCCACGATACGTCCTTTGCCCTCATCCCCCCATTGTGCACCCACGATGACCTGCAGGGCCATAATCTCTCCTTCCAACAAATTCAGTCCAATTCGTGGAATTCCTCCTGGCTTGCCAGTGCATTATATCAAGGGCTCAGGCGATGCGGTATAATCTTCGGAAGTGATTCCATGAAGCTCAAAGCATTTTTGCTCGTCAGTTTTGTCCTTATTCTCTTTGGTTTTGTCTGGATTTCTGCAAGCGTGCAGGCCGCCTCGGGTGAACCTCAGAGTGCTTACCCCTCTCCAACCCCCCAGCCGAATGGACAGATCATTTATATCGTTAAAAGTGGGGATACCTGCGAATCTATTTCTCTTCTTTACGGCGTGACGCTTGAGTACCTGCGCACAACCAACAACCTGGACTCGGAATGCTCCATCCGTGAGGGTCAGAGGCTAACTTTGGGCATCGGGGGACCTGCCGCTGCCTCTCCTACCCCCGGACCTTCGCCTACTCCAACTGTCGCTTTGCCTACGGCTACCCCGGGAATAAGCGGCTTGGCCCAGGTTTGTGTGCTGGTTTACGACGACATTAACGGGGACGGCTTGCGCCAGTCGACCGAGGTTGCCATTGCCGGTGCAGCGGTCAGCCTCACCAGCCTGGATGGGTCTTACTCGAAAACCATGACCACGCTGATCAACCCGGATGCGACCGCTTACCAGGGCACGTGTTTCACTGAGGTGCCGATGGGACAATATAATATTAGCGCCGCAGCCCCGGATGGATATAACCCGACGATAAACCTGAACTCCAGGGTGGTTATTACCGCCGGTGATATCGCCTACATTGACTATGGTGCACAGTTAAAAACCTTGGTCGATCCCGGCAATCCGAATAATAAACGCTCGCCCCTGCTGGGTATTATCGGGGCAGTGTTTTTATTGGCTGGGGTTGGGATGGGGATCTACGTCTGGACCATGCTAAGAAAAAAGTAAGCTGTGTAATTCTATATTAAAAATGACGGGCTGTGCGTTACCAGCCCGTCATTTTATTCCATCGCCAGGGTATCTCTCTTGCATGTCAGACTACGTTGTACTCCCTGATTTGACGACCCTCCTTGAACCTGGCCAGGTCGAGAATTGAAACGTCCAGGCTCTGGAATTTCCCGTCCAGGATGCATTCCGCCATTAGTTTTCCTGATATCGGGCCGTGCATGAAACCGTGTCCTGAAAAACCCGCAACAATATAAAAGCCCTCCACGTTTGTTTTACCGTAGATGGGATGGGCATCGGGGGTGACTTCGTACAATCCTGCCCAGTGCGAAAGCAATCCGACCTTCTCCAGGCAGGGCATGCGGGCAATTGACGCTTCCAGGTTGACCATCTCGAAAGCCTCGTCCACGTTTTGGTCGAAACCGGCCTTTTCATTGTTGTTGGACATGCCAGTTAAAATTCCGTCCCCTTCCCGGTGAAAGTACAGGGATTGCGCGAAATCAAGCACAAAAGGAAAATCCTTGGGCACTTCCGGGATGGGAGTGGTGGTCATGATCTGGCGGCGATAAGGTTCGATCGGGACCGTTATTCCCGCCATCGTGCCAATCAAGCCAGCCCATGGTCCCGCCGCGTCTACGACCACTGGTGTAGAGATCGTCCCCTGGTTTGTTTCGATTGCAATGATTTTACCCGCTGCCGCCTTTATGCCGGTAACCTCAACTTTATTGAGGCATTGCACTCCCAAACGCTGCGCCGCGCCCATGTACCCCATGACGACGCTGTTCGGATC
>Ga0326726_10002987_pt1 | contig 15501 bp, 16 predicted proteins | sample MHFenrmetagenome_2_FD_207603 | JGI IMG/M metagenome (GOLD analysis project Ga0326726, IMG submission 207603) | Lab enriched peat soil microbial communities from Michigan Hollow, Ithaca, NY, United States - MHF15MN | ecosystem: Environmental > Terrestrial > Soil > Wetlands > Peat | place: USA...
TCGGTCTTGGCCAAGCCCATCAACATCGGCGATGTGCTCGAGGCCGCCTCCGCCATTCGGCCGCGGGGGGAGCCCGAGCGGATGCGGCCGTGACCAGTCCCATCATCACCGAGGCGGTGCGGGCCCTCGTCGACCGCAAGGACCTCTCCCGCATCGAGGCGGCGGCGGCGATGGAGGCGATCATGTCCGGGGCCGCGACCGATTCGCAGATCGCCGCGTTCCTCACCGCGCTCAGGATGAAGGGTGAGACCGTCGAGGAGCTGATCGGCTTCGCCCAGGTGATGCGCCAGAAGGTGGTGAAGGTCCGCACGCGCGCGAGCGAGGTGGTGGGGGCCACCGGCACGGACCGCGAGATGCTGATCGACACCGCCGGCACGGGCGGCGACGCCTCCGGCACCTTCAACGTGTCGACTGCTACCGCATTCGTCGTGGCGGGAGCCGGGCTCAAGGTCGCCAAGCATGGGAACCGGTCGATGTCTTCGCTGTGCGGCTCGGCGGACGTGGTGGAAGCGCTCGGCATCAAGATCGAGCTGAGCCCGGCCAAAATCGCCCGCTGCGTCGACGAGGTCGGCATCGGCTTTCTCTACGCGCCGCTGCTGCACACCGCGATGAAGCACGTGGTCACGGTGCGGCGAGAGACGGGCATTCGCACGGTCTTCAACATGCTGGGGCCGCTGACCAACCCTGCCGGCGCCAATGCCCAGGTGATCGGCGTCTACTCGGAGGCGCTGACCGAGCCGCTGGCCCGGGTCCTCGCCGAGCTCGGCACGCACAGAGCCTATGTCGTCCACGGCGCCGACGGTCTCGACGAGATCTCGAATACCGGGCCGAGCCGCATCTCCGAAGTGCGCGAGGGAGTGGTGCGCAACTCGACCGTTCGGCCCGAAGACCTCGGGCTGGCGCGGGCCTCGATCCAGGATCTTCGAGGCGGCGATCGCGCCGAGAACGCCGAGATCATCCGCCTCATCCTTTCCGGCGAGGTCGGGCCGCGTCGCGACATCGTGCTGATGAATGCGTCGGCGGCGCTCGTCGTGGGTGGCCGAGCGCATGACCTCAAGGAGGGGGTGTCGCTGGCTGCCAAGTCCATCGATTCGGGTAGCGCCGCGGACAAGCTGGACGGCCTGATCGCCCTCTCGCAAGGCCTCGCCTCGGAATAGGGCGCCTCTGCGGGGCCATTGACCGGGGAGCCACCACCCGGTTACAATGGCCGCGGTTGCCGTAACTGCCGACCGTTTCTGCAGTAATCCCGTCCCGTAGCTCGACGACGGCGTTGAGCGGCCACCAGAGTTCTAGAACACCGAAGGGAAAGGCTGGATCAAGTGAAGACTCGGGTGCCCCGCTATCATCAGATCGCGCAGGTGCTGCGCGATCGCATACGCTCAGGTGATATCGCGCCGGGTACCCGCCTCGACAATCAGCGTCGCCTCGCCGAGGACTTCGACGTCACCCTCATGACCCTGCGCCAGGCGCTCGAGGTTCTGGAGCGCGAGGGCCTCATCATGCGGCGCCACGGCCTCGGCACGTTTGTGGCGCTCCCGTCGGTGGACTACGACATCATCAACTTCCGCGCCTTCGCCGGTGATCTGACGGCCATCGGTGAAGACGTCTCGACGCGTTTCCTCCGCAGTCACTTCGGTCCCGCGGACCGCCTGGCCGCCCGCGAGCTGGGGCTCGGACCCGGCGCCCGCGTTTTCGCGCTGGAGCGACTGCGGCTCGTGGACGGGCGGCCCACGAGCTTCCAGGTCTCCCACCTTCCCGCCGCGCTCGGCGAAGAGGTGGCCAAGGCCGACCTCGCGGTCACGCCGCTCCGTCAGGTACTCTCCTTCAAGCTCGGTATCGAGATCACCGGCGCGCGTGAGACTGTGTCCGCCGAGACGCTTCCCGCCCGGGCGGCGCGCGAGCTCGGCTGCGCCCCCGGGGCTCCCTGTTTCCGCTCCGATCGCGTCTCGGCCGATGCCGAGTCGCGGCCCATCGTGTACGACCGGGTGTTCATCCCGGGCGACCGCTTCCGGATCACGCGCCAACTCCACTACGACAGGAGCGTTACTGCATGAAGATCCTCGTGATGATCAAGCAGGTGCCGGACACCGCGACCCAGGTCAAGATCGGATCGGATCCGAAGACCATCGACACGGCCGGTATCACCTGGATCGTGTCCCCCTACGACGAATTTGCCGTGGAGGAGGCCCTCCGGATCAAGGAGAAGCGAGGCCAGGGTGAAGTGGTCGCCGTCTCGCTCGGACCGGACAGAGTGAAGGAGGCGCTTCGCTCGTGCCTCGCCATGGGCGCGGACCGCGCCATCCACCTCCTCGATTCCGCTTGGGAGCAGGCCGACACGCTGATGACGGCGCGCGCGCTGGCCGCCGTGATCAAGCAGGAGCAGCCGGCCTTGGCGCTCTTCGGGCGGCAGGCCATCGACGACGATATGGGCGCGGTGGGCGCGGCCGTGGCCGAGTTGCTGGGATGGCCCTGCGCTTCGTGGATCATGGAGGAGTCGGTGGACGAGGCGGGCAAGGCGATCCGCGTCGGCCGGCAGGTCGAGGGCGGGCTCGAGCTGTTCGACCTGCCCCTGCCGGCGGTGGTGTCGGCGCAGAAGGGCCTGAACGAGCCGCGCTACCCGACGCTCAAGGGCATCATGGGGGCCAAGAAGAAAGAGGTGAAGGACATCAAGGCCGGCGACCTGGGTCTCGGCGCCGAGGCGCCCGCGCTCTCAGTGGTGAAGCTCGAGATGCTGCCGCCGCGGCCCCCGGGGCGAATCATCCCCGGCGAGGTCGCCGATGCCGCCAAGGAACTTGTCCGCGCCCTCCGCGAAGACGCCAAAGCTATCTAACTCAAACTGGGAGACGACACAGACATGGCTGGGGCTTTCTGGTGCTTGGTTGAGGACGATAGGCAGGGCAATCCGAAAAAGGTCATGGCCGAGGTGCTTGGCGAGGCCGCGCGGCTCGCATCGCAGACGGGCGCCCAGGTGGAGGCCGTATGGCTGACCGACAAGGCGGCCGAGGCCGGCATCAAGCAGCTCGGAGAGTGGGGCGCCAAGCGCATCCTGCTGGCCGAGAATCCAGCGTTCGCTCCGTATCGCGGTGAGGTATGGACACCGGTGCTGGCCGAGCTGGTCCAAAAGGAATCGCCGCAGGCCGTCTTCGGTGCGGTGACGACGCGGCAGCGCGAGGTCATGGCGCGTCTCGCCGCGCGCCTCGGCGCCGGCATCTCGGCGGATTCGATGGCCCTGGCTCTCGAGGACGGCAAGCTGGTCGCGACCCGGCCGGTGTATGCGGGCAAGCTCCTGTCGAAGATGACGTGGGCCAAGACGCCCTGGCTCGCCACGCTCAGACCGAATGTGTTCAAGCCCGCCGACGCGCAGCCGGGCGCCGTAGCGACGGTGGAGAAGCCGGCGGTCGCGATTCCCGGCGCCGCCATGAGTCTCGTGGAGCGCCGGGAAGAGTCCTCCACCGGCTTACCCGAGCTGGCCGAGGCGGAGATCGTCGTGTCGGGCGGACGTGGGCTCAAGGGACCGGAGAACTTCGTCATCCTGGAGTCGCTCGCCAAGGTGATCGGCGCCGCCGTGGGCGCGTCCCGCGCCGCCGTGGACGCGGGGTGGCGGCCTCACCGCTTCCAGATCGGCCAGACGGGGCGCACCATCTCGCCGAAGCTCTATTTGGGCTTCGGTATCTCGGGCGCCATCCAGCATCTGGCGGGGATGCGGACGTCGAAGGTCATCTGCGCCATCAACAAGGATCCGGAGGCGCCCATCTTCAAGATCGCCGACTACGGCATCGTCGGCGACCTTTTCGAAGTCGCGCCCCTTCTGGAGAAGGAGTTCAAGAAGCTCCTGGAGAAATAGCCGCAAGGGCCGGCCACCAGGGACTGGCCGCAAGGAATTGACAGCGAGGCGCGCCCGACGCGGGCGCGCGAGGGGTGAAACGGGGGGAGTGCGGGGGCCATGTCGAGGCCCCCGCAGAAGAACCATGCAGATCGAGCTCACTGACGAGCAGCGCATGATCCAGCAGGTCGCGCGAGACTTCGCGGAAAAAGAAGTGCGCCCGATCGCCGAGGCCGTCGACCGCGAGGCGCGCTTCCCGCGTGAGACGGTGCGCCGGATGGGCGAGCTCGGGCTGATGGGCATCGCCGTGCCGGAGGCGTGGGGCGGCAGCGGCGGCGACGCCGTGGGATATGCCGTGGCCGTTGAAGAAGTCTCACGCGCCTGCGCGTCGCACGGTGCCATCATGTCGGTGAACAACTCGCTGTACTGCGACCCGATCGCCAAGTTCGGGACAGCCGAGCAGAAGGAGCGTTTCCTCTCGCCCTATGCCGCCGGCCACAAGCTCGGCTGCTTCTCGCTGACCGAGCCCGAGGCGGGCTCCGACGCCGGCAACCAGAATACGCTGGCTCGCCGCGACGGCGATAGCTACCGACTCGACGGCCGGAAGATCTTCGTGACGAATGGACGTGAGGCCGACGCGGTGCTCGTCTTCGCGCAGACCGACCGGGCGAAGGCCCATCGTGGAGTTAGCGCCTTTCTCGTCGAGAGGGGCGCGCCGGGCTTCATCGTGGTCAAGACGGAGGACAAGCTCGGCATCCGCGCCTCCGATACGGCCGAGCTCCTCTTCGAGGGCTGCCGCGTACCGTTGGCCCAGCGCCTGGGTGAGGAAGGAGAGGGGTTCAGGATCGCCTTGGCGACGCTCGACGGCGGCCGCATCGGCATAGCCGCCCAGGCGGTCGGGATCGCCGTGGCGGCCTACGAGGCCGCGCTCCACTATGCCCGCGAGCGGAAGAGCTTCGGCGTGCCCATCGGCCAGCATCAGATGGTCCAGTGGATGCTGGCGGACATGGCCACGGGCATCGAAGCTGCGCGCCTGCTCACGCTCCGCGCCGCCTCGATCAAGGACCGGGGCCAGCCCTACGGCCCCGAGGCCGCCATGGCCAAGCTCTTCGCCGCGGAGACCGCCATGCGGACCGCCACCGACGCCGTCCAGATCCACGGCGGCTACGGATTCATCAAGGAGTACCAGGTCGAGCGGCACTTCCGCGACGCCAAGATCACCCAGATCTACGAGGGCACCTCGCAGATCCAGAAGCTTGTCATCGCGCGCCATCTGCTGGCGGCGAGAGCTGAGTAAGGGGGAGACATGGCCGAGGGCAAGGAGCGCTGGGAAAAGGAAGCCTACGAACCGGTGGTCAGCCGCTCGCCGGAGCGCGACGTGCCGTACGAGTCGCTCTCGGGCATACCCATCGGGCCGCTCTACACGCCCGAGGACCTCCCGGGCTGGCGCTACGAGGACAAGCTCGGCTACCCGGGCGAGTTTCCGTATACCCGCGGGCCGTACCCGTCCATGTACCGCGGCAAGCTCTGGACCATGCGCATGTTCGCGGGCTTCGGCCGGCCCGAGGATACCAACCTGCGCTTCAAGTACCTCCTCGAGCAGGGGCAGACGGGCCTCAGCACCGCCTTCGACATGCCGGCCCTCATGGGTTACGACGCCGATCACCCGCGCGCGCGCGGCGAGGTGGGCAAGGAAGGTGTGTCGGTCTCCACGCTGGCGGACTTCGAGACGCTCTTCCGCGAAATCCCGCTGGACCGTGTCACGACCTCCATGACCATCAACTGCACAGCATCCGTCGCGCTGGCCATGTACCTCGCCTTGGCCGACAAGCAGGGCGTGTCGTGGGACAAGGTCGGCGGGACCATGCAGAACGACATGCTCAAGGAGTTCATCGCGCAGAAGGAGTGGATCTCGCCACCCGAATCGGCGGTGCGCATCGTGGTAGACACCATCGAGTTCTGCTCCCGCCACGTGCCGAAGTTCAATCCCGTCTCGATCTCCGGCTATCACATCCGCGAGGCGGGCTCGACGGCGGTGCAGGAGCTGGCCTTCACGCTCGCCGACGGCTTCGGCTATGTCCAGGCCTGCATCGAGCGCGGCTTGGACGTGGACAGCTTCGCCCCGCGCCTGTCTTTCTTCTTCGACATCCACAACGACTTCTTCGAGGAGATCGCCAAGCTGCGCGCGGCGCGCCGGATCTGGGCGACCGTGATGCGGGAGCGCTTCGGGGCGAGGAAGGCGGAGTCGATGCGCCTTCGCACGCACACGCAGACCGCCGGCGTGTCGGCCACCGCGCAGCAGCCGCTCAACAATATCGCGCGCGTCGCCATCCAGGCGCTCGCCGCGGTGTTGGGCGGGGCGCAGTCGCTCCACACCAACTCCTATGACGAGGTGCTCGCGCTGCCCACCGAAGAGGCGGTGACGGTGGCGCTCAGAACCCAGCAGATCATCGCCGAGGAGACGGGAGCGCCGCTCACCATCGACCCGCTCGGCGGCGCGTACTTCCTCGAGCGCCTGACGGACCAGATGGAAGAGCGTGCCATGGCCTATATCAAGACCATCGACGAGATGGGCGGCATCATTCGCGCCATCGATACGGGCTATCCGCAGAAGGAGATCGCCGACGCGGCGTATCGCTACCAGCTCATGGACGACCGGGGGCGGAAGATCGTGGTCGGCGTCAACAAGTACGCGATGGCCGAGGAAAGGCCCGTGGAATACCTCCGGCTCGACGAGGCGGTGGAGGGAGAGCAGGTCGAGCGGGTGGGGCGGCTCAAGGCCTCGCGTGACATGACCAAGGTGGAGCGGCGCCTCAAGCAGCTGGCCGACGCGTGTCGCGGCGGCCAGAACGTGATGCCCGTGCTGGTGGACGCCGTCAAGGACTACGTTTCTCTGGGCGAAGTCTCCGACGTCTATCGGCAGGTCTTTGGTCTCTATCGGGAACCGATCATCTTCTAGAAGGAGCCGCACCATGACCGACGCCATCAGGATAGTGAAGTCGCTGACCCACAAGGCCAAGCCCAAGGACTCCGAGCTGACATTCGGCACGGTCTTCACGGACCACATGTTCGTGGCCGACTTCCAGGAGGAGAAGGGCTGGTACGATCCGCGGGTGGAGCCCTATGCACCCATTCCGCTCGACCCGGCGGCCGCCGTGCTCCACTACTCCCAGGCGATCTTCGATGGTCTCAAGGCCTTCCGCGGTGTGGACGGCAAGGTCCGGCTGTTCCGGCCGCAGAAGCACGTCGAGCGCATGAACCGCTCGGCGGCCCGGCTGTGCATCCCACCGCTCGACCCCGAGCTGGCCCTGCGCTCGCTCGTGACGCTGGTCGGCGTCGAGCGCGACTGGGTGCCCAGGGCCGTCGGGACTTCGCTCTACGTCCGTCCGACCATTATCGCGAACGAGGCGTTCCTCGGCGTCCGCCCGGCCAAGTCGTACATCTACTTCGTCATCCTCTCGCCGGTGGGCGCCTACTATCCCGAGGGCATGGCGCCCGTGAAGATCCGGGTCGAGGAGAGCTATGTCCGCGCCGTCGAGGGCGGGCTGGGCGGCGCCAAGACCGGCGCCAACTACGCCGCCAGCCTGATGGCAAGCGAGGAGGCCAAGCACGAGGGCTTCACGCAGGTGCTGTGGCTGGACGGGGTGCACCGCAAGTACATCGATGAGGTCGGAACCATGAACATCATGGTCAAGATCGCCGGCGAGGTGATTACGCCGCCGCTCGGCGGGACCATCCTGCCGGGTGTGACGCGCGACTCGGTGCTGACGCTCCTCAGAGACTGGGGCGCCAAGGCCAGTGAGCGCCAGATCTCCATCGACGAGGTCGTGGCGGCCCACAAGGCAGGCACGCTCGAGGAAGTCTTCGGCACGGGGACCGCGGCCGTCATCTCGCCCGTGGGCGAGCTCGCCTACAAGGGCCATCGCATGGTCATCAACGGGGGCGCCATCGGTCCCATGACCCAGAGGCTCTACGACGCCATCGTGGGCATCCAGTACGCCAAAATTCCTGATCCCCACCACTGGACCGTCGAGGTCTAGCCATGCCTGACTGCGTCTTCTGCAAGATCCGCGACGGGGACATTCCCTCGGCAAAGGTTTACGAGGACGCGAGGACCATGGCCTTCATGGATATCAACCCGCTCACCCGCGGGCATTGCCTGGTCGCCACCAAGGCGCACGCGGCGACGATCTATGATGCCGAGGTGGAGGATCTCAAGGCGGCCATGGCTACGGCGAAGAAGGTCGCCGGTGCCCTGCGCAAGTCACTCAACCCGGACGGGCTCAATGTGCTCCAGGCCAATGGCGCGGCGGCGTTTCAATCGGTGCCGCACTTCCACCTGCACCTGATTCCCAGGTGGACGGGCGACGGCAAGGGGTTCGACTGGAAGGTGGTGCCGGGCAATCGCGAGGACATTATGGCCGTTGCCGACCGTATCCGGGCGATCTTCGGATAGCGAGGAGCGACATGGCGGAGCGCAAGATCCGAGTAGTGGTGGCCAAGCCGGGGCTCGATGGCCACGACCGTGGCGCCAAGATCGTGGCGCGCGCGCTGCGTGACGCGGGCTTCGAAGTCATCTACACGGGGCTGCACCAGACTCCGGAGCAGGTCGTCGCCACCGCTATCCAGGAGGATGCCGACGCCGTGGGGCTCAGCGTGCTGTCGGGTGCCCACAACTACCTGTTCAAGCGCGTCCTCGAGCTGCTCAAGGAACAGGGTGCCGATGATATCGCCGTGTTCGGCGGCGGGATCATCCCCGCCGAGGACATTCGGGCGCTCAAGGCCATGGGCGTGAAGGAGCTGTTCACGCCCGGCACGTCGACCCAGGACATCGTGCGCTTCGTTCGGGACAATATCCGCGCCGCCGTATGAACGCCCTATGAACTTCGACCTGACGCGGGAGCAGGAGGCGGTGCGGGCCATGGCCCGCGACTGGGCGCTCGCTGAGGTCGCCCCGGTCATACACCGCTACGACGAGGCGCAGGAGTTCCCGAGTGAGATTCTCGCCAGCCTGGGCAAGACGGGGCTCCTGGGCGCGCTCGTCCCCGAGGAGTACGGAGGCGCGGCGCTCGACTACGTGTCCTATGCCCTTGCTGTCGAGGAGCTCAACCGGGTTGATGCCTCGGTGGGCATCACCATGTGGGCCCACAACTCGCTCTGCACCAATCACATCACCCTCTTCGGCTCGAAGGAGCAGAAGGCCGCGTACCTGCCACGCCTCGCCCGCGGGGAGTCGCTGGGGGCCTGGGGGCTGACCGAGCCCGGCTCGGGCTCGGACGCGGCCGCCATGAAGACGCGCGCCGTGGCGGACGGTGGGCGCTTCGTCCTCAACGGGAGCAAGGCCTTCATCACGAATGCCGGCGTGGCCGAGGTGGCCGTGGTCATGGCCGTCACCGATCCCGCCCGCGGCAACAAGGGCATATCGGCCTTCGTGCTCGAGAAGGGAATGGCGGGCCTGAGCGCGGGCCGGCCGTACCGGAAGCTGGGGCTCCACGCCTCGAATACCGCGGAGCTCGTCTTCGACAACGTCGCGGTGCCCGCCGCCAATCTCCTTGGTGATCTCGGCATGGGCTTCGTGAATACGATGCAGGTGCTCGAGGGCGGACGTATCGCAATGGCCGCGATGGCGGTGGGGATTGCCCAGGCGGCCCTCGACGCGGCGCTCGTCTACATGAAGGAGCGGCGCGCCTTCGGCAAGACCCTCGCCGAGTTCAACGGCCTGCAGGGCATGATCGCCGACATCGGCACCGAGGTCGAAGCGGCCCGTCTGCTCACGCTTCGAGCCGCGGGGCTCAAGGATGCGGGCAAGCCTGCCCGAACGGCGGCGTCCATGGCCAAGGTGTTCGCGTCCGAGGTTGCCATGAGGGCCGCCACGAAGTCGCTACAGATCCACGGCGGAGCCGGCTACATCACCGAGTTCCCGATCGAGCGGATCTTCCGCGACGCCAAGCTGACCGAGATCGGCGAGGGCACGTCGGAGATCCAGCGGATGGTCATCGCCCGCGACATCCTGGGCTTCAAGTAGGCGAGCGCTCGAAGATCGATGGAGCCGAGCGTTCTCTACGAGGTGAGGGACGGGGTAGCCACTCTCACCCTGAATCGCCCGGAGGTCCTCAATGCCCTCCACAACGATATGGCCGCGCAGCTGGCCGATCACGCCGAAGCGGCGGCCAGGGACCCGGGCGTCTGGGTCGTGGTGGTGCGGGGCAAGGGGCGCGCGTTCTGCTCGGGCATGGATCGCACGGCGCTGTCGACGGGAAAGATCGGCGAGGCTTTCTACCGCCACTGGATCCGAGGGCTCAATTGCCTCGAGGACATGGACAAGCTCGTGGTCGGCGTGTTGCACGGCTATTCGATCGGCGGCGGGCTCCAGCTCGCCGTGGCCTGCGACCTGCGCCTGGCCACCGACGACGCCGTCCTGGGCCTGGGCGCCACCCGCCACGGCCTCATCCCGGACGGATCCATCATGAGGCTCGCGCGCATCATCGGTCTCGGGCGCGCGAAGGAGCTGACGCTCTTGAACGACCACATCGCGCCGAACGCGGCGCTGGCGATGGGGCTCGTCAACTGGGTCGTGCCGGCGGCGGACGTCGACCTCAAGCTCGGGGAGATCGTCGACAAGGCCTTCCACGCCTCCCGCACGGCCACCGGCCACGCGAAGCGGCTGCTCCACGCCTCGTTCCACGCGGACCCGCGCGAGATAATCGAGGAGATCATGCGGGCTCAGCAGGACTGCATGACGTCGTGGGAAGTCGAGGCGGCCAACCGCGCGTGGGACGTCTCGAAGAGCGACGTCCGCTTCTATCCGCCCAAGGGCTAGGCCCCGGCGGCCTTGAGAGCCTGCTCGATCAGGGCGGGCGACTGCTTCCGCGTGCCTGCGTCGATCTCACGCATGATTCCGACCACCGCCGAGGAGAGCGGCGTCGGCACGCCGAGCTCTATCCCGCGCGCCACCACGTGGCCGTTCATCTGCTCGATCTCCGAGCGCCGTCCTTTGGCCACGTCCTGTGCCATCGAGGCGCGCCAGTTCCGCCCCGAGCCGCCCTTGGGCACCAGCATGGCATCCAGCTCGGCGTAGACCGCCTTGTCGTCGGCGGACGCCCAGGTCTTGGCCTCGGCGCCTCCGAACTTGGGAATGGAATAGCCGGCGGCCAGTCCCACCCGGGCCGACTCGGCGCCCAAGCGTATGGTGATCTCGCGCCCACGCGGCAGCGCGGCGATCTCGAGACTGCCGAGCCCGGTCATGGCCTGGACGGGATTGCCCATGGCATTCGCGCAGAGCTTGCACCAGCGCTCGCCCCACAGGTTGTCCGTGACCTTGGCGCCGTCGATGACCGAGAGCATCTTCGCGAGGGCCTCCACCCGGGGGGTGATTCTGCCGTCGTGCTCTCCGGCGCGGAAGACATCGTGCCCCGATCCGCTGCCCTTCTCCGCGCCACGCTCGACGCGGCCGGGCTCCCAGAGCGCGACGGCGATCTTCGACATGACGAGGCCGACGGATCGCTCCGGTCCGGCTATGGCCGCTACCCCGGGATCGTTCCAGCAATTCTGAGCCGAGACGACGTAGCCGGCGGGTCCCAAGCGGGGCAGCGCCATGTGGGTGGCCCACGCGGTGTCATAGGCCTTCATGGCCACGAAGGCGACGTCGAAGTCGGCCGCGAGCTTCTGCGCCTCATGGACGTGCAGCGCGGTGGGCCGCGCCTCGAAGGGCTCGTGCGGGCCCGTCACGCTGATGCCGCGGGCGCGTATCGCCTCGACCTGCTCGGGCCAGGGGTCCACGAGGGTGACGTCGTGCCCGGCCCGCGAGAGAAATGCGCCCAGATAGCTGCCGATCGCGCCTGCGCCGATGAAGAGGATTCGTGGGCTCATGGCGGCATCATACTCGCTTGCACCGCCCCACCGCCATGGCTATGATCGGCCGACCATGGTGTCCGATCTCATCCTCGAAACCGAAGGCCTGACCAAGGAATTCCGCGGTTTCATCGCCGTCAAGGACGTGAAGCTCCAGGTGCGGCGGGGAAGCATCCATGCGCTCATCGGTCCGAACGGGGCGGGGAAGACCACCTGCTTCAACCTCCTGACTCACTTTCTCGCGCCGACCCGCGGGCGGATCAGCTTCAATGGACGTGACATCACCGGCTCACGCCCGGCCGATATCGCCCGCAAGGGGCTCGTCCGGTCTTTCCAGATCTCGGCGGTCTTCCCACATCTCACGGTGCTCGAGAACGTTCGGATTGCGCTGCAGCGCCGGCGCGGGAACTCCTTCGACTTCTGGCGCTCCGAGCGCGCACTGGACGGTCTCAATGGCCGCGCCCTCGAGCTGCTCGAGGCCGTGGGCCTCGGCGCCTTCGCGGCGACGCAGGCCGTCGAGCTGCCTTACGGTCGCAAGCGCGCGCTCGAGATCGCGACCACGCTGGCGCTCGATCCGGAGATGATGCTGCTCGACGAGCCCACCGCGGGTATGGCCCACGAGGACGTGGACCGCATCTCGGCCCTCATCCGTCAGGCCGCGGTCAATCGGACGGTGCTGATGGTCGAGCACAACCTGAGCGTCGTGGCGAACCTGTCCGATACCATCACCGTCCTTGCCCGGGGAGAGATCCTCGCCGAGGGCGACTACGCCGCGGTTTCGAGGAATCCTGAGGTCATCCAGGCCTACATGGGCCAGGGTGACGGCTGAGCGCTTGATGGCCGATAGCGCGCTGCTGGAGGTGCGGGACCTCCACGCCTGGTACGGCGAATCCCACATTCTCCACGGTGTGGACTTCGAGGTGAGACCGGGCGAGGTGGTGACGCTGCTCGGGCGCAACGGAGCAGGGAAGACCACCACGCTCAAGTCCGTCATGGGCATGGTGCCGCGGCGCCAGGGCTCGATTCGCTTCAAGGGGTTCCAGCTCGCCATCCTGCCGTCGAACCGCATCGCGCGGCTCGGCATCGCCATCTGCCCCGAGGAGCGCGGGATCTTCGCCAGCCTGAACGTCGAGGAGAACCTGCTGCTGCCGCCCGTCGTCCACGACGGCGGGCTCGGGATCGAGGCGATCTTCGGGCTCTTTCCGAATCTCCGGGAGCGGCTCCGGAGCCAGGGGACCAAGCTCTCGGGCGGCGAGCAGCAGATGCTCGCCATCGCGCGGATCCTGCGCACCGGCGCACGCTTTTTGCTGCTGGACGAGCCGACCGAGGGGCTCGCCCCCGTCATCGTCCAGCAGATCGGCGCGACCATCCGGCGGCTCAAGGCCGACGGCTTCACCATCCTGCTCGTGGAGCAGAACTTCCGCTTCGCCGCCACGGTGGCGGACCGGCACTACGTGATGGAGCGCGGGCGGGTGGTGGACATGATTCCGAACGCGGCGCTCGATGCGAGCATGGGCAAGCTCCATGAATACCTTGGGGTATAATCCGTTGCCTTTTCCGCACCAATAACCCGAATAAAGGAGTCCGAATCATGGTGAAGCGCATTGCGATCGTGCTGGCGACGGTGCTGGCCCTCGGGCCGGCGGCGGCGCTCGCTCAGATCTCCGACGGGGTGATCAAGATCGGGGTCCTCAACGACCAATCGAGCCTGTACGCGGACCTGGCGGGGCAGGGCTCGGTGGTGGCCGCCCGCATGGCCGTCGAGGATTTCGGCGCCGAGAAGAAGGGCATGAAGGTCGAGATCGTCTCCGCCGACCATCAGAACAAGCCCGATGTCGGATCAGCCATCGCCCGGCAGTGGTACGACGTGGACAAGGTGGATGTGATCCTGGACGTGCCCAACTCCGGCGTGGCGCTGGCGGTGAACCAGATCACGCGTGACAAGGGCAAGGCGCTCCTGGTCTCGGGCGCGGCCACCGCGGATCTCACCGGCAAGGCCTGCTCCCCTAATACCATTCACTGGACCTACGACACCTGGGCGCTCGCCAACGGCACCGGCAATGCCATCGTGAAGACCGGCGGCGACACGTGGTTCTTCATCACCGCCGACTATGCCTTCGGCCATGCTCTCGAGCGCGACGTCGAGGCGGTGGTGCTCAAGAACGGCGGCAAGGTCCTGGGCAAGGTGCGTCACCCGCTCAATACCGCCGACTTCTCGTCCTTCCTGCTCCAGGCGCAGGCCTCCAAGGCCAAGATCGTCGGTCTCGCCAATGCGGGCGGCGACACGACCAACTCCATCAAGCAGGCGGCGGAGTTCGGCATCGTCAAGGGCGGGCAGAGTCTCGCGGGCCTCCTCGTCTTCATCACCGACGTTCACGGGCTGGGGCTTCCCACCGCCCAGGGGCTGATCTTCACCGAGACCTTCTACTGGGACCTGAACGACAAGACGCGCGCCTTCGCGAAGCGCTTTGCCGAGCGCGACAAGGGCATACACCCGACCATGGTCCATGCGGGCGTCTACTCCGCGGTGTTGCACTACCTGAAGGCGGTGGAGGCGCTCAAGAGCGACGACGGGACCAAGGTCATCGCCAAGATGAAGGAGATGCCGACCGATGATCCGCTCTTCGGCAAGGGCACGGTCCGCGCCGATGGGCGGAAGATCCACCCGGCCTACCTCGTGGAAGTGAAGAAGCCGGCGGAGTCGAAAGCTCCGTGGGACTACTACAAGATCCGCGCGACCATCCCGGCCGACCAGGCCTTCCGGCCTCTCGACCAGGGCGAGTGTCCGCTGGTGAAGAAGTAGCGTGAAGGCCGGGCGGAGAGCGGGCGCGCGCCTGCTCTCCGCCCGGACGCGCGATACCCGCTGATGTCCACCATCTTCGGCATCCCGACCCAGGCCCTGTTCGGCCAGCTTCTGATCGGGCTCATCAACGGCTCCTTCTACGCCATGCTGAGTCTGGGCCTGTCCGTCATCTTCGGCCTGCTCAACATCATCAACTTCGCCCACGGGGCCCAGTACATGATGGGCGCCTTCGCCGCCTACTTCCTGCTCCAGTGGGCGGGGCTCGGCTACTGGTGGGCGCTCCTCGTCGCGCCGCTCGTGGTCGGCGTGATCGGCGTGGTGCTCGAGCGCACGATGCTCAAGCGCCTCTATGCGCTCGACCACCTCTACGGCCTGCTGCTGACCTTCGGTCTGGCCCTCGTGATCCAGGGTCTCTTCCGCAACCAGTTCGGCTCCTCGGGGCTGCCGTACCAGATCCCGAGCGCGCTCACCGGCGGCCGGAACCTGGGATTCATGGTCCTGCCCAACTACCGCGCCTGGGTCGTGATCTTTTCGCTGGCGACGTGCCTGATCACCTGGTACGTCATCGAGCGCACCAAGCTCGGCGCCTACCTGCGCGCGGCGACCGAGAACCCGGCGCTCGTGCAGGCCTTCGGGATCAATGTCCCGCGCATGATCACGCTGACCTATGGCTTCGGCGTCGCGCTGGCTGCGCTGGCCGGAGTCCTGGCGGCGCCCATCTACCAGGTCAACCCGCTCATGGGCGCCGACCTCATCATCGTGGTCTTCGCGGTGGTGGTGATCGGCGGTATGGGATCCATCCTGGGCTCCATCGTGACCGGGTTCGCCCTCGGGATCGTCGAGGGGCTGACCAAGGTCTTTTACCCCGAGGCATCCAATACCGTGATCTTCGTGATTATGGCGCTGGTCCTCCTGGTCAGGCCCGCCGGCCTCTTCGGACGGGAGAAGTAGTGGACACGGCGAGCGAGGCCGCCCCGGCGACCGCTACGGAGCCCCTCTCCGCCGCGGGACGCCACCAGACCAC
>Ga0326726_10002988_pt1 | contig 15501 bp, 14 predicted proteins | sample MHFenrmetagenome_2_FD_207603 | JGI IMG/M metagenome (GOLD analysis project Ga0326726, IMG submission 207603) | Lab enriched peat soil microbial communities from Michigan Hollow, Ithaca, NY, United States - MHF15MN | ecosystem: Environmental > Terrestrial > Soil > Wetlands > Peat | place: USA...
AAAGGTGCCCGTGGCACCGTCCAGGGTGCAGGCAGTGACGCCATCCTCAATGAGCTCGAGGGCGAAGGTGTCACCTCCAAATTGCTGGAGCGGCATCTCGCCTATGAGCAAGCGGTCAATGCCGATAACCCGCTCGTGCTCGGCAATAAGTTGACGCTGCTGAAGAACGGTCCCGACACCTACCAGGCGATGTTCGCGGCGATTCGCGCGGCGCAAGACAGCATCAACCTGGAAACCTACATCTTCGATGACGACGAAGCTGGCAGGCAGTTCTCCGACCTGCTGCTGGAACGTCAGGCCGCGGGCGTGCAGGTCAATGTGATTCACGACAGCATTGGAACACTATTTACGCCGACTGCCTTCTTCGATCGGCTGCGAGCCGGCGGCATCCAGGTACTCGAATTCAATCCGGTGAATCCACTGGCCGGCAGAAAGAAAGCCTGGCGGCTCAACAATCGAGATCACCGCAGGCAGCTCATCGTCGACGGCCGCATCGCGTTCACCGGTGGCGTCAACATCAGCGGCACGTATGCGAGCGACCCCAAAGGCAAGCGCATCAGAACCTGGCTCCACTTGCCCGCCAAGCCGACCATCGGCTGGCGCGACACGCACATTGAGATCGAAGGCCCGGTCGTCGCTGAATTCCAGAAAATGTACCTGGAGACGTGGGCGCGGCAGAACGGCGAACCGCTGGCGAAGAAGAACTACTTCCCCGAGCTGACGGACCAGGGCGATGAGGTTGTGCGGGCCATCGGCAGTTCACCGGAACATCCCCAGAGCCAGATCTATCTCACGCTGATGTCGGCGATCACACGCGCGGAGACGGAAGTGCATCTGACGGTGGCTTACTTCGCGCCGGATCCGCAATTGCTCAAGGCCCTCACCGACGCGGCCAAGCGCGGTGTCGATGTGAAGCTGGTGCTGCCGAGCTATTCTGACTCCGGGGCGATCTTCCATCTCGGCCGCTCCTATTATGCGCAGCTGCTGCGCGGCGGCGTCCGGATCTACGAGCTGCGCGGCGCAGTGATGCACGCCAAGACCGCGTGCATCGATGGCGTCTGGTCGACGGTCGGCTCGTCAAACCTCGACTGGCGCAGCTTCCTTCACAACGACGAATTGAACGCCGTGATACTGGGCCACAACTTCGCGCAGCAGATGGACGACATGTTTGCGGAAGATCTGACCGAATCCAACGAAGTCACGCTCGACCGATGGCGCCACCGGTCGTGGATGCTGCGCCTGAAGGAACGCCTGGCACGGCTCGCGGAGTACTGGCTCTAGATTGGAGAACGGCCAATAATGACCCCCATTGCTGTCTTAAGAGAACTGCCATGATTTTCGAGCAGATCGCCACAGGCGGCTGCCAGTCGTATCTGATTGGTTGCGCCGACACTTGCGCCGCCGCTCTCATAGACCCTGAAGCCAGCCAGATCGACCGTTATCTCGCGCTTGCGGCGCGGGACGGGTTGCGCATTCGCTTCGTCATCGACACGCATACGCATGCTGACCATTTTTCAGGAACGCGGCAGCTTGCCGAACAGCTCAGCGTGCCAACCGTGATGCATCGCGCGAGCCCGGCACCAGGCGTCGACATGCGGGTCGACGATGGCGAGATGGTGGTCGTCGGAAAACTTCGGCTGCAGGTGCTCCATACACCCGGGCATACCGCCGACTCGATGTGCCTCACGGCCGAGGACCGGTTGTTCAGCGGCGACACGTTGCTGATCGGCGCCACCGGCCGCACCGATCTGCCGAGCGGCGATCCCGAAGCGCTCTACGACAGCCTCTTCAATCGTGTCTTGCGGCTCGACCCGCTGCTGAGGGTCTATCCGGCGCACGATTACAAGGGACGGAGCCACTCCACGATTGGCCAGGAAGTGGCCGAAAACCCGCGGCTGAAGAAGCAGGGCCGTGCCGCATTCGTCGAGATGATGCGCAGTCTCAACCTCACGATGCCGACGCACATTACGGAAGCGCTGCGCACGAACATGAGTGGCGGTAAGACAGTCGCCCAGATGCTCGCCGAGGCTGCGGCGTCCGTGCCCTTCATGTCGCTGGCGGAACTGCTGTCGCGCGTGCAGGCCAATGATAACAATCTGGTAATCCTGGACGTGCGCGAACGCGAGGCTTACCTCGCCGGCCACATCGCGGGCGCGCGCCTCCTGCCGCGGGGACAGCTCGAGTTGCGCGTCAACGAGGAACTGCCCGATCCGACGCGGCGCATTCTCACCTGTTGCGAATTCGGCCGTATTTCGACGCTGGCGGCGTCCACATTGCGAACTATGGGGTTTCAGCGCGCCGTCGCGCTCGACGGCGGATTCAAGGCTTGGCGTGACGCGGGCTATCCGGTCAAGACCGGCAGCGAGCCCTAAGCAGTCGACACCGCTGATTCCAGAAGCTCACAGAACTTCGTCAGATCGATATTTCCGCCCGAAACAATCGCGACGATCGGGCCCTTGCCTGCCTTACCGGTCAGTGCGGCGGCGAGCGGCAGTGCGCCCGCTCCTTCCGAAATAATGCGCACCTTTTCGGCCATCAACCGCATCGCCTGCTTTGTCTGATCGAGAGTGACGATGATGTAGCCGTCAACTACGGGCTTCATCCTCTCCCACATGCGCGGGAAGACGCTCTGGCCGCCGGCGCCGTCGACGAAGGACGCCTGCCACTCGGGAAATGACTGCGGCGAGCCGGCGGCGAATGATCGCGCTGCGGGCGCTGCGGTCTCCGGCTCCGCGCCCCAGATCCTGACGTTCGGCTTCAACGCTTTCATCGCGCTGCCAACGCCGGTGATGAGTCCGCCGCCGCCAATGCCTGCAATCACGGCGACGGTATCCGGCGCGTCTTCAAATATCTCCAGACCCATCGTGGCGTGGCCGGCGATGAAGTTGTGATCATCGAACGGATGGATGAAGGTCCCTTCGACTCCGGGATACGCTCGGTCTTCCAGCGTCTTCCACGCGACTGCATACGGCACCAGCACGAGCTTTGCGCCGAGCGCTTTCATCCGTTCCAGCTTTGATGTCGGCGCTGTCTCGATAGCCACGACTGTGCAGGGCACGCCCGCTTTGCGCGCGGCATATGCGACACCCTGTCCGGCATTGCCCGCGCTGATCGTCCACACGCCGCGTTTGCGCTCCAACTCGGAAAGCATCGCGACCGCGTTGGCTGCCCCGCGCAATTTGTACGCGTTGATGGGCTGCAGGTTCTCGAGCTTGAGTCGAATATCCGGGTATCCGGCCCCCAGTTCGAGCCGCACGAGCGGGGTGCGCACGATGGTCTGTGCGATTCGCTGTCGGGCCGCCTGAATATCGGCGAGCGATATCGCGCGGATGGCTTCGAGCGTTGCGGGCATGAGATTTCTCGTGTCTAGCGCGGCGTGATGCCGAGTGCTGCCTCGATCGTGGCGGGATCGAATACCTTGCCGCCCTTGATCACCGTGTGCAGCTTGTTGATGTCCGAGATGTTGGCAGTCGGATCGCCGTCGATCAGAATCATGTCGGCAAGCTTGCCTGGGGCGATCACGCCGCGTTCGCGATCGACACCGATGACTTGGGCCGAGGTCAGCGTCGCCATGCGCAGCACTTCCGCCGGCGCGATGCCTGCCCGAACATACAGCTCCAACTCATGGTGAAGGCCGTAGCCAGCCATCGAATCCGTCCCCGGGATGATCGTGACGCCCGCATCATTGATGGCTTTCAGCAACCGGAGCATCGCGGGAAATGCCGCGCGATAGTTCGCTTCTTCGCCCTTCGGCACCGCAAGCGCTCCCGAAAGTTCCGAGCGACGGATCTGCGGCGGCAGACGCGGCACGATGTTCTCGAGCCCAGGCGTCACAGCGGCAGGATCGCCGCAGAACAGCGCCTCGAAGACATTCATCGTCGGATCGAGCACCGTGTGATGAGCTTTGAGGAACGCGATGAACTCCTGAACCTTGGGATTGTCCGGTCCGAGCTCGCCGGCATGTTGAGCGACCGCAATGAAGCGGTTCATGTTGCGCGTCTCTTTGACGGTGTCGAAGAGAAAATTCAGCACGATGAAGTTCAGATGCTGGATCTCATCCGCCCCACCCTCGACGAACATCTGTGCCGACATGTTCGCCGGTACGTGCCCGCTGACGCGCAGCCCGCGCGCATGCGCCGCATCTGCGATCACAGGGACGAGTTCCGGCTTGATGGACGAGTAGATCTTGATCTGTCCATAGCCGTGATCGGCATACCAGCTCACGGCTTTGAGCGCCTCGTCCACCGTGTCGGCGCGCATCTTGGTCGGGCCGGCGAACGGCCCGTTGCCATCTATGATCCCGGCCTTGAAGACACGTGGGCCGAGTTCCGTGCCGGCGTCGAAGCGCGCAACACGCTTCGGAAAGTCATCGATGTTATTGGCCATGTCGCGTGCGCTCGTCACGCCATTGGCAAGATCGAGCGCTCCGTCGACACCGTTGAAGTGCTCATGGTTGTCCCACAACCCAGGCATCAGGAATCGGCCGCCCGCGTCGATCACTTCGGCGCCGTCGGGAACCTTGAGGTCCGCATTCGTCGCGACCCGCACAATGTGTTCGCCCTGAATGAGCACACTCATGCCAGCGGAGACGCTGAGATCCCGCGGGTCGAAGAGACGCGCGTTACGAATGACAAGATCGCCCGCGGGAACGTGCGTCTGCTCCTTGGCCAGCATTTCTGACCAGGCGTTGTCAGCCACGCCTTGAATGTCGAGCAGTTTCGAAACGGAATCGAGGTACGCCGCAGGCACCAGGGAGAACCAGCCTGAGACAATCGCCGCGGTATTGCCGTCGTGATCGAGCCAAATCGGGTCCGGGGTGAAGCCGAGCCCGGTGATGCGGTACTGCGTCAGTTCCGCGTTCTGACCGCCGGCAAGGTCGAGGGTGACGCTTCCCAATGCGTCAATCCGCGCTTCGCCAGCGGGCAACAGGGCCAGTCGTTTCCCAGGGGCCTTCAGCAGAGCACGCGCCAGCACACCACCGAATTCCGGCGGTGCGTTGGTCGGAACGTAGAATGCCTCGCCCTTCAGCACCTGCTCGCCGTGTTCCGATCGATTACTCCACGTCGCCTTGTGACCGGCGATGCGAAAGCTCTCGTCGACCTTCGCCTTCATGTAGTCGTTGCCGCTGCCGGTATATTCGGTGGGCACACCCGCTGCGTCGAGCTTCCAGGTCGCGACGATGTGATCGCCACGGCCGCGATCGTTGTAGGAGTATTCGGCGCGTGTTGCACCACCGGCTTCGGTGGCAACCGACTGAGTGCCCGCAACGTTTCCCAGAATCAGGACTTGAGACTCACGTGGCGTGGGCGCGGCCGTGGCCGTGGCGGCGAGCATCACCGCGCCGATCAGCCCCCCGAGCGAACGCGTTGTCGTGTTATTCATCGGATACCCCCTTAAGAGCTACCTTATCTCAACCTCGACCGCGTTTCCGCAGAAATGCAAGGTCGTTCAAAGATAGAATCCGCAGCCGGCAGGTAGCAACGAGGATTGTCATGTCAAAGATTGAAGATCGTATACGCACCCTGGGTCTCGTTCTTCCGCCGCAGATGCAGGCACCGCCCGGGATTGTTCTCCCGTTCAAGTTCGTCCGCGTCCTCGGTCACCGCGCGCTCATCTCCGGCCATGCGCCGCAGAATCCGGATGGCACGATCGCGGGGCCACTGGGAAAAGTCGGACGCGAAGTGACGCCCGAGCAGGGATACACCGCGGCGCGCCTGACGGCACTTTCGATTCTCGGCAGCCTCAAGCGGCAGCTGGGCGATCTCGATCGGATCACCGCGTGGTTGCGCGTGTTCGGCATGGTGAATTCCGCGCCGGGATTTCAGAAGCAACCGAACGTGATCAATGGTTTTTCCGATCTCATCCTTGAACTCTTCGGTCCCGAGGTCGGCGCGCATAGCCGCAGCGCCATCGGAGTCGCGGAACTTCCGTTCAACATTCCCGTCGAGATCGAAGGCGAAGTCGAAATCGGGGCGTGAGCATGAGCGAGTCGAATTCGGCAAGGACTTCGACGATGTTCATCAGATCGCGGAAGGCGCCGGCGTTATCCTGAGCGGCGGCAATATCGAACGCACGCGGATGCTGTAGGTGTTGGCCGGTCATACGCCAGTCCTTGCCAAGCCCGATCGCTGCAATGGCACGGCACGTTGCGCTGAGCGCAGGCGCTGGGCAGAATCCTGTTCGAAGAATGGCAGCCCGGTAGTTCGGGCCGTCAATTCAGACAGCCGGTGCGAGAAAGGAGACGTCGATGAGGATTGCACGGATTCTTAGCGCTCTAGCGTTGCTCGGCTTGTTGGGCGGGTGCGCGTCGTCGATTGCCTATCGCGCGGACTACGTACCGGATCGCGCGGTAGCGCAAAACGAGCATATCAACGGCAAGGTTCTTGTCTATACGTCAAAGGAAGACGACGAACGACTCGTCACGGGCGGGGCCACCAGTTTCACTGGCGGTGGCGCCAAGCTCACCACTCCCATCGGCATGATGACACGCGAAATCGCCGTGAAGGTGTTTTCAAGCATGGCGACGGATGGCGCGACCGCGAGCAATGACATGTCCGATGCGGCACGATTTGCCATTGTGGTGCGACCGGAGACTCAGGAATTCAAATACGGATTCCCGCAACTGAAGAACCTTGGCTTTGCGATCACACCTCAGGTTGAGGTCACCCTTCGGGTTTCGGTATTGGACGCATCCGGCCGCACACAGTTTGAGCAGACGTACAGCTCTGGTGTGGTCGAAGGAAAGAGTTACATGATGAGTGGCAGCCCATATGAACGCATCAATCGCCTCGCGCATTCGACTATCTACGATCTGATGCGCCGAGCCGCTGATGACGTACGAACGCACCTGCCTTCGATCAGTCCCGCGAGCGTGCCCAAATAGAACGCTTGAGGACTTGCCGCAGTACCGTGGGATTCTGTGTCGTTCTAACGCTCGACTAAGTGGATTCTCGGCGCATGTCTCGGCTACGCGGCACTCTGCTCTCTTTCGCGCTTGCCCTGGTGGTGACGCAAGCCTCCGCCGACGTTGCCGTCGGCCGGGCTTCGAGCGCCACCATCCGCGAGCGCGTCCTGCGTCTCGTCAACCACGCACGCGCCGGCTCACGGCGGTGTGGCCATGAGCGCTTCGCTGCCACAACCCCTCTCGCTGCCTCAGTACTCTTGGACAGGGCGGCGCAGGAACATGCGTTCGACATGGCGCGCTATGAATACTTCGAGCACACCGGCTTGGACGGCAGCGTCCCGAAGGAGCGCCTCGCACGACTTGGCTATCGTTCACGCTTGACGGGCGAGAACATAGCGTATGCACCGCAGTCAGCGGAGGAAGTCGTGAGTGGTTGGCTGGCAAGCCCCGGTCACTGCGCCAACATCATGGAGCCGCGATTTCGCGAAATGGGTATCGCATTCGCGGTCGGCCGTAAGCGCGGCGCGATCTATTGGGTGCAGGACTTGGCGGAGCCGCGAAGGTAGATAAGTCTCAAGGCTTCGCCAAGAGCTGCCTGGGAATGGTCGCTATCGACCCAGAGCGGCCATTCCTCACCGGCCCCTTGGCGGCAATTCATATTCGTTACTTCGAGCCGTACTTCACCCTGAATTCGTCAACCGTCTGCAACAGCCAATGGCGATCGCACTTCAATACGAAAGTCGGGATGCGTGCCGGGCTTCCAAACATATTTTGAGTCTGCCGCATGCTCCAGCGAGCGTAACCCTTCTGCTTTGCCACCAAGCCTTCCGGGTCTCTAACGCCAACGACCAAACTGGAACCAGCCATGACCGACTTCAACTCGACCGCCGTAATGTCCGACCACGGCAAGTGAGAGACGAGCGCAAGGCCGCGGCGAATTGACAGACCATCTGGATTCATGACCACGCCCGGGCCGTGGCCTATCAGATATTTGCTGATCTGAAACGTGACGAAGCCCATGCCCAGGGCAAGTATGAATTCCGTCCACGCGTCACCTCGCCCAAAAAACCACCACCAGGCTGAAAGCACGATAATAATTCCAATGAATCGCAGCGAAATCGCGCCGTAGTTGACAGGTATTTCCACACGTTCTGATGGCGCGCCCACCCGGCTCGTGGCAGGAGAGTCTCGATTGGGAGCGCTGGAGGGGATTGTTTGCGCACTTAGAAAAGACGCCGTCAACCAGCGCAGTCCAGCCCCGAGTAGTCTCGCTAGATAAAACATCCCCCAGAGAATGAGTGCAACCGTCGACGTCGCAAACACCATCGCGCCGGGACGTGTATCGGGCACGATCTTCGCGGCGACGACAGCCCACGCCATGGCTCCGACCCAGCAGCCTGCGGCTTTTAGTAGGTCCCAGAGCCCGACGGGGCGTTTGAGTCCCAAGGAATTCTGGACCAACATCGTCACAGCCACCAATGTGAGGATCGCTGCTGTGAAAACAAAGCGAGAATATTCAGTCGACTTGGAAAACCATCCCTGATCGGTCCCGTAGCCGTAGGCGAGGGCGACTGCTCCGTAGGTAGCGACCATGCATGCCCGTAGTACGGTCGTGTGACGATTTTGGATTTGGGACATTGCTTCACTACGTCAGTTGATGAGGTGAGCGTTTTCCCATTTCCGAGTAGCCTACTGGAAGCCGAGAACGACCGCATTAGCGGAGGCAAGTGATCACAGCGGCCGTCCGAAGTTGGCCGATAGCGGGCCACTAGGCTAGTACCGTAGTCACTCTCCAAATTAGCAACTGAGCCAAAGACCCACGTTGGGAGAAACCGATGACGACAGTTTCCAGACGACAATTCTTCGGAATGACAACCGCCGGCGCAGCGCTCGCTGCGAGTGCTGGGGTCTACGCAACGGAAACGCGAGCGAAGCCTCTGAGCTCGCTCACCAAGGGCGCTCAGCCCATCACCGCACAGGAGCACGCCGCGCGGATCGCGAAGCTGCAATCCCTTATGCAGCAGCGGAAGGTAGCGGCACTCCTGGTCGAGGCGGGATCGTCGCTTCAATATTTCACCGGCATTCACTGGTGGAGGTCCGAGCGGACGACCGCTGCGCTGATCCCTGCTGAGGGCGGAGTCATTGTCGTCACGCCTTTTTTCGAAGAGCCCTCCATCCGCGAAACGCTGAGGATTTCTGCCGACGTTCGGCCCTGGAAAGAGGATCAGAGTCCATTCGATCTCATCGCGGCCGCGCTACGCGATCACCCGGCGGCCGAAGGTCCGCTTGCCGTGGAAGGCACCACACGCTTTTTCATCATCGATCGTGTCACCAAGGCGTGGGGCACGGGACGCGAGGTTGTTTCAGGAGATGAGCTCGTCCGAGCGTGCCGCATCGTCAAATCGTCGGCAGAGCTTGCACTGATGCAGTCAGCCAACAACGTCACCCTCGCGGCAATAAGGCACGTACACGGACACATCGAAGCGGGGATGAGCGGCTCCGACATCATGAAGATTCTGGTGGAGGCGACCGAGGCGTTGGGTGGCTCGCACGAATTTTCGCTGGTGCTGTTGAACGAAGCGAGCGCCTATCCGCATGGTTCGGTCAAGCCGCAGACGATACGCGAGGGATCCGTCGTGCTCGTCGATACCGGCTGTTCCGTTCACGGTTACCAGTCGGATATTTCCAGAAGCTGGATCTTCGGCGAACCTTCAACCCGTCAGCGCGAGGTTTGGAACACGGTCAAGCGCGGCCAGGAGATTGCTCTCGAAACGGCGAAAATCGGCATCCCCGTTGGTGCCGTCGACAAGGCGGTGCGCTCGTTTTACGAGGGTAAAGGGTGGAGCAAGGATTACGGTTTGCCAGGAACGTCGCATCGAACTGGGCACGGAATCGGAATGGACGGGCACGAGCCTCCCTATCTCGTGCGCAGCGATACGACTCCACTCGAAGCCGGCATGTGCTTCTCCGACGAGCCCGGAATCTATATTCCGGGAGAATTCGGCATCCGGATGGAGGACTGCTGGTACATGACTGAAGCGGGCCCGAAGCTCTTCACACCGTTGGCCGCATCGATCGATCGGCCGATCTGAGCTGCTTCCTAAGCTATCTGACGCGCTGGTACGTGACCTCGACCGCCTTGTACTCCGTTCCCTGCGGAGGGATGTTGTAGGCCGTGATTTTCGAATCGTCCGCCAGCTCGCCGGGCTCGAACCAGGTGCGGCAGTTCCCTTCCCATTTGCCGATGAGCGTTTAGGGAGCTGGTCGCTTGCCATGGACTTGGCCTGTTACTGTGCGCTCGCAGAAGTGAACAGCATGCGAACTTGTGCTCATCTACGATCCGTCATATCGGTTCCTATGTGGAAGGGGCATGATGCCCGGCGCACGTCTCTGGTGCGCAGTGCTCCGCTCTGTTGCAGCTCGCGATAAGAAAAGCGGTGATTAGATGCCCTTTGAGTCTTATCTCCACCCGTTTCTGATTCCCCTCCTGCTGGTTGTCACTGCGAACACTGCGGCGTGGGCGGCGGCACGCATTTTGGGTCACTGGGCGACCCCACTGGACTTTGGGCGAACACTGCGTGACGGAACGCGACTATTGGGGACTCATAAGACCTGGCGGGGCCTGATTGCTGCCGCCGTTGCGTGCGGCGTAGCGGCGCACTTTCTACGACTCGGGTTCGCTCTGGGCGCTGCCTTCGGAACTCTGGCCCTGCTGGGGGACGCGGCATCAAGTTTCATCAAGCGTCGCTTGCGGCTGCCTCCCGGCGCCGAAGTGCCTGGGCTCGATCAGCTCCCGGAGGCGCTCTTGCCGCTGCTAGCACTGTCGCGGCCGCTCGGACTAGGGCTCGTCGAATGTCTTATCGTTGCGGCAACATTCGCTGTACTTGACATCGCCGTCACAAAAGTACGTCACGTCTGACGATGCGCACGTGAATCTGTGCCTCTAGTGGCTCCTTCTGATGTCTCTGACTCCCTGTCCAAGGCGACGACGCAGAAGATTCCTGAGAGTGACTCCGTCTCCATAGCCGACACGGCCAGCGATTGCATCGACGCTCTCATCGGTCGTCCTCAGAAGATGCACCGCGCGCTCGACGCGCAGTTCCTGGAAGTACGACAACGGCGATTTCCCGAGTACCGCTTGCATTCGGCGGGCCAGCGTTCTTTTGCTCGATCCGGTCGCGGTCGCGGCGGCGTCGAGCGAGAACCCTTGCATCAGTCGACCGCGCGCCCAGCGTTCAAACCGTTCGACCAGTGGATCAGCGTGAGCAAGATGATCCGCCAGGACATAAGCAGACTGTGAAGGTCTCGAGTCGACCACCAGATACTTTGCGGTCAATGCGGAAAGTCGCGGGCTTTTCTGCCGGATGAGCCACAAGGCCAAATCCATGTGGCTCAGGGCGGCACCGGCGGTGACCACTTTCCCGGAGCTCACGATCATGCGCGATTCATCGACGCGCACGCTCGGGTAGCGCTGCCGGAAGAGCGGAGAGAGCCACCAGGTCGTGGTCGCATCGTGATTGTCAAGCAGCCCCGACTCCGCCAGCACAAAAGTGCCGATGCACGCAGCCGCAGTCGTTGCGCCTCGACCGGCCCACACGCGAAGTGCCTTGACCGCGTCGGCCACATCGGGTCTTTGCAGTGCCGCCTGCAGCGGCTCCGGCATCTTGAATCCAAGAGCCGGAACGACGACCCAATCAGGAGTGCTCCGTTTGTCAATGGCACTGACAGGAACGGTGAAACCCTGCGAAGTCTTGACGGCTCGGCGCACGCCGACGATCGCGACTTCAAATCGCGGCGAGGACATGCCCGACATCTCCGCGAGTTCGTTCGCCGTCTGAAAGGCGTCAAGCAACACCGCCAGGCCAGTGTCGAAAACCCCATCGAGCGCGAGCACGTGGATCTTCATGGCAGGTACCCTTTGGCAACAATAGTATCAACTGTGGCGATCCTGCCAATAGCGGATACGGCACGCTGGAGCTACGGTGAACGCACCGGAAAAGGACAAGGCACATGCAATGTAGCAACTACCGTATTCGCAAGGTCAAGCCCGAAGAATTCTCACGGCTCGGTCAATTGACCGTTGACGTGTATGCGAGTCTCCCTGGAATGCCGAAGGTCGATGAGCAACCCGACTACTACGGGATGTTGCGGGATGTTGCGACGAGAGTCGGCAGGTCGGCAATCAGTGTTTTCGCAGCCGTCAGTGATTCAGGCGAACTACGGGGCTCTGTCGATTTCATTGCCGATATGAAGCAGTACGGATCCGGCGGTACCGCAAGCACTATTGCCAATGCGGCAGGCATCCGATTGCTGGCTGTAACGCCTGAATGCCGAGGTCAGGGCATCGGCAAGGCGCTCACTCAGTTCTGCATAGAGCAAGCGCGGGAACTTGGTAAAGCCAAAGTCATTCTGCATTCCACGAAAGCGATGGCGACTGCCTGGACAATGTACGAGCGGATGGGCTTCGAGAGGCTTGCAGAAATCGATTTCAAGCAAGGCAACCTGGATGTCTTTGGATTTCGGCTGAACCTGGAGACTGGCCTGAACAAAGACGACACCCGCTGAGTACTCAACTCTTGGCGGAGGGCATCTTGAAAGGCTTTGAGAGCCTGATTACACGATCGTACTTGGGATACCAACCCTGCGGTGCGTACTCATCTCCATGCAGATAGCAGCGCGCCGTCACTTCAGCGCTGCCATCGGTGAATGTGAGCAGCCAGCTCCGCGGCACACGGTTCTGTTGATTCTCGGGGCTGCCGTGATACCGCGTCAGGCCAGCGACATTAATAAAGGTGGTGCCCCAGCGCCGTTCGATGTGTGACTTTCCGCCGTATGTGTCGTCGGGACTCGTGTGAGTGTGCGCACCGAGCCATAGGTCGACACGCGGAGGGGTCGCTGCGAGGACACTTTCGAAGGCCCCGGAATCCGGTTTGCTGTCGACCCAGTAGAGGTACGAAGCACCCTGTGGCGTACCTTGAGCGCGGTAGCCGTGATACCAGGACGTCCACGCGCCGTTCGGGTCGCGTCGCATGCCTTCCCACTCGCCGGATGCGACCGTCGTATCCTTGAGAACATAGTGATGCGCGCTGATGATGATCGACGAACTATTGTTCTCGACGCTCTGCTTCCACCAACGAAACGTCTCGCCACTCACGACGCCGCCGGGATTCCCACCGAGCGTGCCTCGGCCAATCTTTTGAGACGGTTCGTTGATGTCGCTCATCATCAGGAAGAGAAGATTCCCAACCCGAAACGAGTACCGCTCCCAGGTTCCCGTGACAGGAAACGGCCGCTTCGCCGCATCGACCTTGGAAAACTCGCTGTTCTTGCCCATCGGATCGACCCATTTCTGCCACCACCAAGCCTGCGGTTCCTTAAGACCGCTGCGGTCGTGGTTGCCCGACAGATCGTAGATCTGTTCGCGGCGATGCCGTGTGAGCACGCTGAACTGCCGGACAATTTCCTTCCCCTCCTCGTCTTTCGGCAGGCCCTGCGCGCCCGACATGTCGCCGAGATCGAGCGCAATATCCCAATCGAAGCCGGACGCCCCTTCGGACTGTCGGATTGCAGTGGCCAGGCTTTCCCTGCCACCTGCCAAATCGCTGCCGACGTGAGCGTCGGCAAACACCCAGAGTCGAAACGTTCTCGGTGGCTCGGCGTTTGCTCGAACCGACGAAAGGAGAACGATGAAGATCGACAAGTAAAGGAGTCGCATATGTGAATCGACCGCGCCAGCGCGGCTCCAGACATCGTTGGTTTCGCCGCCGAGAGTGCGCTAATTTTCCCGGGTTTCCAACTTGCGATCGGCGACTTCTGGCCGATTCCCGCCGCCATTCGCGAAGCGAACAGCGCGGGCAACCGATCGACTAGCTTCTGCGCAGCAAGTAAACGATCAGGAAAACAATAAGAAGGGTTCCGAGTATGCCGCTGCCGATGTACATGTGAGTCTCCGAGAGTGCGTCTTAAGACCTAAGTGAAGCATGCGCGGGCCCCGGCAGTCGGCGCGCTATCGAACATAGCCGCTAAAGTGTCGGCTCACTATGCGAGCAACCGTACAGAGGGCCATGAGACTAAGTGGCAAGCTTCGCTGACTCCCATTCCTTCGTTTGGAGCTATCGATGAATCTGCATCTCACGATCGGTCCGCTTATGTCACTCGTCGCGGGCATCTTCATCCTCGTATTACCGCGATTATTGAACTATATCGTCGCGATCTACCTAATCATCATCGGCTTGCTCGGGCTGTTCGGCAGCGGAGCTTTTCATTGACATAGGCCCTATACGCGATTGAAAACAGCATGCATTTAATAAGGACGCGAGCAGTCGCAGTTTTCATGGCGCTGGCTCTCGCCGGGTGCGGCGGCAGCAACTCGGGTTCCGGCGCTGTCGGGGACCCGCCCCGCGGGACGTTGCTTCAGAACCCGCCGGAATTGGTCTCGCTGGTCAGCGCCGCCACCTTGTTGCTCGAGCTGAGCGCGGCAAACAATCTGCAGCTGCTCGCCCTCGGCGGAACTCCCTTGTGCGACATCGCCGTCTACCATATTCGATACGAGACGGTAGGCGGCACAAATGAAGCAACCACGGCGTCAGGGGCGCTGATGGTGCCGATCGGCGCCGATGCGAAATGCAGCGGCGCTCGTCCGATCATCCTGTACGCGCACGGCACCACGACCGACCGTGCCTACAATATTGCAGATGTCCAGAACCAGTCGAATGCCGAAGGACTCTTCCTGGCAACGTTCTTCGCGTCTCAGGGCTACATTGTCGTTGCTCCGAACTACGCGGGCTACGACACCTCAACGCTCACCTATCATCCCTACCTCGTCGCTGATCAGCAGTCCAAGGACATGATTGACGCGCTGACTGCGGCGCGCCGCGCACTGCCGGTCGCATCGGCAACGTTGACCAGGGATAGCGGCAAGCTCTTCATCACCGGCTACTCGCAGGGTGGTTACGTCGCGATGGCGACGCATCGCGCGATGCAGGCCGCCGGCATGACAGTGACGGCGTCGGCTCCGATGTCCGGGCCCTATGCTCTTGCGGCCTTCGTCGACGCCGCGTTTGAGGGTCGGGTCAACGCCAGCGGTCCGGTGTCTTCGACGTTGCTGATCACGGCCTACCAGAAATCCTACGGAAATGTGTACACCAACCCGGGTGACGTCTTTGAGCCTCAGTATGTGACCGGCATCGAGACCCTGTTGCCGAGCCTGATGCCCCGAAGCGATCTGTATGCGCAGGGAAAGCTGCCGCGCGCAGCGTTGTTCAGTTCAACGCCGCCCGACGCGGCATCCGCTGATATCACGCCAGCCACACTGCCGGCGAACCTCGCTCCTGTGTTTGCGCTTGGCTTCGGGACCGACAACCTGATTACCAACAGTTATCGTCTGAATTATCTGACGGACGCACGTGCCAATCCTGATGGTGCCTGGCCAACGACAACCACGGGCGTGCCGGCAGCGACTCCGGGCTCCCCCCTGCGTCAGGCTACGAAACGCAACGACCTGCGCGACTGGATTCCAGTGGCCCCGACGCTGTTGTGCGGAGGCGATGAGGATCCGACAGCCTTCTGGCTCAACACGCAGCTGATGCAGGACTACT
>Ga0326726_10002989_pt1 | contig 15500 bp, 1 predicted proteins | sample MHFenrmetagenome_2_FD_207603 | JGI IMG/M metagenome (GOLD analysis project Ga0326726, IMG submission 207603) | Lab enriched peat soil microbial communities from Michigan Hollow, Ithaca, NY, United States - MHF15MN | ecosystem: Environmental > Terrestrial > Soil > Wetlands > Peat | place: USA...
GGCGGCATAGCCAAGTGGTAAGGCGACGGTCTGCAAAACCGTTATTCATCGGTTCAAATCCGATTGCCGCCTCCAATAAAAAGCTAAGGGTTACAAGTAATTTAAACAACTTGTAACCCTTTTTTTTGTTCATGAAAAGGACAAATATCACTAAATTTAACACAAAATAACCTTTTTTTGCTACCAAGTCGCTACACTTTTCGCTACACTCTTTTTGACCTTTTTTTGAGCTTTAAGGTGTGATCCCATGATAGTCGGGGTCATGTAAATAAATTGTGGAAGTCAGGATTTGACTATGCAGACATTATCATATGTGATGGCGAGTTCTTCCTCTACTCTGCAGGCGGACATTTTGGTAAGACATGCTTGATTTTAAATGGAAATCAATAAGATAACGCTTCAATGTTCCTTCCTAACAAACAAATTGCTAAATAACAATTAACAATAAAGATTGTTTTCACAAGACAACTTCCCTATTGACAAGTGAAGCATTTCTTGATAGCAAACTCATTGGGCGGGAGTTTTCCTCGCATCACTATCTGCAAAAGTATCTAACAACCTTAAACCTTTTGGAGTAGGTTATGAAATGGGGTTTCCAAAAGATGCCGATATGAAGCCTCCGGGGAGTTACTACACCTCCTTGGAGGCTGTTATTTGTAATCCTCGATAAGGCTAAACCATCTGCGGTGACAGGACAGGATTTTTCCTTTTATGGGAAACATGATAACAACCAAGGACGTTTCACTGGCGAAGATAACCCGCCCCGGTGCTACAGTCTTATTTCCACGAAAGAGGTTGTTTAGGTTGTTAGACCAGGGACGGAGAAACCCTACTGTCTTGGTTTACGGACCACCTGGTTCAGGTAAAACCTCTCTCGTTTCGAGCTATCTTGATGCCCGCCAGCTACCCTGCTTGTGGTATCGGATTGATGAAGGAGATGCGGATCTTGCGACTTTTTTTTATTACATGGGCATCGCGGCGAAAAAAGCTAACCCTCTAAAAAGAAAGCCGCTGCCTTTATTCACCCCCGAATATTTACAAGGTATTTCAGCCTTTACTCTGAGGTATTTTGAGAATCTTCTCAGCCGACTTAAGGCTCCGTATGTCCTTGTCTTTGACAACTATCACTGTGTACCTGCTGGATCAAAATTTCATGAGGTGATGAGCGACGGACTCAGCGTGATGCCCAATGGGATAAATGTCATTTTAATCAGTCGCCATGACCTTCCGCCAGCCTTAACCAAATTGCACGCCAATGGTCTGATCGGAATGCTTGGATGGGATGAGCTCCGTTTAACCTTGGAGGAAACGGGAGGAATCGTGCCTCTGAAGGCACAGGAAATTCGGTCAAAGGACGTTATAAGGCGATTGCACCTCGCAGCCGACGGTTGGGTCGCAGGGTTGGTGTTGATATTGGAGGGTATCAAGAGGGGTATTGAGCCTCGTTCACTTGGAAGATTGACGCCGGAGGAGATCCTCAACTATTTCGGAAGCGAGCTCTTTAATAAAACGGACAAAGAGATACAGGATTTTTTACTCAAGACAGCCTTTCTGCCCAAGATTACCGTAAGAATGGCGGAAAAACTTACTGGCCTTCCCAATGCGGATAGTATTCTTTCAACATTGAACAGGAATAATAACTTTACCCAGAAACACTATTCCGAAGAGCCCGTGTATCAGTATCATCAGTTGTTTAGAGAATTTTTATTGGTGCGGGCAAAGGAAACTTATTCTTCAGCAGTCTTATCCGAGCTGCAGCACCGTGCTGCCTTCCTTCTTGAGGAGGCCGGTCAAATTGAGGACGCTGCTATTCTGTTTCGTGACGCTGGCGATTGGGAAGCGATGATTCAGTTAATCACGAAACAAGCTCCTTTGATGATCTCTCAGGGAAGGTACCGCCCCCTTGAAGAATGGCTGGACAGCCTGCCCAATGATCTGGTTGAAAACAATCCATGGCTTCTCTATTGGAAGGGAACATCCCGATCTCCCTTCGATCCTGCTCTTGCTCAACCTTACTTTGAGCAGGCCTTTGAACAATTCAAGGTTCAAAGTGATTTACCGGGCGTCCTTCTTGCGTGGTCAGGCGTCGTGTATTCCATAATTTACCGGTTTGAGCATTATTCACCCCTTGATCGATGGATTCAACTCTTTCCGGAGCTGCCGGAAAATCCCGAAAGGGTCATCCCTTCGGAAGTCTGGACCCATGTGGTGTCAAGCATGTTCATCGCTTTGACATATCGGCATCCAGGGCATTCGGAGACCGAAAAATGGATCAAACATGCTGAATCAATCGTGCAGGGGCCCGGTGTTTCTGTAGTCAAAGCACAAATTCTTTTACAACTGGTCCATTGGTATATGATGATGGGTGATTTTGAGCAATCATCAGTAAACGTCCGGCTATTGCAGCACTTAACGCAATCGAAAGGCGTCTTACCCTTTGTGATCATCATGACGAGACTGGCAGAAGCCATGCACTACGGTTTTACAGGTGATCACGAGAGATGTCTCGAGGCGGTATCTGAAGGAGTTAAGACCTCGGAGGGGACCGGAATTTTGCTTTTTAATTACGTCCTATTAGCTCATGGCGTATCAAGCTGTCAGAACCTGGGCGATCATGAAGCAGCCCAGAGCATGCTTGAAAAGATTGCCTCTTCATGGGACCATCTCAGACCTTATGAGAAGGGTTTGTATGAATTCGTCCAGGCCCGTCAATTCCTTTTACGGTCTGAGTTAAGCGCCGCGGCCACCCAGGTCGAGTTGGTCTTGAGAACAAACGTGGATATTGGGACCTATGACCCCATATGTCTGGCTTATCTCTTGGCAGCTCAGGTCATCCATAGGACTGGAAAGCACCGGAAGGCCTGTGACTACCTTCATCAGGCTTTCCTCATTGCAGAAAGCGTGAAAAGCAAAGGACTCAAATACTATGGCTTCATGATAGAGGCGCACTTTTACTTTGAGAAGGGGGATGAGGCCTCAGGTTTGGCCTCGCTTCGGAAGGCGTTGGCTATCGGAAAGGAACAGGGGTTTCTGAATACGTTTGTCGATCAACCGGCTGTCACCGCAAGGCTTTGTATAAAGGCACTTGAAGAAGGAATTGAAGTACCATATGTTCAAGAAATCATCCGGAAACGGAGATTGAATCCAGAAAGGCTGCCACTCCATCTCGAAAACTGGCCCTGGCCACTCAAAATATTCACTCTCGGAAGGTTTGGATTGTTAAAAGACGGAAAGCCAATCCAGATCTCCAAGAAGACCCAGGAAAAACCTCTCTCCTTGCTCAAGGTCTTGATTGCCCTCGGAGGGAGAGAGGCAAAAGAAGAGCGTATCGCTGATCCTCTCTGGCCCGAAGCTGAGGGCGACTTAGCTCAGCACTCTTTTGAAATGACTCTTCACCGGCTTCGGACTATAGTTGGATACCCTGATGCCTTTCAGTTACGGGATGGACGACTGACAATGGAACAAGGGTACTGCTGGGTGGATGTTTGGGCGTTTGAGCGCCTCCTCGGAGAGGCAGATGGTAAGCGGAAAGAAGCCCTTACCGAAAAGGCTGCCGAACTTACCCAAAAAGCCATTGAAATGTACAGGGGACCTTTTCTCATTGGAGAGATGGGACAGCCCTTAGTGACATCCTTCCGTGAACGATTGAGAAGCAAATTCCTAAGAAATGTGAGCTGGTTAGGCCGTTACTGGGAGGAGACGAATCGGTGGGAAAAAGCGCTGGAGTGTTACCAGCGGGGTCTGGAAGTGGACGACCTTGCCGAGGAACTATATCGACGCCTCATACTTTGTCATCAAGGCCTTGGCCAGAAGGTGGAGGCTCTGTCTGCTTACAAACGCTGCGAGAAGATACTTAAAGACACCCTGGGGATCGAACCTTCCCCCGAAACCCGAGCTCTTTATAAGACCTTATCGAGACCGGATCGGGGAGCCTGAAAGGCATCTTTTCAGCGTTTGCCATTCTTGTTCAACGCATAACTTGCCCTATCTCTGCCTCCCATATCTATTTTTCCCTTATCTCCCTACCTCCCATTTCCCTAATTTTCTTATTCCCCCCAATTTTTCTCCTTCCCTCCTCTTTTCTGTTTTTTCTGTTAATCTGTGAGCTATCTGTGAGTCATTCCCTGATATAACTTCCGCGTATACGAGGAGCATCGCAGTTTTTGGAAAATTTAGTAATTTCAATACCTTTAACCTTCTGGAGGAATCTATGAGATGGAGTTTCCAGGAGGTGCCAACATGAAACTTTTGTGGGAGTCTATTTTCCCCCGCTCTTCCACCTTTTCGGTTCGAAAAGGGCCATTGGATTGGAAACACAACACAAAAACTTTTTTCTCTCCTAAAAAGTCCGCCGCGACTTACGGGGAGAAAGGAGGCTAGCCATGAGCGTCGCCCGAAGTTTCTTGAGATTTCGAAATAGGAATAAGAGAATCCCGCCTATTCAAAACAAGGTCTACTTCGAACCGTTGGAACCGCGTCTCTTGCTCAGCGACTTCGGTTACACAGCAGCGGCTGGTATGGCACTCGACGCAACGCTGCGTATGGAAAAAGTCGGCGACGTTGATACGGTGCAGCTTATCAACAACAGCGATCAGTCGGTTTTGCAGAGCCAGGCACTGGCCGATACGAGTGCTGTTGTCATCACCGGGGCAGATCTGGATGACAAGCTCACAATCGACTTGGGCAATCCATTCTCTGTTTCCATCACTTTTAAGGATGCCTCCACGAACGATAGCGACAGCCTTGAGGTTGTTGGCAGAGACAATACATGGGACATCACAGGGAGCGATCAGGGAAGAATTCGTGGGGGTACTGTTGTTGATTTCGAGGGCATCAAGAATCTGATTGGTGGCTCTGAGGCAGATACCTTTGTCTTTTGGGGAGGCGGCAACTTAAGGGGTTTGCTTAAGGGTGGTGGAGGGTTCGACAAGTTGGTGGGCCCCGATAAGGCTAATACCTGGAATATCAGCGGCTCTGATTCCGGCGCGTTGAATGAGCAGACCTTTACTGATATTCAGAATCTGACTGGTGGTGCTGATGCAGACACTTTTATATTCGCTGATGGCAGCAGTATGAGTGGAGTTGTCGACGGAAGCGGTGGCACCAATACATTGGATTATTCTGCGTACAAAACCGATGTGACGGTGAATCTTGGGGCTAGCAAGGCAACTGGCACAGATGGAATGGAGAACATCCAGAATCTTATCGGAGGTAAAGGAGTCGACACACTCATTGGTCCCGACTCTGACACCACCTGGAATATCACTGGCACGAACACTGGCGATGTGGCCGGGATTATGTTCACCGCCTTTGAAAACCTGACTGGTGGTGCGCGTGCGGATACTTTTGTTTTTGCTGATGGCAGCAGCATGAGTGGAGTTGTCGACGGAAGCGGGGGCACCAATACATTGGATTATTCTGCGTACAAAACCGATGTGACGGTGATTCTTGGGACTGGCAAGGCGACTGGGACAGATGGAATGAAGAACATCCAGAATCTTATCGGAGGTAAAGGAGTCGACACACTCATTGGTCCCGACTCTGACACCACCTGGAATATCACTGGCACGAACACTGGCGATGTGGCTGGTGTTAAGTTCACAGGCTTTGAAAACCTGACTGGCGGGGCAGGTGCGGATACTTTTGTTTTTGCTGATGGCAGCAGCATGAGTGGAATCATCGATGGTGGTGGGGGTACGAACACGCTGGATTATTCTGCCTGGACGACCGACGTGACCGTGGATCTTGGGGCGGGCACAGCCAAAGGCACAGCCGGTGTGAGGAATATCCAGAATGTCAAGGGGGGTACTGGAAACGACACAATTATCGGAGACGAACAAGCCAATATCCTCATCGGGGGGGCAGGAGATGACGTTCTTGCCGGAGGGCCAGGGGCCGACACCATTGATGGTGGATCGGGAACTGATACGTTAGTGGAGCAACGCGATTCCAACTTCACATTAGCGGATCGTGCTCTGTCCATCGGGTCGGAAGGTTCTGATATTTTATTGAACATTGAAAAAGCGACCCTCACCGGCGGGGCGAGTGCCAATACCTTCAATGCTTCAGCCTTTACCGGATCGGTGAACATAGCGGGCGGAGAAGGGGATGACACGTTCATCGTGGGTCCGGGACCTTTTAGCTTTGATGGGCGTGGTGGCCATAACAGGATCATTGCTGGAGATAGAGAGAACACCTGGGAGATCACGGAACAAGATGGCGGTTTGCTCAATGGGAATACTTTCACCAGCGTCGAGAACCTTGTTGGGGGTGCTGTTGCCGACAACTTTATGCTGGCTGCCGGCGCCATGATCACAGGCCTAATCGATGGTCGCGAGGGTGAAGACAGGTTAAAGGGAGCGGATATACCAAACATTTGGAAGATAACAGGAAAGAATTCCGGCAAGCTAAATGAAAATGCCTTCAAAGACATTGAAAACCTGATGGGTGGTGCAGAAAATGAGGACACCTTCATCTTTGAGGAAGAGGGAAGCATCAGCGGTTTGGTTGACGGCGGCCCCGGCGGGTTTGACAGCCTTGTGCTGGATGGCGGTAATTTTAGAAATATCATCTATAATTTCATAGGTCAAGATTCAGGTTCCATAATACGGGATGGCGACGTCATCACGTACTCTGGCTTAGAACCGCTTACGACCGTTCCATCCTTAATTCCCAGCAATCCTACTGATGTGACTCTCAATTACAACGTCGCGGTCGACCAAACACTTACCATTAAAGCCGGTCCATCTGGTCAAATTACTGTCGAAAGCAATGTCGTAGAGCCTGTGACCTTTAATAATCCATCTGGGTCTCTTACCATCAATGCGGGCAGCGCCGTTGATACTATTACAATTCAAACGCTCGATTCCGGTTTCGGCGCAAGTTTGACAATCAATGCTGGTGACGGCAATGACAACATCACGGTTAATTCCGTCACAGGGTCAGGAACGTATACAGTTAACGGTGAAGGTGACAATGATAAGATAACCGTAAAATCGATTGGGGCCAAATCCATCAGCGCAAACGGTGGAACAGGGGACGACACCTATGTCTTCTATGACAATTTTGGTGCTGTTTCCATTACTGACGCGTCTGGCACGGACACCTTGGATTTTACGAACTATACCGGGACGTGGACGCCGGGGTTATTGTTACTTACCGGAAGTGATGGAAGTACCGTTAGTTTTCCCTCGGGAGGAATTGAGAACATCGTCGGCGCCAAACTGGCCGGCGTTGACCCTCTGCAAACGCTTCTGAATGATCTTGAAAAGCTATCCGACTGGGTGCGGCAGGTCGCCTCCTATGGCGACTTCGCCAAGCAATTGCCGCTTCTCTTTTCCGGCGACCGGACCTCGGTGAACCTGGGCAATGTCGCCGATTTCGCCGACGCAATCGACCAGGTGAGGGCGAAACTCCACGAATACTACGAGTCGGTAGGTTCAAGTTTCACTGCTGCAGGCGTGCAGCAAGCCCTTACAAGTATTGCTGATAACGTAGTCGATTACGCGGGCAGGATCGTCGGCGATTTTGCCGATCCTGTCCTTTCGGCGAACGATGTGGTGACTTTCGCGATCGGTCTCGATGGCGGGAGTGCACAGCCCATCACCTTTACCAATGATACCAACGGGAATCTGGACATTAACGGTATTGTGGGCAAAATCAACGGAGCAATCACCGCATCGTCTCTCAACGGGAAAATCAACGCGCTCGTGGACGCGGACAATCGGCTGGGATTTTCCGTTAGCGACCCTAATGTCTCAAACTATACGATTACTTGTGGGGCAGGTGACGCAGCCTTCACGAAACTGGGCCTCCGGTTGAGCCAGACAATGAATGCAGTCGGGCCGGCTCTCGGGAAGCTCGAGGCTGTTGGTGACAAGCTTGTCAGTGCCGCAACCTCGCTGATCACTATCGATCCTGTAAGCCATATCCCGAAACTGAGCATCAACCTCCCCTTCAACCTCAGCCGATTATCCACATTTGGCCTCGACTTAGGCAAGAGTGCGCGTAACCTGGGCATCAACTTCGATGCCTCGGCCGAAATCGATATAAACACTGCTATCACCACCAACCTGAACCTGAGTATCGCCCTCGGCTCAACTCCAGATTTCCTGGCTAATTTTACTAACCTGTCGGCTTCAGCCCAATTTACCGGCACTCTGGGCGGGAACTTGACTTTCGGTTTTCTCGGGGCCCAGGTGAATGGTACCGCTGACCTTCAAGCAGGATTAACGGTCAATCCCATCACGCTCAGTCTCAACCAGTTACAAAACCTCGACACATCAGGGGTTACTCTCACACCAACCGGGACACAGAATTTTAACGCCACCCTAAATGTTTCTGTTCTCGATGGCCTCAACGACGGGGTGACTTCCTTCGATCCTGCCCCCATCACGCTGACCCTGTCGAATACGGATCCCTTTGCTCCCTTGAATGTCGACTTCACATCGCTGCCCGACTTCTCCAGCCTGATCGGCTTCACAAACCTGACGCCTGCGGGCATGGTGACGCTGCTCAAGAGGATCGGGAGCAGCCTTGATGATGTGGCCAATTCCCAGCTTTTTAAGGACATCAATATCCCCCTTGCCGGCGGTACCATCAGCGATGCGATCGACATGGTGAAGACGCTCGAGAAAGGTTTGCTGTTCGACGGCGGCATCGACGGCGTAGCCGACACCGCCGACACGGCCTTGATTACTGCCCTGAACAGCGCCATCAACAGGATCGGCCTTCTCGGGAAATTTGTCGTGCAAAGCAAGAGTGCTACGGAGATCAGCTTCGTCGCTCTCGATGACAGCATTACGGAGTTCACCGTGGGCGGCACCGGCGCGGTCCAACTCGGTATTGACGGCAGCGTGACTCGCTCCCTGGGGCAGAATAAACTCGCCCTTGACGTCACTCCATCAGGTTTGTTCCTGGGCGCGAACCAGACCCTGACCTTTGCCATTACGCGAGGCTCTGTCACGGAGAGTTTCTCCCTCGACTGGACGACGGATGTAGGAAAAACATTCGACAAAATCGGCGACGACATTGTCAAGCTCGTCAATGCCGCTGGCGCGCCGACCTTCCGTACTGCCCAAGAGTTCGGCAATGCTCTCGTGAGCCTGCTCAATCTTGATAGGAGCATCATCAAGCCCAACTTCGATAGTCTCTCTGATGAGTTGACCTTCAGACTCCAGTTCGGGGCGGACCTGCCATCGATACCGCTGCCCCTCAGCTTCAATCTTCCCCTCGGCCCCCTCGGTGGACTCTCCTCTACCGGCTCGATCCGCCTGGTTCCCAATGCCGGTATCGACCTGACCTTCGGCGTTGACCTGGCCGGCAGCGGTGGCCAGCTTACCGGCAGTACGGAAATCTCAGGGAGCGGCAGTAATCTCATCCAGCCACTGAACCTCACCGATACGACAAAGAAGATCGATATCTCCCTTAATCCTGCTTTTACTGGCACCGATCTTACACCAAACGCCCAATACGGCAGGCTATCCGGCGACGTCCAGTTTACCCTGACAATAGACTACGGTTCCGGCAGCAATGATTACCAGGTGACGGTCCCACGATTGATTACCGACGGCACCGTCCTCGTTTTCAATGGCGACACGGCAGCCGACCCGACCGCCGATACCCTGAACATTCCTGGCAGCGGCCTGGTTACGGGGCAACCGGTAACCTATCAATACTCGGGCAACGGCAGTGCAGTTGTTGGCCTTACGAGCGGCGCCACCTATTACGCCATCGTTAACGGCGACAGCATAAAACTTTCGGACTCGGAATCACAAGCCGTGGCAGGAACCAATGTGGTGAATATCACGGCAAAAGGGACATCAACCGGCACCCACAGCCTGGTTTGTCCCAATAACACCACCGTCGGGGATCTCGCCCAGGATGTCAATTTTGCCCTGAAATACGCCCACAAAGTTGTAGGTGGGAACCCTGAGGCAGCAACGACTGATCTTTCAAGCTATATCGCCGCAGGTACTGTTGCTGGCGCCAATCGCCTCAAGCTGACGGTTCAACCCGCGGTGACCTCATTTACGTTTGATCCGCCGACCACCGGTCTCGTCGGCCGTGAGCTCGGTTTCCAGACCAAGGTCCAGTTTACCTCTGCTCCCTCGACACCAGTCGTCATCAACGGAGATAAAGACGTTCCCATCACCGTCGGCCGGCTGGCGTCTGATGCCACCTTCACCATTGCCATCTCCGATGTTGGCCCGTCAGCCTCAATTACGGTCACTACCGCGGCAACGGCCGGCAACAAGACCATCATCGACTTGAAGAAGGACGTGAGCGATGCGCTCGTCGCGAGCCCGTTGAAGGATTATATCAGCGTTGACGTGCAGGGTAATGCACTTGTATTTCTGTCAAAGAGTACCGGCAGTTTCACGATATCTGGCTCCAGTTCCCTAGGACTTCCAAGCTCAACTCCCCCAACTCCCAATTCTGACACGGCCGACCTTCTGATCACCCTGAACAACGGCATAACAAGGAAAGTGAGCCTCAAGAAGGACGACCCGTCCCCGTGCGCTACCATCGACGACGTCATTCATGCCATCCAGCGAGATGCGTCGGAGGTTGTGGTTGCCTACAACGACGCGCATACAGCGCTTAGACTGCAAGACACCACTTTTGCCACCTTCAAGGGGTCGCAGTTCAAGGTGGAGGCCATCAATACCTCGTCGGCCGGGGGTAAGCTCGGCATCCTGGCCTCCGATGCCGTGGGGTCAACGGCAACACCCGACGGCTATATCGACGGTGCACCGATTGCCGGTAAACCGCTTACCGACCGACTATTCATCAAGGTGCCCGGACTGAGCGACCCGCCGATGCTCTCTGCCACTCTTTCCATCCATACCGACAATCCAACGACCTCGGATACCATGACCACCGAAAACATCACGATCAATGGGAATCTTGGGTTCGTCGGGGTAACACTTGACGGAAAAGGTACCATGACGGTCGGCATTACCGACTCGCTCAAGGACCCAAATACGTCGGTGGGAACAGATGGGGAGATCACAATCGCTGAGTTTGTGAATGCCCTGAGCAGTGTTGACACGCTGAGCACGCTAATTGCCGCACCGGTCCCAACAGTCAATTCCAGCCTCAGCTTCGACATTAAAGTGAACGATGGCACGGGGCTGTTCGGTAGTGGCACTCTCGCGACCGTCAACGTGCTCGTCAAAGGCTTTGGTGACCTTCCGGCCCTCTCCTTCAATGGCAGCAGTGCTGTTGACGCATCTACAGACACCATCACCATACCCAGTAACGGTCTGTCCACTGGACAGGAGGTGATCTATAGCTTGGCGAGCGGGAGTACGACCATCGTTGGCCTCACCGCAGGCGCCACCTACTATGCCATCGTCACTGGCGATTCTGTGAAGCTGGCGACGTCGCAGGAAAACGCCCTGCAGGGGACGGCGATAGACATTACAAGTGCGGGTTCAGCAACCGGCCAGTCGCTCATCCCGGCGCCGATCGTCATTACCTACACCTCGGCACTGCCAGATCTGTCCAAGCTGCTTAACTTCGAGGACATGAGCTTTGACCGGATACTCCTGTTGATCACCAACATCATCAGCAAATTGGACGACTTTGAATCGGGTGGTACTCTGGGCGCTCTCACCACTACTAAGATTCCGCTCATCGACATGAGCGTCAAAGATCTCCTATCAAACCTGGATAGGTTCAATGCCGCTTTCCAGTCACTACAGTCTAACCCTGCCGGCTCCCTGCAGGTTCTGGACCAGAAACTGACAGAGGCTTTCGGTGTGCCAATCACCCTCGCACTCGACGGAAACAAAGTCCTTCGCTTTACGCTTGACTTCAACGAGCAAGTAAACAAGGGGTTGAGTCTGAAAATGCCGAACCTAAACCTGCCTACCGGATTGGTCACCCTCGCGGGTTCGGCAGGGCTCAATTTCAATGCCGACGTTAATATGATGCTCGACTTCGGCGTTGACCTGTCGACCATCGACCCGCAGCACTCGTCACTTCTACCTGATACATACATTTACCCTTATGACGGCGTGTCAGGAACAATGTTCTCAGGAACCATCGAGTTGAGCGGCACCAACCTGAATCTTACAGCCGGGATCGGGCCACTGGCAGTAGCCATTGAGAATGGGACCGCTAATATCAATGGCAGTTTCGGTGTCAAGGTTGGAGGGTCAACTAAAGTATCACTTGGTAATTTTATCTCCAGCCTCGCTCCCGCCTCACCGGACGGATACCTGACCGGCTCTGTCGGTGCCCTCCTGCCGCTGACCTTTAACGGCCTCGACATCGGCAAAGTCGCCATCGCCAACTTTTCCACTAGTGAACCCAGTAACGACAGCCCAGTTAACTTTGCTGACGGTTTCCAGCCGAGCGAATATGCACCACTAGCCTCGTTCGACTTTAGTAAAAATATCCATGCCAACGTGACCCTGCCGGACATCTCCTCTATCGGCCTGTTCGACAACCTCCTACTGGCGGGTGAGGGCCTCGATGTCTTCCTCAGCACTCTGCAGGACATCCTCAATGGTCAGGTATTCGGCCTAAAGATCCCGCTTATCGGCGACCAGCTGGCCAAAGGGGGTAAGTTCATCGAGGATCTACGGAACGACTTCGTCGAGCCGTTCAAAAACGCCCTTGAGACGGCCAAAAACGCTGCCCAGGACTTGGGCGACCCCTCCCGAAACATCGTCTCTGGGTTCCTATTCGATCTCCTCGGCCCAAAAACTGGTGAGAATCTTGGTCTCAATCTCCTCAAGGAGTGGCAGAACACAGACGCCAGCCCAGTCCAGGAGGATTATGTCCATCTCAAGACCAACATCAGTGACATCATTACCGGTACGGTGCCGGAAGCAGACGCATACGTGGAGTGGGATCTCATCCTTGGCGGCACATATAACCTCGGTCCAAACATCGGGCTTGATATCGGGCTTCCCGGGTTAGGCTTTGACATGGATGGGACGATCAACGTCAACCTCAACTGGACGCTCAATCTCGGTATTGGGTTCGATCTCCATGACGGGTTCTACGTGGTCATAGGCGATGCGGACCATCCGGATCAGAAGGAGCTGAACGTCGGCATAGATGTCAAGTTCGGTGCCACGGATTCAATTACGGGCCGCCTTGGTTTCCTGCAGCTGACCGGCCAGAATAAGCAGGATCTCTACACGGCAAACGAATCGACGAGCGCTCCGGGCGACGGCCTCAAGTTCAACGACAACACGCCCTTCATCGGCACCGGCCTTACGGCGAACTTTGCCGTTGACCTGAACAACAAGAGCGATTCGAGCGATAAGCACCTCAGCTTTACCGAACTCAGCGATCTGGGGTTCGGCGCTCAGGTGAAGGCGGCGGCGGCCGTGGAGCTCGGGCTGACGCTTGGACTAAACCCCGGCGTCGTCGGGAGCGGCGTGGCTTCGGGCATGCCGAAGATCAAGGCCGATTTCATTCTCGATTGGCGGCTCGACGGCAACCTCAACAACGGAACTTTCGATGCGGTGCCGGTGAGCTTCAGCAACCTCAGCCCGCTTGTCAATGCGATCAGCGATGGACTCCAGCTGGTAGAGTTCGGCAACATTCGCCTCGATGTTGGATCCTTTGTCGGGGACATCCTCGGGCCTTTTGTGGAGAAGGTAAAAGAGGTCACCGAGCCGGTCCAACCCATTATAGATGTGATCACGGCCCCGATCCCGGTCATCTCCGATCTTGCCGGTAGCCCGGTGACCCTCATAGACCTGGCGGGCATGTTCGGCCACGTGGATACGGGCCTGATCTATGCGATTGCCGACATCATCGATCTGGTCAACGAAATTCCCGACCCGGGGAGTACCGGTGACGGTCTCCTGATTTCTGTTTTGCAACCGGGGCAATTCTTCACAATCTTCGACAAGGCATCGAGCACGGTCTCAGCCGGCGACCTCGCCAACTCGGGATTCGATCTCGGAAGCAAGGCTGATGCACTTATTGCCACAGTCTCGGGTAAAATCGCGGATGTGAAGAACGCGATCAGCAGCGCCAACCCTCAGGCGGATGCGGACAAGGCAGCCCAAAAGGCGATGAACGATCTGTTTGCAGGAAAGGGGGGCAACACGAAAGGCGGCTTCACCTTCCCGCTGATCAATAACCCCTCACAGATATTCCCGTTGCTTCTCGGGCAGAAGAAAGACCTATCCCTCATCGAGTACCGCATGCCGGCGCTCGATTTCTCTCTCGAGTGGAGCCAGTTCTTCCCGATCTTCGGGCCTATCGGTGCTTCCATCATGGCTAAGATCGGTCTCACGATTAACTTCGGTTTAGGCTATGACACCCATGGCATCATGGAGTTCGTGAAGACCGATTTCCATAACCCCGAGCTGCTCCTTGATGGCCTTTACCTCTTGGACAGAGACAGCTCAGGCAATGATATAAACGAGCTGAACCTGTACGGCGGCATAGCGGCAGCGTGCGTCTGCAACCTGGGGATAGCTGAGGCGGGCGTTGGTGGCGGTATCGGCCTAGAAGTTGGATTCGATCTGCATGACAACAATAACGATGGCAAGGTCAGGATTAACGAACTTGTTAGCAATATCTATACCGAAGCGGTTATCAACAACGATCCGGTCTTTGCACCGCTGGCAATCTTTGATGTAAAGGGTGATATTTTTTTCGAGCTCTTTGCCTTCCTGAAGATTGACCTCTTCTTCTGGTCCTTCGAGCATACTTGGAATATTACGCCGAAGATCACTGTAGCCGACTTTGAACTGAGCTTTGACCGACCGCCTATCCTGGCCACCCTCAGCGATAGCGGCGACCTGCGCTTGAATATGGGGAAGTTCGCCGACCAACGTCTGAACGGTGACCTAACCGACATTGGCGAAAACTTTACTGTCACCCATGCAGGTGGTACAGCGGGTGATGAAACCATCCATGTCTCCTCGACACTCCCTGATTCCAAGACGCTGACTTTTGAGCACGTCAAGAAGGTGGTCGCCGACGGTGGCGAGGGAATTGACACGATTACCATGAATGGCATCCAGTCGCCGATGGAGATCTCCGGCGGCGCCGGTGACGACACCATTAACCTGACGGGAAGCACGGGAAATGCGGTCATCCACGGCGACGCAGGTGATGACACTATAACGGGCGGCGCCGGCAACGACGTTATCTACGGCGGCCTCGGCACTGACCATATCTACGGCGGCGCCGGCAACGACATCATTTTCGGCGACGATGGCAGTCTGAGTGACACGTTCGCCGAGGTGGAACTGGCCGCCAACGACAGCAAGGATTACCTGTACGGCCAGGGAGGCGCCGATATCATCTTTGGCGGCGGCGGCGATGATGAGCTTTGGGGCGATGACACAAGTGAGGCCGGGACAGACGGCAGCGATATCCTTATCGGTGATGCCGGCCTAGTGGCGCTTACCAACGGCCTTGACACTTGGTCCATAGACTGGTCAAAAGGTGTCAGCGACACCATGTCCGCCAAAACTGGTGGCAAAGATAAACTCTATGGTGGCGGTGGCGTAGAC
>Ga0326726_10002990_pt1 | contig 15500 bp, 20 predicted proteins | sample MHFenrmetagenome_2_FD_207603 | JGI IMG/M metagenome (GOLD analysis project Ga0326726, IMG submission 207603) | Lab enriched peat soil microbial communities from Michigan Hollow, Ithaca, NY, United States - MHF15MN | ecosystem: Environmental > Terrestrial > Soil > Wetlands > Peat | place: USA...
CATCGACGTGTGAATGCGTCCGCTGGCCTCGATAGCCGGCACGCGCTGCACGCGATGGACCCCGCTCTCGTACTTCAGCTTGCTATAGACGCCGCGGCCCTCGATCGTCGCGATGACTTCCTTGAGGCCGCCGACGTCCGAGTCGCTGCTCGACATCATCTCGACCTTCCACCCCTGCCGCTCCGCGAACTTGCTATACATCCGGAAGAGCTCGGCCGCGAACAGCCCGGCCTCGTCGCCGCCGGTGCCGGCGCGAATTTCGAGCATGACGTTCTTCGTGTCGTTCGGATCTTTCGGGATGAGCAGGACTTTCAGATCGGCGAGCAGCCCGTCGCGCTTCGCGTTCAGGGATTTCAGCTCTTCCCTCGCAAGGTCGCGCATGTCCGGATCGCCACCGGCCACGAGCCCTTCGGTCTGGGTGATGTCGTGCACGACCGCCTGGTACTCGCGGAAGCGCTCGACGAGGGGCTCGACGTCGGCCAGTGCTTTGGCGAGCTTCCGGTACTCGGACGGATCGCTCTGCACCTCGGCCGTGCCGAGCAGGCGCATCAGTTCTTCGTAACGCCGTTCTTCAGATGCCAGCTTGTCGAACATATGAAACGGGAAGCAACCGCGGAGCCCCGGTTGCTTTCTTATCCTCCAGATACCGGTGGTAGAAACGCGACCTCGTCGCCGTCGCGAATCACCTGGTCCATCCGCGCGTAGTCGGCGTTGACCGCGCTCGAAATCGATCGCTCGTAGCCGGCGAGCTCCGGAAACTCCTTCGCGAGCTGCCGCCACACGTCGCCGACCGTGATCACCGCGGCGGCCGGCGCCACGTCCCGGGCCAGTTCCGCGGTGCCCGCGATGTCGCGGAGACGCGCGAACAGCCGCACGGTCACGCGCATGCGACCCGCTCCGCCTCCGCCCGCGCGCGCGCATCGTCCGGATCGGCCGTCGCGCCTTCGATCCAGACGTCACCGCCGTCGAAGTACTCGTGCTTCCAGATCGGCGCGATCTGCTTCACGCGCTCGATCGCGTAGCGGCACGCGGCGAACGCGTCGCCGCGATGCGGGGAGCGCGCCGCAATCGCGACGCTCGCCTCGCCGATCTCCAGCCGCCCGATCCGGTGATGCAGCGCGAGACGCGCGCTCGGCCACCGTTCGGCGATCTCCGCGGCGATCCGCTCGAACGCCTTCAGCGCGAGCGGCTCGTACGCTTCGTACTCCAAATGTCGGACGCGCCGCCCCACATTGTGGTTGCGCACGAGGCCGAGAAACGTCGCCACCGCGCCATCCCGCCCCGAGTCGGTCGAGGAGGCGGTCGCCAGCGCGCCCGCAAGTCGCTCGAGGTCGAGCGGTTCGCGGCCGATCGCGAGGAGCGGTGTCGTCACTCTTTAAGTATACCGCCCCAAAAATGATCCAGGAGCGCCGCGCCGCGCCCCACCGTTAGCGCATGCGCAATCGCGCCTGCGACATAGTGTTGTGCACGGCCTGCCGCTTCCGGCAGCGCATGACCGAGCGCGAGGCTCGCCGCCACCGCCGATGCATACGTGCAGCCGGTCCCATGCGTGCGCTTCACGTCGACGCGCAGCGTGCGGAATTCGTAGAACGCCTCGCCGTCGAACAGCAGATCGATGACTTCGCGCTTCGAGCCCTCAGCCCTCAGCCCTCTGCCCTCCGCCGTGTGACCTCCTTTTATGATCACGGCGGCCGCTCCCATGTCGAAGATGCGCCGCGCGGCGTCGCGGGCGTCATCCTCCGATTCGATCCGGCGTCCGCTGAGGACTTCGGCTTCCGGAACGTTCGGCGTCACGACGCGCGCGCGCGGCAGCAGTTCGAGACGCAGCGCCTGGATGCCGTCCGCGTCGAGGAGCGGTTCGCCGCTCGTCGACACGAGCACGGGATCGAGCACGACGAGCGGCAGGCCGAGTTCTTCGACGGCGGCGCCGACGGCTTCGACGATCGCCGCGGTCGCCAGCATGCCGATCTTCGTCGCATGAATCGCGATGTCGGCGGCGATCGCTTCGATCTGCGCGGTGACATCGTCGGCCGGGAGGGGCGACACGGACTGGACGCCGACGGTGTTCTGCGCGGTCACGGCGGTGATCGCGCTGATCCCGTACACGCCGAACGCGGCGAACGTCTTGAGGTCGGCCTGAATGCCCGCCCCTGCACTCGGGTCGCTCCCCGCGATTGTCAGCGCGGTACGCATACGTTAAGATTCCGATTCATGCATTCCACATTTCTGACCGCGATGACGACGCACGCCGATTCACGCGCGCAGCGCATCGCGGAGCGGGCGGCCGCTGTCGCGTTCATTACCGTGCTGACGGCGACCTCCGCACAGATTAGCGTGCCGCTGCCGTTTACGCCCGTGCCGCTCACGTTCCAGGCGATGGTGGTGCTCGTGGGCGCCGCGGCGCTCGGCGCGCGCCTCGGCATGATCAGCCAGCTGCTGTACCTGGCGCTCGGCATCGCCGGCTTGCCCGTCTTTGCCGCGTCCGCCTCGCTGCCGCCCGGCGCCCTCCGTCTGTTGGGACCGACCGGCGGCTATCTGATGGCCTATCCGCTCGCGGCGTTTGTCGCCGGCTGGCTGGCGGAGCGCGGATTCGATCGTCGCTATCTCACCGCCGTCCTCGCGATGGTGTGCGGCCTCGCGATCGTGTTCGCGGGCGGCGTCCTCTGGCTCGGTTTCGTCGCGCAGGCGTCTCGCGGTTTCTCCGCCGCGCTCGCGGCCGGCTTCTATCCGTTCGTCGTCGAGGATCTCGTCAAGCTGCTCATCGCCGCCGGCGTGATGCCGGGCCTGTGGCGGCTGACGGGCATCAGCGGCCGCTCGCCTTCGCGAACTTCAGCACAAAGATAAACGGCGGCACGTCTTCGCGCTGCACGAGCTGCAGGCCCGCTTCGCGCGCGACCGCGATCACGCGCTCGGGGTCGACGCGCTGATCGGCGGCCGGCCCCGGCCCGCCATCGCCGGGCTTGAAGTCGGCGATGCCGAGCACGCCCGTTGGCTTGAGCGCCCGCGCGACGTTCTTCAGCAGCGTCACCACGAGCGTGCGGTCCGTCGGCTCGTCCATCTCGCGAAACGCATCGGAGATGAGGACCGCGTCCAGCCCCGACGGCAGCCGCGGATCGCTCGGCGTGCCGAGGATCGGCTGCACATTGTTCAAGCCCTCGCGCTGCGCGCGCTGACGAATCTCTTCGAGCATCTGCGGCTGGATGTCCTCGGAGTAGACGATGCCGTTGGGGCCGACGCGGCGCGCGAGCCACAGCGTGAACCATCCACCGGCGGCGCCGAGCTCGGCGACGACGGAGCCGTCGGCGATCGAGAGCGAATCCATGATCTGTTCGGGCTTCTGCCATTGATCGCGATCGGGCGGTTCGATGAGGCCGAGGTCCCGTGGAGCGAAGAGCCGACGATTCGGCTTCGCCTGCGCCTGGTCAGGCAGGGCAGGTGGGGCCGGTGCGGCGAAGAGGACGAGTGGGTCGGGTAGGGCAGGTGGGTCCGGTAGGGAAACGCTCATCACGCCCATACACACCAAGAGTGTCGCGGCGCCTTTCCCTACCAGCCCCACCCGGCCCACGTGCCCCACCAGCCTCACCTGCCCTTCTCGGCCCCGCCTAATTCTTCTTTCCAACCACCCCGCCTTTTGTCATCGAATCGACCGACAGGATCGCATCGAGTTCCTCCGGCTTCAACAATCCGCGCTCGAGCACTAACGCTCGAATCGTCTTTCCGCTCTTGACCGCCTCTTTGGCGATCTCGGCCGTCGCGGCGTAGCCGATGTGCGGACTGAGTGCCGTCGCGGTCGCCGTGCTGCGGTCGAGCAGTTCGCGCGCGCGCGCTTCGTCCGCGGCGAGGCCGTCGATGCAGCGCAGCCGCAGGACCTTCAGCGCTTCGCGAAGAATCGACGACGCGTGCAACGCGTTCCACGCGATGACCGGCATCATCACGTTCAGCTCGAGTTGCCCGGCCTCGCACGCGATCGCGATCGTCGCGTCGCAGCCCATCACCTGAAAGCACACCTGGTTCACCATCTCGGGCACGGACGGATTCACCTTGCCCGGCATGATCGACGATCCCGGCTGCACCGCGGGCAGCGCGATTTCCGAGAGCCCAGCGCGAGGCCCCATGCTGAGCAGCCGTAGGTCGCTCGCGATCTTGCTGACTTCCACGGCGAGCCGGCGCATCGCGCTCGAGTACGCGAGCACGTCGCCCATGCTCTGCGTCACGCGAAACAGATTCGCGGCGGGCTTCAGCGCCAGGCCGGTGTAGCGCGCGAGCTGCGCGACGGCCAGGCGGCGAAACTCGTCGCCGGCGTTCAATCCCGTGCCCACCGCGGTCGCTCCGAGATTCAGCGCCATCAACTGCCCGGCCGCCGTCGCCACATCGTCTGCGCCGCGACGGACACACGCCGCGTAGCCACCGAATTCCTGACCGAGCGTCATGGGGACGGCGTCCTGCAGGTGCGTCCGGCCGGTTTTCAGCACGTGCGCGAAATCCGCCGCCTTGCGATCGAGGCTGTCGGCGAGCGTTTCCGCGGCCGCGACGAGCGACGCGGATCCCAGCAGCAGCGCCAGTCGCGTCGACGTCGGGTAGACGTCGTTCGTCGACTGACTCATATTGACGTGATCGTTCGGATGGACGCGACGGTACGTGCCGCGTGGCTCGCCGAGAATCTCGCCGGCGCGATTCGCGAGCACTTCGTTCGCGTTCATGTTGTGCGACGTGCCGGCGCCGGCCTGATAGACGTCGACCACGAAGTGATCGCGAAGCGCGCCACCGAGGATCTCGTCGGCGGCAGCACGAATCGCATCCGCGACGTCGCGGTTCAGGCGGCCGAGCGACGCGTTGGCATCGGCGGCGGCCTTCTTGACCAGGATGGTCGCCGTGACGAGATCGGCGGGCGCGCGCAGTCCGCTGATGGGAAAGTTCTCGACGGCGCGGGCGGTCTGCACGCCGTAATAGGAGATCGACGGAACGCTCAATTCGCCGAGCGGATCGCGTTCGATGCGGAATGTCTTTTCACCAGCCACCAGTCACCAGCCACCAGGCACCGTTAGTATACTCGTCGTATGTTGCCCTCATTCTTCGACTCCGTCCTTCAACTCATCATCAGAACGTCCACGGATCTGCCGCCCGACGTGCGAGCGGCGATGAAGACCGCGCTCGGCTCCGAGCCGTCGGGCACGCGTTCGTCGCAGGCGCTGACGATCATCGCGCAGAACATCGATCTCGCCGTCGACACCGAAGGCGCGATCTGCCAGGACACCGGCATGCCGACCTTCGAAGTGAAGACGCCGGTCGGCGCGAATCAGATCTGGATGCGGCAGCAGATCAAGAACGCCGTTGCCGAAGCCACGAAGCGCGGCAAGCTGCGCCCGAACTCCGTCGATTCGATCACGGGAAAGAACTCCGGCGACAACCTCGGACCCGGCACGCCGATCGTCCATTTCGATCAGTGGGAGCGCGACGCGATCGAAATCAAACTGATCCTGAAAGGTGGCGGCTGCGAGAACACCAACGCGCAGTACGCGCTGCCGGTGGAATTGCCGCACCTGGGCCGCGCCGATCGCACGCTCGACGGCGTCCGCAAGTGCATCCTGCACGCGGTGTGGCAGGCGCAGGGCAAAGGCTGCGCCCCGGGCGCCGTCGGCGTCTGCGTGGGCGGCGATCGCACGTCGGGCTACACGCACGCGAAAGAGCAGCTCTTCCGGACGCTCGACGATGTGAATCCGGATCCGCGATTGGCGGAGGTCGAGCGATCGGTGATGGCGACGGTCAACGACCTCGAGATCGGCACGATGGGCTTCGGCGGCAAGGTGACGCTCATCGGCTGCAAGGTCGGCGCGCTCAACCGCCTGCCGGCGAGCTTCTTCGTCTCGGTCGCGTACGACTGCTGGGCGTTTCGCCGGCTCGGCGTCGAGTTGAACGCGTCGACCGGCGCGATCGATCGCTGGCTGTACCGCGATCCGTCCCATCCGATCATCCCGATGCTCGATCAGGCCGGCTTCACGCGCACGGGCCACGAGGTCGCGCTGAAGGCGCCGCTGACGGAAGCCGACGTCCGCGCGCTGAAGGTCGGCGACGTCGTGATGATCTCCGGCCGGATGTTCACCGGCCGCGACGCCGTCCACTCGTATCTGATGAAGAATCCACCACCTGTCGATCTGAACGGGTCGGTCCTCTATCACTGCGGGCCCGTGGCGGTGAAAGACACACCGGGGGAGGGACCCCGGAGTGAAGAAGCCAACTGGCGCATCACCGCCGCGGGTCCGACGACGAGCATTCGCGAGGAGCCGTATCAGGGCGACATCATCAAGCGGTACGGCGTCCGCGCCGTGATTGGCAAAGGGGGGATGGGGGCGAAGACGCTTGCCGCGATGAAGGACTTCGGCGCGGTGTACCTCAACGCGATCGGCGGCGCCGCGCAGTTCTACGCGCGATCGATAAAGTCGGTGGACGGCGTGTCACTCCTTGAGTTCGGTACGCCAGAAGCGATGTGGCATCTGACGGTCGAGGATTTTCCTGCGATCGTCACGATGGACGCGCATGGGAACAGCTTGCACCAAGACATCGAAAGCGAATCTGGAAAGCACCTCGCGACGCTTGGCGCGTGAAAGGGCATAGTGCAGAGGGCACAGAACGTTTTCTGCCCTCAGCCCTTTGCCCTCTGCCCTTTGAGGGCCCTTACGTCTTTCATGGCGGGCCGGCCATACCCGTGTTCCATCGCGGCCATGTCGAGATCGGTCGTCTCGATGTCGGTGATGGACAGCAACGGGAACGGCGATAACTCGCGCAGGTCGATCGCTTTCAGGTACCCGCTGCAGTTCGCGCAGACTTCGATCCGCCGATCCTTCCGCTCCGGATCGGGCGCGGCGGTGACGAACTTCTCGCCGGTCTCGTCGCAGTAGATGCACGAGTAGGCCGTCCGCTCCCACGCGCTCGAACAGAACGAGCACCGCAGCGTGCGATGGCCGCTGACCACCTCGGCGACCGCCGGCCACGATCCGCACGCCGGACAGTACCCGCGGTGCCACTGATCGAGCGCCGCCGCCAGCTCGCCGGTCGCGTTGCCGAACAGCGTCCGCTGCAGCAGGTGCACGAAGGGGCTGACCGCGAGCTCGCCGACGAGCCACAGCAGATCCGGCGACAGGCCCCGATGATTCGCCCCGCTGCGGATCACGTTCTGATCGCGCGTCAGCGACGCGGTCAGGAGCGACCCCGGCTCGATCGTCCCGCCCGCAAGAGCCTCGCGGATGTGGGTGGCCGCTTCGCCCGCGCCGCCGGCGGCCAGCGTGTCGCACATCTCCAGGAGCGGCGGCGTCAGCGTCGGCACCGGCAAGGGGATCGGCTCGCCGGCGATCACCGGGACGCCGCGCGCCAGCTTTGCGGCGAGGTACTTGGGCGGCAGCGAGAGCCGCGGCATCTTGCCCTGTTCCAGCCTCCCGGCGAGCTCGAGGACGAGGGTCAGCAGTCCGCGCTGGAGGTCGATGGCGGGCGCCAGATCGGGCCGGGTCTCGACGATCGCGCGCCAGCGGCCCTCGGCCGAATGCAGCAAATCCGGCCGGATTCCGGGCGAAACTGGGACGTAGGGCATGTCGGGGACTGGAAGTATACCAACCGGGTTGTTGCTATAATGTTGGCATGATCAACGTATCACCGACGGCGGCGGAGAAAATCAACGAGCTGCTGACCGAAGAAAACCGGGCGGGCAGCGGACTGCGCGTGTTCGTTCAGGGCGGCGGCTGCTCGGGCTTCCAGTATGGCCTGATGATCGAAGAGAACGGCCAGGGCTCGAGCGATCAGGTGTTCGAATCGAACGGCGTCAAGCTGTTCGTCGACCCGATCAGCATCCGGTACCTGAGCGGCGCGGAAGTGGACTTCGTGGACACGGTCACGGGCGGCGGCTTCACGATCAAGAACCCGAACGCGACGTCGACCTGCGGCTGCGGCCAGTCCTTCAGCGTCTAGTCCGACGAGGGGACGGGTTTCGGAGCCGACCCTCCCGAGATCCGTCCCTTTGTCCATGGAACGTCCGCTCCCCGATCTCACTCGCCTGCGTCCCGCGGGCGGAAAGCGCTCCAGCAAACGCGACCGCATCCTGACGGTGTTTCTGCGTCAGGAGGGGCACGTCAGCGCCGACGAACTCGTCGACCTCGTCCGTCGCGAGGCGCCCGGCATCGGGCGCGCCACCGTGTACCGCACGCTCCAGTGGATGGTCGGCGCCGGCGTCGCGCGCAAGGTCGACTTCGGCGACGGCCGATCGCGGTTCGAGGCGTCCTATCGGCATCCCCGGCACTTCCATCTCATCTGCTCGTCGTGCCATCGCTCGTCTGAATTCCTGAGCTCCGACGTCGAGTCGCTGATGGAGGAGATCGCCGCGGCGCGCCATTTTGCCCCGACGCAGTCCGTCGTTCAGATCCATGGAACGTGCGAAGAGTGCCGCACCGGCAAGGAGACGCCGCCCATCGACGGCGCGACGACCGAGCTGGTGTTCGCGCGCGACGCGCTCCGGATGGCGATCGCGACCGAGCGGAGCGGCCTCGAGTTCTACACGCGCGCGGCGTCGCTGACGAAAGATCCACGGGGACGGACCGTGTTCCAGAAGCTCGCGATTGAGGAGAAGGAGCACCTGGGCACGCTGCAGAAGCGGTACCGCGAGCTGTCGGCGAAAGATCCGCAACTCGAATCGCGGCCGACGTTCCTGTTCTTCAAGGGCGCGGCGAACGGGCTGTTCGCCGCCGGCGCCGAGAAGCTCCGCAAGGGTGGCGTCGACGCCGGACAGGCGCTGCTCATCGGCATCCGCTGCGAGCGCGGCTCGCACAAGTTCTTCAAACGCTATGGCGAGCGGTTCGAGGATTCCGAGGGGAAGCAGATCTTCCTCGAGTTCGCCGACGAGGAACGCACGCACCTGGAGCTGCTGATTCGCGAGTACAAGGCGCTCCGCGGTCGCCAGGGCGCGCACGCCCGGAAAGCGGCCGCGCGCCGATGATCGATCTCCACACGCACACGACGGCGTCCGACGGCCGTCTCTCGCCGTCCGAGCTCGTCGCGCGCGCCGCGTCGGCCGGGGTCACGGTACTTGCCGTGACGGATCACGACACGGTCTCCGCCTGCGGCGCCGTCGCCGAGGCATGCGGGCAGGCGCGGATCGCCTTCGTCCCCGGCATCGAGATCACCGCGGCGCTGATGGGCGACGACGTCCACATGCTGGGGTATTTCTTCGATCCGCAGGCGCCCGCGCTCGCGAGGTTCCTGGATGCCCAGCGGCTGCGGCGGCTGGATCGCGTGCGCGAGATGATCGATCGCCTGGCGCGCTTCGACATCCATCTCGACGCCGAAGTCATTCTGCGGCCCGGACTCGAGGACGCGTCGAAATCCGCGGGCCGGCCCTGGATCGCGCGCGCGCTCGTCGCCGGCGGCTACGTCGCGACGACCGCAGAAGCGTTCGATCGCTGGCTGGCGCGCGATCGCCCGGCGTTCGTGCCGCGCGCAGCGGCCACCCCGGCGGACGTCATCGCGAGGATCCACGACGCCGGCGGCATCGCGTCGATCGCGCATCCGGCCCTGCTCGAGCGCGACGACTGGATCCCGGGATTCGCCGCGGCGGGTCTCGACGCCATCGAAGCGCATCACTCGCGCCACGACGCGGAGGCCACGTCGCGCTATCGCCTCATGGCCGAAGGTCTGAAACTCGGCATATCGGGCGGGTCCGATTTTCACGGCGACGAATCGCACGGCGCGCCGCATCCCGGCGCCGTTTCGTTGCCACGATCGGATTTCGATCGGCTGGTCCGGCTGAAGCCGGACGCCACGGCACAGAAACAGTCCGGCTGAAGCCGGAGGCAAAACCGTCCCGCTGAAGCGGGACGCCACGTACGTCAGAGGAGCAACCTCTTGGCTCAGGCGCTGGTTACGTCCGTACTCTTCGGTCTCGTCGGCCTCGTGGTCACGGCATTTCTGGGCCTGCGGGGCACCGACATCTCGCGCCACATCTCGTACGGCTTTTTTTCGGCGATGGTCACGCTGCTCGCGCACTCGATGATGATGTTCTACCTGATTGGCAAGGGAAAGGCCGTCAAGGACGCGATGGCCGAACACCACGTGATCGGCGACTACTACCGCCGCATCGCCGCCGCGCGCAAGCCGGTGTTTTCGATCGGCACGCTGGCGATGGGCGTGACGATGGTCGCTGCGATCATGGGCGCGAGCGTGGACACGGGCGTTCTCCCGCCGATGATCCATGCGACGATCGCGTACCTCGCCATCGCGTCGAACCTCTACGCCCTGAAGATCGAAGTATCCGCGCTCATGGAGTCGAGCCGGATCGTCGGCGAGGTCAATCAGCAAATCCAGCCGTGACGGCCGTCCTCGAAATCGCCGGCGTCTCCAAGGACTATCGCGGGCTTCGTCCGCTGCGCGTTCACGCGCTGACCGTCGCGGCCGGCGAGCCGGTCGCGCTGCTCGGCTTCGATCGGCCCGCCGCCGAGGTCTTCATCAATCTCGTCACGGGTGCCTCTTTACCCGACGCGGGCTCTGTCCGGCTGTTCGGGCGGGACACGACGGCGATCGGCGACAGCGCGGACTGGCTGACGACCGTGGATCGCTTCGGCATCGTGAGCGAACGCGCGGTGCTGCTCGAACAGCTGACTGTGATTCAGAATCTCGCGATGCCGTTCACGCTGGACATCGAGCCGCCGAGCGACGACGTCCGCTCGCGCGCCGCGCGTCTCGCGAGCGAGGCGGGGCTGCCCGAGTCGACGTGGGCGCGGCCCGTCGCCGAGCTCGACGCGGTCGCGCACGTGCGCGTACGCCTCGGCCGCGCGCTGGCGCTCGACCCCGCCGTCCTGCTGCTCGAGCACGTCAGCGCGGGTCTGCCGCCGGCTGACGCCCGGACGCTGGCCGGCGATCTGCGCGCGCTCGCCGCCCGGCGCGGTGCCGCCCTGGTCGCCGCCACGGCGGACGAAGGATTTGCGGGCGCGGTCGCGGGGCGCGTCCTCACGCTCGACCCGGCCACCGGCCGTTTACACGACCGTCGCCGTTCTGGCTGGTTCGGACGGCGTCTCGGATAAAATGGGTCTTCAAAGGAGTGTTCACAATGAGTCTCAAGAAGCAGCTCGGGCTGTTCGCGTTGATCCTGGTGACCGCGTTTGCCACGGGCGCCAGCGCCCAGACGAAGAAGCCGGCCGCCAAGAAGCCGGCCAAGCGCGTGTTCTTCGTCGAGCCGCAAAACGGCGCCACGGTGTCGAGTCCCGTCCACATGAAATTCGGCAGCGAAGGGATCGAGATCGGGGCGGTGCCGCCGGGCGACGTGACCACGGCGCGTCCCGGCATCGGTCACTACCACATCGGCATCGGTGTCAGCTGCCTGCAGGCCGGCAAGACGATCGTCAAGGGCACGCCGTCCTGGGTGCACTTCGGCGACGGCAAGTCCGAGTTCGACGTGCAGCTGACGCCCGGCACGCACAAGATCGCGCTGCAGATCGGCGACGACTTGCACAAGACCGTGGCCGGTTTCTGCTCGACGATCACGTTGCACGTGAAGTAATTGGCTGGTAGTTAGTGGCTGGTGGCTGGTGGCTGGATTTCAGCCATCAGCCCTTAGCCCTAGCCATTACATTCTCCTCCCCCTCCTTTTCGTATGCGCTTTCACGTCTCGATGTGGACGTTCTGGCGCCTCGGCCTGAAACCGGCCGAAATCCCTGGAGATATGACTGGAATGGATATTGATAGGCGCGTCCTGGGCACACGTGTGCGCCAAAGGAGACTCGATGGCGACCGGATCTATCAAACGACTCGTGCGTGACCGGGGGTTCGGCTTCATTCGCGACGACGGCGGGCAGGAGTGGTTCTTTCACCGGAGCTCGGTGCAGGGCAATTTCGACCAGCTGAACGAAGGTCAGCGCGTGTCGTTCGACGAAGAGCCATCGGCGAAGGGCCCCCGGGCGGGCAACGTCCGCAGCGAAGGCTGACGAACGCTTCGTGACCACACTCGTTCTGTTCGACATCGACGGTACGCTTGTGCTCACCGGCGGCGCCGGCCTGCGGGCCATGGCGCTGGCCTTCGAAGAACTGTTCGACGTTCCCGATGCCTTCCGCGGCATGGCGATGGCCGGCCGCACCGACGCCTGGATTCTGTCCGACGCGGCCGCGGCCCACGGCATCGCGCGGGACTCACCGTCGTTGGCGCGCTTTCCCGACGTCTACCTGCGCCATCTCACCGCCGAGATCGAGAAGCCGCATCCGCGCAAGAACGTGATGCCGGGCGTCCGCGATCTGCTGGACGCGCTCGCGCAGCGAAACGACGTCTATGTCGCGCTGCTGACGGGCAACTACGAAGCCGCGGCGCGCGTGAAGCTCGAGCACTTCGATCTGTGGCGGTACTTTCCGTGCGGGGCTTTCGGCGATGGCGCGGCGGATCGCAACAGCCTGGTGCCGAAAGCGATCGCGCGCGTGGCGGCGGCGGGCGGTCCGGCGTTCGCGGCGCGCGACGCCGTCGTCATCGGCGACACGCCGCTCGACGTCGCGTGCGCCAAGGTTCATGCCGCGAGGGCCGTCGGCGTCGCTACGGGACCGCATGCGATCGACGAGCTATGGCAGGCCGGAGCCGATGTGGTGTTCGCGGACCTCACCGAGACCACGCACGTGCTGCGCGCCCTCAATCTGAAATCTGAATTCTGAATTCTGAAATCTCGAACGTCATTGGCGGAAGCGCCTGGGAGTCGAACCCAGCCCCCCCGCGCGAGCAGGGAGCGACCGATTTTGAAGACCGGGAGGGCCACCGGGCCCCGTTCGCTTCCAAGAGAATCTCAAATTGCGGAGTGAGGATTGCAGACTGCGGATTAATTGCGGTGGAGTGCGGATTGAGGATTGCAGATCCGCGGACTCTTCAATCCGCACTCCGCAATCCTCACTCCGCAATTGAGCCTAGCCCTCGATCAGCCTGACATCTCCCGCGCGCGGGCCCTTCTGTGATTCCTCGGGGGTGAACTCCACGCGCTGGCCTTCGCGCAACAATTCGAACACCGCGCCGCGGACGGAACTGCGGTGAAAGAAGTGCTCGATCCCGCCCTCGTCGCGGATGAATCCGAATCCCTTGTCGATGAGGAGCCGTGCGATTGTCCCGGTTGGCATAACCCGAAGCCCTCCCGTTCCGAACCCCCAGGGATATCCCAAGGGAACTCGGCCGGTTACGGGCGCCTGCGAAAGGTCCGAACGCCGTCGGGACGCGGGGCCGGCCGAGTGTCTCCAGCTGTAACAGAGCTGGGAAATTCGGGCCAGCATAGGCAGTTCACAGCCCGAAGTCAAGCAGAGGCCGCCGTTTAGCGGAACGGGACATTATTCGACAAGGCGGGCGATACCTGCCAGGTTTCTTCCTCTTCCTCCCCGTCATCGTCCTCGTCGGAATCCTCGGCGTCCTCGTCGAAGTCGTCGTCTTCGTCGGGATCGTCGACATCGTCGTCGAGATCGTCCTCAAGAAGGTAACGGGGCATCGCCTGCCTTGGGTTTTTCACGATTGGGTGGCGGATATGTGGTCCAGAAATGCCGCTGGCACTTCGGGCAGACCCAGAACTGATCGGGCGTCCACGGCCGGTCGGGCGCGGGGTCGCGCATTTCCATCTGGGTGCCGCAGCGCATGCAGCGGATGTGAATGTCGGCGTCGGGCATGGCCGCGATTCTACCCCGCTTTCATTACCATGTAGCCGTGATCCCCGCCATCGTCCTCGCCGCCGGCCGATCCTCGCGCATGGGTCGGGCCAAAGCGTCATTACCGCTGGGCGGCGACGACACGTTCTTGACCCGGATCGTCCGCACCTTTCTCGACGCCGGCGTCGACGATGTCGTCGTGGTCGTGGGGCACGACGCTGACAGCATTATCTCGACGTTCGTCGCCAGCGGACTGCCGGCGCGCTTCGTCGTCAACCGCGAGTACGACCGCGGCCAACTATCGTCGCTCGTTGCTGGTCTCGGCGTCGTGGATCGGCCCGGCGTCGCGGCCGCGCTGGTGACGCTGGTCGACGTCCCGCTCGTCTCCGCGGCCACCGTGCGCGCCGTGGTCGAGTGTTATCACCGCACACACGCGCTCATCGTGCGCCCGACGTCCGGCACGCGGCACGGGCATCCGCTGCTCATCGATCGATCGCTGTTCGCGAAGCTGCGCGCAGCGGATCCGTCCAGCGGCGCGAAGCCGATCGTGCGCGCGCACGCGTCGGCGGCCGGCGACATCGCGCTCGACGATGAAGGCGCGTTCCTCGACATCGACACCGAGGACGAGTACCGGCGCGCCCTCAGCCGGTAAGCTGCATCATGCCGCCCGCATTCGCCATCGATCCGCCCATCGAGCCGATGCTGGCCAAGCTCGCGGAGGCGCTCCCCGAGGGCCCGTTTCTGTACGAGCCCAAGTGGGACGGCTTCCGCGCGATCGTGTTCCGCGGCGGCGCCGACGTCTACATCCAGAGCCGGGATCTGAAACCGCTCGATCGGTACTTTCCCGAGCTGCACGACGCGCTCCTCGCCGGCCTGCCCGACGGCTGCGTACTCGACGGCGAGATCGTCATCGCCACGCCGAAGGGTCTCGACTTCGACGCGCTGCAGATGCGCCTCCATCCCGCAGCGTCACGAGTCGCCACGCTCGCGAAGACCTCACCTGCGGCGTTCGTCGCGTTCGACGCGATCGCGGTGGCCGGTCAGGATCTGCGCGGCGTCGCGCAGAGCGAGCGGCGCGCGCGGCTCGAGCGACTGCTCGCGAACGCGCAGCCGCCGATCCACCTGACGCCGATGACGCGCGATCCCGTCCAGGCGGCAGAGTGGCTCGCGCGCTTCGAGGGCGCGGGTCTCGACGGCGTGATGGCGAAGCCCATCAACGGCACGTATCAGCCTGGCAAGCGCGCGATGATCAAAATCAAACACGCCCGCACCGCGGACTGCGTCGTCGCGGGATTCCGCTGGCACAAGGCGGGCAGGAACGAACTCGTCGGCTCGCTGCTGCTCGGGCTATACGACGAGAACCAGCGGTTGCACCACGTCGGCGTGACATCGTCGTTCACGATGACGGCGCGGCGTCAGCTCGCGACGGAGCTCGCGCCGCTGCGCGAGCGCGCCCTCGACAATCATCCATGGCGCGAATGGGCCGATCCAGACGGACATGTCGCGAGCTCCGCGAGCGGGGCAAGGTCGCCCGGCGGCCAGAGCCGCTGGAGCGCGGGCAAAGATCTGTCGTGGGAGCCGCTTCGCGTCGAGCGTGTCTGCGAAGTGAAGTACGACCACATGCAGGGCTCGCGCTTCCGGCACGCGGCCGTGTTTCTGCGTTGGCGCGCCGACAAGCCGCCCGGCGACTGCCGCTACGATCAGCTCGACGTCACCGCCCCGTACGAGCTCGCGAAGGTGTTTCGCGCTTAGTTCAGGCGCCTCAGCCAGACATTCCGGAATTCCACGCGCATCGGATCTCCGACGTGCATCTGAAATCCGAGGAGTCCGCTGGCTATCCGATTCTTCACGTCATCGTCGATGACGAT
>Ga0326726_10002991_pt1 | contig 15500 bp, 13 predicted proteins | sample MHFenrmetagenome_2_FD_207603 | JGI IMG/M metagenome (GOLD analysis project Ga0326726, IMG submission 207603) | Lab enriched peat soil microbial communities from Michigan Hollow, Ithaca, NY, United States - MHF15MN | ecosystem: Environmental > Terrestrial > Soil > Wetlands > Peat | place: USA...
CTTTCTCTAGGTTTCGCCTTCGAGGATTTACTCAAAAACTCTTTTCCCTCTCCAATCGGCAGTTGCTATATAGCATCTGCTCAGAGTAATATATTTTCCCAAAGCAGCGATAAACAAGAACAGTCTCCACAAGGCACATACATTACCGCGATTGTCTAAACTTATAAAGCATCGAACAAACCATGTCTTCATGACCACAGGATGGACCCCACAGAGACATACACAGTGCCAACATGGAACGAGACCTACCAGATGATGCTTAAGCTAGCCGAAAAAATCCTCGGCGACGGCTTCAAACCAGACTTGATCGTATGCCTCGCCCGAGGCGGTCTAATTCCTGCCCGAATACTATCCGACCTCTTAGAGCAACCAAACCTAGCGACGATACGAACTGAATGCTACGTCGGAACCCACCACGCTAAACCAGCCCCTTTGCTTAGCCAACCAATCTCAGAATGTGTGGAAGCAAAAAAAGTCCTCATTGTCGACGACATCGCGGACACGGGCCGAAGCCTGAAACTCGCCAAAGAACACATCATTAAGGGCGGTGCCCGAGAAGTTAGGGTTGCCACATTATTCAGGAAGCCTTGGAGCGTCGTGAAACCTGAATACTGCAGGGCTGAGACTTCGCTGTGGGTTGTTTTTCCCTGGGACATCAAGGAAACGGTGCGAGGTGCGTTTGAAAACCGCGGAGACACATCGATATCCGACCTCTTCGAAAAACTAAAAGCTGCAGGGCTACCCAAACAGCTCGTCGACAGGTTCCTGAAAGAAATCGCAGGAGAAAACTCGCGATGCTGAAGCAAATCGCAGAGGAAGGGCTTTACGTCGAAATCACCGGATTCCGAAACGTCAACGTCGAGAAGCCCGACCAACTCCTCAAAGCAATCCGCGGCGAACAGGGAGACGTGAATGTTCAGTTCTTCAACGCAGAACTCGTCGCAACATGGGAGCACCTCTACTTCGCCGTCATTGATGCGCTTATGGCTTTCAGGACGAAGCGCAACATCTCGAAGAGCCTCGCCGTCGAGATCATGCTCTACGCGTCAGCGCAGCGACAAATAAAGAAAGCAATCGAAGTTGTAGGCGTGAAAAGCGGCGCCTCCGACATCGCAGTGGTCATTGTAAGCGAACGTCATCAGACCGTTGAATCGACTGTGGCGTCGGTTTCGAAACACTTCCGCAAAGAACCAGACGAACAAGTGCTTGGCATCTCGCCTGCAAAAGAAAAAGCCATTCGTGAGGCTTTTAGGATAACGGAAAACGAGCTGTCAGCAGTCACGAAACAGAACAATCGGGCGCGTGCCTTGGTTGACCTCGTCGTCGAACGCGCGGCGCTCCTGTCCACGCGGCTGTAGATCAAAGCATCTTCTCTTTAGGCACCGAGAGAATCAACTCGGGCTTCACGAGGGACAAACCCGTGTACTTCCCCACAACTTCCACCAGCAGCACTCTGTCAGGGTTGTCCAAGTCCACGCGGTTCTTGATTCGAGTAGCCACAGCCTCAATTATCTCTTGGGCGTGCAAAGTCGTGAAGCGTTTCTCAACCGTGACCCTGAAAGACTCGTTCTCGCCCATTCCCGCAGCCAACTCATCTGCCGCGAGTCCGAGAGCTTCAAGGTTGGTTTCCACGACCTTCTCAACTGGGATGATCCTCAGGGCGTAGCGGAACTCGTACGGGCGCTCGTGCAGGATGGCTTTGAATTTCTCGATGACCTCGCACGGATTGAGCGCCGTTCTCGCCACGATTAAGCCTCGGACGCCCGTTTTGCTGGCTTCGGCGGTCTGGTCGCCCAGTGTTTCTTTCAGTAAGTAGACGATCTCGTATATCATTTGGCGTTCGTTCCCACGTGCCGTAGTGGCTAGGAGGTTGAAGTTCGAGAGCAAGCCTATTTCACCAAGCGATGTGGTCAGTGTAAGTACGGCTTTTCTCACAGCCGCGAGGCTCGTAGCCGTCGCCTCACATCATCCCACCCCAAAGAAAGTTCAACCACGGATTTATCCATTTTGCCCAACCCCTCGAGCGTTAGCCTTAAATCCGAAACGTTTCCCAGCATGAAGCACGAAGGTCGAACAACGTGACCGAGACCCACAAACCCATCATCGCCGTGCACGGCGGCGCAGGCACCGTCAACTCAGACCGCGCCAAACCCCTGCTGGAGCACGTCAGCAAAGCCGCCAAAACAGGTTTCAGCCTCCTGAGGGACGGCGCGACCGCGGTCGATGCCGTAATCGAGGCAGTCGTGGTTATGGAGGATTCAGGACTGTTCAACGCTGGCGTCGGCTCAGCGCTAAACCTCGAGGGAAGAGTTGAGATGGAGGCATCCGTCATGGACGGCAAGACCCTCGCAGCGGGCGCCGCGGGGTTGCTAACTGACGTGAGGAACCCAGTGCGCGTGGCGAGGCTCGTTATGGAGCGGACGGACCACGTGTTCATCGTGGGCAAAGGCGCCAGCGAATTGGCGCGGGCGTTCAACCTGGAGAGGCGCAACATGTTGACATCGTCGAAACTCGCCTATTACCAAGCACAGCTGAAGAGCCTGCAAAATGGCAAATTCGACCTGCCAAAACTCGCCGCACTCATCAAGGAGCACCCAGATGTTTTCCAGCTCGAAACCGTGGGTGCCGTCGCCATGGACACCGCGGGCAACGTCGCAGTCGCAACCTCCACAGGAGGGTTCCCCCTGAAGCTCCCAGGCAGAATAGGCGATTCGCCGAGCATCGGATGCGGCACGTATGCGGACAACCAGTCGGGGGCGTGCTCAGCCACGGGCGTCGGCGAAGTGGCGATGAGGCTCGTCTTGGCGAAAACCGTCTGCAACCACATGGAAAACGGCAAAACGGCACAGGAAGCCGTTGAAGAAGCCGTCTCGCTGGTCTACAAACGGCTGCCGAAAATGTACAATGAGATGGGGCTGCTAGCCGTCGACATGCACGGCAGAATCGGAGCCGCTCACAGCTCGCCAAACCTTACTTGGGCGTACATGGGCATGGAGCTGGAGCATTCTGTGGCTTCGCTGACCGCAAAATTCGAGAAGTAAACCCAAGTCGAATTCAGCTTGCTTCTAGAAACGCCGTGAAAACAGGGGTTTTTCTGGGAGTCCTTAAACGGAATTTCGACAGTTGACGAAGACAAACGCTTATCCCACCGGGATGCACGGTAGTCTACTACCAACCTGCCTGTGGAGGTGAAACGTGAAAATGGTGTTTGAGGAAGACGAGGAATGGGAAGAGGGCGAAGAGGAAGAATGGGAAGAAGAAGAATGGTAAGCGTTTCGCAGTGAAGGCAACTTTATTTTCTTTTGTTCGACTAAGCCCGAGCTTTCCTATTCATTTTCGCATTGTCTTGCAGCTTCACATTTATAACTAACCCATTAGAATTCACTGTTGACTCCAGATGACACGTATCGCTGTTCTCGACACGGACCGCTGCAAGGTCAAGAAATGCGACCAGAACTGCATCCGCTTCTGCCCCATGGTCCGCAGCCACGTCGAAGCCATCCGCATCGAAGGCGGCAAAGCCGTTATATCCGAGAAGCTCTGCAGCGGGTGCGGCATCTGCGTGAAGAAGTGTCCGTTCAAAGCCATCAGCATCGTCAACCTGCCCGATGAGCTGGAGAAGGACTGCAGCCACCGCTTCGGCGAGAACGCCTTCAAGCTGTTCAGGCTTCCGACGCCGTCGGCTGGGACGGTGTTGGGGTTGCTGGGGCAGAACGGCATCGGCAAAACCACCACCCTCAAGGTGCTGTCGGGCGAGATCAAGCCGAATCTGGGCAACTTCCAGAACACGCCCGAATGGAACGAGATAATCGAATTCTACCGCGGCTCCACGTTGCAGGATTACTTCAAGAAGGTGAGCGAGAACAGCCTCAAAGTCGCCCTCAAACCGCAGTATGTCGATAAGATTCCGAAGGCGGTTTCGGGCAAAGTCGGCGAACTCCTCGAAAAAGTCAACGAACGCAAAATCCTCGAAGACCTCGTAACGGAGCTTGAGCTCGAGAAAATCCTCGACCGACCGCTTGACGTCTTGAGCGGGGGCGAGCTCCAGCGCACCGCGGTCGCCGCAGCCCTGAGCCGCGAAGCCGACGTGTACATGTTTGACGAGCCTTCAAGCTACTTGGACGTGAAACAGCGGCTGCAGGTAGCGAGGGCGATTCGCAGTCTCAAGGACTCGGGCAAAACCATCATCGTCGCCGAACACGACCTCGCCATCATCGACTACCTCTCCGACCAAATCTGCGTCTTCTACGGTGAATCTGGCGTCTACGGCGTCGTCAGCCACGTGCACGGCGTCCGCACGGGCATCAACATCTACCTGCAGGGCTACATCCCCGACGAGAACATCATGTTCCGCAAAGAACCAATCATCTTCCACGAGAAGCCACCTGCCACGAGCACAGCTGGGTACGAGCCGTTGTTGAAGTGGAACCGCATAGAGAAGACACTCGGCAACTTCAAACTCGCCACAGAACCCGGAGAGATACGTCGTGGCGAAATCATCGGCATCCTCGGACCCAACGGCATCGGCAAAACCACCTTCGTCAAAGTCCTCGCCGGCATCGAAGAAGCCGACGACAAACAGAAACTTGGCGATTTAGCTGTTAGTTACAAGCCGCAGTACATCGCCCCCGACTACGCGGGCACCGTGCTGGAACTGCTTATGAGTGTGGCGAAAGAGAATTACACGTCGAGCTGGTACAAGACCGAAATCCTCCAACCCCTCCGCATCGAACCGCTACTGGACAGGAACGTGATGGAGCTCAGCGGCGGAGAACTCCAGAAAGTCGCCATAGCCGCCTGTCTCAGCCGCAAAGCCGACCTGTTCCTGCTGGATGAGCCTAGTGCCTACTTGGATGTTGAGGAGCGGTTAAACATGGCAAAAACCATACGCCGCGTAACCGAAGCGCACAGCGTGACCGCCTTCGTAGTGGAGCACGATGTTGTGACGCAGGATTTCGTCGCCGACCGCCTCATGGTTTTCACGGGTGAGCCGGGTGTGAATGGGTTGGCGGGTTCGCCGACGACGTTGCGGGCGGGCATGAATAGCTTCCTCAAGAGCATGAACGTGACGTTCCGCCGTGACTCCGTCACGAGGCGTCCGAGGGTGAATAAGGAGGGTTCGCAGATGGATTTGTTCCAGAAGGAACTCGGCGAGTACTATTATACGAAGATGAAAGAAAAGTAGCTTCGCGGTCATGGTTTTGACATCAACGAAGAGACAACACGGTTTCTGCACGAAGTTGCAGACGGCTTTTTGCTTTAAAGTAGGTAGTTAACTTAAAAAACAACCCCTAACATAACCTACCCAAATTCACGGGGAAAAAGGGAAAAAACTGGTGGAGGCAGCAAGTGGCTACAGCGACCTTTGAAGAGATAAGCGCATCCGACTTCTTCTATCGCAACCGCGACATCGCGGGCTTCACGAATCCGTCCCGAGCCGTATTCGCCGCCATCCGCGAACTCGTTGAAAACTCCCTCGACGCGGCGGAGACCAGCAAGATTCCACCCGATATTTATGTGCGCTTGTCTTTCGAGAGCGAAGCCACCAAGGATACACAGATTTATAAGCTCAGAGTCGAGGACAACGGCTGCGGCATCCAACCCCGATTCATCCCCTCCGCTTTCGGGCAGGTTCTCTACGGCTCCAAGTACAAGCTGAAGCAGATGCGCGGCACGTTCGGCTTAGGCGGGAAAATGGCGGTCCTCTACGGGCAGATAACCACGCATCAATCCGCCTTCGTAACGTCTAGCACGGGCACCGCCAAGATTTACCAGTTCAAGCTAATGATGGATATCCAGCGGAACCGACCCATAATATTGGACCGCAAAGTCCAAATCAACAAGGAGCAGTGGCGCGGAACCATCGTGGAATTCACGTTGGAAGGCGACTACCTGCGGGCTATGCCGAAGATAATCGAGTACTTCAAGCAGACCGCCATGGTGAACCCCTACGCGAACCTAACGTTCGTCGACCCGAAGGGTAGGTTGTACAAGTTCACACGTGGCACGACCGACATGCCAGCGCCCCCGAAAGAAACCGACCCGCACCCCTACGGCGTGGACGTGGAACTGCTGCAGCGCATGATTCAAATCACGACGGAAAAGAATATGCTTGACTTTCTCAGGCACCATTTCCACCGTGTGGGAGAAATCACGGCGCAGAAGTTTCTGGATTTCGCGGCGCTGCCGCCCTCGAAGAACCCGAAGCGGCTGAACCACGAAGAAATCGTCAAGTTAATGCAGAACATGAAGAAGTTCAAGGACTTTCTGCCGCCCGACGCGAGTTGCTTGTCGCCGCTGGGTGAGGAGCTTATGCGCGCTGGGATTCAGAAGGAGCTGAACCCCGAGTACCTCGTGGTTCTTCAGCGCAAGCCTTCGACTTACGCGGGTCACCCGTTCATCGTGGAGATGGCCATCGCCTACGGCGGCGACGTTCCTAAACGTGGGTGCTTCGTAATTTATCGCTTCGCCAACCGTATCCCACTGCTGTACGATGAGGCGAGCGACGTGTCATACCGTGTGATAACTGGGATGAATTGGCGACGCTACAAGGTCGCGCCCGACATGCCCATCGCTATCGTCGTGCACATCTGCAGCACCAAAGTGCCCTACAAGACCGTGGGCAAGGAGTTCATCGCCGACCGCCCCGAAGTCCGCCGAGAAATCGCCAACGCTCTACGTGAAATCGGTCGGCAACTGCAGCATTTCCTGAGCAGGCAGGAGCACGTGCACATGGAGAAGCGTAGGTTGGGTGTTTTCTCGAAGTACCTACCGAAGATTGCGGAGTTTAGCGCGAAGCTCGCGGGGAGGGAGAGGCTTCCTGATATTGATAAGTTGTTGAAGAGTGTGCAGAAGTATGGAGCAGAAGAAGAAAGCGAGCATAGCGAAACGGAAGAATGAAGTCCTCAGCAGCCTGAAGAAATTCGGCACAACTATCTATGATCAGTTGGACCAGGGGAACTTTCCGACGATTAACATGCCTAGCCGCAGCACCGAGAACATCAACTATGACCCAACCCTTAGACAATACATTTTAGGCGAGAAGAGCGTGAGCCGTAGCGCACGCAACATTCGTCACGTGAAGCCGTTCACGCAGCTTGCTTGGGCCGCCATGTTCAGCAACGAACTTACCTCGCAGCGCAAAACCAGCACGCTCAGGGACGTGTACTACTCGGCGCAGGCGTATGAGATGACTTTCACGGACCAGCAGGAAAGCAATAACATCATCACCGACCTCGAAACGCTCACGGGTTTTGCACGTGAAGATTTCAACATCTTCCCCGAGGAGCGGTCTGCGATTTTCGGCGACCTCACCATCGGCTACACCGTGCCCGGCTACGAGGGCAAAACCCTCAACCTTACCAGCCACCCCGACGGCGTCCTCATCGGACCCGCCCTAACATCGGCGGAGTTTGTGAGCACGAAAGCCGACAAGGTCATAGCCATCGAGAAAGGTGCGTTGTTCACGAGGTTTATCGAGGAAAATGTCCACAACAAACACCACTCGCTCCTCATTTCCTGCGGTGGTCAAGCGCCACGGCAGACCCGAAGCTTCATACGCCGGTTGCATGACGAGCTGAACCTGCCCGTGTTCATCCTCACCGACGGCGACCCATGGGGCATGCACATCGCCCAAGTCATCATCTCCGGGTCGGCGAACGCGGCGCACCTGCGCGACCTGAACACCCCCGACGCCGTGTGGAGCGGAGTGTGGGCGACGGACATAATCGACTACAAGCTGCCGACGGACCCGTTGGACGAGGTTGATATTAAGCGGCTTTATGAGTTGCAGAAGGACCCGCGGTACCAGAATGACCCGTTGTGGCAGCGTGAGATTAAGCTGTTCTTGAAGATCAGGCGGAAGGCGGAGCAAGAGGCGTTCAGCAGATACGGATTAACCTACATCGTGGACGAGTATTTGCCCACGAAACTCAAAGGGGCTAAATAGCAATAAGTTTAAAATAACCGTTCAATCGTTAAGTAGCAACACCAACCATCTGAAAGGAAACGACCCCGAATGAGCGAACAAGACACATTCTGGATAAAACTCGGGCAAAGAGGCTTCGGCTTGCTCCTCCTAGTCATCGGCGTAGTCATGCTCTACTTCACCCTCACAAGCCTCACGGAGCTGGCGGCGTTTAGCGGCTTCTTCGGGTTCCTCAGCGTTATCGTCCTCGTGCTCGGCATCGTGCTCCTGATTGCCAAGCCGCCAGAATAACTCGTCTTATTCTCTTCTTTCAACCACGATTTTGCAATTCGTGACCAACGCAGCTATGACGCCCAACGCCACGAGCCAAGGTGCCAAAACTGCACCGACAACGCCCACGGTAGCGGGGATTTCTAGGAGTGCTTTGCCCTTGTCGTCTTTGACGATGATTCGGGTCACGTTTCCCTCATGCAGCAGTTCCTGCACACGATTCACCAGGTTATTGCCGTTCACGGAGTACTCTTCACGAGTGAACTTCACGACTGGGGCGCCGCAGACGGGACAGAACTTATCGTCTTCCCTTAAGGGCGCCCCACATTTTACACAGTATGGCATTACAATGAACCTCAATTTGAGACAAGCAACTCGCCGCTTAAACACTTCTCGCTCTCGTCCTGAGCGTTTATTAACCCAAACCCAATTACACAACCACGGTTTATTTCCACATTAACAAAAAGGAGACATGACCCGCATGCCCATTCGTCAACCTATCGTCTGCGTCCTCGGACACGTGGACACAGGCAAAACCAGCCTCCTCGACACGCTCCGAAAGACCAGTGTGCAAGCCCGGGAAGCTGGCGGAATGACCCAGCACATAGGTGCCAGCTTCTTCCCATTGGATACGTTGAAGCAACTCATCGGACCATTGCTCGGTAATCTCGGGGGCGAAATCGAAATCCCCGGCTTGCTCATCGTGGACACGCCTGGGCACGAGGCTTTCACGAACCTCAGGCGGAGGGGTGGAAGCGTCGCGGACATAGCCATTCTCGTAGTAGACATTCTCAAGGGGATTGAGAAGCAGACGCTCGAGTGCATTGACATTCTCAAAGCCCGCAAGACCCCGTTTGTGGTTGCGATCAACAAGATTGACCGTGTGCCCGGCTGGAAACCCCAGCAGTCAACGCCCTTCCTCAAGTCGTACCCAAGCCAAGACGCTTATGTGCGTGAGGACTTGGACAACAGGCTCTATACCGTCATGGGCGAGTTCTCCCGTTTGGGCTTCAGGACCGACCGCTTTGACCACATCCGCCGGGAAGACTTCACCTCCACCATCGCGTTGGTGCCGACCAGCGCCAAAACCGGCGAAGGCTTGGCGGAGCTCCTCATGGTGCTCGTGGGGTTGACGCAGCAGTACATGAAGAAGCGACTGGCGACTACGGAGGGTCCCGCGAAGGGCTCGGTGCTCGAAGTCAAGGAGGAACCCGGGTTGGGGTTGACGTTGAACACGATAATCTACGACGGCACCCTCCAAAAGGACGACTTAATCGTAGTCGGCGGCAAGGACAAGCCCGTCGTGACCACTATCAGGGCGATTCTGGTACCGAAGCCACTGGACGAGATACGTGACCCGCACGACCGCTTCAGCAGCGTCGAATTCGTGTTCGCCGCAGCGGGAGTGAAGATCGTGGCGTCAGGGCTTGAAGGAGCCCTTGCAGGAGCACCATTATACGTCGTTCCCCACGGCGAAGATGCCGCTGAATACGCGAAACTGGTAACAGAGGAAGTTGGCAGAATAAGAATAGTCAAGGAGATCGCTGGCGTCGTCGTCAAAGCCGACACGTTAGGCTCGTTGGAGGCAATTGCGGAGATACTGAAGAAAAACAACGTGCAGATACGCATAGCCGACATCGGCGACGTATCCAAACGCGACGTTACCGAAGCGTCGGTGGTGAAAACCCGCGAGCCACTGCTCGGAGCAATTCTGGCTTTCGGAGTGAAAATTCTGCCCGACGCCGAGACCGAGGCGGCTGCTAATGGCATTCAGATTTTCAGGGAACCCATCATCTACAACATGATAGACAACTACGTGGAGTGGCAAAAAGCCCAGCGCGAGAAGAAGGTTGAGATGGAATTCGATAAGCTCGTGAAGCCCGCGAAAGTGCAGGTCATGGCAGGATTCGTTTTCCGCCGTGCCAAGCCAGCGATTTTCGGCGTAGAAGTTCAAGGCGGTACGTTGAAACCGAAGTACTCGCTCGTGCGCTCCGACAACGGCGACGACATCGGCGAGGTCCAGCAGATTCAGGACAAGGGCAAAGCCGTGCCCGAGGCGAAAGAGGGCGCTCAAGTCGCCATCTCCATGGAGAAACCCATCGTGGGCAGACACATCTTCGAGCGCGACGTGCTCTACGCGAAGGTGTCCGAATCTGACGCGAAGGTGCTGGCGACGACGTGCTCGGAGATGATGTCGGACAGAGAGCACGAGGTGCTGCAGGAGTACGTGAAGATTATGCAGAAGAAGACGCCGTTCTGGGGCGGATTCTAGCCGCCGCCGACGGGCGGCAAAATCGCCAACACATCGCCGTTCTTGAGCTCGGTTTGGAGTCCGTTGAGGGTTGAGGCGCTTTTGCCGTTGATGAGGAACTGTAAGAAACCCTTTGGCTCAACCGTCTTCGGGTCGTAAACGTAGTCGGTGAAGCGTTTGCCATACTCATAGGACAGCAAGCGGAGAACCGTGTCAACGGTGACTTTTTCTTCGTCAGAAAACTCCAAGGTTTCTTCTTTCTTGTCTGCCAACTCTCGTAGGCTTGTGAAGAAGCGGACTGACACCTTCAGCGTGAAGCACCCACGTTGGAATAGCGTTGGTTTTGCAGAATTAAACTGTTTGTGTTAACCTCGCAAAAATGGTGAAGAGGCTAGGTCAGTGCCGCTGCGAACTTCGGGTCGTCCAGTTTGTACGACCTCAAGAATTCTTTGTCTAGGTACAGTTTCTTCAGTTCTTGGCTGTCAATTTGAACGAGTTTGCTCTGAGGTATGGTTTTGCCGTTGCCTTCCTTCCAGGCGCTGTCCCAGAGGGCGGCCAGGAGTAGGCATCCTTCGGTCATGCAGACCGCTGTTTTTTCCCCGATTTGGTACTTGTCTATCGTGCTCTTGTACATGGTCTTAACCGTGTGCGAGGCGTCGTTGTATGCTTCGACAATCACCAGTGGAGGAAGGTCTACAAGGACTTTGCGCATGACTTCAATGCCTGCCATGGCTGCCGCGTGCCCGTCTTTCACGGTGTATTTCACTTTGCTCTGAACTGCGCATTGGTTGACGCCCGCAACTATCTCGGCGGCGCAAGCGTCGAGCATTTTAGTTTCGTAGGCGGAATGGACGCCGTCTTCTGTTTTGTCTCGTCCATGATGGTATTGTGACACGTGGAGGGGTTCGCTTGCGTCAGCAGCGTAATGACCGAGAATGCCCGCAGCGCACACGAATCTGGCAACATCCTGCGCCTTCACAGTCTTCACTGCTTCATCGTAGACCTGCCAGATTCTGAAGGGCAATGCACCTCGTTTTTCAACCGCGATGCTATCATAGAATTTGTTCCATACGCCGATGTTCACATTGTTCGGGTTCTTCGTAAGGTCCAGCAGGGTTTTTCCAGCGAATTCTCCTTTTCCTTCCTGGTCCATGTCAGCAAAGTGGTTGTTCCCGTCTCGTTTCCACGTTCCCCATGCGAGGTCTGGCACGTCTGCGAGCGGCACAAATTGATCCTTTTCAAATCTGGGGATGTTGCCACTGGCGATGACCTGGTCGTCGAAGGATATGTTCTTGAGGTTCGCCATCATCAGGGATTTGAGTTTCTTGTTTGTGACTAGCTCGCACGCTTTCGCTGCTATCTTGTAATGTCCGAGTTTACCCCAGTATTCTCCATAGCCGACATTCCAGTCCCTGACGATGTCAACATCGAGTTCCCGACAAATTGTGCTGATGCAAGTTGCCAAGGCAAAACTCAGTTCCCCTTCTTGCTTGCCGCTAACGAATTTCTGACCGCCCCACTGCAGAGCAATCGGCTCGAACCTTCGCGCTCTTTCTCCTCTGTCCTCTTTGTGTTTCTGGTCTTTTGATTCCGCAGCTATTTGGGGGTCGAAGAACCAAACTGTCCCTGAGTCGCCTTCTCGTGTCATTATTCCCTCTTGCTCTCCTCGGGGACCAATCAGCAAATCAGCCACATAGTCGAAGCCGCCCATTGATTTGAAGCGGTAGAAGAGCGCTTTTACTTCTCCTTTCATTTCTCCGGAGGCTCCGCCGAAAGCGCGAACTGGGCATCCAAGAATCTTCAGTGAAATGTTGCCAACGTTCAGGTCCATGGGTTCGGCGATTTCCCCGATCCCATAGACCTGGGCAGTCCAATCGGTTACGTCGCCGAGCTCGATGAGTCCCGCATCTATCACTGAGTAGGAGTAGGTTCCTGGCCAGCCGTGGTAAACCTCTTTGAATATTTTCTTGCCCACCTGCTTGTTGGAGCTGGTTCCGATGTCCTGTTGTTCAGTTTTTCCGCTGACAAACGAGAAAATTCTTCTCCCTGCCTCATTGCCTGTCCGCTCCCCCACTACGTGTCTGTTTGTTAAGCCGTAAATGCGGTCGCCGTCAGTGACGAGACATCCCAATGTGCCCATGTGTTCTTGTCCTTGGACAAAGGAGAAAATTGGATATCCACCTCCCATGAGCTGATTGGGCAACGAGAAACTCTCAAGAGGGGGAGCAATCGTGTCTCTTTTCTCAGCCTCCACGATGCAGAGCGGTACAGCTCTTCCATCTGGCAAGTAAAGGTGCTTCGGGATGGCTTTCTCAGGATTGTTCCTTAATTCTTCCCAACTGAGCCATCTATCAACGAACACGAGTATACAGGGCCACGACCAATCCTTAACTGTCGTATTCGCCAACGTTCTCGCTATTCCCTTGTTCCGTTCTCTAACTTTGCTCGCGTCTGTGGCGTCGGGGTCCGCTCGTCTGATGAGATATTTGCCGACGGCGGTACCAACGACGTTGCCGAGATTCGACAAGTACAGATGATACGTTTCTCGGGCTTCAAGAAGGTCTTTTATGGACAGGGCAGAATAGTCGGGTTCCGTGTAATCTGTATAATCACTTTGGCTGGGTTCACTCATAGTTAAACCGCCAAACGAGTTTATACTTTTCTACTAGAAGCGCTATGCTTCCTTATAGTTAATAAAACTTTGCACCCATCTTTTCTTGTTCGATAAACACGGAACTGCGGGCATATTTGTATCCTCTTAGCGGTCCCCTACACGGGTCTAAAAGGGACAGAGCCGCTGCCACGCCTCAACTATATGTAGTTTAAATAAGGGGGTATAGAAAAAAATCGCGCAATAGAGCAACCTTACCAGCCGTTCAAGGGTTAAGGTTTATATTTTCGTTTGAATTCAGCATAATTCCGTTATAAACAGTTCTGTAAAGGAAAAATGGTGTTAGTAACATGGCATACTTAACCACAACAGGTTCAGGACAACCCGTCCTCATCCTCAAAGAGGGCACAACCCGCAACCGCGGGAAAGAAGCCCAAAGAAACAACATAACCGCCGCACGCGTCATCGGCGAAGTCCTCAAAACCACCCTCGGACCACGAGGCATGGACAAAATGCTCATCGACAGCATCGGCGACATCACGATAACCAACGATGGTGCTGCGATTCTCAAAGAAATCGACGTCGAGCACCCCGCAGCAAAAATGATGGTGGAAATCAGCAAAACCCAAGACGACATGGTTGGCGACGGAACAACCACAGCCGTCATCCTCGCCAGCGAGCTGCTGAAGAAGGCTGAGGAACTGCTCGACCAAAACATTCACCCAACCGTGCTCGTCAGCGGATACCGCAAGGCTACGCAGAAAGCCATCGAAATCATCGAGAAAATCGCCACACCCGTCGACATAAACGACCGCAAAACCCTCCTCAAAGTCGCATTAACCAGCATGAGCGGCAAAGCAGTCGGCTCCGCACGTGAACACTTCGCAGAAATCGCCATAGACGCAGTCACCCAAATCGCCGAGCAACGTGGCGACAAGATGGTCGCAGACATCGACAACGTCCAACTCGTCAAGAAAACCGGCAAAAGCCTCCTCGAAACCCAACTCATCCGAGGAATCATCGTTGACAAGGAAATCGTCCACCCCGGCATGCCCAAGATGAAGGAGAATGCAAAAATCGCCCTCTTGGATTCAGCGCTAGAAATCGAGAAAACCGAGATGAGCGCAGAAATCCGCATCCGCGACCCCTCACAGATGAAAGCCTTCCTAGACCAAGAAACAAACATGATGAAGACAATGGCAGACAAAATCAAGAAATCAGGCGCAGACGTCGTGTTCTGCCAAAAAGGCATCGACGACATGGTCCAACATTTCCTCTCCAAAGAAGGCATCATCGCCGCACGCAGAGTAAAAGAATCCGACATGGAAAAACTCGCCCGCGCCACAGGCGGCAAAGTCACCGACCTCGAAAACCTCAAACCCGCAGACCTCGGCAAAGCAGGCGCAGTCGAAGAACGCCGAATCAGCGAAGACAAAATGATCTTCGTCGAAAAATGCAAAGACCCCCACAGCGTGGCCATCCTCATCCGCGCAGGGCTCGAACGCATGGTCGACGAAGCAGAACGCGCCATGACTGATGCACTCTCAGTCGTCAGCGATGTCGTCGAGAACAACAAAATTGTCGCAGGTGGCGGCGCCGTAGAAATCGAAGTCGGCAAAGAACTCCGCAAGTACGCGACCAAAATCGGCGGCAGAGAACAATTAGCCATTGAAGCCTTCGCCGAAGCCATCGAAATCATCCCCAAAACCCTCGCCGAAAACGGCGGCTTAGACGCCATCGACATCCTCGTCGCACTCCGCTCCGCCCACGAGAAAGAAGACGGCGTGAACAAGGGCATAAACGTCTTCACCGGCAAAGTCCAAGACAGCCTCGACGCAGGCGTCATCGAACCCATCAGCGTCAAAGAGCAAGCCATCAAATCCGCAGCTGAATCCGCAAGCATGATCCTCCGCATAGACGACGTCATAACCAGCAAATCGCCTAAAGGCGGTGCTCCTGGCGGTCCAGGCGGAATGCCTGGCGGCGAAGAGTAAACTTCTTCTACCCTCTTTCTATTTTGTTGTTTTGTTTAGATTTTTGCGGTTGTGTTTGTAAATTGGGTCGTTTCTAGTGCTTTGTGTGCTTTTTTCGGATTTTGTGTCCGTTTGACAGCCTTCTCCTCGAGTTGCGTTGATTGAGAGGTGCCTGTTTTGCATGGGAAAAAGTTAGTCAAGGTTTCTTGACTAACTTCTTGTCAAGGTTTCTTTACAAGAACGCTTTTATTCAGTGCAAGCAACAGGGTATTTTCGGGGATAACCATGAGTAAACTTTGCAGCCCAGTAGCGTCCGGTCGGGCAGCCCGCACCCCTTTCTTCCAAATCGCTATTCTTATTAACAAAGTTTACTCATGGTAGCTGACGCTGTAATATCCCCAGCTCCGGTAGTATAGTCCGGTCAAGTATAACGGCCTCTCGAGCCGTGGACCCGGGTTCGAATCCCGG
>Ga0326726_10002992_pt1 | contig 15496 bp, 13 predicted proteins | sample MHFenrmetagenome_2_FD_207603 | JGI IMG/M metagenome (GOLD analysis project Ga0326726, IMG submission 207603) | Lab enriched peat soil microbial communities from Michigan Hollow, Ithaca, NY, United States - MHF15MN | ecosystem: Environmental > Terrestrial > Soil > Wetlands > Peat | place: USA...
AAGGCATGGGAGAGTGAGCACGGTCAAGAGGTGAACCTGGAGAGGGCCCTACTCATTTGCGTCACTCTCATTGAACCGGAGGCGGAGAATCCCTCAGCGGAGGAAGGGTAGGGCCCTTGCATTCGCCGTGAGCCTGTCGTATATTCAGGTGCAGGCATCATTCAAAACTTCTGACAAACGAGGTTACAGGAACCGGCCTCCACGTCTGCAAGGCGCCGTCAGAAGTGCCCGAATGAACGTGGGGGCCGTTCCGCTCTTTGACCGGGACCGTGCAAACATTTTGCAAACATTTTCGATGTTTCACGGTGCAAGTGATTCGAGAAAGTGGCGAAAACACCTCGCAGCGTGGCACGTTTGGCTAGAGCGCCTGCCTGTCACGCAGGAGGTCGCGGGTTCGAGTCCCGTCCGCCCCGCAATGATAAGAGCCGTGAGTTCAACTACCTACACGGCTTTTGTCATTTATGGACCCCGCCGGGCTATTACTTTTCCTCCCATGCATTTCGCTCCGCCAACCCGCGTTGACTCTCCTCGCTTCCTTCGCCCACCCCCTGCCACGGCAAGACCAACACCACCCAAGACCGCCAGCGATGCTATGACCAGGCGTGCGATGATTGCCTCGGATAGAAAGACAACCCCTCCAATAGCAGCGATCACGGGCACGGCAAGCTGGACAACCGCTGCTCGGGTCGCCGTCAGGCCCCGGAGTGCAGCGTACCACACGACATAGCCGATGCCTGAGGTGAGTGAGCCGGAGAGGAGGGCAAGCAGGACCCCCTGTGTGGACCATCGCATCTCTCCGAGCTGAACCAGACTGATACCAAGAGCTATCGGAACGGCCCTGATGAAATTGTCGGTCGTTGCGGTAATCGGATCACCACTAGCACGACCGCGGAGGGAGTAGACCCCCCATGCGAACCCGGCAACGGCCATAAGCGTTGAACCGAGTACCGGGGGACCTGTGATGCCGGGGGAAACAAGGTATACCGTCCCTCCCAGTGCGAGGAGCAAACCGATCCATTGTATCGGAATTGGTCGTTCACCAGCACGAATTCCCGCCACGATCATTGTCGCCTGGACTGCGCCCATCAAGATCAATGCGCCCGTACCCGTGTTCAGACTGACATAGGCATAGGAGAAGGCAAAAGCGTAAAGCGCAAGCATGGAGGCCGATATCCAGCTCCCCCTGGGGCGAGATCTCCGTCGGAGAAGAGCCGAAATGATCCAGAGCGTTGCAGCACCCGAGAGTATCCTCAGACTCGTGAAGCAGGTTGGATCAATTGTTCCGTGAGCCAGAGCCAGTCTACAGAGCACGGAATTGGAAGCAAACGCAATGAGAGTGATCGCTGTAAGTGCGATGGTAACAGAAGAGGCTTTTGTCGATTGCTCAGTCAGATCGCCCTCCACGGCTTGGCCGGCTCTTATCGAGACCGGCTGAGGCATGCAGCACAGTTCTTGTCATGTCGTGTGGGTGACGAAAGCAAACGGAAGGTGCGGACAACAACGTCCCGCGACATCGAGGAAAGACACAACGCAAGGCGAAGAACAGAGATTTCATTGGATCATAATACATAAATGGCGGGCATTTCACAATTCCCCGCATCCGCACCATTCTCAATCACACACGGGTTCATTGAGCTCCTTCAGTACGATGCGAAGCTTTTGGACGAAATCGCTCATCAATCCGACAACGGAGATCAGGTATGACATCGCAGGAGTCAGAGGAGGGCGTTCAGGGCTCAGCGATGTAATGCTGGTGGTGTACGATCTGCTCGGACGCGAGGTGGCTGTGCTTGTGAATGAACGGAAGGCGCCGGGGAAGTATGTGGTGCGGTTCGAACCGAGGGGCTGACGACCGGATCCTATCTCTATCGACTGCAAACCGGCACGTTCGCTCAGACGAAGAGGATGCTCCTCATCAGGTAGGCCTTGACGCCCCCGCGCTCACTGAATCGCCTAAAGGGGAGCCGGCGACTACCCGACCGACGAGGAACCGCTCAGGAAGTCGTTGGGGGGCGGAATTCTGGACTCACAATGCCCCGGCCGTTCTCGGGCGTCTCTCCCCCCCCGCCAGTTCTTGGAGCATCATCCATCCGAGCAGCCGCAACAGCATGTGAAGCTCCCGCCGTTCTCCGAACTCCTCTTTGCTTTTTGCAGAATGCATCGCTACATTGTTCAAGAGTCTTGCCTGCTATGAGAGCACCCTCCATCCGCAGCATCCAGTCGCAGCTCATCATCTATTTTGCACTCGCTATACTTGTCCCGGCCGGGATCACCACGATCGTAGGGATGAAATTGATCTATGATCAGGTCTTCACGCGGGCAGAAACGAAGACCCTCTCCGACCTCAATTCCGCTCGGGAGGTTTACCGGAACAAGATTTCTCAGATAGAAAGCATTACCCGTCTCACAGCCGTCAGGAGCCTGGTCGTGGACGCACTGCAGCGACATGACCGGAGATTCCTCCAAAGGGACCTTGCCAAGACACTCGGACGGGAAAAACTCGATATCCTGACAATTCTCGACAGCAACGGTACCGTGGTCGCCCGCGGCAGAATGCCTGAGCTGTACGGTGACCGGTTCGGCGAAGACGGATTCGTTCGGCAGGTGCTGAAGACCGGACAGCGGGTTACCGGCACCGCCATCGTTCCAGAGAAGGAACTGCTCAGGGACTCGCCTGCCCTTGCAGCGCAGGCCGCCATGGACTTCATCCCGACCCCGCTTGCCAGGCCACGCGCAGGCCAGCGCGAAACTTCCGGGATGATGCTGAAGGCGGCGGTCCCGGTTGCGGGCCCGGACGGCAAGCTTCTCGGAGTGCTCGTGGGGGGAGTACTCCTGAACAGGAACTTCGAGATTGTCGATAAGATCAAAGAAATCGTCCACGAGGGCGAAGTGTACAAAGGGCAGGAAATCGGCACTGCAACGATCTTCCAGGGGGACCTGCGGATCTCAACGAACGTGAAGAACCAGGACGGCTCCCGCGCGATTTCAACGTTGGTTTCCGAGGAGGTAGACGATGCCGTCATGAAGGACGGGAGACGCTGGGTGGGAGAAGCCTTCGTCGTCAACGCCTGGTACATCGCCGCGTACGAGCCGATCCGGGATATCCGGGGAGAGATTGTCGGCATTCTGTACGTCGGCATCCTGCGACAGCCGTTCTATGATGTCCTCTGGAGTACACTGGCGACGTTTGCGGGTATTGCCGCCGGCGGCATGCTTTTGTTGGTTTCGATCGCAATTTTGCAGGCCCGGCGGATCTCCCGGCCCCTGAAAACCCTTGAAGATGCCGCCCGCCTGATCGCCGACGGTGACTTTAACCGCGACGTCGTCGTTCGCGCCCCGGCAGAGATCGAGGACCTCGCACGCTCCATCAACCGCATGGCGAAGAAACTGGAGGCGGAGAAGAGTGAACTCGAGGAATGGGGAACGACGCTCGAGAAAAGAGTGCAGGAACGCACCGAGGAAATCCGGAGAATCCATTCCCAGCTCTTCCGATCCGAAAAACTCGCCTCTCTGGGAAAGCTCGCCGCAGGAGTCGCCCACGAAATCAATAATCCCCTCACGGGGATCCTTGCCAACAGCAGCCTGCTCCTGGAGGATCTCGGCACGGACGACCCGCGCAGGGAAGACGTCGAGATTATCGTCAAGGAGACCATCCGCTGCCGGGAGATCGTCAAGCGCCTGCTGGACTTCGCGAGGCAGACAAAGCCGCAGAAGAGGCTGAACGACGTCAACGCCCTGATCGACAACATCATCCTTCTCGTCAGGAACCAGACCTCCTTCCGAAACATCGCGATCGGCAAACACCTCGCCGAGAGATTGCCGCAGATCCTCTGCGATAACGACCAGATTCAGCAGGTGTTTATCAATATTATTTTGAACGCTGCCGAGGCGATGCCCGGCGGCGGCACGCTAAATGTCTCCAGCGCTCTTTCGCAGGGTGGGGAGTTCGTCACGATAAGTATCACGGACACCGGACCGGGTATACCGGAAGAGCGCCGCGAACGCATCTTCGATCCCTTCTTTACTACCAAGGAACATGGCACCGGCCTGGGACTCTCGATAAGCTACGGGATCGTGGAGCAGCACGGGGGAAATATCAGTGTCGAAAGCACCGTGGGCAAGGGGTCGACCTTCACCATCCAGCTTCCGGCACAGACCAGAGAGGCAGAGGAATAGGCACCATGGCTGCCAGGATCCTCGTCGTCGACGATGAGAACGTGATCTGCAGAAGCTGCGAGAAGATCTTCAGCCGCGCGGGTCACGAGGTTATCACTGCAACATCCGGCCGACAGGCCCTGCAAACGCTCGAGCAGGGCGAGTTCGACGTGGTTTTCACCGACCTGAAAATGATGGACGTGGGAGGGATGGAGGTACTGCAGACGGTGCGGCAACGCCATCCCAATACGGTGGTCGTGGTGATTACGGGATATGCCACGGTCGCTTCGGCAGTGGAAACGATGCGCGGCGGCGCGTTCGACTACTTGCCCAAGCCGTTCACGGCAAGCGAACTGACGGCCGTTCTCGAACGCGCCCTCAACAGGCGTCGGCTCATACAAATCGCTGAAGACGTCACGGCAAGAGCGGGGGAACCAGGATTCGAGGGCCTCATCGGCCGGAGCCAGAGGATGCAGGATGTTTACGCGCTGATCAGAAAAGTGGCTCCCACTGACGCTACAGTGCTTATCGTCGGGGAGAGCGGAACGGGCAAGGACCTGACGGCCAAAGCCATTCACAACGCAAGCGCGCGCGGTAGGAAGAAATTCTTCGCGATCGACATCTCCACCCTCTCGAGCACGCTTCTGGAGAGCGAACTGTTCGGTCATGTGCGCGGGGCTTTCACCGGTGCCACCGCTGACAAACAAGGCCTCTTCGACGCCGCCGACGGTGGGACGATTTTCCTGGACGAAATCGGCAACCTCCTTCCCGAAACCCAGGCCCGGCTCTTGCGGGTCCTCCAGGAAAAGGAGTTTCTCCCCGTCGGCAGCACAACCGTCCGTCAGGTGGATGTCCGCCTTATTTTCGCGACCAACAAAAACCTCAAGCAGCTTGTCGCCGATGGGAACTTCCGGGAGGACCTGTACTACCGGCTGAACGTCTTCCCTCTGAGGCTGCCGCCGCTGCGAGAACGGCCGGAGGACATTCCCGACCTCGCCCTCCATTTCCTGAAGAGGTATTGCCGGGCCAATGATCGCGCCCTCCTCACAATCGATCCAGAAGCGATGCAGGCTCTCACCGAATATCACTGGCCCGGAAACGTGCGGGAGCTGGAACATGTCATGGAACGACTTGTTATCCTCGTGGAGGGAACTTCTATCGAGCCGGTTCATGTTTCGGCTGCGCTTTTCCACACAGAGGCAGTCGTGCGGTCCATCCTTCCAAGGACCAGTGAGGAATTGAAGGCGCTCAAAAAGCAGATCCGCGAGTCGTCTGTCCGTGATATCGAGAAACTTTTTGTCGTGGAAGCGCTTAAGCGGAACGAATGGAATATTTCCCGCGCAGCGCGTGACGTCGATATGCTGCGCTCCAATTTCCAGGCCCTCATGAAAAAGTATCGCGTCAAGAGGCCCACCGACGGTGCATAATATGATTGTTCACCCGTATTTTTCTTTTGTGCACCCCACCTGACCAAACCGTCGATCTGTGATCGTTTTGGTGGTTTTCTGGCACTCCTCTCATGGCGACCTTTCCGATTACGTTATTCGCTAACCTCTTATAAAATAATGCGTTACACGTTTTTCCACTCTACGAAACGTGGTCTGGCACGTCCGTTGCGATATCCGGTAGGAGAGAACTCATTCAGTCCCTTTCGAAACAGAAAAGCGAGCAACAGCGATGATAACCCAAAAGATTCTTGTAGTGGACGACGAAGAAGATGTTTGCAGGAGCGTCACGAAGATCCTCACACGCAGAGGATTTACTGTGGACGCAGCGCTGAGCGCCGAAGACGCAGTCAAACGCATCAACGACACATCGTTTGACCTCGTCATTACCGACCTCATGATGCCGAAGACGGACGGCCTGGAGCTGCTCAAGATCATCCGGGATCACTACCCGGAGCTCAACGTCATCATGATTACGGGCTATGCCTCGATCGACTCCGCAGTCAAGGCGGTGAAGCTGGGCGCCGCCGGCTACCTGCCGAAACCGTTCACACCAGAAGAGCTTATGACGGTGACCAGGAAGGCCCTTGAGGGACAGCGGAATACGCCGAAGACACCGGCCACCGAAGCGCGCCAGATGCCGGACGATCTCCTCGACGTGGACATGCCCTTCAGCGCACGCGAGGTGGAGAAGTGCACATCGCGCGCTTACGTCGATGCGCTGACACACTCGGATGTCCCCCTGGCCAAAAAGGTTGCCGACAAAGAGTTTTGCCACACAGGCAAGCGGATGTGCGTCCGCTTGGTCAAAGAAAAACGGGAATGTTCACCCGCCTGCCCGATCGAAAAGAAGGAAAAGGAACGTGTCGGCAAAACCATGTCACGTCCGTTTACACTGACGCATGATCTCATCGATGCCGATCTCCCCTTCTCTATCTCTGAAATGGAGAAGGCCACCGGCCCCGAGTACCTGAGCTGCCTGGATCGTTCCGACATCCCGCGTGCCGCCCTCTACGGCCGGGATGCGACCGCACAACACTCCGTCCTGGTCGTCGACGATGAGCCCGTCGTGTGCCATAGCGTCCGGAGAATTCTCGCGAAGAAGAGCTGTGCGGTGGACGAAGCCTTCGACGTCGACACGGTTCTGCAAAAGATGCGGCTGAATGCGTACGACCTCGTTATCCTCGATCTGAAAATGCCCAAACGATCGGGTCTGGAGGTTTTGGAATCGATCCGGCAGCAGTACCCGACCGTGCCGGTGGTGATGATCAGCGGGTACGCTTCAATCAAGGATGCTATCGCGGCAACCCGTCTCGGGGCATCGGATTTCATTCCGAAACCCTTCACGCCCGAGGAACTCCTGAAAGTGACCGCGGAAGTGCTCGCGGCCTGAAGCGAAATAGCACAACACCGCTCAGAAATAACAGCGCGGGTGCGTCAGGCTTGAGAACCTGACGCACCCGCGTTTTTTTTACTCGCCGAGGCGCTCTGGCTAACTCCGCGTGATACTCTGGAGAAGTTCTCCTGAAGCGTCGAAAATCCTGACCTGCAACGGGGACCTTCCTGTGAATGCGTGGGTCGCGCAGCCAAAGCAGGGATCATAGGCACGAAAAGCCATTTCGATGGTATTCAGAACACCATCCGTGACTTCCGTCCCCTTCTTGATCAGGCCCTTCGCGGCCTTCTGGATCGACATTGCAATCGGGGCATAGTTGTTTGTGGTACCGACGATGAGGTTGACCTTTGTCAGAATTCCCCTGGCGTCCGTAACGTAGTGGTGAGTCAACGTACCCCGGGGAGCTTCAACGATGCCCACTCCCTCGGTCGGCGTTTCTTTCGGAATTGTCCGGATCTGCGTGCCTGTGATCTCCGGATCCCGTGCAAGCGCAAGGGCCATTTCCGCCGCGCTCAAGAGCTCGATGATCCGTGCCCAGTGGGTCGCGAGCGTGGCATGGACAGGCTTGCCGCCGAGCGTGGCGTACATCTTCTCGTACTCCGCCTGCGCGAGAGGCGTCGGCATCCCATCGGCGGCGTTGAGACGCGAGAGCGGGGTTGCGCGATACACGCCGCTCTCCCGTCCATCGACAAACCCCTTCCAGCCCACTTTCTTCAGGAAGGGGAACTTGAGATACGTCCAGCTCTCAACGTGTTCGGCGATATTGTCCAGGTACTCAGACGGGGCGTATTTGGCGAACTCCTTCCCTTCCGGATCCACGACACGGACCCTCCCGTCGTAAAAGTTGACGCGGTTGTTCTCATCCACGAGTCCCATGTAGTATGTCCGGTGGGTGAAGGCATCGGACAGTATGAGGTCGACGTATTTCTGGTTCTTCAGGACGATGTCGTCGAAGATCTGAAGCGTGAACTTCCCGAACTCGACAAACCAGCTGCAGTGCGCTTCGATCTGCTTCCGCTCATCCTCCGTGATCCCCTTGCTGATTCCTCCTGGCAGGCAGGTGACCTGATGGGTCTGTTTTCCGCCAATCGTCTTAATCACCTCCTGCGTCCTCTTGCGCATCTCGATCACCTTCCCTCCCACCTCGAGTCCCACCTTTCGCACGACTCCCAGGATATTTCGTTCGGCAGGCGGCGCGTCGGGGCCCACGACGAAGTCCGGCCCCCCCAGAGCGTAGAAATGGGTCGTGTGGTCTCCCGCGAAGAAGACATTATAGAGCAACTGACGGAGTTTTTTCGCCGTCGGAGGGACCGCGACGTGAAACACCGCGTCGCAGGCCTTGACGGCGGCCATATGGTGCGCCTCCGGGCAGACACCGCAAATGCGCGTCGTGATTCGAGGCATCTCCTCGACGGGACGCCCGACGCAGAACTGCTCGAACCCGCGGAGCTCCGGAATCTGGAAGTACGTGTTGGCGACTTCCCCATCGTCGTCGAGGAAGATGTCGATCTTCCCGTGACCCTCGAGGCGCGTGACCGGATCGATCTTGATCTGTCTCATGGCTTTTCAACCCTTCGCAGGATGGAATGGGCGAGCGAGAATCGGTAAAACGTTCCCACCGGGTCGGCAATCTGGTCGAGGATTCTCTCTATCTCCTCTGGTTCATGTGCGTCGATCACCGAGCTGAGAGCGCTGACCATCTTGGCTCCCTGGTCGACCGCGTTGGGGGGTGGACCGTAGCAACCGCGGCACGGCATGTTCGCCGCGGGGCAGAGCGCACCGCACCCGTCGCGCGTCGCCGGCCCCATGCAGACGATTCCCTGTTCGAGCAGGCACCGCGCGGGATCGGTCTCGATTTCGTAGGGACGGAAAAATTCCTTCAACTTCTTCTCCTCTTTCTTCCTCGCGCATTCGTCGCAGCAGGTCTTGGTGCCGGCGCCGAGCACCGAGCCGCGCGGAGGCATTGGCTTCCCGCTCAGGATGTACTCCACAACGCTCCAGATCTGGTCCGGTATCGGGGGACACCCCGGCACATAGTAGTCGACCTCAACCACCTGGTCGAGCGCCTTGACGGTCTCCCACATTTCGGGGATCTCAATCTCTCCCTCCGGCATGGTGGTGTGCGTCTGCGGCATGATTCCCCCGTTCGTGCTGATGGTAGAAGGAGAATCGTGGTACACGAATTTCAGAATCTCCTGTTTCGTCGTCAGGTTGGCAAGACCGGGTATTCCCCCTTCCATCGAGCAGGACCCGAATGCCACAAGCGTCGTTGACTTGGCTCGGAGAAGCCTGGCCATCTCTGCGTTCTCGGAATTCCGGATTGATCCGTTGAAAAGGCAGAGGTCGATGCTCTTGTCCTCCCGCTTCCGGATGTCGGCGTACTTGAAGTCCATCGCCACCGGCCAGAGGACGATGTCGAAGGCATTCGCGACGTCGAGAATTCTCTCATGGAGGTCAAGAACGGCAATCTCGCACCCGCCGCAGCTTGCCGCCCAGTAGAGAGCCAGTGTAGGTCGTGCCATGGTCTCGTCTCCGCACATCTAGTGAACGACGCGTTCTGTTTCCATCTGCCGTTGCTTCTCTCCCCGCAGTTCGCCGTGAACGTAGAGCTTCAGGGGTCCGAGGGAGCGGATCTCTTCGGTGAATTCGTTGACCACCTCCGCAAAGCGGTCCCCCTCCGAAGCCGAGACCCACTCGAGCCGGAGCCGTCTCCGGTCGATGCCGAACTGCTGGACGAGGCGCTTCAGAAACGGTATGCGCCGGACCGTCTTGTAGTTACCCTCCTGGTAGTGGCAATCGCCCAGGTGGCATCCCATCACTACGACGCCGTCGGCGCCGAGCTGGAAAGCTTTCAGCACAAACGCCGGATCCACCCGACCGCTGCACATCGTGCGGACGATTCGGACGTTCGGCGCCGACTTGATGCGTGAGACGCCCGCCAGGTCGGCACCCGTATAGGAACACCAGTTGCACAGGAATCCAATGATCTTTGGTTCGAATGGCATGGTCCGCCACCTTTCAGAGATTACACCATGAGTCCATCAAGTTCCGCGAGAATCTGCGCGTCGGTGAAGCCCTCACCCGTCATTGCCGACGACGGGCAGGCGGCGACGCACGTGCCGCACCCCTTGCAGAGAGCCTCATTTACGTGCGAAACCTTTCGGTCCTCGAGGAACTCGATGGCTCCGTACGGACAGAGGTTGTTGCAGATGCGGCACCCGCTGCAGTAGGTTTCCTGCACCGTCGCCCGCACCGGATCGATCTCCACCTCTCCCCTTGAGATCAGTGAGAGTATGCGCGCCGCGGCGGCGCTTGCCTGCGCCACGGTGTCCGGAATGTCTTTCGGCCCCTGGGCGCACCCCGCGATGTAGACGCCGTCGGTGGTTGTGGAAGTGGGGTCGAGCTTCGGGTGGCGCTCCAGGAAAAATCCGTCAGGGCTCTTGCTGATCGAGAAGAGCTTCCGCACCCGGTCGGCGTCCCGGCGGGGTTCGATGGCGTTACAGAGAACCAGCATATCTACCGGAATCTCACGGAACTTCCCGATGAGCGTATCTTCGCACCGGATGCGCAGCGTCCTCTCCCCGTTGTCCGGCCATGATCCTTCGACCACCTCTGCTGCCTTTCCACGAATCATCGTAATCCCCTCGTCCAGCAGCCGCGTGTAAAACTCTTCGTACCCTTTCCCGAAAGCCCGCATGTCGATGTAGAACTGATAGATCGCAGCTTTCGTGCGGTCGTGGACCAGGTGGGCGAATTTCAACGCATACATGCAACAGACGCGCGAGCAGTAGGCATGGTGGTTCTGGTCGCGCGATCCGATACAGTGGATGATGCCCACCGAGCGCGGTTCCTTGCCGTTTTTCAGAAGGACCTTCCCGCCGGTGGGACCCGTGGAGTTGAGCAACATTTCGAATTCCAGAGCACTGTACACGTTGTCGAGCGTTCCGTACCCGTATTGTGCCATCGCCGTCGCATCGAAGATGTCGAAGCCCGTGGCGACCAGGATCTGGCCCACCTCGATTTCCTGAACCTCGTCCTGCATCCCGTAATTGATCGCCTTCGGCTCGCACACCGTTGCACAGATCTCGCAACCCCCGGTCGTAAGATGGATACAGGATGCGGGGTCGATCACCGGCACGCGCGGCACCGCTTGGAGCGAGGGGACGGAAATCGCCGTCTTCGGGCCTAGGGTGTACTCCGGCTTCTTCCCCTTGTAGTCCTCCAGGACCATCCGGATGTGGCCTGTCGGGCACACCTTCGCGCACGCGCCGCACACGATGCACCGGTCGGTCTTCTGGCCGAACGGGAGCACCACCTCCCGGTTGATGCCGGTGTGCGCGAACCCGAGCACCCCTGCTCTGACGACGTCGTTGCACATGTTGACACACATGCCGCAAAGTATACAGGCGTTCTCTGCCTCGTCCCGCTCAAGGCTCGGGAACCGCGGCGCGGACACGCCGAGCTTCTCTGCCATCTCGTGGACGACCCTGACGTTCGGCCAGCGGGAGAGCATCATCTCCATGATCAGCTTCCGGATCCATGTTACCCGGGGGGAGTTCGTGTGCACCGTCATGCCGGCGCGGACGGGGTAATTGCAGGCGGTAACAATTCGGCTCCGCTTGCCCCGCACCACCTCCACACTGCAGAGACGGCAGACGCCGTACGGCTCGAGGTACTCGCAGTGGCACATCGTGGGGATCCAGATCCCGGCCTTCTCCGCCGCCTTCAGGACCGTCGTGTCGTCCACCACTTCGATGTGCTGACCGTCGATATTTATCGTGACCATGAAAATCTCTCCCGGCTATTCGATGGTGATGGCGTCAAATTTGCAGACGTCATAGCAAATGCCGCATCGGCCGCACTTCATGACATCGATCGCGTGGACCACCTTCGTCTCCCCGCTGATTGCCCCATCGGGGCAGTTCTTGCGGCAGACGTCGCACCCGTGTCCCTTCTCAACGCAGGTCACCGGATCGATCGCATAGGTAATGAGCTTCTTGCACGCGTGGGCCGGGCACTTTTTGTCCCGCACGTGCGCCTCGTACTCCTGACGGAAGTACTTGAGTGTCGTCAGAACAGGGTTGGGAGCCGAACCACCGAGCGCGCAGAGCGACGACTCGACGACCATATTCGAGAGCTCCTCGAGCAGCACGAGGTCGTCAGGCGTCCCATCGCCGCAGGTAATCTTCTCAAGGATGTCAAGCATGCGCTTCGTTCCCTCCCGGCAGGGCACGCACTTTCCGCACGACTCCGCCTGGGTGAAGGCAAGGAAGTATTTGGCCATGTCGACCATGCAGTTGTTCTCGTCGGTCACGACCATCCCACCCGAGCCCATCATCGACCCGACTTTCGTCAGCTCCTCGTAGTCGACCGGAAGGTCAAGGAGGCTCTCCGGAATAAAGCCCCCGGATGGACCGCCTGTCTGAACGGCTTTGAACTTCTTCCCGTCCTTGATGCCGCCGCCGATGTCATAGATGATCTTCCGCAGGGTGATGCCCATCGGGACTTCAATGAGACCGGTATTGTTCACCTTGCCGGAGAGAGAGAAGACCTTGGTCCCCTTGCTTCCCCCCCAGGCATCGGTGGATACATCGCCCGTCCCGATGCTGGCAAACCACCGGGAGCCGTTCAGCATGATCTGCGGCACGTTCGCCCAGGTCTCGACATTGTTCAGGCAGGAGGGTTTGTCCCACAACCCCCGTTCAATCGTGTGGACGTACTTTGCACGCGGTTCACCCGGTTTTCCCTCGATGGACGCCATCAGGGCCGTCGACTCACCGCAGACGAAAGCTCCCGCCCCCCGGACAATGCGGATGTCAAAGTCGAACCCGCGGTCGAAGATGTTCTTTCCGAGCAGACCGTACTCGCGAGCCTGGCCGACGGCCGTCTTGAGCCGCTCGAGCGCGATCGGGTATTCGTTGCGAATGTAGACGAACCCCTCAGAGGATCCGATGGCGAAGGCGCCGATGGACATTCCTTCGATCACCGCGTGAGGATCCGATTCGATCGTGCTCCGGTCCATGAACGCCCCGGGATCTCCCTCGTCGGCGTTGCAGATGACGTATTTCGGCTCCCCCGGCACCAGCCGGCACGTCTCCCACTTGATCCCTGTCGGGAACCCGCCGCCCCCGCGGCCCCGGAGCCCGGACGCCTTGATCTCGCGGATCACTTCTTCCGGGGTCATAGAGGTTAGCACCTTGGCCAACCCCTCATAAGCACCACGCGCGATCGCTTCGTCTATTTTCTCCGGATCGATTAGCCCACGGTTCCTGAGAACGATCAGGGTCTGGTCGGCGAAGAATGGGATGTCGGACATTTTCGGAATCGGCGTAGTTTTCTCCGGCGGCGTATACAGGAGCTCTTGTACGGGCCGCCCCTTGAGCAGGTGCTCCTCAACGACGTAAGGAATGTCCGACTCCTTGAGCAGCTGGTAGAAAATCCCGTCCGGCTGAACCACCATAATCGGCCCAACGGCGCAAAACCCGTTGCACCCGGTCATCACCACCGAGACCTCCCGCTCCAGACCGCGTTTCGCGATTTCCAGCTCCAGCCTCTCCCGGATCTTCATGGACTTGTTTGCGACACACCCCGTCCCTGCGCACATCATCAGGTAAGTTCGATACGCCATGCTGGGTCTCCTGTTGGCAGTTCAGCGCGCTACCGGGTCTTTTCACTCCCGACCGCCAGCGCGTACTCAAGCACCAGCCGGCCGTTGACGACATGGGACTCCACGACTGCCTTCACTTTCGGGGCCGTCATGAGGACATACTTCACGGGGGCCATATCCGTCACAGTCTCGACGGTGATCATGGGCTCCTGGCTGCAGAGTCCGGCACAGCCGGAATTGGTGACCAGGACGTCGTGCAGCCCGCGGCGTTCCAGTTCGTTAATCACCGAGGTCATGATCTCACGGGCTCCCGCGGCAATGCCGCAGGTCCCCATGTGGACGGTGATCTTCACGCGGCCTGCCCCCTGACGCAGCGTGGTCTCGTGGCGGGTCCGATCCCTGATCTTCGCCAGGTCGTCAATGGTCAGCTTTGGCATTGTGGCATCCTCCCTACTTGTACTGCTGGAGCATCTTCGCGACTTTGGAGAGCGGAACCTTTCCGTGAAGGTTCTTGCCGACCGTCACCACCGGCGCAAGCCCGCAGCACCCCAGACAACGCACACTCTCGATGCTGAACAGGTTGTCCGGCGTGGTCTCCCCCTCCTTGATGTGGAGCTCGCGGGAGATCTGATCCATGAGTTTCAGGGAACCCTGTACGTGACAGGCGGTCCCTGTGCAGACGGCGATCGGGTGCTTCCCTTTGGGCTTCAGGCTAAAAGCTTTGTAGAACGTCGCCAGGTGGTACGACCGGCTCAGCGGAACGCCAAGAGAGGAAGAGACATACTCCAGGACATCCCGCGGCAGGTAGTAGAGCTCGTTTTGAACATCCAGGAGAACCTGAATAATCGAACCGGCCTCACGGGGGTGCCTCTGGAGGATCGCGTCGACAAACTGTGCGTCCATGGGTGTTCCTTACGAGTTGGTGATGAGACCGTCTTCTTCCTGCGTCAGATACTCCCGAATGAACCGCAGCGTTTCCGGGGACGTGCTGGACTCCCCGTCAAGGTGCTGGCGAATCTCTTCGGTTGTGAAAAGAACCGACCGCCCGTCCCGTTCATGCCGGTAGGTCAGTTCCATCTCCGGCCGGCCGGCGATCAGCGTGGTAATCGTTTCCGCGATGTTCCCGACAGGCTTGCGGTCAATGTGACTGAGCTGGAATATCGCCACAACTTTCGTCCCGACCCCTGGCTTGGAGTCTATCTCCATCCTTCCATTGGCCGCGTGCGCGGCTGCGTCCAGGAGCGACAGCCCCAGGCCCACCCTGCGCGTCGTGCGGGTAGTATAGAACGGGTCTACAATCCGGGCCGCCTCCACGGCGTCCATCCCCCGCCCATTGTCCTCGATTTCGATCGTCAGAGCGTCTCGCACGGTGTCCTCGACGATCATGATCGCGATCCGCGTAGCCCCTGCAGCAAGGGAGTTCTCCGCGACATCCAGAATATGCAGGGAGAGATCGTCCATGATTATTGGCCGACGGCCCCTGCATTCTGGACAGCGACTCTCCGTCCCCCTTCGCGACGGAACGCCTTCCTCAGCTCCTCGCAGGTCGGCGCCTCGATGAGAAAGCTGGTCGTACCCTTTCCGATATCGCCCGGCGCATGTGCATCCGAACTCCTGATGAACTCATACATAGCGTACTCCCGGAACAACCGTCCTGATTCTTCCGCGGAGGCACTCCCCGAAATCTCCAGAGCGTCGAACCTGAGGGTACGCGGGATAAACCCCAGTTGTCCGATGATCCCGAAACTCTCCCGATCGACATGTGAGGCGACCGCCAACCCGTTCAGATCGTGGATCCTCCGGACGACGTCGTCGATTGTCATGTCCGTGGCTCCGATAAGAAGTCTGTGCTGGAAACCTTCCACCTCGTCATGCTCATTGGCGATCACCTGG
>Ga0326726_10002993_pt1 | contig 15493 bp, 15 predicted proteins | sample MHFenrmetagenome_2_FD_207603 | JGI IMG/M metagenome (GOLD analysis project Ga0326726, IMG submission 207603) | Lab enriched peat soil microbial communities from Michigan Hollow, Ithaca, NY, United States - MHF15MN | ecosystem: Environmental > Terrestrial > Soil > Wetlands > Peat | place: USA...
GGTAAGTATCAGAGAATTCACTGATCAAACATTCTGTGCTTGAAGAAATTCGAGTATCCAAACCAATTACTCGAGCACCGCGTGCCAAAAATGCTCTTGAATATTCAATACCTAACTGACCGGAAGCACCAGTAATTAAAACAATATCTCTACTAAAATCGAATAAATTATCTTTCATCATAAGACAATTATCTTTCTGAACATATATCTGTTTTTGAATTATATATCAAGTCACAAACCTCCCTCACAGCTCCATATCCACCCCTTTTTAAAGTACGATAAAGTACATGAGGAAGAATTTCCGGGTATGAATCTGAAACTGCTATTGGAAAACCTACTAATTTAAATGCAGATAGATCATTTATATCATTTCCTACATAAGCTACGCGACTGAACTCAATATTATTTTGTTCAATCCAAGCCTGCAGGGCTAAACCTTTATCTTTTACACCTTGAATGCATTCAATTTGTAATTTAGCGGTTCGTACGGTTACAACCGGATTTTCTTCTGTAGATAATACAAGTGTTCTAATTTTTAATTCATGTAAACGTTTGAGCCCTATCCCATCACTTCTCCAACATGATACAGATTCAGTCCCATTTTGGTCTACCCGAACAGTATTATCTGTAAATACACCATCGAAATCAAATACAATAGCGTCTAATGAAACAAAAGACTTTTGTACGTTTTTGTGTGTCTCAGCATCCGCAGTATAATTACTTAACATTATTTGGTATTAAATTTTCAAAAAGAATATGTTGATCTTCATTAACAGATTCATGCAATATCATTCCGATAACATTTCGATATTCATAAGGCGGTAAACCACCACTTGGGGATTTAAATGCGATATCCGTATCATTTATAACATGACCAGCTGAAAGATATTTAGCCGCAACAATAGACTTTGCCATTTTTTTAAGTGGAGCTTCTTCACATTCTAACAAATGTTTTTCGCCACTTCCACGCATTATGTTGATTCTATTCAGATTTCTTACTAATTTCCTCAAGCCTTCCGGCTCAAGCGAAAACGATTGATCAGTACCTTTCCAAGCCCGATTAAGCGTAAAATGTTTCTCAAATACTCTTGCACCAAGCATAAAAGCAATAGATGCTGCATCTATACCGTTCTCGTGATCTGATAGACCAATTATCTGACTTGGAAACTCGCGGATTAGATTTTGAATAACATTAAGATTCATATCTTCAATTTTTGTTGGATATGAAGCTGTGCAATGCATAATATATAGCTGATCATTTAACGGCAATATAGCCTCACATGCTCGTCTTATATCTGATATTGTACCTCCACCTGTACTTAAGTATATAGGCTTTTTAAGCTTTGCGATTTCTTTCTGGAGTGGAGTATTACTTAGATCTGCAGAAGCTATTTTATATGCCGGCATATTTAAATCCGCTAAAAACTCTACACTTTTAAAATCAAATGGCGTAGCAAACAGCATTATATCAAGCTCTTTCGCATAATCCTGCAATTCTATATATTCTGATTTACCAAATTCCAATGCTTCACGATGCTCACCATATGTTCTACCATAACTATTTTCATTTTCATATGGTTGATCATATAATTTTTTAGTAAATAATGATTTATTATCTCTCTTCTGGAACTTAACAGCATCTACTCCAACATCTTTAGCAGACTTCATCATCTCGCGAGCAATTTTAATTGAGCCTTGGTGATTATGCCCAATCTCTGCAATAACAAATGCTTTTTCTGATTTTGGTACCATTATATTCTGATTATCCATAAGCACCTCAATTTTTTAAATATTTCAGTGATTCTTTTTTATCGGAACGTAACTATTAAGTCAATTTTTTTGTTCCTTTGACCATATCTGATTAGAGACATAACTATAATTACCAAATTCATTCTTATCAGCATTATGCTTTTTATATACCTTACTTTTCAATATAAAACCACATGATATCAACTGATGGTTTATTTTATCTGAGACAGATTTAACACTTTCATTAACTTCAATCAATATATTCTTACAATCAGGATGAGCTAGCGTTTGTATGGCACCTGCAATTATTTGACCCTCTGTACCATCAACGTCTATTTTGATATTTACGGGTATATCAGATATAAGTCCAGAAGTAAACATATAATCTAAACTCATTCCAAGCAAACTGGAAGAATATTCATAATTATGTTTGTCACCTGACTCATCACAATCTGATGCAAAAACATGACCAGCCAAGCCTTCATCCATTCCGCATAAATACAATGACTCAAACCCTTGCTTATCGCCCAAAGGAGTACTAATAATATTTACTTTATATGCCATTGAATTCAGATTGATATTTTTAACTAATCCGGGTAAATTAAATGCTGCACATTCAAAAGCATATATTTTCGAATGTTTTACTAACCCATAATATATTGTGTATAATCCAATATTTGCACCTATATCAAAAAAAACACCATCGGGGCATTGCTCAATCCAGGATAACGTTTCCGGTTCTTTAACTGAAAATGAATATGCTCTAAGATCTCCTATTAAATTTGACGAAGCAAATTTCATCTTTATTTCATTTTTCAATAAATCTTTATGTATGACGTCTATAATATCATTATTAACACCCGATAGTTTTGATTTAAACCACAATATTCTTGAATATTTAGGGGATAAATAACTTACCCCTTTATATATTTTATATGCCCCATAATACACGACAGAAACCAGAGCATTTAGTATAAACTTAACTACTATTCTCATAACAATTTTATTTTTTTATATTTGCATTTTCGCTTTCATCTGTAGAATCGCCTCAGCAATATTGAAATCCCACTCAGTATCAATATCCAATGATTCTTGCAAAGATTCTATTATTAACGGTGTTGACTTTTCGCCAAAAAAGTTATGATATAAACGTAATTCAGTAGGTGATATTAAGTAAAAACTACCATTCACAACGTAGGCTTCCGGAAGATCTTGCGCCCGTTGCGTCAACCCATGTGCATCAATAAATGGCACAAGATAATCGCCATCCATTTTAAACGTCCACATTGGATGAGCATGTGTCGGAGAAACTCCTAGCACCGGCTTCTGGCCATTTTGCATGAAGAGTTCTATGCCTTTTCGAAGCGTCTCATTTGTTCTGAATGGAGATGTAGGCTGTAGCAAAAGAATTCCATCAATGGCACCATATTCAGATTCATACCAGTCCAATGCATGAAGTGCGGCATCATTTGCATTAGCTGTATCAGTAGCTAATTCTGGAGGTCGCAACCATGGAACAAGAGCGCCAGCATTTTTACTAACGTCGGCTATCGCTGAGTCATCTGTGGAAACTAGGATATCACAAATACCGGAAATATTTTTTGCAACATCAATAGACCAAACAATAAGAGGCTTGTGACCAAGATTACGAATATTTTTTCCCGGCAATCTTTTAGATCCTCCACGAGCAGGAATTAATGCAAGTATTTTCAAGAGCAATTTTTTGATAATTTAGTGCTTGCTGAAGCAAGATCATCCGGCCTGCCTACATCAAGCCAAGGCTCATGTACAGGATATGCCACAGTTCGTCTTGCAATCTTCTGCAGACGTTCAAAAAGAGTTGGCATATCGCATCGTAACTCTGGTTCAAGAAAATCAAGGACTTCTGGCTCAAGTGCATAAACCCCTGCATTGATATGGCTGCGATGCACCGGTTTCTCATCAAATCCTATAATGTCAATGCCCTTAGTCTGCACCACTCCAAAAGGATGTTGCCATTCGTGTACACGCACTGCCATTGTAGCAGCGGCATTATAGCGTATATGAAAATCGAGCAGTTCACCATAATGAATATCGGTCAAAACATCTCCGTTGGTCACTACAAATGGCTGATTAGGCTGAGGTTTGAGTAAACTCAGCGCACCAGCTGTTCCCAACGGAGATGATTCCCTCAGGTAGTCAATCCGCACATGGAATTTATTTCCATCCTCAAAGTAGTCTTCAATCATATGGCCAAGGTAATGAATGGCCAAAATAAATTGACTGAAACCCTCCAATTTTGCTCGATCGATAATGTGTTCTAAAATTGGTTTACCTGATACAGGTAACATCGGTTTCGGACAATTTTCTGTGTGAGGACGCAGCCTTGAACCCATTCCACCTGCCATAATAACCATCAAATTTTCCCTGTCTGGTGTTGTAGTAATTTCATCCCAAAGATGTAACCCCACAACTTGACTTTGCTCATTTACGACAGGAATCTGCTGTATTTTATTCACGACCATCAACTGCCGAACCGTTTCGCGCCCAATCTCTGGTGAGACTACCAGCGGGTTTCGATTCACAATACTCGCAATCGGGCTTTTTAAATCCAAACCTCGAAGTAAACTTCGCCGGATATCACCATCAGAGATTGTGCCCTCCAGTTTTCCATCTACATTAACAACCAAGACTATTCTAATTGCGACTTTATCAAGGTTGCTTATTGCTTCCTGTATGGAAGAGCTGATAGAGATAATAGACTGTCGCCAGATGTCTTCAGATGTTCGCACTATTGCATTTTCAAATAAAAAGTTGAGTAAATCCCAGTAATTTTTATGTTCCATCCCAACGATTTCACTCTTTTAATCGCTGACCCAGAAATAAAATTGTCCGAATCACTTATATAATTTCTTTTAAAAGCATAAATGCCTCAGCGCCCTCGAAACCAGAAGCAACACCACGTAACGCTGCCAAGGAACGTATCGCCTCATGGCTGCGAGGAAATGGAAATTCTCCAACCTCCGAAGAGTAAATACTCATAGCTCTTAATTTTTCGGATAAGTATGGACTGATATTCACGAAAACATTTGGACGATAACACTGGTCAATTCCTAAACCGAAATCCGTCTCAGATAGCGTTTCATATGCAAGAATACGTTTTATCGAAGGGTAGCGAAACCATTTGGAACAGCTTGCCACCGCATCAAACACTATTCGATGGTCGGTATGAATATCCGATGGGTGCGGGACAAATACCTCTTCCGGCTCAAATGACTTAAATACTTTGGAAATTTCAGTAACCAAGTCACCCATCGGTAAGCGGTCAAGCTGAGTTGTAGGAAAATTGAGGATGAAAACCTCATCAAAATCAAACAATTCTGTGACACGCCGAATCTCTCCCGAGCGCTTTATGACTTTTTCCTCACTCCAACCGGATTCCACCGAAATGGCAGTCACAATCAACCACGCGACCTTGACGCCTTCTGCTTTTCGGCGTAGCAGTGTACCCCCAACACCGAGAACTTCATCGTCTGGGTGAGGTGCAACAACAATTGTTTTTCCAATCATTTAATGGGATTTTACGTGCGCAATAATGCAAGATGATTTAATCTTTCCGGTAAACTACAACCCAGTGTCGTGAAACAATTTCACCAAGTCTGTAACTAAATTCACCCAACTCAATCTCCCTCCCTGGAAAACAGTTAGCAATTTCGGGTTCATCCGGTATGGCAAGGATACATCCTTCCTGCCCAGGAACTTTTGATCGATAAAGCCCTCCCCCCAAAGCTTCGGACATTGTTTGAGAAATATCACCCGGCGCCGCAGTTGCACCAATAAATACACCGCCTGGTCTGAGTACCCTGTCCAGCTCACTAAAAACTCTGCGCCAGGAATCCCAATCGTTGTAATAAAGTACTTGCCACGCAACTACTGCATCAAAAAACTCCGATTCCCAAGGTAACGGTGAACCGGGTTCAATACAATGAAGTTCAGCCCTAAGCCCTATATTCTCAAGTCGAACTCTGGTTTTATGCAGTGCATGTTCAGAAATTTCAATACCTGAAAGAGTATATCCTAATTGAGCCAGATGTATAAGATTCGCCCCGGTACCAAATCCAAAATCAAGAATATTTCCTGATCTGTTGGAATCAAGATAGCGATAACAACAACGGACAAAAACATCATTAGGGTAACGTAAGTCGTTTTGCCCCTGAGCATATAACTGCCTCCAGACTATTTCATTTTTGCTCAAATCAAACGGCAAATTCATATCATATTTTTAGGTTATACAATAGATATTTTCGATACATCTAAAGGATCTTCTATTTTCAAACGCATTTGCCAGAAATCTGTTTCTTTAAGGTATTTATAGGATTTATGACACGATCTTCCATTACCATATGGATTTATTGTCTTGGAAAGAATTTCATTAAAATTTGGTGATAATATTGTATCTATTGCCATTTCAACAGACAACCTATCAGGATCACAGAATATTACATTTTGTCCGCAATAGCGACCTTTTTGCCTCAACCCAACATTGATCACACCGAGAGGAATCGACGCGGCTTCTTGAATCCCTGAAGAAGAGTTTCCAATTAAAAAACGTGCGTTTTTATATACAGAAAGAAAAACATCTCGATCAAGATTCTTGTAAAACCAGAAGCATTTATGATTTTCATAAGATCTAATAACATTAATTATCATATGATTGCCTGGATCAGTATTTGGATAACTGATACAAGCAGGAATTCCTTTGGCTTCCAGAGATTGAAGAATACATTCAAATTGCCTCCCGGCATCATCTTTTTCACAATCAACAGGATGAAAGATTACTAATGCATATCCGTCAAGTTGCTTTTCGGATCGAAAAATATCCTGCATTGAAGATATTGAAGCACACTGATGATCAATAAATTTATCCAAGGCCACACTTCCGGCCACAAAAATCCTTTCAGGAGTTTCACCTATCGCAATTAGCCTATTCCGATGTTCCTCGATAGAAACCACATGCGCAGTTGAAAGTTTTGAAGCCGCATGTCTAACCATTGTGTCTGAATGGCCATCCTTCTCATGATCCCCCCCGAAAAAATGAACTGTCGGTATTCCAAGATAAACCCCTAACATAGCACCAATCAATACATCTTCACGATCACCAGCATAAAGAATCAGGTCTGGAGCCCAGTTTGCAACTATATCAATTGCACATTGCAAAAGGATGCTTGCCGTTTTCAATCGTGATGAAATTGAATCACCATCAATAAGACTCTCAATTTCAGCGAGAATTTTAAGGCCATCTGAACGAATATGGGTAACACTTAAACCATAACTCCGAGAAAGATGAGCTCCTGAAACGAGAACACGAAAATCTATTTCTGAATCCGACGCCAACAACCGGTACAAACCACTCATCAAATCATAGTCGGAACGAATGGATGACAATGCCAAAATCTTTTTTTTATACTTACTCATCATTACTGTCTAATTAACGAACGAGCGCCATCAATACCTACATTAAACAAAATATCCAGACATGATAGACCGGAAATAAATTCAGAGGAATTTTTCTGTGGATAAACAGGATGAATGAATGAATCATATTTCAAAGAGGGATTTCCTGTAAACACAGATTCATCCATATAAGCTGCCGCTCCTGTGCCAGATAGATAACAATCAGCACCAGATGCCCGGACAAGATCTACGACAAGTTCCCCCTTCCTCAATTTTTTATCATAATCCATATCGCTTTGAAATACAAGCTTGGTCTTGATATCAAATAACTTCATACTGATCAGCATTGATGCCATAACAGCGTCAATGAGTAATGGATAGTGACCTGCGAAGAACTCTGTCAAACACGGAAATATTTGTTCAAAAAATGGATGCTTTTTATATCCGTTACTGATGAAATTAAGATGATTTATGCGCCACGATTGATCTATTATTTCAAGCTCTTTGAATGGGCGATTGAAATATTCTTTTTTGTTGAATGAAATCGTTAAAAATTTTGTTTTCCCATCGGCAGAAAGAAATATGTTACGATGCTGATAAGCTTTATCCGTTAGCTGAACCTCATCCATAATCATATACAGATCACTGTTTGCAATCTTATGAAGCAATCCAAGCCAAGGGAAATAACTTGGTTGATGAATGGAAAGTATCATATCTTAGATTTCAATCAGTTCATCTTCTGCAAAATCACGAAACGCAGTGCGACCAATCACTTCATCCCAGCGCATTGGTGAGATGCCGATACCGGGACGCTTTGTAGTGATGTTCCGAACACTGAATGCTTCACCACGTTTGATAGATTGACTTGCTACCAGTGATTTCCGAGCAACAGGTTTGTTTCGGGATTCACTTGGTGTAAGACGTTTCATACCATCGCCAAGCGCAAGGTCAATATTTCGGATAGCTGCCACCATGTCCTTGAGTTCGCGAGGCTCGAGACTGGCTTTATGATCAGGACCGGGTAGATTGCGATCAAGCGTAAAATGTTTTTCGATGACGACAGCACCTAAAGCTACGGCAGCAATTGCCACCTCGATACCCTGCGTATGATCGGAATAACCCGCAGCTACTCCAAATGCGCTCTGAATGCTCTGCATGGCGCGCAAGTTGACTTCAGAAAAGGGGGCAGGATATTCTGTAGTACAATGGAGTACGGTTATATTGGTTCGCGCTGTGCCAGCCAGCTCAAGCGCGTCGATTGCAGCCTCGATATCACCAAGCGTCGCCATACCGGTAGAAAGAATGACAGGCTTGCCGATTCGACCAACATGCCGCAAGTAGGGCAGATTCGTGATTTCACCGGATGGAATCTTGAAAAGCTGCTGACCGAGACTTGCCAGATAATCAATGCTCTCAATATCAAAACCTGTCGAGAAAAAACCGATATTGCGCATTGCAGAGTGAGCGATAAGCTCCTCGTGCATTGCAGCAGTAAGCTCCAGACTTCGCAGCATTTCATATTGCGATTCATTACTGGCCGTGCTCTGCGTTTGATAGTCAGCTTTTTTGGCTGTACGAGTAACAAGTCGGTCAGCGCTGAATGTCTGGAATTTCACAAAATCCGCTCCAGCATCTGCTGCTTTATCAATCAACTGTTTGGCCATTAAAAGCTCGCCGTTATGATTGACGCCAGCTTCAGCAATTATGATCGTTCGTTTAATCATGGTTTATCGTTACCCGTAAATCGGGAATTGTCTTGCTGATTGTGCCGCACAGAGAGTCCCATTCCCACCACGCAGTTTTTTCCGATTATTATGCCCTCTTTGATCGCACAGCTACTTCCGATAAAGCTGCCTGAACCGATAGATACACTCCCATTGAGAATTGCCCCTGTAGAAATATGACAGTGATCTTCCACAGTAGCATCATGCTCAACCAGAGAGCAATTATTGATGATACAATTATCTCCCACCTTTGCACCGGCATTCACAATAGCTCCATGCATAACGATGGTTCCGGCTCCGACGGCAGCATGCCGGGAAACATAAGCAGTCGGAGCTATGATGACTGGCAATAAAAATCCAAGCCGCAGTGCCTTTTGATATAAATATATACGGGTATCTGGCGACTGAATTTGCCCGACTGTAATGAAAACATATTGATATTTTTTTGCCAGCTCCGGCAAATCTTCATCTGTACCAATAACAGGATATCCAAGATGCCATGTGTGCATTTCTTCCGGCACACCGACAAGGCCAGCTATCCGGAATTTGTTTTGCTGCTCAATGACATCAATACAAGAGAGGGCATGACCACCGGCTCCGATGAGTATTAAGTCAGGTTTTCTCATGATTTGGTTTGAAGCAAAACCGAACTGCTGGGAATATTAATCAATCGTTGGGTAAGCGACTGCGCACAGGACAGATCCATGCGCGGGCACACCCTGAATGGTTCCAGCTCATGCATCAGAATCCATGCCGGACGGGTCATAATACCAGATTCATTAGTAACTTTCAACAGAGCATCGCGTTGATCGGCTTGTTCTGATTGAAGCACAAGAGTTTGCAGCCAGTAGTTGCTTTGGCAATGCTCCGGCTCAGCCATGATCCTGACACCCGGAACAGAAGAGAATGCTGAACGGTATCGCTCATACAATTCTCTTTTTGCCGCAATCATATCGGAAAGTTGTTCCAGCTGTGCACAGCCCAATGCCGCATTAATATTCGGCATACGATAGTTATAACCGATTTCATCGTGCCGGTACTCCCATGCATGCGGCAGTTTGGCAGTTGTGGTCAAGTGCTTTGCATGTCGCGCCAGTTCGGCATCATCAGTCAATATTGCGCCGCCGCCACCAGTAGTAATAGTCTTGTTACCGTTAAAACTCAAGGTACCCATAAGACCAAAAGTTCCAGTATGCTGACCGTGGTAGTAACTTCCGAGAGATTCAGCCGCATCTTCAATTAGCGCAAGATTGAAATCATGTGCTACAGCCATGATGCCATCCATATTTACAGGATGACCGAACGTATGCATGGGAACCAATGCCCGGATGACGTTTCCTGTCGCTCTGTTGACACACTCGCCAGCTCGTTGTTCGGTATGCGTTGCAAGATAGTCCCGCAGTTTTGCTGCATCAATACCTAAAGTGCACTCCTCACTATCGACAAAATGCGGAGTAGCCCTGCAATAGGTAACGGCATTGGCTGTAGCAACAAAGGTAAGTGCTGGCATCAATACTTCATCACCAGCCTTTACTCCGGCAAGTATCAATGCAATATGCAGTGCAGCAGTGCCATTTACCACAGCAACCGCATGTTTGGCACCGCTAAAATCAGCCAATTCTACCTCAAAACGATCCACGAACTTGCCAACCGATGAAACAAAGGTGGAGTCAAGACACTCTTTGAGATAGAACCATTCATTGCCGGAAAAGCTTGGTTCATGCAGAACCACAGAACCTGGACCGATAACGGTACGTATGGCTGCAACAACTTGATCAGAAAATGTTGATTGGGAGCTCAATGTTGTCACTTGTTATAAATATCCGATTTATACTTTGCCAGGTTTTCAGGGCTCATGAACCATTCTGCGGTTTTGGCAAGACCACGTTTGAAACCCTCCCGTCCGGCGTAGCCTGGCTGCCAACCAAAAAGCTGCCTGGCTTTAGCATTTTCAGCCCACAACCGCTCAACTTCTGAATTCACAGGTCTCAATCGATCTTCATCTGTAATAATCTCAATCTCAGTATTCATAACTTCAGCAATCAATCGCGCAGTCTCACCAATAGATATCTCATAATTGCTACCAAAATTGACTGCTTCACCTGCACCTTTATCTGAAATCATTGATGCTATAAATCCAGATACAGTGTCTTCTACAAAGTTAAAATCACGCGTAGGCGATACTGCACCGAGCTTGATCTTCCGCTGACCATTGGCAATCTGGGTGATAATGGTCGGAATCACAGCCCGAGCAGATTGGCGTGGACCATAAGTGTTAAAAGGACGAGCTATAACTACTGGTAACCCGAAAGCGGCAAAGAATGAATAGGCCAACTGATCTGCAGCGATTTTGGTAGCAGAGTATGGTGACTGTCCCTGTAGAGGATGCTCTTCGGTAATAGGAACAAAACGGGCTGTTCCATAAACTTCACTGGTTGAGGTATGGATTACACGCCTGACACCTAGTTCCCGTGCTGCCTGCAAAACGTTAAGAGTGCCCTTGACGTTGGTATCCACATAAGTATCAGGTGAATGATAAGAAAAAGGAATGGCAATCAAGGCTGCAAGATGCAGTACTGAGTCACATCCTCGCATCGCCTGTTTCACCCCATGAGGATCGCGGATATCTCCCGTAAATACTTCAAAACCGCCCTTAACATCAGATGCACACTGATCAAGCCACCCCCATGAGTTGAAAGAATTGTAAAACACGAAAGCCCGTACATTGAAACCTTGTCGAACCAAAGATTCAGTCAAGTGTGATCCTATGAATCCGTCAGCACCGGTAATAAGAACTGATTTATTTTGCTGCATAGAATTAAATGAATTTGTGCATTAATTACACGAAATCGGACAATTATGAGACCGCAGGAATTAAGCCAGAGTGTATTTAATGCATTTGATGCACTCTCTCATTCTCATTCAGCTTTTCTGATACGATATCTTCATATGTCCCAATACGTTTAATCCCTCCTTCATCCAACTCAACAATTTGAGTGCAATTTCGGAGGGTAGTAAGTCTATGCGCAATAATAAGAATAGTCAAATCATCGCTTAGATTTTCGATGGCCTGCATAACTGCCAGCTCGGTTTCACTATCAAGAGCGCTGGTAGCTTCATCAAATATTATGACGTCTGCGTGCCTATAAAGCGCACGTGCGATTCCAATACGCTGGCGCTGACCACCTGATAGGCGAATACCTCGTTCACCGACTTCAGTTTCATACTTTTTCGGCCACGTTTCGATAATATCAGCAATCTGAGCCTGCTGGGCAGCTTTTAGAACTCGGTCTCGCTTTATTTGACTTCCGGGAATTCCAAAGGCTATATTTTCTTCAATTGTACTGTCAGCAAGAAAGATCGTTTGAGGAACATGTGCAATATGAGCTTGCCATGCACGATTGTTGCCTGATGTGATGGGTACACCATCTATGTCAAGCGTACCTTCACTCGGTTGAAGCAAGCCCATGACAATATCAAGTAAGGTGCTTTTTCCGGTACCTGTGGTACCTATAAAACCGATACGATCACCTTTTACAATTGTAAGATCAAGGTTCTTCAGTATCCAAGGTGCTTGGGCAGTATAACGGAATGAGAGATCTTTCAATTTGATGTGCTGGTTGAATGGAAGCGGATTAGCAGCTGGCTGGTCGACATAATCAGGCAGTTGCTGATCGAGTAGTTCAAGCACTTCTTGCAGTGAAGCCTGCCCTCCCTTGACGCTTGACCACGACATATAAGACTGCTGCAAAACTGGTAACAGACGCTGGGCTCCAAGTGCCAATGCGCCAAGAACAGGAATTGCTTTTGCGATACCGTCTGGTTGACGTGTAAGTGTATATGCCAATAGAGCGATAATCATCATCCCAAATGCTTCCATTCCAAACCGGGGACTTTGGCTTATAAAGCTGTTATGACCTTTTGCTCGAAGCAACGGATAAACAACATTTCGGTAAACCTGACAATATACTTTCTGACTACCGTTAATGAGGATATCACGTATACCTCCGAGTCCCTCTTGTAGGGCTTTCATAGCATTGTTAGAGTCTGATGCGATTTTCTGGCTATTAATCAACAGCTTTTGGCGCGTAATTCTGATAATTAATCCATAAATCAGGCCAAGAAAACTAAAAATCAGTAAAGTGATAAAAGGCTCGACCGACAATAGGGTAATAAGTATAGCGATCAATATGAAGCTTGAACTGATGAGCGTTAAAATAGGCAGAATAACAGTCGTAATGACGCTATGTGCTTTATGCAAAATTCCGTCGATAATTTTGCTGCTGTTACGTGATACATGAACTGAGTATGGCTGGTATAAGGTCCTATGGTATATACTGGTACTGAAATCAACTCCTATGGCATAAGATAAACGGGTTGTAACTGAAAGAAGTAACAAACGAATCGCTCCAACCAGAAAAGCCGCCAATCCAAAGGATATAGTAAATATCAAAAGTAACTGACCAGTTGAAGTTATTCCCATTGAGGCAATAATAGGCCGAGCAACACGGTGTTGAAAAATCCGATCCGGTGAAGTCAATACCGCAAGAAAAGGCAGTACTGCACCTATACTAATGATTTCCGCAAAAGAGGCGATAATCATTAAAAAGAGAAGCAGAATAAATTGTCCTCTACGCTTTGGCGTTACATATTGCCACAAACGTCTCAACATCTGATATATCGATTGGGATTGCTGCACTTATCAGGTTCTTACGGAAGTTGTTTAATTTTCTTTTATATAAACAAAGAGAGTAATCTGTTTTACAAAAAACCACCTATTTTTTAGCCAATCAGTCTAAATATTCTTTAAAATGTGAAATAAATCATTATTCGAATAAGGATAATCTGATGATTGAGCAATACGATATTTTATCCTTTTATCATGGAGATAACTAATTATTTTCTATAAATAATAGAGATCAAGAATTAATAGAGATACACCTGATCTTGATTTGTATATCCAGTTCCTCAGTTACTGTTGAGTACTTAGCCTAAATCATGAAGACTGTCTTCAAGAAAAAGTAGATGTTACATAATAGCATAGTATGCTATATCGAGAGCGCACTCATCATATATCTCCATACACACGATTTATACTCTTTTTAAAACATTATCAGCATCTTTCTGAATTATTCCTGAATCAGACACTCTTGAGAGCAGATTATTTTGTAAAGCTAAATGAAGAACTTGTGTAAATTTTCGTACGAGTTTCATAACTATATTTATACCTGCAACAAATCCATTGCATCCCAGTTCGCACTGCACGTGATAACACTCAACATTAGCATGTAACACTGCTCGCATAGATGCATTTGAGGCACCAGCCTCTCGCATCAGAACAAGATTTTCAGGAAATCGATGCACATGATTCATAACTTTGTTTAATGAAAGCATCATTAACTTGTGATCTGCTGAAATTTTTTTGTCTTCATCAAAACCGCCAAGTTGATTAAGTAACGAACGTTCCGCAATAAACGCAGGATGAGGTGGATGCCATCCGAAAGATCTCGCCCGACTTATATTGACAGGTACTTTCCATCTGCGTGTAAAAACACGCTGATTAGACGTATCCCGAAACATAGTTATCTCACCAATAAGAACTTTCGGCCGCTTAGAACGAAGCAAATCGATCAATGAGAAGAACCAATTAAAAACATTTGGATCAAATAAATCATCTGAGTTCAGAAACCATACATATTTTCCACGCGATAATGACAACCCCTTATTCATTGCATTATAAATTCCTGTATCCTTTTCACTCAAAACTCGGCGATATGTTGCTTTATGGTTTTCAATTATATTTAAAGTCGAATCTGACGATGAACCATCAATTATCAAATGCTCAACGTCATTCGGTGAAACAGTAGAGATCGCTGTATCAACAGAAAGTAAATTTTCTTCAAGTGTATTTTCGGAATTGAAACAAACCGTTACAATAGAAAGAAGTGGCTCAGTATTAACTCTAAATGATAAACATGGATCATACATAAGTTATAACTTTAAAACATACTTTATACACTCATCTACCTTGTACACGGAAAGCTTCATCACTCTGAACTCTATTCGTTTCTTCTAAAGACAGGTAATCATGTGTATCAGTTATTACTCGTATTATATTTTCACTTATTTGTGTATCCGGCATATCGCAAGGATAATCCTCGTTAATTTTCAATACAATATTATTGGGAGTGAGTGCAGGTAAATTTTTATTATGATGAAATGCTTTTCTATTACTGAGAGTGGCAGGCCTCAAGCACCATACAAATTGTGTTAACCTGAGATATATGAGCCAATAAACCAAAACACATACAATAACACCGAGTATCAGAATAATAGTATTAGAAGGGAATAAAATTGCTAACAACATACAGATTAAAGAATAAGGCCATATAAATAAACTGGTAAATCCATTTTTGAGGGCAGGGCTCAATTTCGAAAAAATTACTCTTGCGACTCGACTATACACGAGCATATGCAAATGTACATTATCCGGCATTCCAGGATTGTGTCCTTTTCGATTATACTTACGCAATATAGAAAAACAAGTTTCGATAACAGGATATGCACATACAAGCAGTGATACCCAA
>Ga0326726_10002994_pt1 | contig 15492 bp, 11 predicted proteins | sample MHFenrmetagenome_2_FD_207603 | JGI IMG/M metagenome (GOLD analysis project Ga0326726, IMG submission 207603) | Lab enriched peat soil microbial communities from Michigan Hollow, Ithaca, NY, United States - MHF15MN | ecosystem: Environmental > Terrestrial > Soil > Wetlands > Peat | place: USA...
TCCTGGCCACGCCCAAGGTCAGGGCCCTGGCCAAAGAGCTCGGCGTCGATATCGGCGCCGTCCAGGGCACGGGCCCGGGCGGAGTCGTCACCGAGGACGACATCCGCTCGCCGCGTCCCGCTCCGGCCGAAAAGAAGCCGGCGGTCAAGGTCAAGGCGAAATACGATCTCTTCGGCAGCCTCGAACGGATCCCCCTGCGTGGCGTCCGCCGGGCGACGGCCAAGAAAATGCGGGAATCCCTGGACCATGCCGCTCACGTGACCCACTGCGACGAGGCGGACGCCCGGGCCCTCGACGCCGTGCGCGAGAAGATGAAGGCCGAGGTCGAAGCGGGCGGAGCGAAGCTGACCTATCTCCCGTTCATCGTCAAGGCCCTCGTCGAGGCCCTCAAGCTCCACCCGACCCTCAACGCGTCCCTCGACGAGGACGAAGAAGAGGTCGTCGTGAAGAAGTACTACAACATCGGCATCGCCGTGGACATCCCCGACGGCCTGATCGTGCCCGTGGTCAAGTTCGCCGATCAGAAATCGGTCGCCGCCATCGCCGCCGAGATCCAGGCGCTGGCCAAGGCGGCCCGCGAGAGGACTCTCGACCTGGCCGATCTCAAAGGCGGCACCTTCTCCATCACCAACGTGGGCGTCATCGGCGGCGACATCGCGACGCCCATCATCAACTACCCCGAGGTCGCCATCCTGGCCACGATGAGGATCGCCGACCGTGTCCGCGTCGTCGACGGCGCCGTCGTCGTCAAGAAGACCCTGCCCCTCTGCCTGTCCTTCGACCACCGGGTCGTGGACGGCGCCGAGGCCGCCCGGTTCACCAAGGACCTCATCCGTTTTCTGGAGGCGCCGGAGAGCCTGCCGCTCACGGGCGAGTGACCGGGCCCACCCTCCCATGTTACGTTGTTCATGGCCCGGTCCCGCGGCCAGAGGCCGTCGCAGACTGCGGGGGCGAGGCCGCGCTTCGTGTGGTATATTGGCATCTGCCCGGCCCGGCCTTTCGAGCGGGCGCGGAGCGACGCGAGAACACCCATGGCAAAAAGAAGATCAAAGCTCGATAAGCTCAAGGCCGTCATCCGGACCCGGCCGAAGGCCCTCGTGGCCTTCTCCGGCGGCGTCGATTCGACCCTGCTTCTGAGGGTCTGCCGCGACGTCCTCGGGCCGGAGAGCGTCACCGCCGTGACCGGCGTCTCCCAGACGTACACGCCCGAAGAAAAGCGCACGGCCCGCCGCGCCGCCCGCGAGCTCGGGGTCAAGCACATCCTCCTCGAGACCGACGAACTTTCGTGCGGCAATTTCGCCTCCAATCCGCCCGACCGCTGCTACCATTGCAAGCGCGAGCTTTTCGGCAAGATCGCGGACCTGGCCAAGACGCTCGGCATCGACGCCTTTTATGACGCCTCAAACCTGGACGACCTTTCCGACTACCGGCCGGGCCGGCGGGCGACCGAGGAGCTGGGCGTGGTCAGCCCCCTCGTTCTGGCCGGCTTCACAAAAAAAGATGTCCGGGCCGTTTCGAAGCGGCTCGGCCTCTCGTCGTGGGACAAGCCGGCCAACCCCTGTCTGGCCAGCCGCATCCCCTACGGCACGCCCATCACGTTGGACAACCTCGACAGGATCAGGGCCGGCGAAAAGTTCCTCCGGGACCTGGGCTTCCCCGTCGTCAGGCTCCGCCATCACGGCGAGATCGCCCGCATCGAGGTCCCGGCCGCCGATTTCCCGCGGCTGCTCGAGCCGGCCGCGGCGCGGAAGATCGCGGCCCGGCTGAGGTCGCTCGGCTATCTCTGGACCGCGCTCGACATCGAGGGCTACCGGATGGGCAGCCTCAATCGGGCCGTCATCGGCCGGGGCGCGAAGCGGCGATGACCGTCGCCGTCGGCATGAGCGGCGGGGTCGACTCGTCCGTCGCCGCCCTCCTGCTCCTCCGCGCCGGCCACTCCGTCTCCGGGGTCTTCATGAGGATCTGGCCCGGGCCGGAGGCTCCGGCCGCCGCAAAGAGCGGCTGCTACGGGCCGGACGAGGCCGGGGACATCCGGGCGGCCGCGGAGGTCTGCGCCAAGCTCGGCCTGGCATTCCGCGTCGTCGACTGTTCGGCGGACTACGAGGATCTCGTCCTCCGCTATTTTCGCGACGCCTACGCCGCCGGAACGACGCCCAATCCCTGCGTCCGCTGCAACCAGCTGGTCAAGTTCGGCGTCCTTCCCGGGATCGCCCGCGCCTCGGGCCTTCTCTTCGATCGGTTCGCCACGGGACACTACGCCCGGACGGCGGTCGACCCCTCGTCCGGCCGGATCCTGCTGAAGCGGGCCGTCGACAAGGCCAAGGACCAGTCTTATTTCCTGTATCGCTTGGGCCAGACGCAGCTGGCGGCGGTCCTCTTCCCGTTGGGCGAGCTGACCAAGGCCCGGGTCCGGACGATCGCCCGCGAGGCCGGCCTGCCCGTCCACGACAAGAAGGAGAGCCAGGACTTCTACGGCGGCGACCTCGCGGACATCCTGGGCCCCGGCGGCCCCGGAGGCGAGATCGTCGACCGCGAGGGCCGCGTCCTCGGCCGCCACCGCGGTGTCGGACGCTACACCATCGGGCAGAGAAAAGGGCTGGGGATCGCGTCCCCGGTCCCCCTCTACGTCATCGGCATCGACGCCGGCGCGAACAGGCTCGTCGTCGGCCCGGAGAGCGAGACGCTCCGGATGTCGGCGATCGTCCGGGACTGCATCTGGGGGCCGTTCGAGACGCTGGACGGCCCTGCGGCGGTCCGGGTCAAGGTCCGCTCGGGCGGCCGCCTCGTTCCGGCGACCATCGCCCCGATCGCGGGCGCTCGCTGCCGGGTCGATTTCGCGGCGTCCGTCTCCGCCGTGGCGCCGGGCCAGTCCGCCGTCTTCTACGATGACGAGACCGTCGTGGGAGGCGGGGTCATCGAATCGGCGGCCTGATCCGGGCCTTCCCGCTCTCCCCCGTTCGGGATATAATCCCCGGCGACCACCCTAAACTTTGAAGGAGGAACATCCATGGCCGGTTATCTGATCGCGTTCGTCTTCGGGATCCTGATCATGGGCGCGTTGGTCGCCCAGCGGGAGCGGCTCGGCAGCGGCGGCTTTAACGTCTGGCTCAAAGGCAAGAAAGGGCTGCTGACCACGGCTCTCCTGGCCATTATCGTCATCGCCTTCGCCGTCCAGGCCCTGGTCACGGTCCAGGCCGGAACGGTCGGCGTCGTCAAGCGGCTCGGGGCCGTGCGTCAGGAGTTCAATCCTGGACTGCACGTCATCGTGCCGTTCATCGACCAGGTCGTCATCTTTCCGACACTCAAAAAGACCTACGAGGCGTCCGAGACGCCGCAGTCGAGCGAGGCGGACTATCCGGACATCATCATCAGCGCCCTGACCTCGGACGGCCAGCAGATCCGGGTGGGCATGACGGCCCGGTTCATGATCGCGCCCGGCAAGGCCGCCTGGATCATCCAGAACCTGGGCACCGAGCGGGAATACGTCGAGAAGGTCGTCAAGACGGAGATCCGCGGCTCGGGCCGCCGGGTCCCGACGCGGTTCGCCGCCTACGACCTTTACACCAAGAAGAGCTACGAGGCGCAGCAGGCCCTCTTCGATGAGATCGCGCCCAAGTTCGAGAAGAACGGCCTCATTCTCGACGAGATCGTCATCCGCAACATCACCTTCACGCCCGAGTACGCCAAAACCCTCGAGGAAAAGCAGATCGCGCTGGAGAACATCACGACCGAGAAGAACAAGCTCGAGCAGGAGAAGATCCGCAAGGAGCAGAGGATCGTCGAGGCCGAGGGCGACGCGAAGAGCATCGAGATCCGCCAAGCCGCCCTGACCAAGAACCCGACCATCATCCAGTGGGAGTTCGTCCAGAAGCTGGCCCCGAACGTCCAGTGGGGGATCATGCCCGACAAGATCATCCCGGTCATCGACTTCAAGACCATGGCCGGGCCGCAGAAGTAGGGATCGGGCGGGCGGCTCGAGGGCGGCGGCCGCTAGGTCCGGCCGCTCACGAAATCGATCATCCGGGCGATGGCCCGCTGGCAGACGCGGCAGAACTCGTTCTTCGGGTTCGCGATCATGAGGCAGGAGATCATGGAGCGGTAGAGCCCCTTGGACGCGTAGCCCGCCCCCTCGAAGACGCCGACCTTGTCGGCGAGGGAGGCGTACTCCGCCTTGACGGCCGCGATCTTCCCGCGGAGAGCGTCAGCGGCGGCCTTGAATCTGTCTTCGATCCCCTTGATGTCCTTGTCGGAGGCGCTCCTCTTCTTCGCCGCCTCGAGGGCCGTCCCCCGTTCGGCGCGGTTTTCCCGGATCTCGGCCTCGAGGGCCTCGATCCGGTCCTTGCCGTATTCCGTCGGAACGGCGATCCCCGGCGAGAGCAGGTCCTGCCACTTCACGTGGGCCGGGTCGAGCAGCGCGGTGATATTCGGCTCGAGCGGCTCGACGCCCTTGGGGTAGAAATCATTGTAGGAGACTTCGGACTGGTAGTACTCGTCGGCGAGGTAGGCAAAGGAGTGGCCGAGCTCATGGACGAAGACCTGGGGGCTGGCCGGATGGTCGACGGTGGTCACGCAATAGTCGAGGGCGATGCTCCCCCCGCCGTAGCGGGGACTGTTGACGAGCACGACAAGGACGTCGTAGGGCACCTGGCCCGCGATGTCGTGCATGAGGTGATCGTCCTCGATGAGCATGTAGCGGTCGAGGTCGAAGGCGTTGAACGAGGCGCTGAGCACGGTCTTCTTGTAGATCCGCTGGCGGGGCTCGTCCATGCCCCGATCGGCCGACGGCCTGAAGACGGCCCGGACGTTGAACCTGTCCTTCAGCGAGGCGTAGGGCTCGATCGAAAAGAGGGCCGCCGACATGCGGTCGACGTCGGCTTTGAACTTGTCCCTGTCCCCGGCGACGTAGCCTTCGGCCAGGAAGACGAGGTCGACCTTGTCGTGGGGCTCTCCCGTGATCCGGGCTTCATAGATCCAATCGCCGGACGCGGGCCTCTCGCGGACGATGTGGTAGTCCGCCGGGTCGATGATCTGGGTGAAGACGGGATGGAGGAGATTGCGCTTGTCGCGCTGCTCGACGACGAAGAGCACCGGGCCCCTGGGCGAGGGGAATCGGACGGAACGCTCGAAGACGCGGGCCGTCCCGGCCAGCGCCGGGGAAGTCGTCTTGTATTCGGCGAACATCGTGTCGAAGCCGCGGGTGAAGATGAGCCGGTTGGAGGCGGCGTCATAGACCTTGAACACATAGCGGCCGTAATCGAAAGGCGGGATGAGCCCGCTCTTGGATTCCGGCCAGAGGCCTTCTTCGGAGATCCGATGGATGGTGATCGCCTCGGCCTTGGCGTCGCCCGACTGGTAGAGGTCGATGCGCACGGCCTTATCGAGGAAGAATTCGTCGAATGACGGCGGGGCCTGCGGGGCCGCCGGGGCGGGAGCCGGCGACGGCAGGAAAAGGGCCAGGACAGCCAGGGCCAGGAGCGTTTTCTTCATGGGATATCCTCCGGTCTTCCGGAGAATTATAGGGCGGATAGATCCTTTAAACAACCCGGGACGGGCCTTCGCGCCCGGACATCGCCGGGGACCCGAGGTCCCCGGCGAGATCTCCCCCTTCAGGCGCTATGGCCGAAAGCCGCCCCCCTTAGCGGCTCTTCCATTGGAACTGGTGGGGCCACTCGGAAGCGTTCGCGCGCGGGGCGGCCGTGTGGCAGACCGAACAGGCCGTGGCCCGGCCCCCGCCGTGGGCCTCGTTGAACTCGGAGATGCCCCCGCCCTTGGACGTGCTGTGGCAGACCTTGCAGTCTCCGATCGGCGCGATGGTCGTCTGATATTGGACGGCCTGGGCGTTGTCCGAAGCCTGCTGGCTGGGGACCATGGCGTGCGGGCTGCTGTGGCAGGCCGGGCAGGAGATGCCGTTGTGGCCGTTGGCATTCCTGTAAAGCGTCGCCCCGGTATTGACCTCGGCCACGCCGGCATGGCAGGTCGCGCACATGGGCTCGTTCACCCACGGGATGCGGCCGCCGGTCGCGATCGAGCTGGCCACGTCGGCCATCGTCCCGTGGCATGTGATGCAGTTGCCGTCCGCGGCCGTGTGGGCGACGCTCCGGCTGCACTTGGCCGTTCCGCCGGGATGGCAGTCGTAGCAGGCCGCGCCCTTGTCGGAATGCAGGCCGTGCATGGCCCGGGACAGATAGAAACCGGACGAGCCCGGCCCCGTCTGGCCCAGGGCCGGGCTGCCGTGACAGGAGGCGCAGAGGACGGGGGCTGAAGCCACCAGGGTCGTCCCGGAGAGCCCGTCGTGAGCGGCCAGGACGTTGGCAAATATGTCCGCTCCCCCCCCGCCGGGGATATGGGCATTCCCGTCGCCGCCCGCCGCGTGGCACTTGGCGCAATTGAACTCGTCGGAGGTCGGCACGGTCGCGCTGGTCTGGACGAGGACGGCGTTCGTCCCCGAATCCCTTACCGTGATGTCGGCGATCTGGTAGGGATTGTAGGTCAGGGAATCGTCGACAGGGACGACCGGGATGCCGTTGACCTGGAAATGATCGCCCTTGACGACCATCGTCCCGGACAGGCCATTGTGGATGCCCGGGTCCTCGAGATTCAGGCCCGTATCGTGGGCCAGGGACGTCCCGAAGAGGAGCGGCATGTTGTCCCAGAACTGGCCAAAGGACCTTTTGCCATAAGAATAAGTGTTGTTGTGGATGGCATAGCCGACCGTGATGCCGGCGGTGACGATCTGAGGCGGATCTCCCCTCTTGATGACCTGGACCCAAACCGTATTGTAGGGCGGCAGGATCACGGCCTTGTCATAGGTCGGATTGAGACAGTGCATGCCCAGATCGTTCCAGGCCAGGGCGACATAGCTCATGTTGACCGCCGGGATGGCCTTGGCGTTGACGCCGTCCCCGTCCCCGCCACCGTTCCCGTTCCCGCCCGACGCACTGCAGGAAACGAGGGCCCCCGCGGTGAACAGGATGATCGCGATCAGACCGAGCTTTCTGTCGTTCATGCGTCCCATTAAGCCTCCTTCGCCCACGCGGGGCGCATCCCTCTCTCAGGGCATGCTTCCCAGAGCTCCCTCGTCGTCCGGCATATGCAAAATTCGTGCCTCTCTTTCCCAAGGGGGAAACGGCCTTGGCCCCGAGCCGTTAGGGGGCGGCGCGTGTCTTCGGATAGGACAGAGTGCCGGTGGACGGGACAAGGGGGCCCGGAACGGGCGACTCCGGGCCTCTTGAGTCCCTCGGTCTTTTTCGCTATAATATTGATTCGACTGTTCGATTTCGGAACATCCGTTGGTCTTTACCGGCAACACCCCGAATATCCCGACAGGCGTGAATTCATATCCTCAGAGAGAGTGAGCTGTCCATGACGACCGACATCGTCCGCATGCGCAACATCGGCATCAGCGCCCATATCGACTCCGGCAAGACGACGCTGACGGAGCGGGTCCTCTTTTATTGCAAGAAGATCCACAAGATCCACGAGGTCAAGGGCAAGGACGGCGTCGGCGCGACCATGGACTCGATGGACCTCGAGCGGGAGCGAGGCATCACCATCGCCTCGGCGACGACGAACGTCACCTGGGACGACCACTCCGTCAACATCATCGACACGCCGGGCCACGTTGATTTCACCATCGAGGTCGAGCGGTCCCTCAGAGTCCTCGACTCGGCCATCCTCGTCCTCTGCTCGGTCGGAGGCGTCCAGTCCCAGACCATCACCGTCGACCGCCAGCTCCGCCGCTATAACGTCCCGTTCATCGCCTTCGTCAACAAGGCCGACCGCGTCGGCGCCAATCCGGTGAAAGTCCGCGATCAGATCGCCGACAAGCTCGGCCATAACGCCGTGCTGATGCAGCTGCCGATCGGCCTGGAGTCGGCTTTCCAGGGGGTCGTCGATCTGGTGGCGATGAAGGCCTTGTACTTCGACGGCCCTGAAGGCGAGATCGTCCGGATGGAGGATATCCCCGCCGAGCTCGATGCCGAGGCCGCCCGGAAGCGCGAAGAGCTTCTCGACGCCGCGTCCCGCTTTTCCGACGAGCTCATGGAGGCCGTTCTCGAAGGCCGGGCGACCGAGGCGCTCGTCCGGAACGCCGTCCGCAAGGGCGTTCTGGCCCGAAAGCTCGTCCCCGTCTTCATCGGCTCCGCCTACCGGAACAAGGGCATCCAGCCGCTTCTCGACGCCGTCGTCCACTACCTTCCTCATCCGGCGGAGGTCGAGAACCGGGCCATCGACCTCGACGCCGGCGGCGCCGAGCGCATCCTCACCGCCGACCCGGCCGCCAAGACCGTCGCCCTGGCCTTCAAGCTCGAGGACGGGCCCTACGGCCAGCTGACTTATGTCCGCATCTATCAAGGGAGCCTCCGCAAGGGCGAGGATCTCGTCAACACCCGGTCGGGACAGAAGATCAAGGTCGGCCGCCTCGTCCGCATGCACGCCGACTCGATGTCCGAGATCGCCGAGGCCGGGCCGGGCGATATCGTCGCCCTGTTCGGCGTCGAATGCGCTTCGGGCGACACGTTCTGCAGCCCCGGCCTCGACCTGGCCATGACCGCGATCTACGTCCCCGAGCCGGTCATCTCCCTGGCCATCGAGCCCGTCGACAAGAACGCCGCCGACCGCGTGGCCAAGGCCCTCAACCGGTTCACCAAAGAGGACCCGACCTTCCGGACCCACGTCGACCCGGAGTCCAACGAGACCATCATCCAGGGCATGGGCGAGCTCCATCTCGACGTCTATATCGAGCGCATGAAGCGGGAATATCGGGCCGAGGTCAAGACGGGCATGCCCCAGGTCGCCTACCGTGAAGCGGTCAGCCAGGCCGTCGAATTCGATTACACGCACAAGAAGCAGACCGGGGGGGCCGGCCAGTACGCCCGGGTCATCGGCCGGCTCGAGCCGCTGGCCAAGGGCGCCTTCGAATTCGCCAACGAGGTCAGGGGCGGCCGCATTCCCCGGGAGTTCATCCCGTCCTGCGAGAAGGGCTTCCGGGCGGCCCTCAGGAAAGGCCCGCTCATCGGCTTCCCGGTCATCGGCCTCCGTGTCGTCCTCAACGACGGCCAATACCACCCTGTCGACTCGTCGGACATCGCTTTCCAGACCGCCGCCCAGGGCGCCTTCAAGCAGGCCTATGTGAAGGCCAAGCCCCAGATCCTCGAGCCGGTCATGAAGGTCTCGGTCGAGGGGCCCTCGGAGTTCGCCGGGAACGTCTTCGCCACGATCAGCCAGCGGCGGGGCGTCATCGTCAGCTCGGTCGAGGACGGGACCTTCTCGCGGGTCGACGCCGAGGTGCCGCTCGGCGAGATGTTCGGCTATTCGACCGTCCTGCGCTCGCTCACCCAGGGCAAGGCCGAGTTCACCATGGAATTCCTGAAATACGGCCGCGTGCCGCCGCACATCGCCGAGATGCTGACCGAGCAGCATCTCGAGAACGAGCGGAAGAGATCCCAGAGATAAGCGAGGAGACGCCCATGACGCTCACGGTCAAAGAAGAACTCATCAAGCGAAGCCCCCTCCGGGTGCTCGAGAAGTCCATCTCGGGAGGGCTGGGCAAGGGGAACATCGGCGTCCTGGCGAGCCGCAAGGGCGTCGGCAAGACCGCCTGCCTCGTCCATCTGGCCGCGGACAAGCTCCTGCAGGGCCAGCACATCATCCACGTCTCCTACGCCAGCCGGGTCGACCACATCGTCACCTGGTACGAGGACATCTTCAAAGAGCTCGCCAAGAGGCCGAAAATGCGCTCGGCCCTCGACGAGTTCGACGAGCTCATCCGCCACCGGGTCATCATGAACTTCAAGCAGGACGGGGCCCGGACGGAACAGGTCTTGCGCAGTCTCGAAGCCATGATCGTCCATGGCAATTTCCGGGCCGAGACCGTCATCGTCGACGGGCTCGACTTCGTCCAGGCCGGCCCGGACGACCTTCTGAAATTCAAGGACTTCGCCGGCCGTCTCGGTCTCGAGGTCTGGTTCAGCGCTTCGCTCAAGAAGGACGACCCCCTCTTCGATGAACGGGGCATCCCCTTCGAGCTCAAGGGTTACCTCGGGTCGATCGACGTCCTCATCTCCCTGCAGCACCACGGCGACCATGTCCATTTCAATCTCGTCCAGGACCACGGCCGGCTGACCCCCAAGGACCTCCGGCTCAAGCTCGATCCGACGACCCTCCTCATCGCCAAGGAAGTCCGGCCGCGGGCCCGGGCCTGACCGGAAAGAACGCCGGGCCGGGGAAGGTCCGCACGGCTTTGACTCGCTCCTACGGGTGTGCTATACGTGCTTATTCGGCGCCCGGAGGCGTCTCGACCATCATGACGGCGGCGGAAACCGAACGCATCGCGCTTCCCCCGGGGACCCGTCTGGCCGTCATCGATCTCGACGGGACGCTCCTCAAAGGGATGAATGCCGAGCGGATCTTCTATCTTCACCTCCTCATCCACGGCCACGTCGGCGTCTTCCGGATGGCCGGCTTCCTGCTTTCCCTCTGCCGCGACACCCTGCGGGTGGGGTTCCGGAAGGCCATCGCGACCAATACGCGGATCCTCAAAGGCAAGACCCTCGAGGAAGTGAGGCAATGGGCCCGGTCCTTCGGCCACGTGTTCCTCCGCAAGGCGGTTCCCGAGGACCTGAGGGACAAGATCCTCAGTCTCAAGAGGGAGGGCTGCCGCATCGTCCTTCTCTCGGGCTCCCTTCAGGTCCTCGTCGACCAGCTCAAGGAAAGGCTCGAGGCCGAGATCCTCATCGGGACCGCTCTCGAGGTCGTCGAGGGAAAGCTCTCGGGCCGGAAGACGGGGATTTTCCCCTACGGCCGGATGAAGCTCGACGCCCTGTTCTGCTGGATCGACCCGACGACCATCGACTGGACCAGATCCTGGGCCTTGGCCGACAGGAAGTCGGACCTGCCCGTCCTCGAGCTCGTCGGCCATCCTGTCGCCGTCCACGCCGACCGCAAGCTGCGGCGCCTGGCCCGGAAGAGGGGTTGGGAGATCATCGGCCGGCGCTAGGCCGGCGCCTCAGAAAAGATAGCTGAGCCCGGCGGAGGTCCGGGTTTCCTGGCTGCCCGCCGTGACGTCCCCGATCCTGCCCCAGCGGTGGATCCCCTCCACGGCAAGGAAAACGCGCAAGGGAAGCGAAGGAAGCCGCCAGCCCGCCTTGAGAAGAAAGCGGGTCCGCGTGTCGGTCGTGCCGATGTTGTTCGTCAGGTCGGACTGGAAGCGGTCCCGGCCGTTCGCGGAGGCCCAGGCATGGGCGCTAAAAAGTCCGCGGAGCCAGAGATTTCCCCAATCGACGTCGACCCGGCCCGACACGCTCCCCCCGAAGGCATAAGCGTAGCCGTACTGATCGAGCGTCGTCTTCATGCCGTCGATCGGGTGACCGGCGGAATACGCGTTGAAAGCGAAGGCGTTCATCAGGGCAAAGTCGACGTACGCGTCGGCCACGGCCCGGATCTTCACCCCACGCCCGAACCGGGTCCAGTCGACGACAGGGCCCAGGAGGTGGGTGATCGTCATCTTGTCCCGGAAATCCGTCGGCGTTTCGGGCAGGGGCTCGAGGCGGGGCCGGAAGGCGCGCGAGTCGTAGAAGATCGGTCTCTTGCGGAGATACGTGAGGGCCGAGCCCAGCCCGAGGGAAAAAGCCGTGCCGCGGCCAAGCTCGTCGATATTTTGGCGGTACCAGGCCAGCCCGACGACCCGGGCGTAGAGATCAACCTCCTCGTCCAGGCCTGACCGCAGCTGCTCTTCGCCGGCAGGGCGCTGCCGGAGGGCCACTTCGGCGGAGATCTCGCTCAGCGATGTGTCCCGGAGGACCTTGTGGAAGGTCCCGGGCCGGCCGTATTCGGGCGTCCGGATGAGCTGGGTCTCGAGGCCGATCACGGCCGTGGCGAAAGTGTCCCGGCCCGTCTCGGCGGCCTGGCGCCAGCCGGCCGAAAGGACGAGGCCCGCCCAGCCGGGCTCCGCATAGCGCCGGGAGGCCGGGTTCTTGCGGTCCAGCCACTGATTGAGCTTGTTGATCGGGTTCATGAAGCCCAGGAATTTCAGCACCGGGGACCTGCGGTGATGGAAATAGTCGGAGAGCTGGAACCAGGTCTCGCCCAGGGAATAGCCGCCGAAGGTGGTCGTGAGCATGTCGTTGATCGAGATGACCTCGCGCCATTCCGACACGTACTCGTAGAAGGCCGAGGCCGTAAAGGAGGCCAGCAGAGATGTTTGCCAGCTCAGGTAATTCGTCCGGGCCATCTGATAGTAAAGGGCGCCGCCGATGACATGAGTCCAGTTGACGACGTAGGCGTTCGAATCGAAGGTGATGGCCTCCGTGGTCAGGAACCTCCGGTACTGGTCGGCGAACGTCAGCTGGAACTGCCAATCTTCGACCCAGAGATGATAGTTGGACCAGTAGCGATAGGTGGAATAGACGCCGATCAGGCCGAGCTGGACGAGGGCCCGCCTCCACTTCTTGGGCATGCCGGTCGCCCCGGGCGCGTCTTTCAGCGAGAAGGATACCGACGGCTTGGCCTCGGACGATAGCCCCGTCGGGGACGCCAGATTGATAGCAGGACGGACGGCGGCCGCGGCGGGCCAGACGAGGGCTCCGAGGAGGATGGCGGCCAGGCCGGTCGCCACGGCTCTATGGCTTGGGGGAAATGGCATTTCTTTCGGCTTTGCTTTTAACAAATTAGGGAATAAAATAGGCCATTCGTCGAGGAGAGTCAAGCCATGTTCAGGCTGTCCCGGGCCGGCCAGGAGGCCGGGCCGCCCCCTACCCCCCAAGCACGCCTCAGGACGCTCATCTTCCGTCTCGTCGGCTATGCCGGGGTCGGGCTCTTTATCTTCCTCATCATCAAGACCGGCCCGAAGGCGATCCTTCGGGCCCTCGGGCAGCTCAGCCTCCTCGAGATCGCCGCCCTCATGGGGCTCCGCTTCCTCTATTGGTTCATCCGGGCCGTCAACTGGCGCGCCCTGCTGGTTTCGTCCGGCGAGAGGGTCCCCTTCGGCGAGATCCTCGGCGCCCGGATCGCCGGCTATTCCGTGAGCTATCTGACGCCGGCCGGGAACATCGGGGGCGAGACCGTCCGCATCTTCTGTCTCGATAGCGTCGACCGCAACAAGGCCCTGGCCACGGTCGTCGTCGACAAGACGATCGAATTCCTGGCCGGCCTCTCGACCATCGCCTTGGCGGTCGTCTTCCTCATCACCGAGTTCGCCTTGCCGCGCCGGCAGAAGATCGAGCTCTTCGCCGCGATCGCCGTGCTCATGCTGGTCCTGATCTTCCTCGTCCTCAAGCAGAAGCAGGGACTCTTCACCTGGGCCCTCGACACCTTGAAGAAGATCAAGATCCGCATCCCCTTTTTCGAGAACAGGCGGGACAAGATCCTGGAGACGGACGCCCATATCGCCGACTTCTACGGCCGCAACAAGCGGCTCTTCTTGTTTCTTTTCGCGTCCTATTTTGCGCAGGCCTGGCTCTGGGCCACCGAGATCTACCTGACCTTCCTGTTCCTGGGCGGGACGCGCCCGACCTTTTTCAAGTGTTTCCTGATCGTCACCCTGGGATCGTTCTACTCGTTCCTGCCCGTGCCGGGCTCGGTCGGCGTCTATGAGCTGACCTACGTCTCGCTCTTCGCGCTTCTCCGGATCGAGATGTCGGCGGGCATGGCGGTCATCCTGATCCGGCGGTTCGTCGGCATGATCTGGGCGGGTCTGGGCCTCATCCCGCTCCTCCGGAAGAGATCGGCGAAGTCGGTCAGGGGGCCGGAGCCGCCTCCAGGTCCCTGCCCTTCCGCAGGAACCGAACGGTCTTGACGATCACGCCGGGGAAGGCCATGAGGAACACCCCGGCCAGGATCCCATCCGGGCGGCCGGCGACGGAAAAGACGAAAATGAGGAAAACGGCCAGGCTCTTGGCCTCCGCTCCCTCCCCGTTCTTTTCGGAGCGGGTATAGAGGATATTGAGATAGTAGAGTCCGAGCTGGAGGAAATAAAGGCCGATGGTCAGCAGGCCGAAGACGAGGAAGCGATAGTTCCGGGCGTACAGGAAATAGCCGAAGGACGCCCCGGCCAGGACGGCAAAATCGGCGAGACGGTCGAAGAAAAGGTCGAGGAAGGCGCCGTAACGGCTGGTTATGCCCTTGGCCCGGGCCAGCATGCCGTCGGCGGCGTCGAAGATCGTCGAAAGCAGGGCCAGGGAGCCGGCCAGGGCGAAGTAGCCGGGGCGCCCGCCGAGATAGGCCAGCGCGGCGGCAAAGGCGAGGCCGAGCGAGGTCACCGTCAGCTGATTGGGGGTGATCGGGCCCTTGAAGACGGCCTTGACGATCAGGGAAGCGGGGGGGCGTACGATAAACCGGTCGACGGGAAGGAACTTGTGGATAAGGGGGTAGGATGAGACGGACTTCAGCGACGCCCGAAAGTCGAATCGTTCACCGGGTATGTTCATTTCGACCCTGGATGATCGGATATTTATAACCCAGCCCGCGAGCTTCGTCAAGGTCGGCCTCGGGCGAGGCCTCGCTTCAAGAGAGAGGGCCTGTCCCCTGGGGGACTGTCCCTCTTGAGGTCCTCGGACAAGCCCGGGGAAGAATGGTATAATCGGTTTCTCACACAAGGAGGTAGCGGCATGAGGAAGCACGCTTGGTTCCTGGTCGCGGCCCTGGGGATCCTGTCCTTAACCCTCCCGGCGGCCTTCAAAAAAGAGGACGTCAAGGTCCAATCGCTCGCCAACGGGCTCAAGGTCCTGCTCGTCGAGGACCACAACATCCCGAGCGTCGCCCTGTACACGTTCTTCCGTGTCGGCTCGCGCAACGAGCGGCCCGGGCTGACGGGCGTCTCCCACTTCATCGAACACATGATGTTCAACGGCACGGCCAAGGTCGGGCCCGGCGAGTTCGACCGCCGGATGGAATTCCGGGGCGGATCGAACAACGCCTACACGGCCGACGACATGACCGCCTACACCGACTGGTTCCCTCCGGCCGCGCTCGAGGCCATGATCGAGATGGAGGCCGACCGGATGCAGGGTCTGGCCTTCGTGCCGGATGTCCTTGAGTCGGAGCGAGGGGTCGTCGCCTCCGAGCGCCGCATGGGCGTCGAGAACAGCAACGACGCGATCCTCAACGAAAACGTCCGGGCCACGGCCATCATGGCCCACCCTTACCACTGGGACGTCATCGGCTGGATGAGCGACATCCTGAGCTGGCGGCGGGACGAGGTCATGGCCTACTACCGGACCTATTACGCGCCGAACAACGCCATCCTGGTCGTCGTCGGCGATTTCGAGCCGGCGAAGACCCTCGACCTCATCAAGAAATACTATGAGCCGATCAAGGCCTCGCCGCCGCCTCCCCCGGTCAGCACGACGGAACCTCCCCAGCTCGGACCTAAGACCGTGGTCATCCGTAAAGAGGCCCAGGCGCCGTCCTTCATGATCGTCTGGCACGCCCCGAACGCCAAGGACGCGGACTTCCTGCCCCTGGCCATCCTGTCGAAGTCCCTTCTCGACGGCGAAA
>Ga0326726_10002995_pt1 | contig 15489 bp, 9 predicted proteins | sample MHFenrmetagenome_2_FD_207603 | JGI IMG/M metagenome (GOLD analysis project Ga0326726, IMG submission 207603) | Lab enriched peat soil microbial communities from Michigan Hollow, Ithaca, NY, United States - MHF15MN | ecosystem: Environmental > Terrestrial > Soil > Wetlands > Peat | place: USA...
TCCGGTGCGGCGGCGCTGTAGCCGTACTCGAATCCAAGTGTGGCCAGCTCGGAGAGCGGGCTGTTGTGCAACTCCATGCTCGCCAGCGCGCCGGGGAGGTTCTTGATCGGCGCGAAGGTGAGTCCGCTCTGCGCGTCGTGCAGCACCAGGTGACGCTGGCTGAAGGTGCCGCGCTCGCTGTCCTGTCCGGTGAAACGGATCGGAATGCCCTCGACCAGGAGGGCGGCGAGGGCAAGGGCCTCGGCGTGGGCCCAGTCGATCCCCCCTTCCGGCCCCAGCACCGTGCGGCGGCGCTCCAGCTGCTTGAGCAGCTTGGGATTGACGCTGAACCCTTCGGGCCAGGTCAGCAGTTGCTCGTTGAGTGCCCGGAGCAGCTCGGCCTGGATGGCCGTCTCCGGCTCGACGCCGCTGGAGCGATCCGGCGGCGTGGGCGGCTCCTGCGGCGCCGCCTTCCCCATGCTGCTCTTGAAGGCCTGCTGGATGTCTACCAGCCGCTGGTAGGCGGCGGTGTACACCTCCTCGGTTTCAGCGCCGGGCATCACTCCGCGCCGGGTGAGCAGCGCCGCGTACTGTTCCCGTACCGTGGGGAGATTGCGGATGCGCTCATACATCTGCGGCTGGGTGTAGTTGGGCTCGTCGCTCTCGTTGTGGCCGTGGCGGCGGTACCCCACCAGGTCGATCAGCACGTCTTCGTGGAATCGCTCGCGGTACTGCATGGCCAGCCGCACGGCGGCGAGGCAGGCCTCGGCGTCGTCCGCGTTGACGTGAATGATCGGGACGTCGAATCCCTTGGCCAGGTCGCTCGCGTGGCGGGTGGAACGGGCGTCGCGCATGTCGGTAGTGAAGCCGACCTGGTTGTTGGTGATGATGTGGACGGTGCCGCCGGTCCGGTAGCCGGTGAGCGCGCCCAGGTTGAAGGTCTCTGCCACGACTCCCTGGCCGGCAAAGGCGGCGTCGCCGTGAATGATCACCGGCAGCGCGGCGGACGGGTCGTGATGCGGCTCCCGGCCCTTGCGGCTGGTCTGCTCGGCCCTCGCCCTCCCGTCCACCACCGGCCCCACGAACTCGAGATGGCTGGGATTGGGAGAAAGGGTCACCGTAAGCGCCTTGCCGGCGCGGGTCTTGTAGGACCCTTCGGCCCCGTGGTGGTACTTCACGTCACCGGTACCACCCTCGGGAGTGAGGGTGCCTGCCTCCACATGCCGGCCGCCTTCGAACTCGGCGAAGATGGTCTCGTACGGCCGCCCGACGGTATGGGCCAGCACGTTGAGCCGTCCCCGGTGGGCCATGCCGATGACCACCTCGCGGGTGCCCTGCTGGGCCGCCAGCTCGATGATCATGTCGAGCATCGGCACCAGCATGTCCACGCCTTCGATGGAGAAGCGCTTCTGCCCCAGGTAGGCCTTGTGCAGGAACTTCTCCATCGCCTCCACCTGGGTGAGCCGCTGGTACAGCCACTTCTGCTCCTCCGCCATCAGCGCCTGGCGGTGCGATCCGGACTCGATCATCTGCCGGAGCCAGACCCGCTCTCCGTGATTGGAGATGTGCTCCAGCTCGTAGGCCAGGGTTCCGCAGTAGGCCTCCTGCAGCTGGGGCAGCGCTTCCGCGAGTGTGGCGCCGGGCACCGAGATCCTGAGGACCGCGCTGGGGATCGCGGCCATGACCTCGGCATTCAGGCCGAGGGGAGCCGGGTCGAGGGCCGGGTCGCCGATCGGCTCGCTGCCAAGCGGGTCGAGCCGCGCCGCGAGATGGCCGTGGGTCCGATGGGCCTTGACCAGCGCCATCGCGGCGGCGACGTGGTAGAGATCGGTCTGCCCCTCGCGCACCGGTGCCGGCACCGGGCGGGCGGGGCGCGCGGCGGGTCCCGGGAGCGACGAGAGAGCCACTCCCAGACTGCTGAAGACCTCCTCGTAGAACCGGTCGTCGCCCTGCAGCAGATTGTCGACCGTCCGCAGGAACTCGCCCGACTCGGCGCCCTGGATCACCCGGTGATCGTAGGTGCTGGTGATCGTCATGGCCTTGGCGATCCCGAGCTCCCGGAGCTTGTCGTCCGACAGGTCCGCGAAAGCCGACGGGTAGTTGATGGCGCCCACGGCGATGATGCTGCCCTGGCCCGGCATCAGCCGCGGGACCGAGGCGACCGTGCCGAGTCCGCCCGGATTGGTCAGGGTCATGTTAGCGCCGGCAAAGGCGTCCGGCAGCAGTTTGTTGCCCCGCGCCCTCTCCACCAGCGACTCATAGACCTGGTGGAACTGGGCGAAGCTCAGCCGGGCCGCATCGTGGATCACGGGCACCACCAGCCCGCGGCTCCCGTCCTTGCGCTCGACATCCACCGCGATCCCCAGATTGACCGCGGCACCCGCTATCCGATGCGGCACACCGTCGATCTCGCTGTACACCGTGGTGAGGGCCGAATGCCGCTCTGCTGCGCGGGCCACGGCGTAGCCGATGAGGTGAGTGAAGGAGACTTTTTCTCCCCGGCCCGCGGTCCGCAGCGTGCTGTTGAGTTCGCGGCGCCGGGTCTCGAGGGTCGACACCGCCAGCTCGCGGAACGACGTGGCCGTCGGCATGGACCGGCTCTCGTTCATGTTCGCGACCAGCCGCGCGGCCGGACCGGTGATCGGAACTGCACCGGACGGGCGGACCGGCGGACCGGCGGACGGAGCGGGCGGACGGGCGGATGGGGCGGATGGGGCGGACGTTGCGGCTCCAGCCGATGGAGGGTTCCCCGTGGGACTGCGGTCCGCCGGTCCGCCGGTCCGCCCATCCGCCGTCCGCCCGTCCGCTGCCTGCCCATCCGGCGCCACCGAGGGGTGATCGCCGTTGCCCTCGGCCTCGGGGCCCAGGCCGGCAAACCCACGCTGGAAATACTCGCGCCATTCCTGCGAGACGCCGGACGGGTCCCGGAGGTACTCCTCGTACATGATCTGGGCGAAGCCGGCGTTGGCGGTTTCGAAAACGTTCGGATCCACGGGATTATCACTGCCTTTCAGCTGGGAGACCGAAACCGTCAGGAAACATAACCGCCGGTCCCGGGACCGGGCCAAACCGGCTCCGGGTGCCAATCCAGGTCCCTTGTCCGCGGGTGGTATTGGCGTAGGATTCCGGGGTAACATCGGCGCCGCTCTACGGCCCCAGCGACGTCCATGGGAGAATCTGATGACCGGCTGGGACAGGTAAACTCCTGACCCAGGAACGTCGGACTTTCTTCTCCGGGGAAACATGATGACATCTCGATCGTCGCTCAGCCTGGCGCTGGGTATGGCGGCCCTGGCGGGCGGCCTGGCCTGTGGCGGTGGGTCGGATGGCGGGCCACCGCCGTCGGGCCGAAAGATCGTGCTGGTGGCCAACAACGAGTTTCAGCCCACGACGGTGAACATCACCGCCGGCGATACCATCGTATGGTCCTGGGTGACGGGGAGCGTGGGTCACAACATCATCCCCACCGGCGCGACCAGCTTTGACAAGAAGGGGAACGATGTTCCTCTGGGTACGGGGACAACCGGCACCGACTTCTTCAATGCCCCGACGAGCCACCAGGTGATCTTCGCCGCGACCGGGACCTACGAGTACTACTGCTCGCAGCACGGTACCACCGGGGGTCCGAATGGAAATACCGGCATGGCGGGGAAGGTGGTCGTGGCGCCGTGAGGTCACACAAGGAGGCGATCATGCGGGGTTCGCTCAAGTGGGCGGCGGCGGCCGGCCTCGTCGCGGCGTGCGGGGGAGGTGGCGGTGGCGGGGGTTCGGGACCCAGCGTGACCATAGCAAAGGCCGGCGCGCCCAACGGCGACGCGCAGACCGCGGTGGTTGCAACCGTCCTGCCGGTGTTGCTGCGGGTGGTCGTGATGGAGGACGGCACCCCCAAGGCAGGCGCCACGGTCACCTGGAGTGCCGCTGCTCTCGCGGGGAGCGTGGCGCCGACGTCCTCGGTGACCGATGCCGCCGGCGTAGCCACCACCCAGTGGACCCTGGGCCAGGGGGCAGGGGCCCAGATCGCGCGGGCCACCCTGTCGAACGCCACCGGTTCGCCGGTCACCTTCAACGCGACCGCCACGCCCGGGCCCGCCACCGCCTTCACCAAGTCCGCGGGTGACGGGCAGACAACCGTGATCAGCACCGCGTTCACCGACGCGCTCGCGGCCAAGGTCGCGGATCAGTTCGGTAACGGCATCGCAGGCGTAACCGTCACCTGGGCGGTGCAGAGCGGCACGGTTACCCTCACTGGCGGCACCACCTCCGTCACCAATTCGCTGGGTATTGCCACCAAGGCGGTCACGGCCGGCGCTACCCCCGGTGATGCCGTGGTCCGGGCCACCAACCCGGTGGTGGCCGGAAACCTGGACTTTGCGCTGACGGCCACACTCGCACCGGTCCGCGTCAGCGTCGGGAGCAACTTCTTTCACAGCCAGAAGAACAACACCGAGGACCCGGCTATCGACACGGCAAAGGTGGGCCAGCCGGTGGTGTGGACGGTCACCAGCGGCACCCACACGGTCCGGTCGCTCCTCTCGCCATCCTTCACCAGCAGCGTCGCCCTCACCGCCACGAGCTACCAGATCATCTTCTCGGCCACCGGGACATACCAGTACGATTGCGCGATCCACACGGCCGTCGAGATGAGTGGCCAGGTCGAGGTCATTCCGTAGAGGGACAGGGTTGAGGGTGGAGCGTGAACGGGCGAGTGGCCGCCGCACCGACGTGCAGCGGCCACTCGCCTATTCACCGTTCACCCTTCACCGCTCCCTGCTCCCCGTCCCCCCTCCAGCGATCGGCGTTCTCCCTGAGCATCGTGCAGTACCGCTCGGCCTCCTCCGAAACCACTATTTCATCCCAGCCCAGCTCCTCGCCCATCAGCTCCGCGGTACGGCGGGCGGCGCTGGCGCCATGATCGGATGTCTCATAGTACAGGTGCAGCCTGCGGATCAGCACATCTTCCACCCGTTGCGCCAATTCCCGGCGGGCGGCGTGCAGCACCTGGGCCTCGATCGCGGGATAGCCGGCGGCCAGAGGACGGGAGAGCTCCCGCCGTTCCCGCACCAGGTTGAAGACGGCGGCGCATTCCGTCCCATGGCAGCGGATCAGATAGTCCACCGTCTCGATCGGCAGCCCGAGCTCGAGACCGGGCTGGCCCAGCGGTTCGAGATCCTGCACTTCGCCACCGGGCAGCGGCTCCTTGTCGGTGGGTGGCCGGGGCGGGCGGGCGCGGCCGTCGAGCTGGTGCAGGATCTCGGTGACCTGGTCCACCAGCTCCTCCGCCATGACGCGGTAGGTGGTGAGCTTGCCGCCGGCAATGCTCAGCATGCCGCCCGGTCCGCGGAGGATCAGGTGTTCGCGGGGGATCTGCGACGCTCCAACCGCGGCCTCGGGCGCCACCAATGGCCGGAGCCCGGCCCAGGTGGCGAGCACGTCGCTCTCCGAGAGCCGGGCATTGGGGAAGGCGGCGTTGGCGGAGCGGAGCAGGTAGACGATGTCCGCGGAGTTGGCCCGGACCTCGTCGGGTCCTTGGTCGGTATCGGTATCGGTTGTTCCGATATAAGAGAAGTCCCCCCAGGGGAGGACGAACATCACCCGGCCGTCGATCGGGCTCGTCAGGGTGATGGCCGCCTCATGGCCCAGGCGTGCGCGCCGGACCATCACGTGCACACCCTTGGTGGGCCGGAGCATGGGAGGACTAGCGGGGTCCTCGAGTCGCCGGATCCGGTCACACCAGGGTCCGGTAGCGTTGACCACCAGGTGCGCCTGGATGGTGCCTTCCGAGCCATCGAGGCGGTCGCGAACCCGGGCACCGCGCACCTGCCCGTCGGCTCTAAGCAGATCTTCAACCAGGATGTAGTTGGCAACCTGGGCGCCGTGGCGAATGGCGGAGCGCGCGGTGGCCACCACCAGCCGGGCATCGTCGCACTGGGCATCGTAGTAGCGCACCCCGCCCACCAGCCCCCGCTCCCGGACCATCGGCTCCGCTTGGAGCAGGCTGCGCTTGCCGAGCAACCGATGCCACCGCACATTGCGGAAGGTTGCGAGGAGGTCGTAGACCCAGATCCCGGCCCAGAGCTTCCATAGTGGCACGCGGTCGCCCTGGTGCACCGGGAAGACGAACGGCAGCGGACGCACCAGGTGCGGTGCGGTGGTGAGCAGCACCTTGCGTTCGCGGAGGGCCTCGAAGACCAGCTTGAGGTCGCCCTCCTCGAGGTAGCGCAGCCCGCCATGGATGAGGCGGCTGGACCGTGAGCTGGTGCCGAATCCCAGGTCGTGTTGATCAACCAGTATCGTCCGGAGGCCGCGCATGGCGGCGTCCCGGGCGATGCCGGCGCCCGTAATCCCGCCGCCGATGACCAGCAGGTCGGCGGGATGCGCCGCGAGTTGTGCCACCGAGGGCCGATGTCCGATCTCACGCGCGGGTCGCCCCCGCCCGTCCTCTACCTTCCGCGGCCGAGCACCTGGCTCACGTGGCATGACTATCTCTTCCGGCCGGGGGTGACGGTGATCGACCTCGCCGCGGGGGAGGGGCGGCACGCGCTCAAGGCCGCCCAATGGGGAGCGACGGTCACCGCCGTGGACGCGGACGATACCAAGCTGGACACCGGACGCGATGCCGCGGGCCGGCTCGGTGTCTCAGTGGACTTCCAGGTGGTCGACCTCGCGGGCCTTTGGCCAGAGTTCGGCACTTTTGATGTCGTCCTGGTGTTCAATTATCTTGACCGCGCCCGGATGGACGACGTGCGCGGTCTGGTCGCCCCGGGCGGCGTGCTGGTGATGGAGACCTATCTCGAGTGGCAACGGGCACTTGGCTGGGGTCCGGGTAAGAGCGAACATCTGCTGGCGCCGGGTGAACTGGCCCGCCTGGTGGCCCCGCTCGAGACCCTGCACGGCCGAGAGGTCTTCGAACCGGTGGAGAGCAACAAGGTGCGGGCCGTCGCGTCGATCGTCGCGCAGAACCTGGTCTAGGCCCGCCCGGCGGGGCGCGGCCATCGCGTGGCCGACGGTATCGTAAGGCCTCCCCCCGACGCGCGCCAACGCCGGCCCACGGTTGAATCGCATGGCATCCCCCCGCCGTCCCACGATCGTCGCCGGCCTCCGGACTCCCTTCGCCAAGAGCGGCACCGTCTTCAAGGACGTGACCGCGGTACAGCTGGCACGCCGGGTCACCCAGGAACTGCTGGAGCGCACCGCGCTGGACGGCCGCGAGGTGAATGAAGTCGCCTTCGGCCAGGTGATCGCCTCGGTGCTCGCGCCCAACGTGGCGCGCGAGGTGAGCCTCCTGCCGCAGCTCCCTAGGGAGATTCCCGCCTTCTCGCTCAACCGCGCCTGCGCTTCCGCCGGCTCGGCGATCACCTATGCGGCAGACCAGATTACCCTCGGCCACGCCGACGTGCTGCTGGCCGGCGGCGTGGAGTCGTTGTCCGACATTCCCATTCTCCATTCCAAGCGGATGAGCCAGATCCTGGTCGAGGCCAGCAAGGCCAGGAGCCTGGGCCAGCGGCTGGCGACGTTCGCCCGGGTCCGGCCCGCCGATCTGGTTCCGGTCTCACCGGCGATTGCCGAGCCCTCCACCGGGGAATCGATGGGGCAGTCGGCCGAGAAGATGGCCAAGGAAAACGGTATCACCCGCGAGGCGCAGGACCGGGTGGCGCTGATGAGCCACCAGCGTGCCGCCGCCGCGACGGCCAGCGGCCGGTTCGCCTCGGAGATCGCTCCCTGGTTCGGCGGGCGAGGCATGGACGAGGTGATCACCACCGACAACCTCATCCGGGCCGACACGTCGATCGAGGCCCTGGCCGGGCTCAAGCCGGTGTTCGACCGGCGCTACGGCAGCGTCACGGCGGGCAACTCCTCGCCGCTCACCGACGGCGCCGCGGTCACGCTGATGATGGAGGAGTCGAAGGCACGGGCGCTGGGCTACCGGCCGCTGGCGGCGGTGCGGAGCTACGCCCTGGCCGCGGTCGACCCCGGCTGGCAGCTGCTGATGGGGCCGGCCTACGCGGTGCCCAAGGCGCTGGACCGCGCCGGCATCGGCTGGAAGGACCTGGGGCTGGTGGAGATCCACGAGGCCTTCGCTGCGCAGGTGCTCTCCAACACCCAGGCCTGGGCCTCGAAGGATTGGGCCAGGAAGCTCGGTCGCGCCGAGCCGGTGGGCGAGGTCGACTGGGACCGCACCAACGTGCACGGTGGGTCGATCGCGATCGGTCACCCCTTCGGCGCCACCGGCGCCCGCATCGCGACCACCCTGGCCAACGAGATGGTGGCGCGCGACGTGGAGTTCGGGCTCATCTCGATCTGCGCGCAGGGCGGGATGGGGTTCGCCATGGTCTTGCAGCGCGTCTAGCTCCCCTTAGCGTTCCACGTTCCGCGTTCCGCGTTCCCCGTTGGTCTCGGCGCAGGGCAAGCGCCAGCCCTGGAACGGCGAAGCAAACGCGGAACGCGGAACGCGGAACTCGGAACGGTCATGTCGGCTCTCACAACCGCTCAACACGGCGGAACTGCAGTTCTGACGCTCGATCTGCCCGGCGAGCCGGTCAACAAGCTCTCCGCCCAGGTGAAGAGTGAGTTCGAGCAGGTCCTCGCCAGGCTCAAGGACGATCCGGCGGTGCAGGCGGTCGTGATCATCTCCGGCAAGGCGGACAACTTCATCGCCGGCGCCGACATCGAGGAGTTTACCCGGCTATCGACCAAGGAGGAGTTCACCCGGCTCTCCCGCGAGGGGCAGGAGATGCTGCAGATGGTGGACGACTTCCCCAAGCCCATCGTCGCAGCAATTCACGGCGCCTGTCTCGGGGGCGGGCTGGAGCTGGCGCTCGCCTGCGACTGGCGGGTCGCCACCGACCACCCCAAGACTCAGCTTGGCCAGCCGGAAGTTCAGCTCGGTCTCCTGCCCGGCGCGGGCGGCTGCCAGCGGCTGCCGCGGCTGATCGGCCTCTCCGCGGCGCTCGGGATCATCCTGCCCGGCCGGAGCGAGCCGGGGCCCAAGGCGTTCAGGCTGGGGATGGTGGACGAGCTGGTGCCCAAGAGCATCTTGCTCGAGACCGCGCTCAAGGCCGCGGAACGAATCGCCAGGCAGGGTGTGCCGGCGCGGAAGCCGAAGACGGGGGCGATGGGCGCCGCGCTGGACAGGAACCCGGTCGGTCGCCGGTTCGTGTACTGGAAGGCGCGCAAGGACACCCTCAAGAAGACCGGCGGTCACTACCCCGCGCCGCTCGCGGCACTCGATGCCGTCGAGGCGGGGCTCGAGCACGGCCTCGCCACCGGGTTCCGGGTGGAGCACGAGAAGTTCGGCGAGCTGGCCGCGGGCGACGTCTCGCGCAAGCTGATCGAAATCTTTTTCGCGACCAACGCGCTCAAGAAGGACGACGGCCTGCCCCAGGGCGTCACCGCCAGCAGCCGGCCGGTGGAGCGGCTCGGGGTCATCGGCTCCGGCTTCATGGGAGCGGGCATCGCCGGGACCGCGGTGGCCACCGCCACGGTGGATGTGCGGCTCAAGGACACCGACCTGGGCCGGGTAGGCAAGGGGCTCAAGGCGGCCACCGATATCCTGACCGGCCGGCTCAAGCGGCGCCGCATCAGCAAGTTCGAGTTCCAGCGGCTGGCCGCCCTGCTCTCGGGCGGCAACGACAACACCGGGTTCGGCCGCGCCGACCTGGTGGTGGAGGCGGTGTTCGAGGACCTGGAGGTGAAGCGGAAGGTGCTCGCCGACACCGAGGCGGCGACTCCGGAGGGGGCCATCTTCGCGACCAACACGTCGACCATTCCGATCGGGGACATCGCCGCGCAGGCCACCCGCCCCGGGCAGGTGCTGGGGATGCATTTCTTCTCCCCGGTCGACCGGATGCCGCTGCTCGAGGTCATTCCCACCGAACGGACCAGTCCCGACACCATCGCCACCGCAGTGCAGTTCGGGAAGAAGATGGGCAAGACGGTCATCGTGGTACGCGACCATCCGGGCTTCTGGGTCAACCGGATCCTTACGCCCTACATGAACGAGGCCGGTTACATCCTGGCTGAGGGCGTGCCGATGGAGGTGATCGACCGGGTGATGACCCGGTTCGGTTTCCCGGTCGGCCCGATCACGCTGCTGGATGAGGTCGGACTCGACGTCGCGGTGAAAGCCGCGAAGGTGATGCACGCGGCGTTCGGCGAGCGGCTCAAGCCGTCGGAGCTCATCGGCAAGATGCTGGCGGACCAGCGTCTGGGCCGGAAGAACGGCAAGGGGTTCTACCTGTATCACAAGGGCGAGAAGACCGGGCCGGACGAGACGGTCTACGATCTCCTGGGCCTGCGGCCCACCAGGCCCGAATCCACCGAGCTGCTCGAGCAGCGGCTGGTCTACGCGATGCTCAATGAGGCGGCGATGGCCGCCGGCGAAGGCGTGGTGCGTTCCCCGCGGGATGGCGACATCGGCGCGATCTTCGGCATCGGCTATCCGCCCTTCAGGGGCGGGCCGCTCCGGTATCTCGACGATCTCGGTGCCGCCAACGTGGTCCGGGTGCTGCGCGAGCTCGAGGGCAAGTTCGGCAACCGGTTCACCCCTGCGCCGTCCCTGGTGGCGATGGCCGAGCGGGGCGGCCGGTTCTACCAGTCGTAGCCGGTGTGAGCCGCGCCGGACGTGTGATGGTGACCGGCCTCGGAGTGGCCCTGCTGCTCTACGGCGGCCTGCTGGCCTGGCTGGTCAGCAACGAGAACAAGCTGGTCTTCTTCCCCGATCGCGGGCCGGTACCGCTCCCTCCCGGCCTCCCGGTCGAGCCGGTGCGCTTCAGCACCCCGGATGGCCTGCGGCTCACCGCCTGGCTTGTCCCCCCACCTGCCGACACCGCCCGCTGGATCCTGGTATTGCATGGCAACGCCGGCAATCTCGGTACTCCCGGGCGGCCGGAACACGACCGCCAGCTTCGCGACCTCGGCTTCGGGGTCCTCGCACTGGACTATCGCGGCTACGGCGACAGCGACGGCACCCCGACCGAGGCCGGCCTGTACACCGACGCCCGGGCGGCTTACGACTATCTGACCTCGGTCCGCGGGGTAGCCGCCGACCGGATCGTGATCTATGGGCATTCCCTTGGCGCGGCGGTGGCCATCCAGCTGGCCACCGGGGTGCAGGCGGACGGGCTGATCGTGGAAGGAGCCTTCACCTCGGTCCCGGACCGCGGCGCCGAGGTGTATCCGTTTGTTCCCGTCAGGCTCATTGCCCGGAACCGTTTTTCTTCGCTGGAGCGGGTGAAGCAGCTCCGGATGCCGCTACTGGTGATCCATGGCAGGGACGACCAGACCATCCCCATCGCGCACGGGCGGCGCCTGTTCGCGGCGGCGCCCGAGCCCAAGACGTTTCTCGAGGTCGCCGGAGGACACGACGATGCGTACGCCATCGGTGCCCGGGAATACGAGGAGGGTATCCGCCGTTTCGTTGCCACCCTGCGCTAACCGCGCCCTCCGCCTCGCCCTGGGGCTCCTGTTCCTCGGGTTCGCCACAGCCCGGGCCCAGGGCCTCAAGGGCACGGTCGTCGAGCAGGATTCCCGCCAGCCGGTTCCGGCGGCGCTGGTACAGCTTCTGGCCGCGGACCGCGACTCGATCCTGCTCAGCACCGCGACCAGCTCGCAGGGACGATTCACTCTCCCGCTCATCGCTCCGGGTCTGCATCGCGTGCGGATTCTCCGGATCGGCTTCCGGCCGTGGACCTCGGAGCCGCTCGCGTTCGACCGCGTCACCCGGGAAGAGCTGTTCGCCATCCCCGCGGTGCCCGTGGTCCTGAGCGAAATCACCGTGGAGGCGAAAAGTCCGTGTCGCGGATCGCCGCAGGAGGACCAGCGCATGGCCCTGCTGTGGGACGATGCCCGCACCGCGCTCGGTCTGCTCGGTGCCGGGAGCACGGAGGAGATGCTCGAGTACCAGAGCATCCTCACCCGGCGCATGGTCGACCCCGGCGATCACCTGGTCTCGGAGAACTCACTCTCCGCATTCGGCCGCGGCGCCTGGCCTATCGCCAGCCAGCCGGCGGAGAGCCTGGCGTTGCTCGGGTTCGTGCAGTCGCGGGACAGCGTGATGGGACCGGTGTACTTCGGGCCCGATGTCTCAGTGTTCTTCAGCGACGCGTTTCTCCGTACTCACTGCTTCCGGCTGGTGCCGCCTGCCAGGGGCGAGCCCGATCTGCTGGGACTCGGGTTCGAGCCGGTGAAGGGAAGGGCGGTAGTGGACATCGAAGGCGTGCTGTGGCTCGACCGGCAGCACAACCTGCTTCGCCGGCTGGAGTACCGGTACACCGGTCTGTGGAGCTGGGTACCGAGGGGGGCCACCGGGGGCCGGCTGGACTTCAGTCTCCTGCCCGAGGGACAACCCATTCTCACCGGCTGGACCATCCGTGCTCCGGTGGCGCGGATCGAGGACTGGCCCGAGGGTGCCCGCGTCCGGGATGAGAGCACCCGGCCCTTCTTCGGCCCCGGTAAGGTGGTGCTGCACGGTTTCCGGGAGGAGCTGGGGCGGGTCCAGGAGGTGCATCGCACCGACGGCGGCGTCCTGTGGCGCCGGGACGCCTCGGCTGACAGCGGCGCCGGTTCCGCGATACCTTCCGGGAGTGTCCAGCGTCCCTGACCGCCCGCTGTTTGAAGCACCCGTCGACCTCCTCTCCGGCGGGCTCGGTGACAAGTATGCCCTCGAAGCCGAGCTGGGCCGGGGCGGCATGTCGGTGGTCTATCTGGCCAGAGACCGGCGGCATGATCGCCCCGTGGCGCTCAAGGTGCTGCAGGGCCGACTGCTCACCAGCCGGGAGCACGCCGACCGCTTCCTGCGGGAGATCCGTTTCGCGGCGCAGCTGACCCACCCGCACATCCTGCCGCTGTACGACTCGGGGGAGGTGCCGTCCGAGGGCGGCGCCCCGGTCCTCTACTACGTCATGCCGTACGTCGCGGGCGGTTCGCTGCGCGACCGGCTTCGCGCCGAAGGTCGGCTGCCGATCGACATGGCGATCCGGCTCACCCGGGCGGTCGGCGCCGCGCTCGACTACGCCCACCGCCGGCAGATAGCCCACCGCGACGTGAAGCCGGAGAACATCCTGCTGCAGGAAGGCGAGCCGGTGGTGGCGGACTTCGGGGTGGCTCGCGGGTTGTGCGACGAGTGTGACCCCGGCCCCGGAGTGACGGAGCCGGGTGTGGCGGTGGGGACACCGGCCTACATGAGTCCGGAGCAGGCCAGCGGGGACCCGGTGGTAGACGCGCGGAGCGACCAGTACGCGCTGGCCTGCGTGCTGTACGAGCTGCTCACCGGCGATCCGCCGTTCTCCGGAAGTGGCGCCCGCGCCACCATGGCGCGGCAGGCCACCGAGCCGCCCCGTCGGCCCCGGACCCACCGTCCTGAGATCCCTGCCGCCGTCGAACGGGCGATTCTCCGGGCGCTGGCCAAGGAACCGGCCGGTCGTTTTCCCTCGATCGGCGACTTCTGCGAGGCGCTGGTCACTCCTCTGTCCGGGCTACCCGAGCCGACGTCCGACAACCGGCGGGGCATTGCGGTGCTGCCGTTCTCCAATGCCAGCCCCGATCCCGACAACGAGTACGTGAGCGACGGCATCACCGACGAGCTGATCAACGCGCTGGCTCAGGTGGCCGGCCTGAGGGTCGTGCCCCGGACTTCAGTCTTCGCGCTCAAGGGGAAACATGAGGACGTCCGGAGCATCGGCGCGCTGCTGGACGTCACCGCGGTACTGGAGGGGAGCGTGCGGCGAGTGGGCGATCGTTTCCGGGTGACCGCCCAGCTGAGTGATACCACCGATGGGCGCTTGCTCTGGTCTGAGCGGTTTGACCGGGAGGACCGCGACATCCTCGCGCTGGAAGACGAGCTTGCCCGGACCATCGTGGCGACCCTCCGGGCGCACCTGCTCGGTCCGACCCCGCTGGAGGATCCGGTGGTGCGCTACTCCACCAGGAACCAGCGGGCCTATCACCTGTACCTCCGTGGTCGCCACGCGTGGAACAAACGTACCGGTCCGGGGATGGAGCAGGCGGTGCGGTTCTTCGAGCAGGCGATCGCCGAGGATCCCGGTTTCGCTCTTGCCTACACCGGGCTGGCAGACGCCTACGCCCAGCACGTGGACTACCGGGCGATGCCGGTGGCGGAGGGCCTGGGCCGTGCCCGGAAGGAGGCCGAGAAGGCCATAGCGCTGGATGACTCGCTGGCGGAGGCCCACACCTCGCTCGGCTGGGTCAACTTCATCTACGACTGGGACTGGGAAGCCGCGGGACGCGAGTTCCGCCGCGCGATCGAGCTGGATCCGCGCTATGCCAGCGCCCGGCAGTGGTACTCCTGGTATCTCGCGGCGATGGGGCGGGTGCGTGAGGCACTTGTGGAAGCGGAGCGCGCGGTGGAGCTCGACCCGGCCTCCGTCTCGATCCAGCGGAGCGCCGGCTGGCTGCATACCTACGCGCGCACCCCCGAGCTGGGGTTGCCGCGGGTCCGCCGCGCCCTGGTGATGGACCCGGAGCTGCACGACAACCACCTGATGCTGGCGGTGCTGCTCACCCAGGCCGGGCGGCTGGCCGAGGCACGCGAATCGGTGAGCACCGCGCTCGACATGCAGCCGGACGACAGCTATGCCCTGCTCACCCTGGCGCATATCAACATGCTGGCGGGGCGCCGGTTGGAGGCGGAGGAGACCTGGGAGCGACTCCACCAGCAGGCCCGCGAGCGGTACGTCTCTCCCACCGACTTCACCCGGCTGGCGCTGTGCCTGGGTCGGTGGGACGATGCCTGGGAGTGGCTGGAACGGGCCCGGACGGAGCGGCGCGGCTGGCTGGTGTATCTCAAGGTTGAACCGCTGCTCGATCCGATCCGGAGCGATCCCCGGTTCCGGGAGCTGCTGCGGCTCATGCGCCTCGAGTAGGGAGTTGCGCGGTCAAAGCCCCCAAATAACCGATACATCGAGACTTAGCGTCGGGGCGGAAGAGGGATGGGGGCCCGGGGTAGGAGGCCGACCTTAACTGTTGTGCTTCTTGCTCTTGCGCCGATAGTACCAGTGCCTAAGTTGATCTTGTTGGTCGTGACGAGTCGCCGTCGTCTTTTTATACAGTCCGGAGTCGTACCCTGACCGTCCCCAGCCAGATGCCCATCCGCCAGTTCCCTCGCTCGCTCCGGGCGCGGGTGCGGGTGGCGTATGCCGTGGCCTGGGAAGCGCTGGTCGACACCCACACCGAGCAGGCCCTCCTGTTCATCGGGGAATTCGCCAGCCGACTGTCGCCGCTGGACGCCCTGGAGCTCTACTTCACCGTCGCCCCGGTCTCGGAGTCGATGCACGAGGCTATCCGGACCCGGACACTCTCCACCATCGAACTCGATTGCCTGCCGCCCAGGGCACCGCTGCCGGTGCTGCGCGGCTGGCGGTTGCTCCGGCTCGACCTGGTGCTCAAACTCATCCGCTATCGACGGTCGTACCACGAGAAGACGGTTGATCTGGCGAAGATGGTGGGGGCCCAGGCGGCGGAGAAGGTGACCAACACCCATGTGCGGAACGCGCG
>Ga0326726_10002996_pt1 | contig 15489 bp, 15 predicted proteins | sample MHFenrmetagenome_2_FD_207603 | JGI IMG/M metagenome (GOLD analysis project Ga0326726, IMG submission 207603) | Lab enriched peat soil microbial communities from Michigan Hollow, Ithaca, NY, United States - MHF15MN | ecosystem: Environmental > Terrestrial > Soil > Wetlands > Peat | place: USA...
TCTTCTCCCAGGTTTCACCGGCATCGCGGCTGCGCCAGACGGCAAACTTACCATCTACGCTCATATGATATTCATCACTCTCCTCAGGCACAACATAGATCGTACGCGGCTCATGAGGGTGGACTGCGATCGGGAACCCAAAACGAGTTGGTAGTTTGCCTTCACCGATATCGATCCAATCTTCGCCGGCATTATCGCTCCGATAAATGCCGCAGTGGTTTTGTTGATAAAGCACACGCGGGTTCGATGGGTGCATGGCTATCTTGTGGACACACTGTCCGTATTCAGGGAACTTATCTGGAGAAAAATCTGCTCGCACATTTTTGTTGTAGGGTTTCCAACTCTTTCCGCCGTCGTCGGTGCGATAACAGCCGCCAGTTGAGATCGCCACGTACATACGATTAGGATCGGTTGGGTCTAATAATATGGTATGCAGGCAAAGGCCACCTGCCCCGGGAAACCAGGTACCACGATGGGGATGATCGAACAGGCCTTCGTTAAGCGTCCACGTCTCGCCGCGATCTTTGGATATGAAGAGCGCGGAAGGTTCAACTCCGGCATACAACACACCCGGTTCGCTGGCACGGCCGGGCGAGATATGCCAGACTTTGATCAGTTTCTCAGGCTTTGCTTGAACATCCGCCTCGCCTGAAGCAGCCTTGGCAGCCTCATCCGGTGTACCGAGAGGCCTGCCCGATTTTGAGGCGCGCGGGATAATGGGTACCTGCTTCGCCTGAGTCCACGTTTTTCCCAGATCGTCAGAATAATGAGTAGTGGGACCATAAATGAAGTGACTCACCGCCGCATGCAGGCGCTGATCGCGAGGATCCACCTGCATATGCATTACGTTCCAGCTTTTGAACTGGATATCGCTGACCTGCCACTTCTTTCTCGAGTTATCGCTGCTGAAAATAAAGCCACCCTTGCTTGTTCCAACCAGGACATTCACCTTAGCACTCATAGAGTCTCCTCTCAAATACAGAATAAATGTTCTAAAGTAATTATATCATAATTATCCGATTTCCATCAAGGGGTAGATATAAATCAATGGTTTTAACGAAAACAGGTCTAAAAACAATACAAGAGCGGGTCAATGACCTGCTCTTGTATTGTTTTATACCATCCAAAAAGTGTGTTAACTTTTCGCGACCTTGCGCCCTTTAGCCGGAGGATCAACAGGTGCAGGTTCACTCGGCGCCGGAGCCAGAGTTTGGGAATTGGCCGATAAGGCACCCGCCCTTTTCCCCATTTGATAGAAGATGAAGGCCACGAGCGCCAGCACGCCGAGCGGGAAGATCAGGTGCAAAAGACCGCCAAGGAAGAAAAAGCCCATGCCAAACATACCGAAGGGCATAAATCTTCCGTAATTCCCGAAACCGCGTCCGCCCATCATGGGTCCCTGCATACCAAAACCATTCATGGGATTGCGCCGATTATTAAATCCAAAAGGCAGGGTTGAGCCTCGCTGCCCATTAGGGTTTGGTGTAGTACCGGGGGCATTTGGTGTACCTTGTGCATTCGGCCGGGTTTGACCGTTTCCAAACGGCATTGGCCTGAAAGCGGTGGCCACAAGAGCCCGATTACGGACTAAAAAGACGGCTCCTACCGCCAAAGCAACCACCACCAAAACAATCAGGATGCCGAGGATCCATTTCCAAACTTTGCTCATTCATTACTCCTTTGATTCTTACTACCAGGTTTCCTAAACATACTGCGATGCAGTACGTTACCATTACACAATATCAGGTAATTCATCTTGTGTATCATACTACCCCAAAAGAAGGATTTTGTAAGAAAAATGTATATCCTTTGTGTAGTTTTTTAAGACCCGAATTTCCACTCTGTCCTCAGCCAGAATCAAGGTTTTGGAAGCTTCCTTGATAAAATTCAACAATGTCAAGAACACAATCAAAACTGCTTATCGAATTCGCAGGGGCCGTGGGAATTATTGCGGTCCTGGCCTTCTTTGGACCGAAAGACGAAACACTCGGTGCGAATGTCCGGATTGTATATCTGCACGGAGCCTGGGTGTTGACCGCAGAAGCAGCTCTTACAGTTGCCGGGCTGACCGGCCTGGTTGGTCTGATCGGGCATCTTGAAAAATGGAATGATTGGTCGGCCGCGTTGGGACGAACAGGCCTATTCTTTTGGCTCACTTATATTCCACTTTCGCTGTGGGCCATGGAGGCGAACTGGAATGGTCTCTTCCTGACCGAGCCGCGCTTCAGGCTCGCGGTAACATTTGCGGTTGTCGGCCTATTGGTGCAATCGGGGTTGTGGATCATTAACCTGGGGTGGCTGACCTCCACCGCGAACCTGATCTACATCGTGATCCTGCGAATCGTCTTTTCAAATGCACGGTATGTAATGCACCCGCCCCCCTCACCTATATTCAACTCTGGCAACTGGCAGATCATCAGTTTTTTTATTGCATTGAACTTCCTCGCCTGGCTGGCAGCTTACTTCTTAAGTAGCTGGTTCATTCAACTTGCCGGAAAAAGGGTCGTAACTGATCGTTAACGAATCTGTTGAAACCTTTCCCGAACATGAACCTGAAGCTTCGCGTCCAGCTCATCATCGTCATGCTCCTGCGCATTATTCTCAACACCATGCACAGGATGGTCTATCCCTTCTTAACCGTATTTGCCCGCGGCCTGGGCGTGGATGTGACGGCTATCTCCCTGGCTTTGGCTGGTCGTAATTTTATGGGTATCTTTGGTCCCATTCTGACGCCCCTCGCAAATCAACGCGGTCGCAGGTTCGGAATGCTGGCAGGCATTACTGCCTTTACAGTCGGCGTTGGATTGGTAGCAGTTCATCCAAACTTATTCACACTATCCGCTGCACTGATCCTTGCGATCCTGAGCAAGTCACTTTTCGATCCTACTATCCAGGCATATTTCGGCGACCGTGTAGCTTATGAACAACGCGGTACGGCTTTGGCCATCACGGAAATGTCGTGGTCGATCGCTTTCATCCTGGGCGTTCCGGGTGCCGGGTATTTGATCAGCCGTTTCGGATGGTCGGCGCCGTTCCCTGTCCTGGCCGGGTTAGGCCTGGTTATGTTCGCGGTCATCTGGCGGATGATCCCACAGGACGATTCCCAGGATGGGATGGACAGGCCCGATCAGATCATTACCGGCGATTCGCGTCAAAATGTGTTTGCCTTACTTGCATCCACACCGGCATTGGCAGGCATATTCATAGGCTTATGGGCCAGCGCCGCCAATGAAATGGTCACCCTGGTCTTCGGCGTATGGCTCGCAAATTCCTTCGGCCTTCAGATCGCAGCATTAGCTGGAGCGTCGGTGGTCATCGGCCTTTCTGAATTAAGTGGAGAGGGGCTTGTCGCGCTCACTACGGACCGTCTCGGAAAGCCGCGTGCAGTTGCTCTGGGTCTGATGGGCAACATCCTTGCTTCACTGCTCCTGCCATTCATCGGCCGGACGGAAACCGGTGCCCTTATTGGGTTATTCCTTTTTTATATTTCGTTCGAATACATGGTAGTCAGCCAATTACCGCTCATGACCGAAAGTGTGCCCAGGGCCAGGGCAACCGTAATGGCATTCAACCTCATAGGATTCGGCATCGGTCGTTCCCTGGGTGCTTTATTATCGACCTTCGTTTATTTAAGATTGGGATTTCTACCTGTCACCCTTTTTGCAACCCTGTTCAACCTCTTTGCCCTGGTGGCTTTGGCAGAAGTTCAGAAAAAGATCATCATACTGCCGCATTTCATCGCCTGGATCAAACGAACCTTTCAAAGGGACTGATATAATCCTTCTTTGAGAGAGATACATACAGGTTCGGGCTCATTAATTCTTATTCAAAAAAATTGAAACAAGGAAGATCCCTGGATGTCATCAAGCCCTTACACACGCGGGAAAGGTTTGCTCGAACCGGCTCTTGCCCATTTACGAACCCAACGTGCAAATCATCTGATCCCTGCCAATCTGCGGGCGGGCCGCATCCTCGATATCGGTTGCGGCTCATTTCCATATTTCCTGGCACATACGGCTTTCAAAGAGAAGTTCGCTGTTGACCAACTCCCAATGCCAAAAGAAACAGCCGTAAAAAATCAGATCGAATTTTTCACCCTCAATCTTAATGAAGAGCCACATCTGCCCTTTGAGAACGATTATTTTAATGCAGTGACCCTATTAGCCGTGGTTGAACACCTCAACCCGGACAGCATGGCGCTCCTTTTTAAAGAAAGCCGGCGTGTATTGAGGCCCGGTGGAATGGTTATCCTCACCACGCCAGCCGCCTGGTCGGATGGGATCTTAAAATTCATGGCGGATATCAACCTCGTCAGCGCTGAGGAGATCCATGAGCATGCCTATGCTTACACTCTGCCGCTCCTGGGCTGGCACTTCGGTCAGGCAGGATTTGAAATGGGAAGGGTTAAATTCGGCTACTTCGAGTTCATGCTTAACATGTGGGCTACTGCTACAAAATAACGTCCTGGGTAAATAATCTTCTTCCCAAATTCAACTTAAGACATTCGGTTAATAACCATGCTCATCCATTCTGCAACCCAACTCCTCACCCTCTCAGGCGGCCCGCAGCGCGGACACGATCTCGGCAGTCTGGGCATCATCGAAAACGGCGCGATCATCGTCCGTGACGAAAAGATCATTGCAGTCGGCTCGACCGAAGAACTGCGTGCAGCTTACAAAGATGAACCTACACTGGACGCCAGCGGCTGCGTGGTGATGCCCGGTTTCGTTGACCCTCACACTCATCTCATTTGGGCCGGCGACCGGGCTCGCGAGTTCGAGATGCGCCTGGAGGGTGCAAAATACCTTGACATCCTGGCAGCAGGCGGCGGTATCCTTTCCACCGTAAAACAGACGAGGACCGCCTCCATAGAATCGCTGATTGCCCAAACTCGTCCGCGCCTCTTGCGCATGTTCGCCCACGGCACAACCACAGCCGAAGCCAAGACCGGCTATGGTCTTCAAACCGCAACCGAACTACGCCTGCTCAAAGCACTGTTGGCGCTCGATGATGAATCCCCGGTTGACCTATCGATCACCTTCCTGGGCGCGCACGCCATTGCGCCCGAATATAAAGACGATCCGCAGGGCTACACCGATCTCGTCTGCGAAACGATGCTGCCGACCGTTCAACAATGGTGGCAGAACCACGCGCCCAAACTGCCCTACCCATTTGTGGATGTCTTCTGCGAGGATCGGGCCTTCACACTGGAACAATCGCGTCAGATCCTGACCAAAGCCAGGGAACTGGGGTTCCCATTAAAGATACACGCCGATGAGTTCGATAACCTGGGCGGAGCTTCACTGGCTGTCGAATTAGGAGCCGCCTCTGCCGATCACCTGGTGCGCACCTCAGATGTGGATATTGCTGCGCTCGCCAAATCGGATACGGTAGCAGTAGCCCTGCCCTGCACACCGTTCGGACTGGGTGAGTGCGATTACACCCCCGCTCATAAGATCATTGAAGCAGGCGCCCTCCTGGCTCTTGCCACGGACTGCAACCCCGGGACTGCCTGGAACGAGTCGATGCAATTTGTAATCTCGCTGGCTTGCCGCTTTATGGGGATGACACCTGCACAGGCCATTGCAGCCTCGACCATCAATTCAGCTCACGCAATCCGCCGAGCCGATACTCTGGGTTCCATCGAAGAAGGCAAGCAGGCTGATCTACTGATCCTCAGCGTCCCTGATTACCGCCATTTAGGTTATCGTTTTGGTACCAATCTCGTCAGGCATGTGGTTAAGCGCGGGCGCATATACTCAGTTAATGTCGGTTATTATCAAACCGCTTAAGTGAAAGGATAAAAATGTCTTTCGACTTTTCCACGATAAGTTCCAACCTTGTTTTCTGGGTAGTGGCCATTCTTGTTATCATCCTATTCTTTGGGGTCATTCGGTTCTTCTTCAGGCATCTGCTGCACTTCTTCTTTCGCGGCTGCGGGTTTATTCTGCTGATCGGTGTGGTCCTCTATATCCTGCATATCTTGAAAGTATTCTAATCTCCCCTTCCCGGATAAAAAGATCGGGACAAGACGTTGTCCTGTCCCGACCGGTTATCCATATCTATAACCAAACCACATGCGACCCAGTAAATTATCCCTGACAAAGAATTGATGATAAAGCGCCGCGCCAACGTGCAGGAGTATCAAGAGTAATAAAAGGGTCCAATTCACCCTTGGAAAACACCCAGGGAGAAACCACCTGCTTCTGTTTTGATAAAATAGCCGGAAGTCTCTTTCAGGAGGAAAAATGCAGATCGATATTATCGGAATCCCCATCGATCTCGGCGCTGATCGAAGAGGTGTGGACATGGGGCCCAGTGCGATTCGATATGCACATTTACAACCAAAATTGGAAGCCCTGGGTTACCAGGTTGAAGATACGGGCAATATCGAAGTACCCATTGCAGAGATGTGTGCGATCACAGAGCCGAATTTGAAATACCTGGATTGCATCGTACCCATGTCGCGGAGGGCAGCCGGTGCAGTTTCCACCTCGATAAAAAGCGGACATTTTCCTCTCGTCCTAGGCGGCGATCACAGCCTTTCTTTGGGCTCCATACGAGGCGCAGCCAGGGTCAAGCCTGTCGGCGTTATATGGATCGATGCCCATGCCGATTTCAATACAGATAAGACCACTCCTTCAGGAAATATTCACGGTATGCCACTGGCAGCGTTATGCGGCCTGGGAGATAAACGTCTCAGTCAATTATGGGACGAGCCGAGCCCCATCCTGGACCCCAAGCGTGTGGCAATCATCGGAGCGCGAGATCTCGACCCGGGCGAAAAAGTCAATTTGCGCGAAGCCGGTGTAATGGTCATGGGCATGGAACAAATCGACAGGCTTGGCATAGTCGCGGCGGTCGAGAAAGCGATCGAGCGTGTCTCGCGCCAGGTCGAAGGGATCTATCTCTCGTTTGATATGGATGCAATGGACCCGCGTCACGCGCCCGGTGTGGGGACACCCGTGCCTGCGGGTCTCACCCAGCGTGAAGCTCATGTGGCATGTGAACTGGCAGGTGAAACCGGTAAGTTGATCGGGATGGATATCGTCGAGGTCAATGCCATCCTAGACATACAAAACCAGACCGGTGAATTGGCAGTGGAATTTGTTTTATCCGCTCTCGGCAAGCGCATTTGGAATGGTGATTAAAATTACACTTGTTTTTTAACTCAAAAAGGCTAGAATAGAAGCTATGGATGAGTCTAAAGTTTTGCTGGTCGTCGAAGATATACCGAATATCCTGGAATTACTCGACCTTACCCTGCGGTTTAACGGCTATGAGGTGATGACCGCGCGCAATGGTCAGGAAGCTCTGGATGTAATCGAAACCAAACGCCCGGCGCTGATCATTACAGATATCCTGATGCCCAAAATGGACGGCTTTACCCTGATCTACCGGCTGCGAACAGATCAGAAAACACGCGATATTCCGGTGGTCTTTCTCTCAGCCACTTATGTTTCGGCTGAAGACAAAGCCTTTGCCACGACATTGGGCGCGACCAAATTTATTGAAAAACCTTTGGACACAAAAGCATTCCTGCTCACCATTTCTGAATTGTTAGATCAACCTCCAGAATCATCACCTTTACCCCTAAAGGAAACTGAATTCTACGAAAAATATCAGAATAGGTTGGAGACAAAACTACAACAAAAAAATTCACAGATCGCCCGTGCAGAGCGGTTGCTTTCGACTGTTCCTCCCAATGAAAAGCCAGGCTTTGAGGCCACCCTCAATCATGCGATCAACGAGCGCCAATCCATAGAACTCGAGCTCGATCACCTCACCCAACATCTGAGCAGGCGCGGTTCCAAAAAATGACATTCCCCACCCGATATGAACTTGAACAGCTGGCCCGTCAAGCCGGACAAATTCTCCGCGAAGGCTACAACCAGGACCATCAGGTTTCCTACAAGGGCGTGATCGACCCGGTTACCGAGATTGACCGCGCGTCTGAAGATTTTCTGCTTGGAGAGATCAAGAAACGCTGGCCCGGCGGTTATATTATGTCTGAAGAGAGCGGTATAACCCAGGGCAATGCAGAGCAAAGCTGGTATGTTGATCCGCTGGATGGCACCGTAAACTATGCCCATCGCATCCCCTTCTTTTCAGTCTCGGTCGGATATGCTTTCAAAGGCAGTATGCAGATCGGGGTGGTCTACGACCCCATGCGCGATGAAATGTTCAGCGCAGAACGCGGCAAAGGTGCTTTTTTAAATGGAGAGCCGCTCCATGTATCCGATACGAGCGATCTGCAAAAGAGCCTGCTGGTCACCGGTTTTCCATATGACGCCTGGAATACGGAACAGGATAATTTTGAAAACTTTATCCGTTTTGGTAAACTGACCCAGGGGGTACGCCGCTTCGGCTCTGCAGCTTTGGACGCCAGCTATGTCGCAGCCGGTCGATTCGACGGCTTCTGGGAGCTATCCCTTAAACCATGGGACGTTGCAGCCGGCGGATTGATCGCCGAAGAAGCGGGGGCAATAGTGAGTAACATAAAAAATCATTCAGACTATCTATCAGAACCACAATCCATCATCGCCGCTACACCCGGTATTCATGCAAAAATACTGGAAAACCTGGAAGCGCACTTACCTTAGCGTTAAAATTAATAATCGATCATTCGGGGTGTAAGCGGGTAGAATAAGGAATCATTGGTCAAGCATTCGATGATTGATTCTGATATTCCTATCGGCAAAACCAAAATAATTGTCCCACGGCGCCGGGAAGAGCTGCTAAGCCGAGGGCGTTTGTTGAACGCGCTCCTCGATTTCCTGGATCGCAAGTTGATCATGGTAACTGCCCCAGCCGGATATGGGAAGACCTCCCTGCTCATTGACCTTGCTCATCAGAGCGAATTACCCTTCTGCTGGCTGGCACTCGACCCGCTGGACCGCGACCCTCAGCGGTTCATAGCCTATTTGATCGCGGCTATCACCGAGCGCTTCCCACAGTTTGGCAACCGTTCCCGGTCCATGCTTAACAGCCTGACGAGCATTGATGACGGGGTTGAAAGATTGTTGGTTACCCTGGTCAATGAGATCTTCGATGACATCCATGAACACTTTGTGATTGTGGTCGATGATTTTCACCTGCTCGACGAAGTTCTGCCCATCCATTATCTTGTCAATCGCTTCGTTCAATTGATCGGTGAAAACTGTCATCTTGTGCTCTCATCCCGATCCCTCACAGAACTTTCAGATATCCCATTACTCGTAGCCCGTGAACAAGTGGGGGGACTGGATTTTTCGGACCTTTCCTTCCGTGAAGAAGAAATTCAAGCCATGCTGGCCCAGAACCAGAATATACACCTCTCAGATGAAGATGCTCACAAACTTATAGAGGCCACAGAAGGCTGGATCACCGGCTTACAATTTACAAGTCTGGATTTGATCAAATCGGGGGAAAACTCGTTCCGCGCCTCGCGTGCCCTGGGCGTCAGTGTCTTTGATTATCTTGGTCAGCAAGTGCTGGAGCACCAGTCAGAGCCCGTCAAGCTTTTCCTCCTGCGAACTTCCATGCTGGAAGAATTCGATACCGCCATGTGCGAGGAGATCCTTGGGCCGTTCTATTCCGAACTGCAGGACTGGTCCGGTTTGTTGGGAAGTATCGTTCAGAAAAACCTGTTCATCCTGCCGGTCGGGAGCGAGGGACAGTGGCTGCGATATCATCATTTGTTCCGTGATTATCTTCAACAGAGATTCCGCAGAGAATACCCGGAAGAAGTCACTCCGATCCTGCAACACATGGCCCAGTTCCATGAAAGACAGGGGGACTGGGAGAAAGCCTATCAGCTTTACAAACAACTCAATGACATCAATTCAATTGCCGATTTGATCGAGCGCGCCGGAATCCCGATGTATCAACACGCAATAATTACGTTGGAGACCTGGCTTAAAGACCTGCCCCCGTCCATATCGCATCAGCGAGCGGGTTTGTTATCGCTTCGAGGTTTGATCGAAACGATAAAGGGGAATTCCTCCGAAAGCGTGCAATTATTTGACCGTGCCATAACAACCTTCCGTGAAGATCAGGATATCCCCGGTTTGGCTTTGGCTCTTGTAAGGCGTGGAAATGCTTATCGATTCCTGGGAAATTACAAAGAAGCCATTCAAGACGCAGATGAGGCTGAAAGGATATCTGAAAATAAAGACGATCTGCAATGGACTCTTGCTGATGCATTGCGAATCAAAGGAATTAGCTTATATCGGCTGGGACAAACCCTGCAAGCCATCACCTATTTGGAACATGCATTGAATATATATGTGCGGGTAAACGATACCCCCACCATTCCGCTTTTGCTCATGGAAACCGGTATGGCTTATTCAGCCATGGGAAACCATTTAGATGCTAAGGATTCTTATGAAAAAGCCCTCGTAATCTGGCGGAAGACTGGCAACCTTACGCTGCAAGCAAGCCTACTCAATAACTACGGATTTTTATTTTATCAGTTGGGAGAGTATGAAAGGGCGGTCCAGATGTTTGAGGAGGGACTACTCTGCGCTCAACGAAGCGGTTATAAGCGCATGGAGGTCCTGATCTCGATCGGGCTCGACGATCTATACAGTGAAATAGAAGACTTTGAGATTGCAGGCCATAACTATAGTCAAATGAAAGATGCCGCGAAGCAGCTTGGCGATAGTTTCCTGATCAATTACCTGGCTATCGCAGAAGCGAACCTGGCGCTCCTCAAGGAGGATATGGTTCAAGCGCGGCACCTGCTAGATCAAGCCAAAACTTCCATAAAAGCAGGCAACTCAAATTACGAATATGGACTCTACGAACTCATGCACGGACGCCTGTCACTGCAAGATGGCAAACCTCAGAAAGCCATTGCTGATCTAACCGAAGCCAAACGCTTATTTACAGAGGACGGGCGGGAAATGGAAAGCATCTGGAGCCATATATGGCTGGCAGCAGCTTACTGTCAGATCAATGATCCGGCATCCGCCAGGGAGGAAATAAAAGCGGCTTTGCCAAAACCCAATCAGATCAACCATTCTGCGATCGTCGCTGCAAGACAAGCGCGTGAATGGCTTAAAGCGTTGCGAAATGACCCGGGGGTTAAATTATTACTCCGCGGGCTTTTTGAAAAAGCCGACCATCTAGACGAACAATTACCGCGCATACGCCGCCAATTACGACGGCTGGCACGTACCATTGAAATTCCCTCACCTCATCTAATCATCCGTGCCTTCGGGCAGGGGCAAGTCTGGGTCAATGGTACCCTGGTCGAGAAAGCCGACTGGCAGACGCAATCGGTACGCGAACTATTCTTTTATTTTCTATCTGAGGTTAAACCGCTTAACCGGGAACAGATCGGAGGAGTTCTTTGGACCGACACCCTCGAACCGGCAAAATTAAAATTACGTTTCAAGAATGAGATCTATCGTTTGCGACGCGCAGTCGGCCAGGATACGATCATTTTTGACGGCGAATCGTATCAGTTTAACAGGGCGGTGGACCATGAATATGATATTGAAGCGTTCGACGCTTATCTTGCCATAGCAAAAAATTTGATCACACGTGATGAAAAAGTAAATTTCTACCAAAAGGCCATCGACCTGGTGAATGGCAAATATCTGGAAGATATCGGTTCCACCTGGGCATACCCCGAACGGGAACGGTTGAACCAGGCATATCTCACCGCTTCGCTGGCCCTGGCAGAACTATATTATCTGGGTGGCCAGGTACACCAGGCGCTTAATATCAGCCAGCACGCTTTAGAATATGACGCTACATCTGAAGCCATTTACAGGCAGATGATGCAGATCTATTTCCGGATGGGAGACAAAGCCTCCATCGTCCACACTTACCAGGCCTGTGAAAAGACCCTGCACAATATTTTCGATCTGCCGCCTTCGGCAGAAACAAAAAACCTTTACCGCGAGTTAACTTCCTAACTCCAAAAACAGCTCCCTCGAGCTGTTTTTTTATTGGTTTTTTAAGCCGGTTTTGAAGCCTATTTTGAAGCCTGGGTAGTTGTATATTTTGTCTATTACTAAACAAAATATAAAAAAGGATGGTCTTCCATGAATAACAAATTCGCTCAAATCGCCCTCTTCACCAGCAAGATCAACCGCCAGCACATCCAGTTGGTTATCGTTTTAGCTTCTCTGGCCATGCTCGTCCTGGGCATCGGCGCTCCATCTGACGGTGGCGCTTCACCTCATTGATCGTAAGTGATCCTGCTAACAGCCGTTCTTGCAGGGTTTCTTGTAGGAATAGGATGGGCACGTAGGAGAAGTCAGCCTTACCAGGTTCCCGCCTTACAGTCCTTGTGGCTGGTTCCGGTGGCCTTTCTTCCTCAGTTAGTCGTAGCTTATTTGCCAGTTACTCATTTCCTGCTGCCAGACTGGCTCGCTGCGAGCACTTTATCAGCCTCTTTAATACTCTTCCTGGCCTTCGTCTGGCTTAATCGCAAGTTGCCGGGAATGCCGGTCCTAATTGTCGGATTAGTATTAAACCTAATCGTTATTTTAGGAAATCGTGGGTGGATGCCCATCAGCCCACAGACCGCGAACCACTTAACAAAAGAAAATGTCCTCCAAATCTTCAGCTTGGGCAGCCGCTTCGGACAAAAGGACATCCTCCTGCTTCCGCAGGACACACATTTCGAGATACTTGCAGATCGTTTTCTGCTCCCGGACTGGTTTCCTTATAAGGTGGCTTTCAGCCTGGGAGACATATTAATCGCCCTGGGTACCTTCTGGCTGTTGGCTAAGCCAGCAAGTAAAACCGGGAGCTAATGGAGTAAGCTATGATTTCGCAGACCACATTTACAACTAAAATGCCCCTCAAGATCAATCCGCACGATCCACACCCTGGCTTAAGCAGTGTGTTTGCTGCCGCCGTAGTTAACCAAAATTTCCGTGAAATGCTGCTCAAAGAACCCGAAAAAGCCATCAAGCAGGGTTATTTGGGCAAAAGTTTCGCGCTCAGCCAGGAAGACGCATCCCTCCTTACTTCCTTGAATGCAAAATCATTGACCGACCTGGCGAACCAGGTCGTTCGTACGATCGATAATTAATTTTCAAAATTATTGATATTTACCGCCACCGATCTACGTTTATTGGATGACGCGGCGGAACAGGGGGCGCAGTGATTAAGGGATCACTGCGCCCCGCGTCCCGTCTCTATTAGGAAAGAATGGGCATACTTTTAGACAATTTGCCGAGCGCTTCGACACAATTGGATGCAATACTTCAGGCATTCCCGGACCTGCTTTTTACCCTGGACGATAATGGAATCATTCTGGATTATAAGGCTGGCGATGCGGCCTCCATGCTTTTTGCGCCTCCGGAAGTATTTATCGGCCAGAAAGCAAGGGATGTTTTACCGCGCGAATTGGCAGACAGCGTACTAAGAGTCCTCCAACAGATAAGAAAAAAAAGGGAGATCATATCCTTCGAATACTCCCTCGGGCAGGCTGATACAGAACGTTGGTTTGAAGCCCGGCTGGTCCCATCGCTCCAGGGTCATTCCTTCGTTGTCGTACGAGATGCAACCCGGCACAAACAAGCTGAAGTAAAGATCAAATCTCAATTGAAGCGCATGGCCTCGCTGCGAGCCATTGACCTGGCGATCTCGTCGAGTTTGGACCTCAATTTGGCATTATCGGTGGTACTAAGCCAGGTTACCTCACAATTAGGTGTGGACGCTGCAGATATCCTGCTGTTAAACCCCCAAAATCACCTTGAGTTCAAGACCGGTGTGGGCTTTACCACAGAGTCTTTGCTGCATACGAACCTGCAGATGGGAGAGGGTTACGCCGGGATGGCCGCTTTGCAGCAGAAAATCATCGCCGTACCTGATCTACAACATGGGAAGACTGGTTTTCTAAGATCTCCAAGGTTTCAGAAGGAGGGTTTCCGTTCTTATTTTGGCCTGCCTCTTGTTGCAAAAGGGCGGGTACGGGGCGTGCTGGAAATATTCCATCGTGCACCTCTGCAGCCAGATGGCGATTGGCTCGACTTTATGGAGACACTGGCCGGCCAGGCCGCAATTGCCGTTGAGAACGCGATGCTATTAAAAGAGTTGCAGCGCACCAATTTCGAATTAACTCTGGCGTATAACACAACCATTGAGGGCTGGTCACGCGCCCTCGATCTGCGTGATCGGGATACAGAAGGTCATACAGAGCGCGTCACCGATATGACGATCAAGCTGGCACGGCGATTGGGCCTGAGTGAAGCAGAGCTTATCCACGTTCGACGCGGAGCCATCCTGCACGATATCGGCAAAATGGCAATCCCCGACAGTATTCTACTCAAACCCGGCCCTCTCACGAGCCCGGAATGGGAGATCATCCGTCAACACCCACGCTATGCCTATGAGCTCCTATCGCCGATCAGTTTCCTGGGCCAGGCTATCGACATCCCTCACTATCACCATGAGAAATGGGATGGTTCGGGTTACCCGAATGGGCTCAAAGAGAACCAGATCCCCCTTCATGCCCGTCTTTTTGCAGTTATCGATGTCTATGACGCATTAACTTCACAACGTCCATACCGGTCAGCCTGGTCAAAACAAAAAGCGATCGATTATATTCGTGACCAAAAAGGGAAACAATTTGATCCGGCCATCTTACCCGAATTCCTAAAGACGTTGGAACCCAGCGAGAGTTCGGGTTTAAACTATTTATGATGGGTAATATTCCCGGAAGGGGCCAAATTAAACCGGGGATCCTCAATAAAATTTACTTTACCCGGTAAAAACAAGAATCAAAAGGCTGCCAATATCGGCAGCCTTTTATAATGAGCGCGGAGAGGCTCGAATACCATCCCCTTTCGGGGACTCTCAAGCAAATTTTAGGATGGAAAGGTTTGATGAGCGCGGAGAGGCTCGAACTCTCAACCAATGGCTTAAAAGGCCACTGCTCTACCATTGAGCTACGCGCCCGTCACCGACCCTCGTAGAGGGCAAAGCGGATTGCATTCTATCATGCCAAAGTTGACAAGTCAACGTAATAGATGCGACGTACACCCTATCTATATTCTGCGGAGGCAAAATGGATGAAGTTCAATATGTAACCGAAAGCGACTTTCAAAACGAGGTGCTGAATGCGGATAAGCCCGTCCTGGTGGACTTTACCGCGGTATGGTGCCAACCCTGCAGGATGATAGACCCCATTGTGAAGCAATTAGCCAAAGATTGGGATGGGAAGGTCAAAGTCGTCAAACTGGATGCCGATGAGAACCCCAATATCATGATGCAGTATGGTGTATTGGGCATCCCTACGCTCATGTTGTTCAAAAGCGGCGAGGTCAGGGAACGTGTGACGGGTTATCAGCCAAAAGATAAGCTTGTGACAAAGATCAATCCGTATATTGAAACCGCTTAAAATACAAAAAACGGGCACACAGCCCGTTTTTGATTTAATGCATCGACCTTATTCCTTCAGATGTGCTTCAAGCTCCTTCAACTCCACCCTCGAGGTCATATCCAGGCTGATGGGTGTGACCGAGATCATCCGCTTTTTGCGCA